>Ga0114999_10001014_pt1 | contig 40109 bp, 38 predicted proteins | sample ArcticOcean_MG_C_3_FD_89820 | JGI IMG/M metagenome (GOLD analysis project Ga0114999, IMG submission 89820) | Marine microbial communities from western Arctic Ocean - ArcticOcean_MG_CB8_126 | ecosystem: Environmental > Aquatic > Marine > Oceanic | place: Arctic Ocean: Canada Basin | collected...
CCAGCTCGAACCGTAGTCAACCTGGCACAGACCTGCTCCACCTTTTCTCCAGGAGAAATTTCGATTTCAACCAGGCCGAAAATCGAAGTGGAATGCAGCATCAGCCAGAGCGCAGACCACGGAGCAAGGTGCGGTTTCAAGAGCGACATTTGAAAAGAAGATCCTTCCTCAACTTTCCTGCTTAATCGCACGGCGCTGCTTCGGATCGCCGATGTACAAGCAGGTCAGGTTGATGCCTATCTCGACCACTGAAACCGAGATACTGGGCGTCAGCTTCTCGTAGAATACAATGTAGCGCCGAGCCGCGGTGCGCACCTGATGCTTGAAGCCCCAGCGGGCCAGACCCGGAGCCGATTCACCCTCAGAGACAGGATCATCTGCGGGCGACGGTCAGTACTCATTCACCAGCGATTTGGATTACCTGCCCCTCAGCCCACTTTAGTACGTTCGACTTATGGCAAAGACGAAGCAGACAACGCAGGTCGGCAAACACAAGATCGATCTGACGAACCTGGAGAAGGTCCTGTGGCCGGATGATGGGTTCGTTAAGGCGGAGCTGATTCAATACTACCTGACCGTGGCACCGACGATTCTCGCCCACATCAAAGGACGGCCGCTGTCGTTCGTGCGTTTTCCAGACGGTATCTACGGCGAGAATTTCTTCCAGAAGAATCGACCGCGCTATTCGCCTGACTGGCTCGACCACGAGAAGATGGGGGGCGGCGGCGACGGCGAAGATGGCCGCAAGATCGACTATCTGCTGGCGACAGACGAGGCGTCGATGGTGTGGTTCGCCAACCATGCCTGTATCGAACTACATCACATTCATGCGCGGCGTCCGCACTTCGACAAACCCGACTATGTCGTGTTCGACCTCGATCCGCCCGAGGGATATCCCTTTCCCGATGTGGTCACCCTCGCCTTTGAACTGAAAGAGTATCTCGAAGGTCACGGCTACCACTGCTTCGCCAAGACGACGGGTCGCAAGGGTGTCCACGTCGTAGTGCCCCTGGAACCGCGCTACAGCTTCGACGAGGTCTTTGGCATGGCCAAGGCTCTGGCACAACCTTTCGTCAGGGCGCGCAAATCGAATACGACGCTGGAGATTCGTAAGGAGAAGCGGACGGACAAGGTGCTCATCGATGTGTATCGCAATCGGCCGTCGCAGACGATCGTCGCACCGTATTCACTGCGTGGTTCTGCTGGGGCGCCTGTGTCGATGCCGCTGACATGGGATCAGTTGGAGATGCTGAAGACGCCGTTGGCTTACAACATTCGCACGGCGCCCGACGCGTTGAAGGCCGACGGTGACCCGTGGGAGGCGATGGCGGCCTTTGCTGTGCGCTTGCACACGGATCGCAAGGAGTCGGCGAAGAAGAAGCGGGATGTAGGCAAGTCGCGCACGTACAAGACACCGGAACAATTGGAGGCCTACGAGAAGAAGCGTGCTTTCGACAAGACCCCCGAGCCGGGGGCTGAACTGCTCGATGGTGAGGGCAATGCCTTTGTCGTGCACCGTCATCACGCGTCACGCCTGCACTACGATCTGCGTCTCGAGAAAGACGGTGCTCTGCGCTCGTGGGCGATTCCCAAGGGACTGCCACCGCGTCCGGGAGTCAAACGTCTGGCGGTGAATGTCGAAGATCATCCGCTGGAGTATCTGACCTTCGAGGGGGAAATACCGAAGGGCGAATACGGCGCTGGGCCGATGTGGGTATATGCGATCGGCAAATACGAGATCACGAAGGACAAAAAGGATGGTTCCTTCTACTTTCGCCTGCAGTCCAAGGCCATCACTGCCGAATACCGCATGTTCAACACGCGTGGCAAGGACTGGATCATCGAGCGCGTCGATACACCGCAGATCGACTGGTTGCACGACAAGATCGAACCGATGCTGGCCGAGCCTCGTCCGGATGTGCCGGGTGGTTCGGAGTGGATCTACGAATTGAAGTGGGACGGCATACGGGCGATGGTCAGTGTCGACGAAGGGGAGGTGCGCATCCGCACGCGCTCCCAGCGGGATGTGACGGAGCATTTCCCTGAACTGCAACTGCCGGAAGAGGCGTTCCGCGCCAGTGCGGCGCTCTTCGACGGGGAAATCGTCTGTCTCGATGAGCAGGGCAAACCGATCTTCACCGACGTGATGGGTCGTCTGCACGTTCGCGGGGAGAAGGGGATCGAACGGGCCAAATCGCGCCATCCGACCGTCTGTTATCTGTTTGACTGTCTGTATCTGGATGGCCGCTCGTTGACAGGTGACCCGGTGGAGCGCCGGCGAGAGTGGCTCGCTGATGCCATTAAGCCGGGGGCTGCCTATCGTCTCAGCGAGTCCGTCGAAGACGGGGCGGCATTGTTCGAAGCGGCGAAAACCCTTGGGCTGGAGGGGATTGTGGCGAAGGAGCGGGGTGCTGGCTATCTTCCCGGACGACGCAGTTCGAACTGGCTGAAGGTGAAGGTTCGACAGACGTTGGAGTGCCGCATCATCGGCTATACCGAAGGCAAGGGCGATCGAGCTCAGGTCTTTGGGGCGCTGCATGTGGCGGTCGATGAAGAGGGTGGTGGCCTGAAGTATTTGGGCAAGGTGGGTGGGGGGTTCGACGACCGTGCCTTGACGAAAGTCTTCGCCCAGGTGCAAGAATTGGATCAGACCAAGCGGCCGATCAAGCAGAAACCGGTCGATGACGCACAGTCAATCTGGGTCGATCCATCGCTGTTCTGTGAAGTGCAGTATGCATCGTATACGAACAATGGCACGCTGCGTGAACCTGTGTTTTTGCGCATGCGCCCTGACCTCCACTGAGAATGTTTGACCGAGGTAACGACCGATGAATATGCGATCCTTGTGGAAGGGCCACATCCGTTTTTCGATGGTGACGATCCCCGTGCGGCTCTACAATGCCGTCGACTCGGGGAAGAGTATCTCCTTCAACCAACTGCACAAGGAAGACCACGGTCGTATCAAATACGACAAGGTCTGCCGTAGCTGCTCGGAGACGTTGTCTGGTGACGAGATCATCAAGGGATATGAGTATGCTCCCGATGAATACGTCGTCGTCAACGATGAAGACTTCGAGAAGGTGAAGCTGAAGAGCACGAAGATCATAGAGATCGAGGGCTTTGTAGATGTGGATGACGTGGATGTGAGCATGTACGACACGCCCTACTATGCCGGCCCCGATGGCGATGTGGCGATCAAGGTCTTCGCCCTGTTGTCGCAGGCTCTGACTCAGAGTGGCAAGTTGGGTGTGGGTAAGGTCGTGCTGCGCGATCGCGAAGACATGGTCCTGATCGGTGCTCAGGGAAATGGCATCGTCATTTACAAGGTCCGTTACCCGCAATTTTTGCGGAAAATGGACGACGTGCCAGGTCTGGCGGACACAGATGTCAGTGCAGATGAACTGAAACTGGCGCAGTCCCTGATCGATTCCATGTCGAAGGACCTTGGCGATATCGAGATCAAGGACACATACCATGCGGCCGTGCAGGAAATGATCCAGGCCAAGGTGGATGGCAAGGAAGTGGTGATGGCGGCTGAGGATGAGGTGAAGCCCGTCGTCGATATCATGACGGCTCTGAAGGAGAGCATCGCCGCTGCCTCGGGCGAGGCCAAGCCGATGGAGCGCGCTACCGGTGCCGAAGAAGAGGAAGCTCAAGTAGAGGACGGAGAAGAAGCGGCGCCAAAGAAGAAGGCGGCCAAAGCAAAAGCCAAATCGAAGGCGGCCTGAGTTTGGCAATACCGCTGGCAGTACCGGGCTTGGCGGCTCACTGAACTGGGAAAAGCATGGCGAAGATCTTACAATTTCCGACGGGCAAACCTGATGCCACGGCAGAAGCCTCTACTGCGGAGGTGGCATCCGTCGATGGCGACACACAAGTTGATGGGGACATCCAGGCGGAACCTCATGGCGTCGAAGTGGAGTCCACTGACTCAGATGTCAACGAACTCGGTGATGATTTCGGCGATCTCGATGATGTCGTGACGATCGAGCCTGAATTGGCGATTGCCGGGGATGCCTCAATAGAGGTCGCCTCTCAGCAGATGGCACCCGAAGAGAAGGTGCTGCCACCGCCCAAATTCGGCTTTACCCGTGTGCGACGCAGTCGCAAGAAGCCAAAGGCCGAGCACCAACTCGATCTGTTTCCCGAAGGGAAAGTTCTCGCCTTTCCAGCACCCATGCTGGACCCCTTCGAAGAAGGTTTGCTGCGTGACGAGGAAGGGCAGGTGGAAGGGGCCCGCGATCTATACGAGACCGCGATTGCCGTCGGGGATCGGGTCGCCGATGCGTCCTGTAATCTTGGCATCATCGACTATCAGAGTGGCGATGTGGAAGCAGCCTTCGATTGTTTTCGCACGGCGTTGAAGCACGACCCGCGCCACTGGGAATCACACTACAACCTGGCCAATCTCTATTTCGATACGGGACAATATGATCCGGCGCGGGTGCACTATGAAGTCGCCGCCGAGATAGCGCCTGACTCCCGCAATATCTTCTTCAATCTGGGTTTGGCTCTGGCTTTGCAAGGCGACTACGATGCCGCCATCGACGCCCTGTCCAGTTACCGGTATCTGACACCGGGTGAAGAAGGGGAAGCGGCGGAAGACTTACTCGCGGCGCTGCGGAAAACCCGACAGGCAGCCGGACCTACCGACGAGTCGCTCGCCTGACGCGCCCAGAATCTCGGCGCGATGGTGATCTCCTTGAAAACGCACGGACGTACGGGCGTCCTCCAGCGTGCGATAGAATCCGCGCGAAAATCCACTTTCGCCGGATCGTCCGGATACTCGATGATCTGCACCAACGCCGGCTTGGCCGCGCTGCGGACGATCCGCCCCGGCCCGCACACCACGCGATTTCGATCGCACACCACGCTGTTGCGACCGCACAATCCAAGGGCACATCGTTACCGCCTTTGTCTGTTTTTTGTTGGTTTGGTCTGGCCGTGATCTCGGGCTATAATATTTCAACTTTCACGCGATCCGTCTGTCGAACTGTCGATATCAGATCATATTCCTATTTCGGAGAAATTTCATGTAACGTTCTGCCCTGGCAATGATTCTACTGGCCGTTACGATGAGTTCAGCTGAACTACCCGACGACTGGAAGAAGATCAGCAATCTTCTGAAGGACTTCGAATACGAGGTTGAGAATAAGGAAAACTCGATTAAGGCCACTCACCATGATTTCCTGACTATATACGTCAAAGGGTACAAGAAAGGCCTCTTGTTGCAGGGATATTTCAGTGATCCCGATGTCAGTGAACGAGCGCTCCGCCGCCTGAACAACAAACTGAGCGTGAAGGCGACAGCTACCCGATTCTATATCGATTCAGATGGTGATCTCATGTGTGAGGCATGGTTCCCAGGAGACTGGGATGAAGATCGTTTCGAAATCTTCCTTGAGGCGTGGCACAAGGATACGGACGGTCAATACGACGAGATTCGCGATACCATCTACGACTAGCTTCTGATCGCATCATGCGGATCGCCAAGACACTTGGTCTTCACGTTGCTCTCGTCGGCCTCATGGTCGTCGGGGGCTTCGTGTTTAGTTTCACTAACTATGCCAGATGTAACACCTGCTCCGCAGATTGAAGTGGCTCGCACGCCGGCGCAGATCGAGCGAGGTCAATATCTGGCTGAGCAGGTCACCGTATGTCAGGCCTGCCACACGCCGCGTGACTATTCGGTGTTCGCAGGACCGATCAAAGAGGATCGTCTCGGTGCCGGGGGTGAACGGTGGGAGCAGTCGATGGGATTGCCGGGATTGCTCTACGCCGACAATATCACACCGGCGGCACTCGGCGAATGGACGGATGGAGAGATTCTACGGGCCTTTACCAGTGGTGTCTCGCGCGATGGGACGGCGCTGTTTCCGCTGATGTCCTATCACGCTTACCGTCGGATGGATACGGCAGACTGACCCACAACCTCTGACGAGATCGCAGCCTGCTCTGCCTGTCACACGCCCCTGGCCAACGATGGCCAACTGTGGTGTAGATGGGATATGCCGGTGGTCACGAGTATCCGCTGCCCACGGGTGGGACGGTTCGAGCCGCCAACATTACACCACACCAGGAGTCTGGCATCGGCTCGTGATGCAGTGGCACCCGGTGCATTCAACAAGGCCATGCCCTGGACACAGTATGGCCAAATGACCGAGCAGGATATAGGCGCGATCTATACGTATCTGATGTCGCTGCCGGCGATCGAGAGCTCGATCGTCCGCTTTACACCCGGCACCTAATCCACTCGACGACCAGTCCCTCTGCGACCAGGCTGTTTTACTGATTCTCTCGGCGCCAGATGTCGCCTACGGCATCCAATTTTTCGTCACTGAGATATCCATATCGATTGATCCAGACGCCATCGGCCCGACTGCCGGCGACAAGCTCGAAGCGTCCAGCGACATCTTCGAGAGGGCCGTAGCCGTGAACCAGCGGCGTGACCGAAAGTTCGCCTCCCCCTTGAGAGATGGCCTGGCCGATGCGTCGACGCTGAGCCTCTGCACTCACTGGATGCGCCTCGTGGGGCTCTGGATAGTGAAAGTCGGCGAGGTGGTCGCCCGGTGGTTCATCTGCCAGGTCGAAGAGATTCGCCAGCGCATGGACCAGGAGGGTCTCGTCGAGTCCAGGATTGTGCTCCAGCAGACGCCGGCCCCAGAATTCGACCATCACCGTCCAATGCATGGTGTACAGCTTGGGTGAGACGGCGTCACAGTACTGGGCGGCGCGGCCGAAGTCGAAGCCCGTGAACAGGGTCAGTGGCGGCATGAAGGCATTGGCAGACAGCTTCTTGCGTGTGTCAGACTCGTTGGCGTCGTCGATGATCTGTCGCCAATGACGGACCATGTCGACGGATAGATCCGCTTTCAGGCGGAACCAGTCGAAGACCGCCGGATATTGACGCAACAGGGCTAACTGCGTGACCCGGCCTGCGTCAGCAGCGGCGAAATCGTCGAGATCATCATTCGTCAGTGAGCCGTGCAGATACTGGTAGAACGCCGCCACCTGTGTCTCGATTTCGCCGAAGGCATACCCGTGCGACCTCGCCCAGCGCGCCACGTGCGGGCTGAAGTCCTGGAAGGCTTCGTCGAGCATGTAGCAGGGATATTCCGGCCAGTCAGGGCGGAAGCCGGTAACATTCGGATACTCTCGCAGCAGATTCGCCACCTGTCCTCGCAGATAGCCACGGATCGGTTCACTGGCCAGACAACCGGTGTCGGCCATTCGCTGTGGTGTGCCGCCGCCTGGCAACAGGGGACGGTCCTCGTCGTTCATGCCTGGGGCCGACTGACCACTTACCTGCAGGTATACCTCCAGACCCCGATCGATGGCGGCATCGATGAAGTCGCCGATGACGTGGCCACTTGCTGCGGTCAGGTCATTGGCTGGTCGAGGTCGATAGGGGGTATCGACGTAAAGGCTTTGATCCGGTACGTAGCTCGGACCCGAGCGCACCCACAAGGACTTCTCCCCCCACAGGGGGCGATCGAAGATCCGCGGACTCGCTCCCGCATCGGTGGGTGGTTGAAAGCTACCTTCGCCTTCTTGACTGGCCGCTGTCACGGTGGGATTAAGCGCAACTGCCGTGACACCGGCACGCTGAGTGAGCGTGTCGAGCACGCCATCAACGCCCTCGTTGAGGATGAAATCGGCGAGGACTGTTATACCAAAAGTGCGTTGTGTAGTCATGATGATCCGTTTGGCGAGTGGTTCCAGGGCGGGTATCTTGCGAGTCCTGATGACTACAACGAAAGGATGTTCCCATGTCCGGCGCCAAGACCGGCGATACGGTGAAGGTGCACTACACAGGGCAATTTGCAGATGGCTCTGTTTTCGATACATCCCAGGGGAAGGATCCCCTCGAATTCACCGTCGGCACGGGCCAGGTGATCCGTGGCTTCGAAGAGGCGATTGAAGGACTGAACTCTGGAGATTCCGCAACGACGACGATTGAGGCGCCGGAGGCCTATGGCGAACGACTCGAGGAACTCCTGTTTCAAGTAGACAAGGCGCGATTTCCAGAGGGGATCGTACCGAGTGTAGGAGACGAGTTACAGTTGAATCAGCCTGAGGGGGGAATGGTGGACGTCGTTGTCAGCGCCATTGAGGGAGATACGGTGACCCTCGATGCGAATCATCCTCTCGCAGGGCGGGTGCTGACTTTTAAGATCACCGTCGTCGACGTCGCCTGACACATCAGTTCGTCTACGAATCAGGTGTCCGTCATAGCGCCCCAACGTTGTACGGCAAGGCCGGCGATAATGAGCAAGAGCCCAAGCCAGGTGGAGGCAAGGATGACTTCTCCCAGAAGACGGCCGATCAGCAGCAGGGACACAAAGGGCGACAGAAAAATGAGATTGCTCACGCGTGACGCATTGCTCGCCGAGCGCAGGGCGGTCAGCCACAGGACAAAAGTCATTCCCATTTCGAAGAGGCCTACGTAAGCGGCGCCCGCCCATCCCGGCCAGGAAATTGGCCACGTGGGACTTGTGACCAGCACGAGCACGACGATCCACGGCAGACTGCAGAGAAAATTCAGAAAGAGACGGACGACGGGGTCGACATCGTCGCGCGTATTGTAAATCCAGTACAGGGCCCAGACGATCGTGCTGCCGAGGGCCAGACTCGTGCCGATGGGATCGGCAAACTCCAGCGCCCAGGGCCGGCCGTGGGTGGCGACGACCAGAACTCCTCCATAACAGATAAAACCGGCGGTTATGTCCGTCTTGCGTAATCGCTGACCCAGCAGGGGGACGGCAAGATATGTCAGCACGAGAGCCCACGTATAGTTGAGAGCCTGTGCCTCCTGTGCGGGGAGTCTGTTGTAGGCCTCCAGCAGGATCCAGTAGTAGAGGGCAGGATTCAGCAGTCCAAGCCACGCCGAGCGCAGGCACTGACTGGCTGATAGCCCAAGAAGGATCGAGACCTGGCCGCGGGCGAGCACAAGCAAACCCAGGGTCAAGCAGGATACGACGCTGGCGCCCAACAACAGCAGCGACGGTGCCATGTGGGCGAGGGTCAGCTTGAAGGCAGAAGCCACCGTCGACCAGAGTGCGACCGCAGCCAGGGCCAGCAGATAGGAGCGACGATTCGAGGTGGAATCAGACGGCGTCAAGTGGAGTTGACCCGCAGGTATGGCCGAGCGGGCTTCGGCGCCTTATCTTCATATTCTTCAGTTTGATATAGCCAACTGCTGAAATAGACAATTACCGGAGAAGCATCATGGCCAAGACAGGCCCCCGCAATCAGATTACGCTTAAGAGTACCGAAAGCCACCACTGCTACTATACGAGCAAGAATCGTCGAAATCAGCAGGCTCGGCTGGAGGTCAAGAAATATGACCCCACGGTGCGTAAGCATGTCATGTACCGCGAGGAACGCTAGTTAGTCTGTAGCGCATCCTCAAGATTGAATTAGAGAGCCTCGTTGGCGCATGCCGGCGGGGTCTTTCTCGTTCTGGGCTCGGCCCCGAGTCAGTCGCCCAGCATCTGCTGTACGGTCGGGAGGATTCCCTCGGCCATGCGTGAGAATCCGAGGTCCGTCGGATGCGATCCGTCGACGGTGCATTCGTCGTGATCTTCCCCCATAAGCAGAGATCCGTCGAGGAATTGAATCGCTGGATCGCCGCCCTGCTGCACTGCTTCGACAGCTTCCTTCTGCGCCAACATGCGTTCCAGCCGCTTGGCAAGGGACGCGGGATTGCCGAACTCACCTGCTGTCGGGATCCTTGAGATGACGAGGATTGGGACCTCCTCGTGCCGTCGACGCAGGATCTCGACGAAAACCGGGATAGTCTGGCGCAGGTGCTCGGCACTGGGACAGTTGGCATCGTAGTCGAGGATAAACATTCGACAGCTGTCGATCGTAGCCAACGCTTCAGCCACCTCAGGTTCGCCGCGGCCATTGCCTGAGAACCCAAGATTCAGGCAAACACGTTTGAGTTTTCGTGAAAGGATGGCGGGATAGGCCATTCCGGGTCTGGAAGCGCAACCGCCCTGCGTGATGGAAGTTCCATAGAAAAGCAACGGTGGTTCGTCGATTCTCGGGGTCGGCGCCAACACTTCGGCGTTTGAGACGAGGCCCACCTCGACGCGTCGTACTGCTTGATACAGTGGGAAGTTGAATGTCACATCGCGCAACTGCCGAGAACCACTCATGAGTGTGACTTCGTAGGTGTCAGCGGCGGAATCAAACTTGGTGACGCCAGCGAAGCGCTCGGCCCCCGGTTCGCCGATGTAGACGTCGAAGCCCGCTTCTCCAGTGGGTGCCATGTGAACCATCCGTGCTGGTCCGGGAAGTTCGACCCGCAACATCAGGATAGGACTGTCGGTGCGCAGACGAATGGTGCCGCCAGCGGTGCAGTTGGCCAGCGAATCGACAGATGGGGGCAAGGGCTGCGGTGGCTGCAGGGGGAGCCGACGATAGGTGCGATCGCTGTCAAACCAGGCGAAACCCGCCAGTTCGAGAGGCTCTTGTCGGGGATCAAGCCAACGAAGGTCCTGTGCGGCAATGCGGTTGGTCGCCATGGCTGCATCGACGCGGGCAGCGTCGACGGCTGCCGCAGCAACAGACTTCGGGGAACTCATCTCGTTGCGCCCTATCTATTGGGGTCGTTCGGTCACGGGCTTCGCGGGCGCTGCTGGCAGGTTGGCTGGTGTGAGACCCTCTGCGGTTGCCTCCCGTACAGCATCGACATCAGGATAGGCGTAGATGGTAGACGCGTCATCTGCCGGTAGCCCCCTGTGTCAGCTGTTGGCCCGTACGTGCTGTGCAAGGTGCGGCCCAATTGACGCAGCAGATATGTCCGTTGGCCCCGATGATGTGCCGAGTGGGCAATTCGTAGCCCGTCACCATGCTACCCTAATCCGTATTCCCTAATCTGCGTACTTCACGGAGCAGCCGTAGGGGGCAGACGAACTCTGGACGATCTGATCACCCGCGAACAACGCGTCGAGGGCGGCGGCGACATAGTTCGTCGCTTTGGGGATGTCTGCGGCATTCGCCGAACGGATATCATCGATCCCACCGGCGTAGGCGATGTTGCCCTCAGGGTTGATGACAAACATGTGAGGCGTCGTGCGCGCACCGAAGGCTCTACCGACGGCGCCATCTGCGTCGACGAGATAGGCTGTTGGCACGGCACCTTCCTTCTTCAACTGCGCATTAAGGGGATCACCACTTTCATAGTGGCCCTGCTTGCCGGGTGCTGAGGAGCAGATGGACAGCCACACAACACCGCTGTCCGTGTACGTCTGCTGCAGCGCCTGCATGTTCTTGCTGTCGTAGTGCTTGCGAACGAAGGGGCAACCGAAGTTGACCCACTCGAGAACGACCGTCTTCCCAGCGTAGTCCGCGAGCCGATAGGTCTTGCCGTCGGCTCCCTGCAGGCGGAAATCGGGTGCTTTTTTCTCGACGGCGACTGCCGCATAGGAAGCGGTGGTCAGAAGCAGGGCACCGGCAAGGGTGAGAAGCGTTCGACGCATGGTAAACTCCTGAAATTCAACGGGGATGGAGTGATTCGCAGGCTGTGATATAGTATACCTGCAGCGCCATGGGTCACAAGGCGCTACTTTTTTCGCTAGGGTCTCTAAACCCTCCCTCTCTGACCGGTATCCCATGTGCAGACAAGCCAGTGAGCGGTCTTGAACCGACATCGCCTTGTGCCAGGTAGGATGTGGACGAACTGATTGAGAAAGCCCGCCACGGCGATGAGGTTGCCTTCCGCTCTGTCTACGAGCAGACGTCAGGCCGTGTGTATGCTCTGTGCATACGCATGATGAAAGATGAGACCCGTGCCGTCGAGATGATGCAAGACACATTTGTGCGGGTCTGGCAGAATCTCGAGACCTACCGGGGAGAGAGTGCTTTTACCACCTGGCTGCACACGATTGCAATCAATGCCTGTCTGGTGGCTTTGCGCACTCAACGTCGCAGACGCGAAGATGGCATGGAGAACGAGGAACTCGAGGCGATGACTGTTCCGAACTCAACCGATCCGGTGGATCGCATCGCCCTGGAACGAGCGATTGCGGCACTGCCCGATGGCGCCAGAACAGTGCTTTTGCTGCACGACATCCATGGATACCGAATTGACGAGATTGCCGAGATGACCTCGACCCGACCTGGAACCAGCAAAGCTCACCTGCATCGGGCGAGAAAACTCTTACGCGAGGCACTCAGCCGATGAGCTGTGAAAACGTCCGCAGATGGCTCGAATTCGACGATGCCGATGAAACCGATGCCCTGCGCGTCGGCGAGCATCTGGAAAGGTGTGTCGATTGCCAGGCTTTCGCCGCGATGTCAGACCCTGCCACTTCTCTACCTGCAACCTCCCTGCCGGATGATATCTCGCCGCCTGCCGATCTGTGGCCGCAGATCGAGGCCAAGATTCAGGCGGAGCGAGTGGTGGGTCCCACCTTCGACGCATCGAAACACCCTGGCCGCGACTGGCAGCAAGCTGCCAGTATCCTCACTGCCGTGGCAGCCATCATCTTTCTTGCTGTCGTGATCCGGTCGACCGTCGCACCTGTGGCAACAGAATCGATGGCTCGTTTCGATGAACCGAACGTGGAGAGTGAGTTGGCGGCAGCGATCGAGCAGGAATGTCGTGGGGTGATGCGTGAACTGAGCTTGGCGCCGGGGCTCGGCGTCGTCGATCCCCGGACCGTCGCACTCGAAGCTGAAGCACGCGAGGTGGAACTGGCCATTGCTGATACCCGTCTCGCCATTGAGCGGGACGGCGAGGAACCCAAAATGATGGCGTCCCTTGCACGTCTCTGTCGCGTGCGACTGCGCCTGACCGAACACGCCCAGGAACTTGCTCGCAGCTGATTCAGGCTGGTGCTGTTCATGCGAGCTATACAGGAGATTCAGAGGTGAAATTGATCAGGATATTGAGTTGCTTGGCCCTCATCGCCGCTGTCGCCGTGCAAGCGGAGAAAGATGTAAATGAGCGCGTCAGCGCCCCTCGAGATGGGGAAGTAGAGATCGAGAACATTGTCGGTTCCATCCGTGTTGAGGGCTGGTCCGAAAATGCTGTAGAGGTGAAGGGCACGATCGGTGAAAATCTTGAACTGCGACTGGAAAACGATGGCCGCCGAACCATCGTTCTTGTGAAATACCCCGAGCGCCGTGATACGCGGCATCAACACGCTGACATCGTGGTTCGATTGCCCGTTGCCAGCGAGGTTCGTATCGAGACGGTAAGTGCCGACATAGAGGCCAGTTCGATCAGTGGTCCTGTCCAGGTGGAGAGTGTAAGCGGTGGGGTTGAGCTCGATATTCAATCGAAGGATGTCGACGTCGAGAGTATCAGCGGTGACATTGAACTACGGGCGACGAAGGCCCAGATCCAGGCAGAGGCTGTCAGCGGCGATGTCGAGATTCATGTGCAGGAAGGCAATATTGATGTGGAGACCGTCAGTGGTGACATTGCCGTTGTGTCGGGTAAGCTGACCGGTGGCGATGCACAGTCGGTCAGCGGTGATCTCGATTTCGATGTGACCCTTGCCAAAGGGTGCCGACTCGACATTGAGTCACACAGTGGCGACGTCGATCTGACACTGCCGCCTGAGACGAGTGCCGAGATCGACTTGGAAGCCTACTCGGGAAGCATGCGAAATCGTGTGGGTGCATTGCAGACGGGCGGCGATGGTCGTCGCGAACTCGATCTGATCATGGGATCAGGAGACAGTCGGGTGGAGATCACGACCTTCAGTGGTGACATCGAGCTGCGCGCCAAGTAGAGGATGGTGTAGGTGGAGGAGGAAAGATGAAAGCAAAAAACTGGATCTGGTTGGGCCCCGATCCTGATTTGTCGGACGATGATTGGCGTCGCCGTCTGGACGAGTTGAAGAAAGCGGGAATCGATGCCATCCTGCCGGAGGTCTTCAACAATAGCAAGGCCTTTTGGGCGAGCGAGCATCTACCCGTCGTCGCCCCCGCCCTGGAGCGCCTGATTCCTCTGGCGCATGCAGCAGGGATCGAAGTTCACGCCTGGAGCCATATCATGACCTGCAACATTCCCGAGGTCATGGAGGACCATCCAGATTGGTATGATGTAAGCCGTAAGGGAGAGTCCACGCGCGACAAGCCCCCCTATGTCGGCTACTACCGTTTCATGTGTCCCTCCAGACTGGGCGTGCAGCAATTTTTGCAGACGCGGATGAAGGAATTGGCTCGCATCGAGGGGCTCGACGGCATCCATCTCGACTATATCCGTTTTCCTGACGTGATCCTCGCAGAGGCTCTGCAGCCAAACTATGACCTGGTACAGGACAGTGAATTTCCCGAGTATGACTTCTGTTACTGCGATCTGTGTCGAGAGGGATTCCGTGAGCAGCACGGGATCGATCCACTCACCGACCTTGAGGATGCGCCGGCAAGTGAGGCCTGGTTTCAGTATCGCTGTGATCTGATCAGCCGTCTCGTCAACGAAGATCTCGCTCCGATTGGTCGTGAAGCTGGCAAGCAGATGACGGCGGCCGTGTTTCCCAATTGGCGCCACGTGCGGCAGGAGTGGCACAAGTGGGAGCTGGATGCAGTGTTACCCATGCTCTACAACGGCTTCTACAACGAAGGTCTCGACTGGATCGGAGAGCACTGTGCAGCCGGTATCGCACGCATGCAAGAGGTCGGCGTCAGCAAACCACTCTACAGTGGCCTCTATCTACCGGACGTGCCGCCTGAGCAGCTTCAGCAGGCGTTCGATGTATCAATGCAGGCCGGTGCCGCCGGTGTCAGCTTGTTCTCCCAGGGCAGTCTCCAGGAGGGACACCTGCAGGTCATAGAGAGTCACTTGGGCTGACGCGCCGTCCCCTCATCCCAGGGGCGAACGAAACGACCTGGGGTAGCACCTGCATGGCCTCCAACACGGGAAAATAGATCGTTGCGATCGACTGTCGTTGCGCGAGGATCAAGTCGCAGACTTTATCAAACCAGTGTTGGTCTCGTTCGATGGCGCTCTCAGACAGTCGACGGCCCACATACTTCTGGTTCTCTGGCTGTCGAAAGCCGATCGGCATTGTCGGGCCAGGGCGTCTCTTAGCTGACGACGAGGTAGGAGAGCCAGTCATCGCCACGATCGTTCAGGATCATGTGCGGCACGCCCTGTGGCAGATACACTGTGTCCCCCTCGCGCAAGGGATGTGCATGGAAACCAGTGACCACCGTGCCCTCGCCTTCGAGGACATAGTAGATCTGCTCCTTGTCGTCGTGTTGATGCATATCCGAAGCACAACCACGCGACACGGCTTGACGCACCAGATAGTGGAAGGACAGCAGGCAGGGTTGTGATGTCGTCGGCTTCTCTTCGTTGAGGCGCTCAAGAATGGGCCAGGTCGTGGCCAAGCCGTGGCTGCCGATGGCTGGCGTGGAGCCTCGCCAGTTCGTCACATATGGCTTGGAGCCGCTGTCCTCGGTGCCGCTGGTGATGATCAGATACTCCACCCACTCTGTTCGATCCGCGGCGCGTAGCTGATGCTCCACGTCGGGCGGGAAGTAACAGACGGTGCCCTCACGCACCGGATAAGTGTCATCGCCGATATCGACGTCCGCTTCTCCAGAGAGGATGTAGTAGTACTGTTCCGCATGGGTATGTGCGTGGCGGTCACCGTCCTTGCCGCCCTGCAGGTTGTGCCGGGCAAAACCATTCATGTGCTGTAAGCACTGATGGGGGTCTGGTGTTTCACCCTCTTTCGGCGGAGAAAAAATGGCGCAGACGATGGCATTGTCGTGGCCGATGTAGGAATCTGCGTCGCGCCAGTTTCTTAACGTCGCTCTCGATGTTGTCATTCCAATCCTTTCACATGGCGTTCAGAGCAAGTTTCGCGTTGTTCCTGCGCCCACTGCCGCAGGGGAATGTCTTCATCTGTCGGGCGCCAGTACAAGGAGATAGGGTGGACCTCAGGATCATCTCCTGAATAGTTGGTTTTCCCCGTGCCCAGTTCACCGAGTAGCTGACGCTGAATCGGCGAGCAGCCTTCGAGTGTCTGTGGCGTCTGGCGATCATAGTCTGAGGGACGGATCCAGCGAGGATGGTAACCGTAATAGAGACAACGGCGCGGGACGGTTGAAAGATTGGGCCGCAGGGCGTGCAGAAGGGCTGTGCGCCAGATGAGGGCGGTGCCGGGCCGGACGGTAACGGGAACGATGTCGCTCGCGTCGATCACGTGGCGCCCATCTGACTCTCGCCGTTGAGCGTGTCGGTGGCTGCCGCGCACGACACAGACTTCTCCGCAATTCCCCTCTGACAGATCGGTCAGATACAGGCCGACCTTCATTTCCATGAAGGGGACGACGCCATCGACAAGGGGCCAGCCCCAGTTGGGGCCGTCTGAGTGCCAGGGGAAGAAGCTGTCCGGTGCACCCAATGCGTGCTGCGCCACTGCTTGAGGCTGTGGAGGGCGCACATCGGCGTGGGAAGTACGCAACTGGATATTGCATCCCATGACGTCCACGACAAGGGGCAGAATGCGTGGGTGATCGATCAGATCACGAAAGCGTCGATCCGAGGCGACGATATTGCGCATCTGAAAGGGTTCATCTGCGCCGACGTCGCGCTCTCGGCTCAATCGTGGATACAGCTCATCCACCTTCTCGAGCAATTCAGCCACTTCCTCTGCTGAAAGCAGATCCTCGACGAGGAAGAAGCCGTCCTCGTCAAACTGTCGACGCTGCTCGGGGGTTAGTGCCAGAGGCCGTTCTACATCGACGTCGTTGGGCGGCAAGGGTTGTGTCACGCGGGAATTTCGATCGAGCCATCGGCAAGCATGGTCAGCAAGGCCGAGTCTGGTGTTGTGAGTGGTAGTTGAACACGTGCTCGGCGACGCGAGGACTCGTATGTGGCGAAGATCAGTTCCGTCGCCTGCAAAGCTTTGCGGCTGCTCAGTTCAGGTTCTGTGTCACTATCGAGGCAGGCAAGTAGATCGCTGCAACTGGCGATGGTGTGCTGTGCATTGGGAACGCCACTGGTGAAGGCGGGTGATTCCCAACCTGAGCCACGCCACAGTCGCAACGGGTTGTCCAGATCACGCAATTGTAGCTCGATGATTCCCTCACTGCCGATCAGGTGAATGTGCAGGCCACCGTCGGACGCGTCGCCCGTCGTCAGCAGACCTTCGACGCCATTGGCGAAGCGGAACCAACTCAGACCACTCGACTCCAGCGACACATCGAAGACCTTGCGCTCCTCTGCGACTTCAATTTGCCCCATGACCCACTCGACGGGCGTTTCGTCGTTGTAGAAGAAGCTGATGTCGAACCAGTGGGTTCCCCAGTCGAACAGATTCGGACATGTCGCCTCCATGCGGCGCAGCTCGCCGATCGCTCCATTGCGGACCAGATCCCGTGCTGTGGAGAAGGTGTCACCGAAGCGGCGTTGATGGCAGAAGGTCAGCACCACACCGGCTTCCTGGCAGACGTTGTGGATCGCTTGGGCGTCGCCCCAGGTTGGCGCCATCGGTTTCTCCGAATGGATGGCTGTCACACCTGCGGCGGCTGCTGCCTCGATCATCTCGCGATGCATGCCGGTCCACGTGCAGATGCTGACAATGTCCGGCGATTCGGCTTTGAGCATCTCGGCATAGTCGTCATAACGACGCATGTCACCAAAGTGCTCACAGAAGTCATCTCTCGACGCTTCCACAGGATCGGCGCAGGCAACGAGCTGGCTGCGTGTGTCCTGCTGCCAGCCTTCTGCGTGGGCCCGACCGCGACCGCCGCAACCAATCACTGCAACTGTGCGTTGTGCTGTCGTGTTCTCACTCATTGTCTTCCGATCTATTCGCTTGGCGCTTTAAGCAACCGCAGGCGGTGGTTCCCAGTCAGGGTTTGGTGCCGGGATCTTAGCTGCCACTGACTCACGCCAGGCAGCGAGTTGGTTGTGAAGATCGGCGGCAATCGCAGGCTCGGCGTCGATGCGATTGTCATCTTCACCGATATCCTGTCGCAGGTTGTAGAGTTCACGGCGACCATCGTCGAAGAATTCAATCAGCTTCCAGTCGCCGCAGCGAATCGACGAGCCCGGTGTGCCGCCTTGATTGCCGTAGTGCGGGTAGTGCCAGAAGATGGATGAACGTTCGAGCTCCCCCCGCTGTTGCAGCAGAGGTAGGATGCTCTCACCGTCGACATGCTGATCAGGGATCAGTGGCAGACCTGCCGCTTCCAATAGCGTCGGATAGATGTCGGGGCTGGAGATGGGTGTATCGCACTCGCTGCCTTCTGCCACGGCACCGGGCCACCGCACAAATAATGGTTCGCGGGTGCCGCCTTCGTACATCCACCCCTTGCCCTCGGCCAGAGGCGCATTGCACGTGGGTGAACCCTCTGATGTCGCCAGTCCACCATTGTCTGAGGTGAAGAGAATGAGTGTGTCGTCACTCTTGTCCGTCGCCTCGAGTGTATCGAGAACTCGTCCAATGTTTTCGTCCAGACTGTCGATCATGGCAGCATACACCGGATCCGATTGCAGCAAACGGCGCCGCACGTGTTGGTCCTTCTTGTGTTCGCAAGGATGGAATTCGTCTTCGCTGAATGTCTCGAGCTGATCGAGTCCCACATCCCGAGCTTTCTGCTCATAACGGGCGATGCGATCGGCTTTCGCCTGGATCGGTGTGTGCACGGAGTAATACCACAAATTCAGAAAGAACGGCTGCTCATCGTCCGTGCCCTGAATCAGATCCACCACGTGATCTGTGAGATGGTCCGTCAGATACGTGCCCTCCGGTACATCTGCATCGACGAGGGGATCGATCGACCACGGGCTGAAATAGCCTCCGTGTCCGGGAGACCCCATGTGGTAGCCGCCGATGTTCACATCGAAGCCGTGATCCTGAGGCAGATGCCCCTCGCCGCCCAGGTGCCACTTGCCCACATGCCAGGTCTGGTAACCGCCATTGCGCAGCGCCGTCGCCAAGGACTGCTCAGACGTGGGGAGTTCCTTCAGATAGGGCACATCGATCATGGCACCGCGTGCAGGATGAACCTTGCCCTGCCAGTCAATCCAGTCGGTGATGCCCACTGTGGCCGGATACTTTCCTGTGAGTAGACTGGCACGCGTCGGCGAGCAGACGGGGCAGGCGGCGTAGGCATCCGAGAATCGCATTCCCGCTGCGCACAGCCGATCGATGTTGGGTGTCTCGTAGAAGGTGCTGCCATAACATCCGAGATCTCGCCAGCCCATGTCGTCGATGAGGATGAGAATGATGTTTGGGCGTTTGGACACGGCAGACCTCTTCTGAGCTGTAAGTGACACGGCCAAGGGTGGTGCAACGGGTCGTGGCTGGCAAGCGTGAAATCGTCGTCACTGTTGGCCAGGCGTCGCGCTTCGTACCATCCAGCCCAGTCAACTACGTCAAACTCGCCCCACCGAAGGAGTCATGGTGTTGAACCCATCGCAGCGCAGCGCCGTACTCGATGTTCTGCGTGACGTGCAGACACAAGAGCAGGTCTGTGCTCATTTCGGTATCGATGCGGATCAGTATCGCTCGTGGGAACAGTCGCTGTTGGTGGGCAAGCTCACGCCCGAGGATGGTCATCTTACCAGTGCCGCTTTGCACGGTCGCGCCTCCATCGTGCGGGATCGATGGGGTGTGCCCCACTGCCGTGGAAACAGTGTCGCCGATCTGTGCTTTGCTGCAGGGGTAGCGCAGGCACAGGACAGACTATGGCAACTCGACTATCGCCGCCGCCTTGCCAGTGGCCGCCTGGCACAGATCCTGGGTGCAGGCCATCTGCCGACGGATCGCGAGAATCGCACCCTCGGTTTTCGACGCATCGTCGAAACCCACGAACTGCCGGCTCTGACCGAAGAGGCACAAGAGGCGCTGACGGGCTTTGCCGCGGGCATGAATGCCTGGATCGAAGTTGTCACCGACAACCTGCCGCTGGAGTTCGAGATTCTCGACTATGAACCAGAGCCGTGGATGCCGACGGACAGCCTCGCGATCCTGCGCTATTTTTGGTGGACTCTGACGGGGCGCCTGACCCAGTTGGTCGCGGCAGAGCGACTCCTGCGTGGTGCGCCCGCTGATATAGCGGCCTGGTTTCTCACGCCTGAGACGGTCTCCTGCATCGTGCCACGCCCCGGGGATGGCGACGAAACGTGGGCGGACGGGTTGCACGTGGGTGGCAGTGCCGCCGCCGATGATCCGGCACAGACACCGGGCTCGAACAACTGGGTGGCAGGGCGCGGCAGACTCCAGCCGGGGGAGGGGCCCGTATTAGCCGCCGACCCACATTGGCCGCTGTCATTTCCGGACATGTGGTACGAGCAGCATCTGACGGGCGCCGGAATCGATGTGATCGGTCCTGCTTATCCGGGGGCACCGCCCGTGGTCTTCGGTCGCACACAGGGGATGGCCTGGGGACGGACGAACAATGTCAGTTCCACGCGAGATCTCTATCATCACACCGTGAATCCAGACGACCCGTCGTGTTATCGCGCCCGGGGTGAGTGGGTGGCGTTTGCCAAACTCCACGAGAGAATCGACGTCGCTGGTGCGGAAAGTGTCGACCATGAGATACGCCTGACCGCCGATGGTCAACCAGTGGTCAATGATCTAATCCCACCCGTTGACGCCGAGGGAGACGGGCCGATCAGTCTGCGTTGGGTTGGTCAGGAGTGTATCGGCGACGTGCAAGTTCTGCTCGATCTTGGCCGTGCGCAGACCGTTGACCAGGCGATCGATGTCTTCGGTCACTGGCGTCTGTCCGTATGGAATTCTGTCATCGCAGATTCGCAAGGCCACCTGGCCTATCAGATGTGTGGCAGTGTGCCACGGCGCGCGATCCCGACGCGGGGTACGCGTCCTGCAAACGCCGTCGGGCATGAGTGGGATGGCTACTGGAATACGCCTGATCTGCCGGGGCAGCGAGATCCAGATCGGGATTGGGTTGCCAGTGCGAACAATCCACCCATCCTGCCCGGTATGGATCCACCCCTCTACGGCACATACGCTGACGCGTATCGATTCGATCGAATCGGGCGATTTCTCGATGGCACCACCCATACCGCCGCGCAGGTCTCACAGCTGCAGGCAGACAATCTATCTTTGCGTGCCGAGGACTTGAGTGCTGCTGTAGCGACTCTGATCGAGGCAGCCGATTCGGATGAGGGCAAGACACTCGCCGGTCATCTGCGATCGTGGAATCACTGCTACGATGCAGATCAGGTCGGAGCCACGATCTGGGCCATTTTTTGGCCGCGACTCGTGGCGACCGTTGGCAACGATCTGCTCCCGTCTTATGTCGCCGAGCTGAACGCGGCGAATGCAGGTCGAATGGTCCGCCATCTGTTGCTCGGTACTGAGTTGCCGCGACCCCCGGTCGATCTGTCAGCATCTGTTGCGCGGGCAGTTCATTCAACGATCGCCTATCTGACCCCGATCCTGGGTCAGTCGATAGAGGCCTGGACGTGGGGCCGAGCCCAGCGCCTGCGCCTGCAACATCCCTTGTCGACCCATGAAGCGGCACGGCGCGTTTTCGATCCGCCGACGATTCCATGTGATGGTGGCAACGGCGTCATCAACAACCGATCAGCGAAAGAGACACCTCGCGGACTTGAAGTGACAGGAGGGCCGAGCTACCGACTCGTGGCAGACCTGTCGACAAAACACGCCACAGGTTGTCTCTTAGCAGGTCAGAGTGCCCAACCGGGCCACCGTCACTACGCCGATCAACTGGACCTATGGCCGAAGGGGCAGTGGCACCCGTTGTGGATGGACGATGACGTCATTGAAATGGAACGAACGGGAGAATTCGTCTTGGAGCCTGCGAAATGAAAGCACTGTTGCTGTCTCAGCCTGGACCGGTATCCGATCTGTCGATCGGGGATGTGGAACAACCTGAACCTTCGGCGGGAGAAATTCGCGTCAAAGTTGCGGCCATCGGACTCAATCCCGTTGACTACAAGCTCGCAGGTCGCGGCAATGCAGCCTGGTCCTATCCGCATATCCTCGGCCTCGATGTGGCAGGAACGGTAGATGCCGTGGGTGCACAGGTTGATCAATGGCAGATCGGCGATCGGGTGTACTATCACGGCGACCTCGCCCAACCTGGGGGCTACGCCGAGTGGGCGATCACCACAGCGCACACGACGGCGGCTATCCCGGACGGTGTAGACTTCGTCATCGCTGCGGCGATACCGTGCGCTGGCCTGACGGCGTATCAGGGAATCGTTCGTCGCCTCAATGTGAAGGCAGGGCAGACGGTGTGGGTACAGGGCGGCGCCGGCGGTGTCGGTGGATTTGGAATCCAGATCTGCCGCACCCTGGGAGCGACCGTGATTACCACGGCCTCTGCCGGCAATGCAGACTACGTTCGTGGGCTCGGAGCCGACCACGTGATCGACTACAGAGAAGAAGATGTTGTCGCCAGGATTCTCGAGATGACGGGCGGGCGCGGTGTGGACGCCGTGCAGGCGGCAGTCGATGTCAATACGGCCAATCAGGGCATCGAATCGCTGGCTTTCGGTGGTGCCATCTCGTGCATCGCTGGCTTGCCCTCACTAAGTGACGACACCTTCGCAAAGGCGATCTCCCTGCACAAAATCTCTCTCGGTGCAGCACATCATTCGGCGAATCGTGATGCGCAACTTGATCTGGCGTGCATGGGGCAGGAGATGATTCGTCTCGTCGCCGATGGTTCGGTCGATCCTCTCGTGGAGCAGCGCATCGGTCTTGCAGACGTGCCCGATGGTCTGGCGCAGCTGGAGACACGGCACGTACGTGGAAAGATCGTCGCAGAGCTGTAGCTCAGGTGACAGTAGCTCAGGTGACCGTGTAACGGGCCAGCGCCTTCTCATCGATTTGTACGCCGAGGCCCGGTGCGTCAGGCAGAATGAAAGCGCCATCGGCATAGTTCCAGCTCGTCGTGCCCAGCAGATCACCTCGCTCGGCGAGTCCTGCCTGATACTCCTGCAGATATTCGCCACCACAGGCTGTGGCGAAATGCAGCGTTGCCGCCTGGAATACGTGTAGCCCACTACCCATGTGAGGTGTGGATGGCACGCCCGCCTTACGCGCGTGTGCGATCTGCCGCAGTCCATCGCTCAGTCCCGTGCGGCCGATATCCGGTTGATAGACATCCAGGGCCGGGGGCGCCTCAAACCAGGCTTGAGTCTGGTAGTGCGTGCGGAAGTGTTCGCCTAACGCAATCGGTGCACCCGGCTCGTGTGACAAGGCCCGGTGGCCCCGCAGGTCTTCAGGTTGCAGCGGGCACTCCAGCCAACGTGTCCCGAGATCTCCGAACATCGCCTTTGCCCGACGACCATCGTCGCCACGGCACATCCACAGTGTGTCGATCATCCACTGTTCAATGTCCTCTCCGGCAGCTTGCTGCAGTGTTTCCAATTCTCGACCTGCCGCATCGAGATCGCCATCGACGAAGATCTTGATCCCTTTCAATCCTGTGTCGACCCAGCGGTGCATGGCCTCGATACGCTCTTCCACCGTTGCTTGTCGCAGCCCGGACAGATAAACGGGAAGGTGGGTTCGCGGCGTCTGCGTGAGAAGATTGGCCACGGGCAGACCGGCGCGGCAGCCGATGGCATCCCAGGCGGCAATGTCCAATGCGGCCAGCGCGTCGAGGTAGTAGCCGGCAGCGTATCCCCGACCTCGCTGCGCATCATAGAGAAAATCCCACAATGCTGCTGGTGTGTCGAAGGACCTGCCCCTGACCATCGGCGCCAGCAGGCGTTCACAGATCAGGGCGGTCACTTCGGGTCCGATGGGTGAATTCGATTCGCCCCAGCCAATGGAACCATCTGTGAAGGTGACCCGCACGAGTACGGCCTCGACTGTGGTTGGGTAGACGGTCTGCCATCCCTGGCGAAACTCCAGCCGATCCTGTCGTTGGGACTTGCTGCCCCCGCCTCGATAGTCCTCCCAGTAGCCGGGCTGATCCGACAGGGACAGGTGGTAAGCTGTCAGGTCAGAGATTTCGAATTGTGTAGAGACTGTCATGGTTGATCCTTGTGTTAGGCTATCGTCAAGATAGAGGGAACTTGCATGCATCGTATCAACCGCAGGTCACCGACGTTTCATCCGGTGAACCTCCCGTGGGTGCGTCAGTGGAAGCTCTGCGAATCGGTGATGGTGTCTGTTCTTCTCGCTCAGAAGTCACAGGACTGGATGGACGAGCACACCTTTGAGGTGCTGACAGGCGTCTTCCTGTCCGTTGCAAGTTCCGCCGTCGTACCCGTTGTTCGATTGGTCCAACCCTCGGCGCGTTTCTCATATCACTTTGATAGATGGAATCGATGAACAATCGGCAACTGGTCGTAGACTTTGATCTACAGCAGGAAGATGACGAGCTCGTCGTGCGTGCCACCATCCTCAATCACTCACAAGGCGATCTCGACAACTGGACATTGAAGTTCGACCTGCCAAAGGCGATCCGGCCACGCGAAGGCACGCGTTTGATTTCACATGTTGGCAGCCATGTGACCCTCGGTCCGTCTCAGCAGGCAGCTTTGCCCACAGGGGAGAAGGCGGAACTCGTTTTCTCCGGTGCTGTGAGTATGATCCAGCGTTTGAGCGATCTACCGCGTGGTCTTTATGTCAGCCATGGCGAACCGATGGCTCATCTTCGCGCCGAGTTGGGCAGCCACAATCTGGAGACCATCGCGACGGGTCACGCCATCCCTTCTTCCGTTGGGAGCCTGAATCCCCACGTCAAGACAAGCGCCGCTGGTTCTGCCGATGCACGGTCAGGCGCCGCAGCAGATTCGGTCACGGGTCTGCAGGCCATCGTGCCCCGCCCAACCTCAACGCAGGTGTCGGCTGGCGTTTTTTCTGTAGCCAATCGCCTCACTTACCACGGCTGCTCCGAGGCAACCGCGGCCATCGTATGGCTGACGGACATGCTGCCTCTGGAGTGTCAGGCGAGTGATGCCTCCGTGGCAGCGATGGATTTTGCGATCAATCCAGAGTTGGTGGAGGAAGCGTATCTACTTCGGATCGAGACGGAGGTCATCAGCATCCAAGCTGCAGACGCTGCCGGGTTCTTCCATGCCGCCGCAACCTTGCTGCAGACGAGCGATGCCGTGAACAACGCTGTTCGCTGGCCTTGTGGTGTGATCGAAGACCGACCGCGGTTCAATTTTCGCGGCCTGATGCTGGATTGTGCCAGGCACTTCCATACCAAAGATACGGTTCTGCGAACGTTAGATCTGATGGCACAATTCAAACTCAATCAGTTTCACTGGCACCTGACAGATGACGAAGGTTGGCGCCTCGAGATCCAGGCTTTCCCGCAGTTGACCGAGCGTGGTGCATGGCGTGGTGAGGGGGAGGTGTTGGAATCGCAATTCGGTACCGGCCCCGGTCGTTATGGTGGCTTCTACTCTCGCGATGATGTCGAGGAGGTCGTCGACTACGCAGCGGCTCGACAGATTGAAGTCATCCCGGAGATCGACATTCCAGGGCATTCACGAGCAGCGATCAAGTCCTATCCCGAGCTACTCGTGGAAGAGGCGGACCTTTCTCAGTATTGCGGTGCTCAGCTTTACACGGACAACGTGCTGAATCCGGCGCTGCCTGGGACCTACCAGTTTCTGCATACGGTACTCGACGAGGTCTGTGACCTGTTTCCAGGTGAATACATCCACTTGGGTGCTGATGAAGTGCCGGAGGGTGTGTGGCAACAATCGCCGGCGTGCAGTGAGTTTATGGCGGCCCATGGCTATGAAAGCGCGCACGAGCTGCAGGGGCATTTGCTGCGCGATCTGCAGGCCTATTTGGCGAAGAAGGGCAAGAAGCTGATGGGATGGGAGGAGGCGGTACACGGTGACAAGCTCGATCACACGGCGACGGTGAATGCCTGGGGAAGTGTTCCGATCGGCACCCAGTTGGCTAACGCAGGGTATGGTGTCGTCGCCTGCGCGGCGCCCTTCGCCTATCTCGATCTGGCGTGGGATGAGAATGCCTTCGAGCCCGGCTACTACTGGGCGGGCACCTGCGATCTGGCTACATGTTATGGTTATGAACCCACGACGCCGGAGCTGACACATGACGGCGCACAGCAGATGATCGGTGTGCAAGCGGTGTTGTGGAGCGAACTTGTGCGTGAGCCTGCTGAATTGGAGTACATGCTCTTCCCGCGCCTGCTGGCCATGGCTGAGACGGCGTGGACCGCCCCATCAGATAAGGACCTGGATCACTTCATGTCCCGACTGCCTTTTCAGCTGACTCGCCTCGAACTACAGGGCGTCGTTCATCGTCCCATCGACGACATCAGTTAATGATGCGGCTCGGAACACACCTGGTCTGGGTCACAGGATCGGTTGCGTCGGTGCTCGTCTCACCGCTTGCCGGTGAACCACTGCCTGGCGACACGTATGTCGAATACGTGTGGAGGGGGCCCTATCACAATGCCTCCGGATGGCAGCGCGTCACCGATCCAGATGCGACGCATCCCGGCGCCAGGGAATTTTTGCCCAATCCGAAGAATCGCATCACGATCACGGATTTGGAAGGGGCGATCGCGGCGGAGGTGGTGATCGAACAGTGGGGAGGTCACACGGGCACGACGGATAAGGCGATTCGTCTCAACGACGCCCAATGGATTCCTATTGCACATCCGCAGGCTATTCCTGGAAATCATGGGAAAGGCCTGGCGCCGCGACCCGAGTGTTATCAATACTTCACGTATTCGACGATACCAAGCCACACCCGACAGGAACGATCACTTCACCTGCGCCTCGATCTGTCGTAGGTGACTCCTTGCGTCTGACGGCGGTCGCGTCGAGTCCGAATGGGGCGATTTCAGCGGTGGACTTTATCGGGCACTATGAGGACTATGATCACGACGGGAATGGTGTCTGGCACGAGTGGCAACGCACTTATCCGAAAGGACACTTGCGGCGTCATCTCGGCATGGCAGATACATTTCCCTATGAAGTCGTGTGGTCCACCGGTTGGATTCCGGACCAACCCGAGCCCATGGCCGTCATGGCCAGGATTCGGGATGAGAGTGGCGTCTACCACATGACCGAGGCGGTGGAAGAACTCGTACTCGATCGACGACACCACTCGGTTCGTATGTATAAGCCCTACAACGTTCCCCCCGGCTGGATCTCAAGAGCCGGCCGAACATTGAGTGCGAAGGTCTTCGTGCCCACGTTATCTGATATGGTCGATGGCCGCGCTGAGATCTCGACCTGGAGTGGGCTGCACGCCGACGACATCGCTCTGAACCGTACGACGATTGCCACTAGAGTCGGCAGGAATCACAACTATGCACACAACCGGATCGAGATTCCACTAGACCTGCTGCGCGCCGGGATCAACAGCTTCTCGACCTCTTCGGCCACGACACAGCACGGCATCGAAGTCATGTGGCCAGGTATTACTCTGCTGGCAAGATTCTCCGAACCGGCGCCGACCTTCGTGCCGGCGAAAGAGGATCTGTCGATCTTCGCCGACGGGTTAAGCTGGGCGGCAGTGACACCCGAAGACGGTGACGTACAGGTGGAGAGTCGCGAAGACGCCTTCGAGGCAACGCAGGTTCTGCGCATTGAACCATCGCGTTCCTTCACTTCCATTCTGGAACTGGTGCCCGATTCACCGCCGTCGACGTTGGGCTACACGACCCTCCGGTTTCGTATCCACCCGTACGAACTACGCATTGCTGATTTTCATCGGCTCAGTCTTGTCGTCTGGGACCAGGCGATCCCACTGCTCACGAGAGGGGTCAGTCAACGCGGTCTCGACTTCAACCTGCGTGAGTGGCAAACCCTGCAGATCCCCCTGGACGAGATCGACTTCCGGTATCCTTATCTGGAGGCGATTCGTTTTGACGGAAAACTCAGTGGTGCTTTCCTCATCGACGACGTTCGACTCGTCGCTGGCAATGTCGAGACGGTGATTGCTGAATCATCCACAGCTGAAGCGACAGGGTTTCGTCTTTACGCCAATGCACCCAATCCCTTCAATGCCGAGACTGTGATCTCCTTTGACCTGCCACAGTCTGGCGTCGCCAAACTGAGTGTCTACAATCTTGCCGGTCAGCGTGTGGCGACACTCATCGATCGCACAATTGATGCCGGACACCACACCTGCCGCTGGCATGCTCGGGCTGACAATGGTCGATCACTGGCGACGGGTGTCTACGTCTTGCGTATCGAGGCGCTCGGCACGATGCGGACGGGGAAACTGCTGCTCCTGCGCTGATGAGGCTTCAACTCGACGCGGGGGTGTCAGTCGACACGTAGCTCGGTATATTGAGACGATCCAACAACTCAAATCCACAGGCGATCACGTCCATGCCCCTGCGACAGAAGCTCCTCGTCCTCTACGCCCATTCACCCGATCTGAAGAGTCGCGTCGTGAGTTGGGCGACCTACGATGGCACGGGCAACTCATCGCCAACGTCCGGCGATGAAGACAAACCACCTTACGGCAGTGTCGTGGCAGCCATGGAGGATGGTTGGCGCGTGATCCAGTTTCCGCAGCAATCAATGGCCCATCCCGGCATGGAATACCACACCTCCTATCTGCGCTACGAATACATCCTGGAACAACTTGAGGAGATCGACTAATGGTTGCACGTGAGCACCTGCTCGACAGCAAACAGATGGCGCAATTTGTCGCCGATGGTTACCTGCGTTTCGACGAGGTCGTGCCTGACGAACTCAACAAGGCCGCCTACAAGCAAATGGAAGCCGGCGACATCGAGCGACCCGGTGCCGGCACGAAGCTGGGCGGCGTGTGGCAGGATTCAGCCATCGGGCAGATCATCCGTTTGCCGCAGATCCAGGGGGCCATGGCCAGTCTCGTCGGCTCGGATCCACTTTACGATCACCACGCCGTGCATATCGTCCAACCCTCGCATAAACAGGGCCAGGTGTGGCACGCAGACGCCATCATCGATCTGCGCCTCGACTTTGATATCCAGTTCTTCTACTTCTGCCACGATACGCCACGCGAGATGGGTGGCACCATGATTCTGCCCGGATCACAGTATCGTCGCGTATCCGAGTCTGATATTGGTCGCTACCAGAATTTCCTCGGTCAGCTGCCAATGGTCTGCAAGGCGGGAACCGTCATGGTCTGTCATCACGGGATCTGGCACTGTGCGCAACCGAATCTCACACAGGACACTCGCTACATGTTCAAGCTGCGCCTGAATCCCACTCAGAAGCAGGAGCAGTTGTGGAACACGGACGATGTCGACGCCCCCGAGATCGGTGGCATCCTCGGCACCAATCACGAGTGGTATGGCAATGAGTCGCGCATCGAAGTCGTCAACCGCATTCGTCAATGGCGGCATCTGACAGGGAACGAGAAGTTCGATGTGAGCTATTGGATGGGCCGGTTGGAGAACGCACCGAGCGGTACTGCGTAAGGGAATCTGTCCGTCGCTGTTGGCGGGTTCGGCATCGACTGGCGGAGTCGGCTCCGGGTGTGTGGTATCTGTGCCGTCGTCGTCGGTCCGACAACTGATCGCGAGCCATGATACCCATGACAAAGTCGAACTTCTCTCTTGCGGTATTGCTTGTGGTCGGTGGCTGTTCCGCCAATACCGAGCCGGCACTCGAAGAGTGGGTGGAAGGCGAATTCCGGCCGCGTACGGTCAGCGCCTACAAGATCGACGGCCATCGTGACGGCGCGACGACCAAAGCCGTTGCTACGTTCACTCTGGAAAGCGGTACACGGGTGCACCTGGAGATCGAAGTCAGCTACAATCCCGCCCCCGTCATGAACTCAGGGCGATGGCGACTCACAGGCGCTGACGCTGATTCAGGTCTGGTGGTGGCCGAGTCGTTGAAGTTTCTGGGTGGTCAGGGCGAAGGTCCCAGTCTCGGTGGTCGCCGCATCCTCAAGACAGATACCCAACCTCGTATCCGGGGACAACTGCCACTGAGAGGTCTCCGCAAGACGAAGCGGAAAGCCGAGTAGGAAATCTCGAGGAAGGCTGCCTTCTCCGTGCCCATTGTCAAAGGTGCTCCGGCATCAGTCTTCACTCTCTGCCTGAGGTCCCATGACATCCTCTTGAGGACCGACGATGTGGAATGGCCAGAACACGAGCTAACGATCGGAGACCAGACTGTGTGTCGGTCCCAACCCTCGATCGGGGCAAACGAGTAGATTCACCCGGCAGGGAAAATCCCCTTTCGCGCACTGGAGATGGTGTTGACCACCAAGACACTTGATACGCTGACCTTCGACAATCGCTTTGTCCGCGAGTTGCGCGCAGACCCCGATGCAAGCAATGAACGTCGGCAGGTCACCGGTGCCTGCTATTCCCGCGTTTTTCCGAAGCGTACACAGCAGCCGGAGATGGTCGCTTGCGCGCGCGAGGTGGCTGAGAGTCTGGGGCTGACAGAAGAGGCGTGCGCGGCAGACGACTTTCTGCAGGTCTTCAGCGGCAACAAAATCCTGTCCGGCATGGATCCTGTCGCCAACTGCTATGGCGGCCATCAGTTCGGTAACTGGGCAGGGCAACTTGGTGATGGTCGGGCAATCAATCTGGGCGAGGTGGTCAACGACGCAGACCAGCGTTGGGCTCTGCAACTGAAGGGGGCAGGCCCCACACCCTATTCACGCACGGCTGATGGACTCGCCGTCCTGCGTTCCTCGGTGCGCGAATTTCTCTGCAGCGAGGCGATGCATCATCTCGGCGTGCCGACGACACGCGCCCTGTCTCTGGTGCTCACAGGGGATCAAGTCCTGCGCGATATGTTCTACGATGGACACCCGAAAACAGAACCTGGTGCCATTGTATGTCGAGTGTCCCCCTCCTTCACCCGCTTCGGCAGCTTCGAGATTTTTTCTTCCCGCGGTGAGTGGGATATGCTTCAACAGTTGCTGGACTACACGATCCGTGTCGACTTCCCGAACCTGGCTGATCCCAGCATTGATACGTATCTGGCGTGGTTTGATGAGGTGTGCCGCCGAACGGCGGACATGATCGTTGACTGGATGCGGGTCGGTTTCGTTCACGGTGTCATGAACACAGATAACATGTCCATTCTCGGCCTCACCATCGACTACGGTCCCTATGGTTGGCTGGAGGGCTACGATCCCGATTGGACACCGAACACGACGGATGCCGAGGGCCGTCGCTACCGCTTTGGTCAGCAGTCTCAGGTCGCTTTGTGGAATCTGGCTCAACTGGCTCGCGCTGTGGCGCCCATCATCAAGCAGGTCGAGCCCTTGCAGGCATCTCTCGACAACTATTCGAGTCGCTATAATGACGGCTACAATGCCATGATGGCGCAGAAGCTGGGGCTCGAAGAATTCGATCCGGCGACGGACACGGAACTGATCGATGAGTTGTGGGCCGTCATGCAGCTGAGAGAAACAGACATGACCATTTTCTTTCGCGATCTCGCCGATGTCAGCATCGATGAGCGTCTTGCACCCGATGGAATGGATGTCTCGCAGGCTCCATTCGAGGATGCCTATTACGAGACAGATCCACTCAGTGATGATCAGCGGCACCAGACACTCGCCTGGTTGCGTCGTTATGTCGATCGCTTGCGGCGCGACGGCACACCGGACAAGATCCGATGTGAGCGCATGAATGCCGTGAATCCGAAATACGTGCTGCGCAACTACCTGGCACAGATGGCCATCGACAAGTCACAGGTGGGTGACCACACCATGGTGAATGAGTTGTTGGACGTATTGCGTCGGCCCTACGACGAGCAACCGGAGAAAACGGAGTTCGCGAAGAAGCGGCCGGAGTGGGCTCGACATCGGGCGGGTTGCTCGATGCTGTCGTGCAGCTCATGAGGATCTTCGATCATCACTCCGAAGGCGGTTGAGCCACTACGCGAACCGCAGGCGCTTGTGGTCAACCCATGATGGGATGATCATATGCCGCTATGCCGATTCCCTCCGACTACGAAGAGCGCGTCTATGCCGGTGTACTCGGCAAGATCATCGGTGTGTACCTCGGTCGGCCTTTCGAGGGCTGGCCGCGCCGCCGCATCGAAGCCGAGCTCGGCCCCATCGAGGACTATGTGCACGAGCGCCTCGGTCACCCCCTCGTGGTTGCTGATGACGATATCTCCGGCACATTCACCTTCGTCCGCGCTTTGGAAGACCATGGTGTCACCGCCGACCTGTCGTCCGAGCAGATCGGCCGTACGTGGCTTAATTACCTGATCGAAGAGCGCACGATCCTGTGGTGGGGCGGTATGGGCACCTCCACTGAGCACACGGCCTTTCTCAGACTCAAGCACGGCATGCGAGCGCCGCGCTCCGGGTCGATCGCGGCAAACGGCCAGGTCGTGGCCGAGCAGATTGGCGCACAGATTTTCATCGACAGTTGGGCGATGGTCACCCCCGGCGAGCCGGAGCTGGCGGCGCGACTGGCACAGGCAGCTGCCGCCGTGTCACATGACGGCGAGGCCATTCACGGCGCCCAGGTTGTGGCTGCTATGGAGGCAGCCGCTTTCTTCGAAGCCAACATGGACGCGCTGATCGACGAAGGTCTGCGGCACATCCCCGACGACTGCCTCATCGCGCGTCTGATCGCCGACATCCGCGAATGGCACAGCGCCGACGACAACTGGCGCACGACATTTCAGCGTATCGAAGCCAACTACGGATACGACCGTTACGGCGGCGGCTGCCATATGGTCCCCAATCACGCCGTCATCATCTTGGCACTGCTCTATGGTGAAGGTGACTTCGGGCGTTCCTTGATGGTGGCCAACACGGCGGGTTGGGATACGGACTGCAATTCCGGCAACGTGGGTTGCCTTCTCGGTTTGCGTGGCGGGCTGGCGGCCATCGATGCGGGGGACGTGGACTGGCGTGGGCCGGTGGCTGACCGTTTGTACAAGATCTCCGCCGACGGTGGCGACAGTGTAACGGACGCGGTGCACGAGACGGGTAGGCTCGTCGCGATGGGCAGGGCTCTACTGGGAGCTGAGGCGGCTGTGTCCTCGGCGGCGCGTTACCACTTCGAACTGCCCGGATCGGTGCAAGGGTTTCAGATGGATGTCGGGGCAGAGGTCGCGTTGGCACCGACGTCGCTGCGCAATATTCCCGGACACAGTCGCGAGGGCACGCGGTCGTTGGCGATCAGTTTCGGGTCGGACACGGATCGCCCACTCCGAGCTGGGGCGTATGTGTTCGCCTCACCGCAACAGTTGGACCAGCGCGGATACTACATGACCCTGTCCTCCAGTCTCTACGCTGGTCACACGATCGAAGCCGAAGTCGAGCTCGACACCGGGGCAGGCGCCGATGTGGGGATGGCACTGTTCGTCGAGGTGTATCCTGGAGAACCGGGCTGCGAACCAGGCAGGTTTAGCAGTCAGGTGCAGACGCTGGCCGCCGGCGACAGAGCGACGTTGCGATGGACGGTTCCAGAGACGGGCGGTCTTCCGGTACTACGTGTAGGTATTGAGATCCACAGCGATGAAGACGCGTCCGGGACGGTGTATTTGGATACGCTGACCTGGCAGGGAGCCCCTTCCTGTCACCTGCTAGGTTCAGGATTGGCCGAGCGCGGTGCCCCTGTGGGCTGGACGGACGGCGTCGATCGTGTTCACCTCAGCGATGCGGGGGCACAACTGACCCTGATTCACAATGCGGGACGTGGCCTGCTGATTAACGGTGGCCGCGATTGGCGTGACTACCGCTTCGCCGCGAAGGTGTCGCCGCACATGGCGGCCGAATCGGGCATCGCTGTACGCGTCGGCGGTATGCGGCGCTGGTACGCGTTGCTGCTGTGTCCGCCGGATCGTGTGCGGCTACTACAGTGTGTGGACGACGAAGTTCTCGTCGACGAAGTGGAGTTGTCCTGGCGCTTCGGCGAGTGGCACGACCTTCAGCTCAGTGTGCGAAGACAGAACCTTCGGGCAGCCATTGATGGCCGTGAGTTGTTCGCGATCGACGATGTGTGTCTGTCTGGCGGCGGTGTTGCCCTCATCAACTCTGAGGGACGGGCCTTCTTCCGCGACGTGGTTGTCGAGGCGCTAGCAGTCAACTGAATCCCATGGGGAGGACGGAACCGTGAACATCAAAATCGCCTGTCTGGGCGGTGGCAGCCTTTACTTTCCACGCGTGCTCGCCGACCTGGCCTTGGCTAACGAGGTCGCCGGCTCCGAAGTCGTGCTCTACGACATCGACGCCGAGAAGGCCGAACTCATGGCTGGCGCAGGGCGTCGGCTGGCGCAGGCAGCCGGCACCGGCCTGCGCGTGCGCGCCACGGCCGACCTGGACGATGCCCTGGATGCCGCAGGGTTCGCAGTGACCTCCATTGGCGGTAGCGGCGCCGAGGTGACACGCAACGTCTACGGGTCCTGGTACCACAACGCCGACATGCACATTCCGGCGAAGTATGGTATCCACCAGGTCATCGGCGACACTGCGGGGCCGGCAGGCATGATGATGGGTCTGCGCTCGATCCCGGCCTACATGCACATCTGTGAGCGTATGGAGAGCCGCTGTCCGGACGCGATCCTGCTGAATCACTCCAACCCCATGGCGGCGATCATGAGGGCCATGCACAAGTACTCGTCCATTACCAGCATCGGCATCTGCCACGGCGTGCAGGGCGGCATCGCTGCGGCGGCGCAGCTTCTGGACGTGCCCGCAGGCGAGCTCGAGTGCCGTTGGATCGGCACCAACCACTACTACTGGTTCACTTCTGTTCGTCATCACGGCCAAGACCTGCTGCCTGAGCTGATGACGCGTACGGGGGAGCGGACAGCGCCGGAGGCTCATACCATGAGCGCCGATCTGTCTGCCGCCTACGGGCATCGCATCGTTTACCCTGACGATGGCCACATCATCGAGTTTTACCCTTTTGCGGCGCAAGTGTCTGGTCAGCAAGCGCTGCCCTATTCGCTGGCCGAGTCGGCGCGCAATCATGGCTATGATGCAGCGCAGCCGATGCCCGAGCGTGAGCCGGCTTCGTCGCAGGTGCGCGCGGAATTTCTGGCGGAGTATGCTCGCATCCTGGACGCCGTTGAGCTGCCAGAGCGTCTCGATGAAGGGATACATGGTGAGGGCCTGGCGCGCTTGATTGGCGCCATAGCTACGGGCAGGCGTCAGGTCTGTATTCTCAACCTGGCAAATGGCAGTGCTATTCCCAACCTGCCCGCCAACGCCGAGGTCGAGGTCGAAGCAGTGACGGAGACCGCCGGGGCACGGGCGCTGACCATGGGTGAGGCGCCGCAAGTGCTTAAGGGTATCCTTGAGAAGCGCTTCGTATGGCAGGAACTGGTGGCAGATGCGGCGGTCAAAGGCGACCGCAACACCGCTTTGCAGGCGCTGCTGATGGACGAGATGGCGATCCCTCCACGGCAGGCACAGCTGATGCTGGACGACCTGCTGGCGGCGTCGGCCGACCTGCTGCCGACGTTCGACTAACCAACGGGGGGGAAATCAGTTCGCGCCCCGTTCCCTTAGCAAGGCTACAACCTGTGTGTGCTCATAACGCTCGGCCCAGGCCAGTGGACGCGCCCAGTCTGCGTCGCCGCCCTTCGGATCGGCGTCGCGATTCAACAAGAAGCGACACAGTTCCAATTGGCCGTAGCGTGCTGCCCACCCCAGCGGTGTGCTGTGCAGTTGTGACTCAAGGGCGTCCACCTCGGCGCCGCCGTCGACGAAGATGCGGGCAAAGTCAACGACTTCCTCGGCTGTGTGGCCGTAGATACCAGGGTTGCACGAGCGCGCTGCCAGGTGATGGAGAATCGTGAAATCGGCGCGACCGCTGCGATGATTTCGCTGCCCCGGGTCGAAGCCTTCGTCGATCAGTCGTTGGAGATTGCGTACGTAGCTGCGTCGGTCCCAGCCCTCGCCGGTGATCTTGAGATTGCCGAGCCGCCAGCCGCGGATCGTCTGTTCCAGCAGATTGAACTGCTTGTCCGCTGGAATTGCAGCGCCATAGGTCAGCTCGTGCTCGACGATCGTCTCGTTGCCCGCCAGAATCGCACTCCACATCAGGCCTTCGCGAGCATCCGGGTTGGCGCGCAGATGCTCGGCGAGTGCGGCCACATCGTTGGTGACACAGTAGGTCAGCGGGTGGCCGACGGCGCCGTGCAGGAATAGCAGGTTGGCAACTTCTCGATGCCCATGCAGCAGGGATTGCTCGATGGCGCTACCTGAGGCATAAATCTTGATGTCTGCCGTCGCACCACCCGCCAGCAAAGCGCGCACGACCTCGAGGTGACCACGGTTGGCTGCCAACCATAGAGCTCCGCCCTTCTGCTCGATCGTCTCGCCGGCGACCTCGATGGTGTACGTCACATCCGGGTCGGCCCCGGCTTTCAACAACATGCCCACGATGTCCGTATGACCTCGAAAGGCTGCGATCGTTACAGGGGCGACCTTGCCGCTGCCATTGATGGCATCCTTGCCGGTATCCAGCCTCTGTCGCACGCCGTCACCATCGCCCAGACCCGCCGCCGCCCACAGATCGACCTTGGCACCGCGGCCAACGAGAAGCCCAGCCATCGCCGTATAGTCTGCGAAGTTCTCATCCGGCACCTTCCAGCCGTGGTCAAGGGCCCGACGCAAAGGGGTCTTCCTCTCAGCATCCTGCGTTTCGACGTCTGCATCGCGGTCGAGAAGCAGGGCCGCCAACCCGAGATCTGCCCGTTCGACGGCGCGTTGCAGTGGCGTGCGCCCGCGATTGTCGCGTGCCTCAATGAGCGAGGCGTCGCTGGCCAGCATTGCCGTCACCTGCTCGATATCACCGCGCCCGGCAGCCTCACACAGGTCACGCCCGGAGTCGCTGGCACCACGACTGGCTTCCAGATGTGCATCGATGGCGTCGACGATGGCTTTGTACCCACGGTCAAAGGCGATCGCTCGGGGGGAGGTTGCACTACGATGGGGATAGATACCCTTGAGGGGATCGGCACCAGATTTCAGCAGAAACTCCACGACCTCAAGTTGATTCCCATAGACTGCATAGTGCAGTACCTGATGTTCATCATTGGCGCGCGCATCCTGACGGGCAAGTTCGGGCGCATCGGCAAGGACGCCTTGTATCTGTTCCATGTCTCCACGCTCACACGCGGCACCAAGCAAGACGTGGATCTCGAAGCGATCATTCCGCGATGGGGCGTCGTCGTGCAATGCCTGTTTGACCATGTCGATCATCCTCTCCTGAGGGCTTTGCGGGCATTGTGCAGGCGCTTGCGCACCGTGCCCTCTGTGATATCTAGAAATACGGCGACCTGAGCCTGAGAGCGTTCACCCATGTAGAAGAGGGTGGCCGTCTGCCGCTGAGCAGCGGGCAGGTGAAAGTCGCCCAGCAGAGACTAGGCGTAGCCACCGCCAGGTCCTGGAACTGCCTGACACCGGCCGTGAGAGCAGCGGAACGCCCGGGCGAGCGGCCAAGACGAGGTCGGCCGTACCCGTGGCGGGCATTTTGTTTGGAGGGGGATTTGGTGGAGTCATTCCAGAGTCCCAGAGTTGAGGTGGTTAGGTGCATACTACAAAGCGCCGGGCTACGGGCGCCACGTTACATCGGTAACAAGAAAAAGATCAGACTGCCAGCAAGAAAGAACCAGAATGCCTGATGGCAAGCCCTCAAACCTACCCGGGCGACCGTCGGGCGATCTGCGGATCGCCTCGAGGCCCGCTCGGTTCGCCCTGCCCTACGGCGTGTGCCTAGATTCGGCCAAATCGGAAGGCCAAGCGCCAGAAGCCCAGTCAGAAGGAACCAAAGGATATTTCATGAGCCAGCTGCATCCCGAAATGCGCAAGATCATCGACATCGTCGATGAGGAATTAGGAAATCGCGGTCTCACCGGCCTGCATTCGGCCGGTGCCGAGGTGGCGCGTGAATTTCTTGAGGGTTGGGTGACGCCAGAGCAAGACCGGCCGCCGATCTACCAGATCGAAGACCGCTCATTGCCAGGGCCGGCTGGGGATATTTCGGTGCGTATCTTTCGTCCACGTGAGACGACTCAGATCATGCCCGTGCTGGTGTGGTATCATGGCGGCGGCTGGGTCCTGGGAAGTCTCGACCTGTCCGAGGTCAGCTGCCGGCAGCTGGCAAATGATGCTGACTGTGTTGTGATCTCCGTCGATTACCGCCTGGCGCTAGAGCATCCCTTTCCCGCGGCGATCGATGACTGTCTGGCGGCTACGGCGTGGATTCACGCCCAAGCCGCCGAACTCGGCGTAGATCCGCAGAGGATCGCAGTGGCTGGTGACAGCGCAGGTGGCAATCTGGCCGCATGTGTCGCCTATGGCGCGAAGTCTCTTGAGTTGCCGATCGTGCTGCAACTGCTCGTCTACCCGGTGATCGAGGCTGATTTCGACCGTGCCTCTTATGTCGACAATGCTGAGGGTTTCCTGCTCACACGTGATGCGATGCGTTTCTACTGGGATACGTATGTGCCCGACATCGCGCAACGCACGGATCCCAGGGTCGCGCCGATCCACGCTGATGATTTGAGTGACTTGGCGCCCGCCTGGATTATCACCGCCGAGTTGGACCCGCTGCGGGACGAAGCCGAAGCGTACGGGGAGGCGCTGACAGCGGGATCCGTGCCTGCCACGATCAGACGATACGACGGCATGATCCACGCTTTTTTCAACATGGCAACCGAAGAACCTGTCGAGGCCGTGACCGATGCGACCCGCAAGGCCACAGCCGCTCTGCGACAGGCCTTTGATCGACAGGCTGAGTAGGCATCGTGAAGGTGCTCCTACTCGGTGCGTCTGGCTTGATTGGTCCTTATTTGCTGGCTGGAATAGAGCCTTATTTCGATCTGCGTCTGGCCGACATCAAGCCGCATCCAGACGACAAACCGATCGCCGAAGTCGACGTGCGGAACTACGACCAGGTCCTAGCGGCGGCGCGTGGCATGGATGCGATCATGAATTTCACCGTCGTGCGTCCCCATCATCACACGCTCAGTTTCCAGGTGAATACGCTGGGGGCCTGGCATGTGATGCGAGCGGCCCAGGAATTGGGCATCAAGAAGGTCGTGCATACGGGGCCGCAATTGGTAAGACATCACTACGACCACGACTTCGATATCACGGATGTGCCACACACGCCGGGCACTGGCTACTATGAGTTGACCAAGGGGTTATCCAACGAAATCTGTCGCACCTATGCCAAAGCCTACGGTATTCAGACCATCTGCTTTCTTTTCAATGGCCTGGGGCCCGATCCTTCCCAGCTCGACTACGGCACGGATTTTCCACCCTACACGATTATCTGGGAAGACCTGCAACAAGCATGTCGTTTGGCATTGGAACTCGACGTCGTGCCTGACGACTATCAGAGTTTTGACATGACAAGCTTTGAAGGGCAAGGGAAATACAAAGCAGACAAGGCCCGAAGAATTCTCGGATATGAGCCATCGGAGCCCTGGGAAGACTACTTCAAGCGGAAGATCTGATCGGCTCGCCTCGCCGGCTGCGCCCGAATCTCGACGGCGCTCAAGCCGGGGGACCGGAGGGGTGCGGTGTCTGGGCGTGGTTCGCCTGGCTGTCGAGCCCCGAAACTGCCCGGGTCTCTGGGTGAGCCCAGGTAGTCGGGGACTCTGCCGGCGTGAATGCGCCGCTCGACTTCTGTAACACACTGAACTGCACCACCTTCGCAGAGTTCTGCGTAGATTCTGCGCCTTGGATAGATCCCTCGGACCTAGGTTCGATCTCCGCCGTCTCCACCATTTTAGAAGAAGCGCAATCCTTTGGTTCTAAAGGGGTTGCGATTCTTTGTTCTTCGCCGCCGGCGAGTCGGTCGATCTTGTTCGGGTCGACAACGAATGGCCCGTGACGAACTTGTCAGAGGAACAGGCGGAGTAGTGTGGCACAGGCGCTTCGGTTCGTGTGCAGCAACTGCGATCGAGAGATTGTCGCATGGGATGATGGAAATCCCTGCTACATAGATGAAAGGTCGGGAGAAGCAGTATGCCTATTACCCTCGCCCTGATCTCCGGCCAGCGAAGATAGATACGCTGAGGCCCCCCCGACACCAGCCAAGTCCTGTCGCCCGTTGCCTGGGCTCAGCAGCGGTTACTCGCTGTGGGAGTCGCGTGCCTTCAGTGACCTGCTCCCTTGAAACTGGACGATTGTCATAGAGAGTTCACCGGCCTAGGATCTGGGCCAGGAGGACGTCTCATGAAACGGAAGCAGTATAGCGAAGAGCAGATCATCTCCATTCTAAAA
>Ga0114999_10001017_pt1 | contig 40038 bp, 48 predicted proteins | sample ArcticOcean_MG_C_3_FD_89820 | JGI IMG/M metagenome (GOLD analysis project Ga0114999, IMG submission 89820) | Marine microbial communities from western Arctic Ocean - ArcticOcean_MG_CB8_126 | ecosystem: Environmental > Aquatic > Marine > Oceanic | place: Arctic Ocean: Canada Basin | collected...
AAAAACTAAAAAGTAGACAAAAAAGAGGAAAATTAAAAGGTTCTGGAGATAATAGATAAAAGAAGAAATAATATCAAAATAGAAAATTAGAAAATGAAACATGAAACATGTAAATAAAGGGTGGGGATACGAGCTTTGGATCGTAAATAAAGAAGAATATTGCGGAAAATTATTATTTATAAGAAAAGACAAAGAAACTTCATGGCATTATCATAAAATTAAAGATGAAGTCATGTATGTTCAAAGTGGAAAAGTAAAAATACTTTATTCAAACAAAAAAGACATAAAAAATGCTGATTCTATGATCCTAAACAAAGGAGACTCGTTCCATATATATACGGGTCTTATCCATAGGATTTGTGCATTAGAAGATACAGAATTGTTTGAATTCTCTACTCAACATTTTGATAGTGATTCAATTAGATTAATCAAAGGTGATTAGGTGCCCAAAACATCTATATTATTGCCAAATAGAAAAAGAATTAAATTATTAGAAAACGCTTTTTATACCACTAAAAGCACTGCATTACGAAAAAAGATACACACAAACTTATTGATTATTTAAGGAATTAATATCAATGAATATTTCTCTATTATGTCCAAGCAGAGGAAGACCAGAATTTATTAGGGAATTGATTTATTCGGCCTTAGAGACTGCAAAATATCCAGAAAAATTAGAGTTTATTTTTTACATTGATAATGATGATAAAAAAAGTATTTATTCAATAAAGAATAATTTGGATTATTTTATAGAAGACGTTCTAGAAGAACTTAGAATAAAAAACTTCTGTAGTCCTAAATTTATTTATGACGAACGAATTGTTCTAAGTGAAATGTGGAATAAATGCTGGTTAGAGGCATCAGCAGATATATTTTTTCATTGTGGTGATGATATTAGATTTAGAACGAAGAATTGGGACGAAATAGTTTTAAATAAATTTGAAGAATATAATGACAAAATAGTATTTGTTTACGGAAGAGATGGTATTCAGCCTAAAACATTTGGGACACATGGTTTTTTACATCGAAATTGGACTAATTTATTTGGTTATTTTGTTCCACCGTACTTTTCCAGTGACTATAACGATACATGGTTAAATGATGTTTCAAAAGAAATTAAAAGGCATATTTTTGTAGATATTTATACTGAACATTTACACCCTGTCGTTCATAAACACCATTGGGATAAAACCCATAAAGAAAGGATGGTTAGGGGAAAACTAGATAATGTAGATGATTTGTATATTGAAAAAGAACCTGAAAGAAAAGAATGTTGTAAAAAACTTATAGAATTTATAAAAACCTTTAATGGAATATAAAATGAATATAGGATTTATTGGACTTGGGAAACTTGGTCTTCCCTGTGCTTTGGCTATTGAAAAAGCTGGACACCAAGTATGTGGATATGACATAAGTACTCAAGTTAAGGAAATATTAGAAAGCAAAATTCTTCCGTACAAAGAGATTCATGCGGATAAATATTTAAAAGATCACAATATTGAATTTTGCTCAGTAGAAGATGTGGTTCGACAATCAGACATTATTTTTGTTCCCATACAAACGCCACACAATCCAAAATATGAGGGGGTTACACGTTTGCCCAGCGAGCGTGTAGACTTTGATTATTCCTATCTTATAACGGGAATACAGGGGCTTTCTGACGAGATTCAGCGACAACGACAAGATAAAATTGTTGTGATTATCTCAACCGTATTGCCAGGAACAATTGAGCGTGAAATTAAACCATTGTTATGTGACCATGTAAAGCTTTGTTACAACCCTTTTTTCATTGCTATGGGAACAACAATTAACGATTTTGTAAATCCAGAATTCGTTTTATTTGGGGTTGAAGATGAAAACGCTTACGAAGTAACAAAAGACTTTTATTCTACCATTCATAGTAAACCGATGTATCGCTGTACTATCGAAGAAGCTGAAATGATAAAAGTTACATACAATACTTTTATTACCATGAAGATTTGTTTAGCAAATACTGTAATGGAAGTAGCTCATAAACTTAAAAACATAGATTGTGATAATATCAGCAAAGCTTTAGCTATGGCAGATGAACGAATTATCAGTTCCAAATATTTACTTGGTGGGATGGGTGATGGTGGAGGATGCCACCCAAGAGACAATATTGCCCTTAGTTGGCTAGCTAGAGAATTAGATTTATCATATGATTGGTATGAAAGCCTTATGATTTGTCGAGAAGAACAAACAGATTGGTTAGCAAAATTAATCGTTGAGGAAGCATTAGATAATACTCTTCCTATAGTCATTCTTGGCAAGTGCTTTAAAAAGGAAACAAATCTTGTAGTTGGAAGTCCTTCTATTCTTCTTAAAAACTTACTTGTTCAAAAAGATATAGAAGTAGAAATGTATGATCCTTGGATTGATGACTGTAAGCCTCCTTTGAATTTACCTGCTGTGTTTTTTATAGGAACAAACCACGATGTTTTTATGGAATATGATTTTCCTGACAATAGTATAGTTATTGATCCGTGGCGAATGAATCTAAGAACCGAAAATGTAAATTATATTCCTGTAGGAAACTCAAAGTAGAGATATAAATTACAGTCTTTAAAAGACCGTGAAAGAATAATTTAGTTTAAATATAAATAATGAGACACAAATGAATAAAGATAAATATTCTGCACTTTTTTCTAAATCAGTAAACGAGTGGTCTAAACCCCCTATAGATGGAATAGGATACCTTCATAGCGAAGAGCTTTTAAAGATAAACGATTATTCTCTTAAACAGATGGTTCTTTCTTTTGTAAATACTAGATATGATATTCATAGTCCTAGAAATCATAATAACTTGTGGAGAAAATACTCTGGCTTGGATTCAACTTTCAATAAAACAGTTATTGATTTTGGTTGCGGCAGCGGAATTGAATCCCTTGAATTAGCAAAGCTAGGAAACGAAATAATTCTAGCCGATATATCTGAAAATAATTTAAAATTAGCGGAGCGAATCCATAATCTTTTTGGTTTTAAACCTAAAGAATTAGTCTTAATCGAAGGGAATAAACCTTTCTTTGGCTGTAGTAAATTCGATATATTTCATTCCTGTGGTGTTCTTCATCATACGCCTTATATGTCTGAAATTATAGAACATTCTATTAGTTTTTTTACTGGAAATCCATATTACAGGGTTCTATTGTATACCGATGTTTGTTGGAAAATTAGGACAGATACTGATCTGGATTATAAGACTCCAATACATCTTCAAAAAGGCTTTAAGAGGTTTGTTAAAGCAATGGACGATGTTGGATTTTATGCCGATTGGTATGACTATAAAAAGCTAACTTCAATATTACCAGAATCATTAAAGATAAAATCTTTTAATTATATAGGTGGTGACTGTTTGAAAAATCAATATGCAGTAGTCACAATACAGGGGAAAAACGATGACTCTGAATTATAGTGAAATATACAAATATAACTATTTTAAAAAATGCGATGGAATGATTTCATGGGACTCGCAAAAGTTAAAATTTGGGGATGCGTTTGCAGCAATTTGTTATGCTCACGGTATCTATTGGGAACAAATACAAAAATCATTTCCTCAAATTGGGGCACTTGGAAAAGTTGAAACAACCCCATATACCATTCAAGATCAAATAAACTTTATTCAGTCCAATAAAACGAGAACACCAAAGAAAATATTGGAAATAGGTGGAGGACGAGGTGAAGTAACTATATTTCTCGCTAATCTTGGCTATGATGTTGTTTGTATAGAACCAGGAAAAGGAGCAGAAATTTGGTTTAAACAAACAAGTAAGCTGTTTTTTTCTAAGAAGTTACAGTATACTTTGTTGAATGGGTGTCTAACTGAATATATTAATCATCCATTCATGGAAGATTTTGACACTGTATTATTTGTTGAAAGCTTAGAGCATATTTTAGAAGAAGATTTTAATAAGTTCTATCCTAAAATATTAAAAACATTAAAGAAAAATAAAGGGACTTTTGTAGTAACCAATTGGATGGATTACCATCCACTACCTGTTGGCTGGATGGCACCTCCTGACCAACATTGTCGTTTAATAAATGATGATCTTTACGATGAAATGAAACAACAATTTGATGTATGTAATTATAGAAACGGATCTCACCTTTGCCTGTCATTTAGTTAATAAAAATGTATAAAAATAAAAAAATATATGCCGTTTACAGATGTTTGTATGGAGAAGATTTTATAAAAGAATCTATAGAGTCTATTATAGATTATGTCGATAAAGTATTCGTTCTGTACTCAAAAAAGATCTGGGGAAACGTAACTTCAGTAGTATATGAAGGCGAGATTATAGAGTTTCCTAAACCGTTTGATAACTTGCTAGAAAAAGTAAAAGAAATCAAAAGCAGCAAGATAATATTATTGGAGCAAGGAGAATTCTGGACTAACGTTCCATGGAATAATTATACTTCCTTAATAAATGGAATAGTCATACCTAAGTATGGAAAACCAGATGTCTTTGTTTTACCAGAAGCAGATCATGTGTTCGCTATAGGTGACTTTAGACCTTCTTTGGATTTGTTTTACGAGTCAGATTTTAAGGTTGCAAAAACCCAACAAATAGAGCTTTGGAAATCACCTAATCATTGCCTTCCATACAGAGAAAGGATTGGAGTTGTTTTTTGGAGGACAGAAGATTTCGATATTTTTCCAAATACTCATGGAGGAGGTCAACCAACAACAGATCTTACTTTGAAAAACCATTGTCTTCCAATACCTGTTTATAATCTTGGTTTCATGGTTTCCGAAAAAAGTATGTATTGGAAAATATTGACAGCAATAGCATTTGCAGAAAAGATAAGAGACAGTCCACCTAATTTAAATTGGTATAAAAATACATGGTTGAATTGGGACTTTTTATACAACAATAAAAATTTAGAACCAGCTCTTGGTTATGAGAAAAATATTCCAGAAGCGATTAAATATGAAAACTGTAGACTTCCATTATCTATATTGGAAAGATTTTAAGAGATGAAAAACAAAAAAACTGTAATAAGAAGAGCATCCATTATGGATGGATTAGTTGATTTAGAAATAATAAAAGAAGAAAACTCTGAAAAAGTAATAATACACAGGTTCGCTAAAAGGGGTCATGTTTCAAATTACATTGAAAACTATGAGTTTATAGACTCCAATCACGAAAGCAAGATACTTCCATTAACAGAAGAATACGCAAACAAAATAATTGATAGAGCAGTAGAAGGAATTCCGTACTCTAGTATTTTCATATTTTATTCGGATGATGTTGTTTTTGAAGGAAGTGAAAGCAAAGAAAAATCAGAAGATGAGCATAGATATACTTCAACAGGAATAAAGTTTTGGCGGCATCAGTCACAAATGCTGGCATACCAAAAAAATACAGCAAATTCCATAATATCTACTCATATCTCTCCAGAGGGGGCATGTAATTTAAAATGCCCATACTGCTCTGTTACATATAGAGATACCCATTCAAGATTAGAGTTGGACACCATTAAGGACTATGTAGAGAAGCTACAGAGCCGTGGACTTAAAGCTGTTATCCTCACAGGTGGCGGGGAACCAACAGCATACAAGAGCTTTAATGAGCTTGTTCAATGGTTGAAGTATGAAAGAGGTCTTTCTGTTGCGCTTATAACTAATGGAACACTAGCTAAAAAAGTTGAAAAAGAAACACTACAAGCCCTTTCTTGGCTAAGGGTAAGCATAAACTTATTCAATGGTTGGGAACATAGAATTGGAAACAACTTAGACATAAACCATCTGTCTGATGATTGTATTGTTGGATGCTCTATGGTTTATACAGTAGAGCATGAATCTACAGAAGAAATGCTAACAGATAGATTAGAAACCTTAAAAAAGGTTTCAAAAATAGCTGATAGAATTCAGGCTAGATATATTAGATTGCTGCCAAATTGCTTATTAGAACAAAAGCACTTGGTGTTACAGCACAAGTCTTTAGCCAACATGCTTTCTAAGGTAGATGATAAACGATTTTTTCATCAATACAAGGTGCATGGCGCACCCAAGTCCAATGTTTGTCATCAGTCTTATTTTAGACCATATCTAAGTGAAGAGCCTTTTGGCGACACAGGTGTTGGGGGAACAGTTTACCCATGTGATAGTGTTGTTCTAAATGATTCTTATCAGCATTTTGCTAAAGAGTATCAACTATGTAGACCAGAAGATATTTTGGATTATTTGGATGGAAAAATAAAACCAAGATTTGATCCAAGAGAAAGGTGTAAAGGGTGTGTTTTCACTGACAATGTAGATATGCTTGATGATTGGAAAAACAATAAGATAAATAAATTTCCACAATTTAAGTCATCTTTAATTCACGAAGAATTTGTATAAAGATAGTAAGACAAAATGAAAAAGAATAAATTTAACGAAGATTATTATGAAAGAGGGCAGCAATTAGGAATCAGTGGATACACTGATTACCGGTGGCTACCAGAGCTTACTATTCCTATGTGCCGCAGTATTGTAAAATATTTAGAAATAAAAGAAAAAGACTTATTATTGGATTTTGGGTGTGCAAAAGGATTCATTGTAAAAGGATTTAATGACTTGGGATACAATTGTTTCGGAACAGATATAAGCCAATACGCAATATCTAAAAGCCCATCCGATATAAGAAATAAAATAATTATGTTTTCAGGATATGAGTCTATAGAAAAAATCTTGTCGTATTCAGGAAAAGATAAATTTGATTTTATTATTTCAAAAGATGTATTTGAACATATTGAATACTCTGAAATAGAGTCAATTGTTTCTGTTCTTTCAAGATACTGTAATGCTTTATTTGTTGTGGTTCCACTTGCTTTAAATCAACAGTATGTTGTTACAGAGTACGAGGGGGATGTAACGCATATAATAAGAGAAGATATGCACTGGTGGCTATCGTTGTTTATTAGGAACGGGTTTCGGGTATGCGAAGCAAAACACCAAGTAAAAGGCATAAAGGAAAACTGGAGTCATTATCCAAAGGGGAATGGGTTTTTTAGTCTAAATACATATTGACTAAATAAAAAAGGGAAATATAAATGTATAAAGGGAAAAAAATATATGTGGTTTATAGGGCTTTTTATGGTGATGATTTCATTGAAGAGTCTTTAAAATCCATACTCCCATACGCTGATAAAATATTTGTTTTTTGGACCGATAGAGCGTTCGGGAAAATTCATAGTGTTGAGTACAATAATGAAATATATAAGATACCAAAAAAGATAGATAATATAGTAGATAAGATTACTGATTTAAAAGAAGAAAAAATAGTTTTAATTAAACAATATTTCAGCACCAATAATAATCAATTTACAATTATGTATAACAATATAATTGTACCAAAATATGGCAGTTCAGATATTTTGATAATGATGGAAGTTGACCATGTTTTTAGAAAAGATCAAATAGAGATGGCATTAGATGAGTTTATTGAAAGGGAATACTCACAAGCGACTACTGAACAATGGGAGGTATGGAAGGGATTTAATCACTGTGTTCCACAATTATGTGATCCTCCATTGCCTGATTTAAAAGAACATATAGACAAAATGGGAATATCTATATCGGAATTCTTCTCTAAATATAAAATTAGATCCCTTAAAAACCCAAGATTTAGATTGTGTAGCATGTTCTGGAATACTGAAAAAATAGGGTTGTTGCCAAGTACACATATGCACTGTAACTCTAGCCAATACCCATTAAATAGATTGTCGGCAAGAACACACAATTTAGGATTTGCTTGGTCATATAAAACAAATTTTTGGAAACATGTGATTAGTTTAGGAATTGCTTCAAAAATTAATGATACAGCAGCAAATCCAAATTGGTTTGAAGAAAAGTGGGTCACTTGGCATCCAACAAAAAACAACACAAATTTAGAACAAGCTGTAGGTTTTGAATGGCAGATTCCTAAAGCGGTTCCATATTCTATAGAAGAATTGCCAGAATCAATAAAATCAAATTTAGATAAGTTTATATCTGCAAATTATAACGAAGAATTATAGTGAGTAAATTGCAACTATTTCTTGGTGATTGTATTGAGGAAATGAAGAAAATACCTTCAAATTCAATCCATTCAGTAGTAACAGATCCACCTTACAATTTAGAAATGGATAAGTCCAAATGGGACAACTTTGGCTCTAATGCTCAATTTTCAATGTGGTGTAGAGTGTGGGCAAAAGAATGTTTTAGAGTTCTTCGTCCCGGTGGATATATGATTTCATTTTCTTCACCTAGAACATATCATAGAATGGTTTGCGGAATCGAAGACGCAAAATTCAACATAAAGGATTGCATTAACTGGCTTTATTTTAGTGGTGTACCAAAATCACAACACTACGGTAAGATTGATGCACGATTAGAAGGTTGGTCAACAGCTTTAAAACCATGTTTTGAACCAGCAGTCTTAGCACAGAAACCACTACAAGAAAAAACTGTAGCTGAACAACTTTTGAAAAGTAGAACAGGAGCTATGAATATTGGTGCTACTAGATTTGCTTATGGAGATCCCTGTTGGGTCGGACCACAACACGATCATTCTGGACAATGGGATAAACCGACTTTAACCAATTTTACTAAAGGTTCTTGTTTAATTAATTCTTCAAGAAGAAAAAGAGTTGATTTAAGTTCTTATAAACCTAAAGGGGGTAGGTGGGCAGGTAATATTTATCATTGTAAAAAAGCGTCTAGAAAAGAGAAGAATTTAGGTCTAGAATTAACAGAAGGAATGGATCAGAATCCACACCCAACTGTGAAGCCTTTAAAGTTAATTAAATGGTGTATAAGGCTTATAACAGCAGAAGGTGGAACGGTATTAGATCCTTTCATGGGTAGTGGAACTACTGCTATTGCCGCTGTATTACAAGACTACAATGTTATTGGTATAGAACAAAACGAATTGTACTATTCAATAATCAAAAGAAGAATTGAATGGGTTGAAAACAATCTTGTTAAGAAATAATCATTACTCAGGAATATCTTCGGTATCTATTAGTTCTCCTGAGAAATCAATTAGTCCACCCATGCCTTGTAAATGTTCACAGTAGAAATATAGTTTATCAGGTGTTGTATTATCGGTAATCATTTCAACATATGCACCATCTTCACCTGCTTTTCCGTAATATTTAATTCCTTTCTTATATTCTTTTCCATTTGCATGAATTCCATCATAGGTTTCACTAAACCGAAAAGAATGATCCGAATTACTAATATCATTTTGATTAAGAATATAAGTAAATCCTTTTACTAGAACAATTTTATCAATTACATTTCCATCAAATGCAAATTTATGATCTATAACTGTGATTTCTACATTATTAATTGTTTCTGGTAATGCTATATCTAAATTTTCTAGTTCATCCTCACTTCTACTTTCTAAAGTAATCGGTTGTTTTATTTCTTCATTACCAAATAAAGGTGGAGGTACCTCCTCTTCTAACTCTTCTAACACTTGATCTATCTCTATTTTTACTTCATCTTTAGGGGCTTTGCTAACTTCGTGACCTTGTATTATTTCAGCAAGAGCTTGTGGCATTCCCGCTACTTCAACTGTTGGAACATCGCCACCTATAATTGGAAGAAGACCAAGACCTTCCCGTATTTCGTTTCGTGTCATTATTCCCTGTGTGACATAGTTACGATATGTGCTTGAAAGATGAAGTTGTTCTTGAGTTGATAATCTAGATTCTCTATCAAATTTAAATTCAATAAGACGAGCAACTTCTCTGCTTTTTACAATTGCAGGTATAATTTGAGCATTGATTTTAGCTTGAATTAATTCCAGTATAGGAGTTACAAGATGAGAAGCAGCAACGTCCATTTGAACAGTAGCGGTAGCTTTGGGGATGCCTTGTGTCATTCCCATTTCAACAGGCATAACCCCAAATACGCGATAAATAACTCGCCTAATATCTTGAATTATTTCGTGCATTTGAATGTCTTTGGGGGTTCTTCGCAATTCAAGCCACTTTGCACCTATACCAGTTGGATCGGGGGTGGTCATTACTCTTACTTTATGATCTTGTCCTTTTAGGCGTTGCAAATCGGCTTTAGCCTCTTCTGCTGCTTTTCCAGCAATTCCAGCTAATATTAAAATACCGGGAGGAACCTCATCGGCATCAAGATTTAACATAGCGTGTTCAGTCGCCCTCATTAACGCTATTACTTGATTGACAAGCGATTCAATTAAAGGGTTGCCTGATGGCAATGCTGTGTTCTTAAATAATGATAAATACATTATTTGTTTGGCTTTAAACTTTTGTTCTTCTCCAGTGCTATTTGATGGGGTCGAGAAATATGTTCCTTCTTCAAAAATATTTTGATCATAATGTAAAAGCCTTCCAAATTCATCAATAACTGGAGAGATAGTACAACCACGAAGTGGAATTAATTCTTGTAGATTTCCTCTACGATCATATGCAAGCTCTAAAACCCCTGCATCAAAAACTAAACAATCCGTTAGCATAGAAGTCATTATTTCTTGCCAAGTGTCACCATTTCTGTTTGGGTTTAAAAAGAAATTATTTACACTATGTGCTATTTTTTGAAGCTCTTCATACTCTGGATTTTGTGGACTGACTTTGGGAATTACTAACCAATCAAATGTGGCTACTCTTCTAACAATAGAGTCTATACATGCTCTAACATCAGCACATCTTTTATATACTACCCATAAGTCAGAATCCGATAAAAGTCGATCACTATAGCGATTTAGCCCTACTCCAACACTAGAACCTCCAAAATAACTAGAACTATAATGCAATCCTTTTCTTTTTCTGGATTCTATTCCCCATGTTCCTTGTTGTTTTTTGAAAGAGTCAAGATTTAATAAATTTGAAGCTAATTTCATTTGGAACCAAAATTTAAGATTTGAATAATTTTATAATTCTTTATACTATAACTGTAATTCTTTGATACTATACTAGAGTTCATAAAACCAACAGCAGAAGTTGGGGATTGTGTAAATTGTTTTCGTGGGTTAGTATAATTATTATGAATTTGTTAGATTTATTGAAGCTCTGGGTTGAGGCATAAATGAACAATACAAAAAATTTCGACTGTGTTGTTAAGGGTGTTTCCCAAGAGGAAAATGGATCAAAGATTTATCAGCTTTCTTCTGTAGAGAAACAACGCTTTAACATGAGTGTTGCACAGGTAATACCTTTATCTAAAAAAACAGACACAGAAGAAAACAAAGAATATATAACCATTACAGGAATAGCTAGTAGTACCAGTGTAGACCATTACGGAACCGAAATGAGTTTTAAAGCTCTAAAGGAAATGGCATCCCAAATTAAAAAAGGAATCGTAATTCTGCCAAGGCATGAAAGCTTAACAGGATCAGGGTTAGCTGAATGGGATGAAGTCATCGGAAGAACGTATGATGCAGAAGTTACAGAATCGGACATAGCCGAACCCTCTATTGTAAACCGAAAAGGATTTGTTCTTAAAGTAGAAAGCAGATTGTATGTAGATGACACAAGAACACAAGCATTAATTAAAAGATTGTCAAGAGGTGAACCAATTGGTCAATCTATTGGTGGATGGTTTGAAAATGTGCGAGTTGAAGAAGATAAAGAGGGTGAAATAAAAAGAGTTATAGTGGAAGATGTTGTCTTAGATCATATAGCTATAACTAGGGCACCAGCAAACCCAGATAGCGGTGGTTTATCTGTGATGGGAATTAGAAGTTCAATTCAATCATTTTTAGATAGGAGAAACGCAATGGACCTCAAAACCGAAAATACAGAAGAAATTTTAGGTGACACTAACATCATTACGGAAACAACTATTGTTGAAGAAAATCGCGGGGCGACTGCTATAATTGATACTACTCCTTTACTTGTTGCGGCTATTGGAAAAGAAATAGAAGCAACCGGTGATGCAGAAGCAGACCAATCGGCAGTTCCATTTAAACTTGAATATGAAGCCATGAAAGAAGAACATGAATCCATGAAAAACAAAATGGAAGAAATGGTAGCAGAGTTTCATAAAATGAAGTCAGATCTTAAAGAATATGCAGATAAAGAAAAAGAGCTAAAACTTGATCTTAACGATGAAGACACAGAAGAAAAGGAAGATCACGAAGAAGGTGCTATTGCTGATGATGAAGACCATATAGAAGCTTTAGAAAAAGACGAAGAAGAAGACGTTGAAGATTTAGTAGAAGATGAACTGAAATCTAGAACAGCACTTCCATTCCACGGTGATTTACCTTTAGCAGCAGAAGATGTTCCTTGGACATTTGATACTACTACACAGGATGAAGTTCTTGGTAAAGGTCTAGACAATTGGGATCGTTACAGAGATGCACATGTATATATGGTTAAGGGTGCTGATTCAGAAACAAAGTCAGCCTATAAATTACCAATCGCTCGAATGATAAATAATGAATTAATGGTAGTTCTTAAAGGTGTTTATGCAGCGATGGCAGCACTTAATGGATCAAGGGGTGGGGTTGACATACCAGACAATGATCGTCGAAAAGTTTATGAAACGTTAAAGAAGTATTATACTAAATTTGGCAAATTTGTTCCTGATCTTGTTGAGCTTTCTGAAAAGCTAGAACAAGATCCTGTTGCAAAACTTGACAGAACCACTGAATTAAACAATAGTTCAATTGATATACAACCTGATTCCGATACTAGGAGTAATAAGATGAAAGCCGAAGATATTAAAACCCTTATTGAGCAGGTAACTAGATCTGTAGTTGCTGAACTCAATACGGAGAAAGCTGGACTTAAAAACGATCCAGTAGAAACTCTAACTCCAATTCCAAGTATTGATGAAAAACCTGAAATACGTTCGGAAGCAGTGTCAGCAGCTTATGGGGTTAAAGAGCCTACACTTGAAGAATTGAAAGCTCGACTTGAAAGGGCAGAAGATACTTTGAGCAGAGTTCTTGATCAGCCACTTCGTAAGGGACGACATACCTCAACCACTGTTAGAGGAATCGGTTCAGAAGTAGAATTAGATCATTTGATCAATAGTAGCGAGAAAGAAGGAAACCAAAGTCTTGCTACTGTCCTTAAACGAAACAAAAGTCATTTGCTTCGGGATTCAGATGAAGTAATGCCTAGTACTCTTAATAATCATCAACTAAAACAAGTTTTAACTAGAGGATTGAGGGCAGCATTTCTCGATGGTCTTCTTGGAACTCCAGTCGAAGGCTGGCAATAATTTTTAAAATCTATAGGAGATTATATCATGGCTAAAAAACAAAATTGGTTTGGTTCCGATGATGCTACCCGTCAAAGGTTCCAACGAGCAACAGAATTAACGGTAACTGATGCAGGTAGTGATCTGCTTCAAACCTTTGTGAATCGAACTGTTCAACAACTTACTCTTCGTGAGTTTGGTCTTCAAGCCGTTCTTTCTCGTAGACCAGGAACAGGTCAAGCTGAAATTATTAACCAAAGAACTGCTGGAACAACGGGCGGAGCATGGGTTAATGATACTGAGGCGACGACTTCAGAAGTAGGGGCATACGATAGGGCAACCTTTGAGTTCAAAACCCTTCTCACTCAGGGTCAGGTAACCAGGAAACTTCAGGCAACAGGTCGTTCATATGCAGATATTCTTGCTTTGGAAATGTCTGCTAAAGCAGAAGATTTTGCAAATGCACTAGAAGACGGAATTATGAACGGAAACGCTTTTAGTGCAGAAAGTAAAAACGTTAATGGGTTCTTGACTCTAATTAATGTAAATCTTTCACAGTGTGTGATAAACGGTGGAGTGACTACCTATGCAACGGATTTAACTTTATCAAAACTCGATGAAGCAATTGATAAGGTAAAAGGATCTGCTCAGAGAAGTGACTTGGTTATTGTTGGGTCTTTTGCTGGAATTAGACAGCTTAATAATGCCCTTCAATCACAGCAACAGTTCAACAATGTAACTGAAATTGCTGCTGGATTTAGAGTTAGAACTTATGATGGAATCCCATTGATTGTTTCTACTCAGATGGCAAATACAATATTAATTGATAGTGCTGGAACTATTTCTAGTGCTTCAGGTACTGGAGTAGAAGCTACTACTGCATTATTGATCCTTAATACACGCTATTCATATCTCTCTGAACTTACTCCTGTTACAGTGATGCCTTTAGCTAAAACAAGTTCTCAATTTGATGAGTTTGATATGTATTGGGATGGCGCACCAGTGCTTGCTAATACTCTTGGTGGAGCATTGCTTTTAGGTCTTAGTGCATCATAGTAAAAACTGATCTACAATTAATGTGTTAAAGTGTGGGGGGGGTAAAACCCCCCTTTTTTATTGTTAGAAGCAATATTAAGGTTAAAATAAAATAGGAGAAAAAATGCAAAAAAAGCCATTTGTTTTAAGAAGATACGATAAAGATCCAAAACTAACTTGGATAGTAAGCACTTATTCAGAAATGCTTAAATCTAAAGCTGTAGAGATAGATGGAATTGTTGCACCAACTATTTTTGCTAATGATGAAAATGGGTTTTTAAGAGCGCAAAAACTCGGATGGACTGATGAGACAGAAAGATACTATATTTCTGTCTCTAAAAAAGAAGCTAAAACATCTGAAATAAGTGCTGCTACAGTGGAGAAAAAAGCATCAAATCCAACAAAAGCAACTAAACGCAGAGGGCGACCTAAAAAATCTAACTAGGTGAATTATGACAACTACTATTTTATCTTCTGATACAGTAAAAACGATGCTTGGAATACCTGCTGGTATTACAAGATATGATGATGCAATAACTATAACTTTAACTGTTTCTGAACAGATACTAGTTGATGAAATTGGATTAGATGATTTTGTTTCTACTGTTTATTCAGAAAAGATAGATATATCTCAAAATGGTCTAAATGAAGTAGCCTTGTCTTATATTCCTGTAATTTCTGTAGTTGGATTAACAATAAAGAACGAGCTTCAAACACCTGTAACTGATTATGAAATTAACGATGAATTAGGAATGATAAAACTTGTTCCTTTATCGTCGTTCTTTCCTACGGGGAGGGCTTCGGTGGTAATAACATACAATGCGGGATATTCTAGTGTTGGCACTATTCCAAAAGATTTGGTATATGCTGGTCATCTGATCTGTTGTTCAATGTTTAACCAACAAAGTCATGTTGGGTTTGTCAATGAGAAGGCAGGGAATTATTCATATAGTATGGGAAAAGGAGTGGGATCAACAATTCCACAATTGGCCCAACGAATTTTAAGTAAACATAGAAGATTATTTGCTAGAGGGATGAGAATACAATGAATGTAAAACTAATAAGAAAAGGAAAAAAAACACATTTCCATACTGGCGCGGGTTCTGTAACAGCTATCATAGAGGCCAATTGTTCTGTAGTTATTTTGCCTTCTAATGATAGAAGAATTAAGTTTTTAAAAGGAAAACCATGGAATTTTGTAGAGGTGGTTATAAAAAAGGTTACTCCCATTAAAGAAAGTGCTTCTGTTCCAGTGAAAAAAGCTTCTGTTCCAATGAAAAAACCCTCTATAATTCCAGAAAAAAAGCCTGTTACAAAGAAGGATACTTATAAAAGGGGTGGTAAGAAGAAGTCTATTAAATAGTAAATGGGGATATTGATCATCAATATCACAATTTGTTGTTTAATACTTTGAAAAAAATTAAACAGAAAGAAAGATTTTAAACATAGCCAATAAATTATGTTTGTCTGTCATCAACTATTCTTTTTATAATTCAAGACAACTTAAAAATTAAAACACAAATGAAGAAGCAAATAGAATATTTAAAATAAAAATAAATTAAAAATCAAGGAAAAAAAATGAACATAACAAATGGTTCTAAATATAATCATGCGATTATAATGCCAAGTAAAGCGTGTTTTAATACATATGAACAATATTTTACTAGATTTCTAGAATTCACTGTAAATAGAAAATGTATTATAATCTTATCTTTGGTTAAATCTAATGACGAAGATGAAACCACGCGCATTATTGAACTGTGTAAAAGTTTAAAGGATACAATCGAAGCCTCTTACAAGTTACAATGCCCAGATATTGATTTTGTTTTATCTGAAAAAGACACAAGTTTTTCTACTGCTGTAAACGTAGGAATAAATCTTTTAAAAGAAAAATATGCTTTAACTGAATTTCTAACAATCGCACATGATGATTTAATCGTAACCAAAGATTGGTTAAAACACATAGAGAGAGCTTGTGTATCGGACTATATCAACACTAAAAACCGTCAAATACAAGATGAACTACCCCTTGAATTAGAAGAGGTATATAACCAAAAAGTCAAAATAGGATTTGCTGGACCGCTTAGTTATGGAGCTATAGGAAATCAACAGGTAGCCAACGCAGAGATGCTTAGTGGTATAGGTATTGACAAATATTCAGCACAATATCATCGTCATAATGTTGGAACATATATTGTTACTGAATCCTTAGATGGATTCTGTTTAACATTGAAAAAGGACTTTCTTGAAGAAGTATGGGATAGCTCTATTGGAGGGTTATATGATGAGTCTTTACAAGGATATGAACGCCAAGTTGACGATTTGATTTTTAGGGCTAATGAGAAAAATTGGATCGGAGTGATTTGTGCGGATTGTTATATAGGTCATACAAGACTAGATAAATCTTTGGATAAAAAATATAAAGACAATCTGATAGCAGATAACATATATCTTATTAGAAAATATTCTGAAAAAACTCTAAAAGAACAAAAAATCATTGCTTGTTATCGTGCTGACCTTGAAACCATAAACGACATAGCCCAATTTAAATCTTCTGTTGCTAGAACAGCTAAAAATGTCGATGGTATTTCTATAGTTGTTCCTCATAATCCATCGATATGTTTACAGTCATATGATTCGGCTTTAGCTCAACAATTAATTCCACAAGATTTTCAATATTTGAATGACTGTTTAAGGGTATCAGCTTCAGAAAATGAAAAAGAAAAAATTGAAGAATTAACTACAAAATGGATAAAAGACAGTCTCGATTTTTGTCAAACCCAATACAATCAATTCATAGATAACAGTCCTGTTAATAATGAAGAAAATATTTATATAAATTACAATGTGGATCTGCTTGTAGAATTCTGGAATAAAGAACAAAATCCAAGAGAAGAAACAAATCTTTGTCATACTAATGCATATTCTTTAAACGCTGATTGGATTTTAAGTTTAGATTCTGACGAAATCATTGAAGATCGAATTAGTTATGAGTTGCTTCATAAGTGGTGTAGAACACCAAACTTAAAAACTCAAACAATCACAACAAGAATATTACATCATTGGGAAAGTACACAATTATTAAGAACAGACAGAAACTTTGGAAGCATGGTTTCTAACAAATTATTCCGTTGTATACCTGTTCAACAAAAACTTGTAGATGGTACAGAAGAAGGTGTTGGATTTAGTCATGCACCAGAAACAGGACACCTTAGTGTAAGCGTTGCTGGATTAAGGACAAGAAAATTATCTCATATAAGAACTGGTGATAGAGTAGCAAAGTATAATAATTATATGAGTCAAGATGAGTTAGATCCTAAGTTATTTGGAGTAGATGGATTTAATCATATTTTAGATAGACAAGTATCTGTAAGATTTTATATGCCAAAAAATGGAATTGGTTTATTTATGCTTAGTCATAAAGATGATCAACTATTTGATCTTCATAACTGGATAGATAAGACATATATGTTGTGTGATAAACAAGTAATCACATGGACTGAAAAATGGGATATTGAAGATCAAATTTGGATAAACCATAGTATAGAAGAATTACCTAAAAAGGAAACATGGAGAGAAGTCTATAATACTGGTCCTTCTTGGGAATTTGCTTTTATATGTAAAATATACAGTGTTGATATTTGTCATAGATTACTTTGTAATAACAAAGGATTATCTCATTGTAGAAATAAGGGAATAGAATATTTAATGGAAAACAATCCAGATTCTCTTATGAGATGGGCTATTTTCTTTGATCCAGACGAAGAACCAGTAGATTATTTAGAGACATTTCAAGAAATATCAAAACTAGCTGAAAACGAAGATACTTTGGGATACTTCTTCAATTTTAAAAATATCCTTAATGATTTTGATCGTAAAACAGGCTTACCTAAATCTTCGCCTAGTGAATCTATTAGAATGTTTGTTCTACACCCAAGTATGAAAATGGATGGGCTAGTACATGAAGGATTTGAGAAAGCTATACTAAAACTAATAAACACTAAAGAACGATCTACACTGAGAGATTCCGAAATAGTTATTATAAATAGAGGTCTTTCACTTGATGGAAAACAGATGGGTGAAAAGTTAAAGAAATACGGAGAACTGTTACTAGATCATCTAATAGAAGATCCAAAAGATGCTAAAGCTTGGATCTCTCTAGGGTTACAATTTATAAATGACGGAAATGTAAAAAACGGAACCATTTGTCTTGAAGAGGCATGTAAACAGTCTCAAAAGTCGGGAGCCTTTTTACCATTTAAAGAAGCATCTATGAATCATCTTAGAATAGCTTTATTCTATCTAAGACAGGTTCCGATGAGACTATCTAAAAATCATAAATTTTATGATAAAGCAAGGTCAATGATCTTAACACTTGAGAAGTTAAATATAGAAATTCCGATAATAAACACAGAAGGATATACTATTACATTGGATGAAGATTTATCAGAAAAGATTGAACAAATAGGATTACCTTCTAGTAAATTACTTGGTTTGGGTGAGTTGGGAATAACTAATGTCGATTAGAGCGTTTACAAGAGTTCGTATGAAAAACCCGAAGAGTATGAAAAAGGAAATTGGTAATTATATATTTAAAGCAGAAAATCGAAAAGTAAAAAAAGCTCTAAATTATTTATTCAAAAAAGTTAAAGAATCTATTACTTTAGAAAGGTGGTCAAAAGATCAGTTAAAAGCAATGGGTCATCCCTATGCAAAACGTCATGGTTATATACAGAAAGGCGTTATATCTCCAAGATATGTTTACCAAGTAGGTTCTAAAGGAAGTTTCCCAAAAGGACTGAAAAAGAAATTCATCCCTGCTTCATTTACTAATGATGGGGCTATAGGAAGAATTTATTATGAAGATGGTTCTAAATGGGCAGAAGCTATTTTTACAGGGTCTAAGAAAATGATTAAACGAAACCCAATAAGAGGTGTCGCCAGAAGTAGGCCAGTAAAAAGAGAAATCCGTAAAATCTTATTTGGTAAAGCAGCATAGGTGAAATAATGAGTACAACTAATAGTGCTGGAGAAGTTCTATCATTGCTAAGAACAAAAATACTATCAATTTCTGATGTTACGGCTTTAGTTTCTGAAAGAGTTCTAACAGATCATTTTTATGATTTTGATCAAGGAACTATTACCATGCCTTTAATTATTCTGGACCTTCAAGGTGGAAAAGCTAATTATGGAATGGGGGTACAAAGAATACTTATAAATATATATTGCTATAGTAAAACCTCATCGGCACAAACCCTGTCTGTATATGATGCTTTATATAAAAACTTAAATGGATTACGGCTTTGGAATGATAATTTAGACCCTAAAGGGTATGTATACGAATCAAAAAGACCTGATACTGGATACAACAAAGAGATTAGAGCCTGGTATTCATTGGGTGAATTTATTATAAATACGGCAACATCGTGACTATAAAAAAAGAATGGCAAAGTAACGCGCCTCTATTAGAGGAGGTTTTAATAAATTCAACTCCTTTACAGCTTTCGGGACAAGATGAGGTTTTAAGAGTATACACCTTGGGAGGAACAGAAAGCAAAAGGGACGTTAGGTTTTTAGTGGACATTGAAACACTAGAACACTTAATAGGTGTTGCAAAACAAAGTAATACTAGAAGAGCAATGATTCCTTCTGCTGGTATAACGCTCAAAGTAAGGAGATCACGAAGGGGACACGTTTACGAAACTCTTCATTTAGATGGTTTCTCACCTGTACCAGAAAATCTTTCAACTACTTTAGATACAAATATATCACGAACCCAATTTCTCAAATCTTCTGTAATTAATAAGTGGAAATGAAATATCAAATAATATATGCAGATCCACCGTGGGACTACAAAGGCCAAACACAACACAACGGAAAAGGTGGTAGAGATACTGGTGGAGCATTAATTCACTATGAAACTCTAAAATTGAAAGAGCTTAAAAAACTAAATATTTCTGAAATAACAGATGAGAACTGTATATTATTTTTATGGGCTACAAGTCCTCACTTAGATCAAGCTATTGAGCTTATGAAAGCATGGGGATTCAAATGGGCTACTGTAGGATTTGTATGGGATAAGGTTCGAGTTAATCCCGGTTTTTATACTATGAGTCAATGTGAATTATGTTTGATTGGTAAAAAAGGAAAAATACCAACCCCAAGAGGGAAAAGAAATATTCGTCAATTAGTCAAGTTTCCTAGAGAAAAACATAGTCAGAAACCAGAAGTGGTTAGACACAGAATAAATCAAATGTTTCCTAACCAAAATAAAATTGAGTTATTTTCAAGACGGAAAGTACCCGGTTGGGATCATTGGGGAAAAGAAATTAACAGCGATATAAAGATAAAGTTTTCTAAATAGAAAAAATGAGAAAAAAAATGAGGGCAGTAATCATATTAGCAGATGCAGTTTATTCTATACCACTAAGCAAAGTTAGTTTAGTAGAACTAATAAGACATAATTGCAATGATTCGGAAAATCTAAGTTTTAGATTCATAAAAGGTAACAATTGTAGTGATTTGTCTGTTTCTCTTACTGAACAAATAGAAGATCTTTATTCGTTACGAAAACGATGTTCTTCTGGAATTGCATATGTTTTATGTGGATTAGAGGAATGTTCTACTGGATATAGTATTCCTTTATTTAGCACCCATGTAAATGGAATCGTTTCGGAGTTAAATAAAATAAAATATGACGTTACATTTGTGAATTGCAAAATAACTAACGGTTTAAAAGGAAAGATTGGAGGATGGGTTAGCAGAAGTTCTACTGTAATAGCAGAAACCTGTTTAGAAAGAAATTGTGATGAAATTGTACCTAAAATTACTTTAAAAGTACATGGTGACTTTCCAGTTATTGCTGTAGATGCCACCAGAGACATAGTTAGTGAAATATGTTATCATATCGAAGATGAAGAATTTTCAGAAGACTAAAAAATTGGAATTTTAATGCGACCATCTAGAACAATATATTTGTATTCACTTGATGATTTAGATTCGTTCTATGGGATTCTTGGAAACCCACGAAACGAAAGCCTTAGAGCGATTTTTGTTATTGAGAATAGTAAAAAAACTGAAAAGATCAGAACAGCTTCAGTTATTACTGTTGGGAAAAACCATTCTGAAAACCAGCCAATATTCGGATTAGAATTAAGTGACTCACATAAAAACAGTGAATATATTACTTATACAAACAATAAAGATGATTTGTATTTTCATAATTCACCTCTAAAAGCTTCATTGCATAGAAATCAAGCAATTATTATTATTAAACACTCAGAAGCAACTGCTTCTGGTATTATTTCGACTCAAAAAGCACAACTAATAAATTCTACTACTAAAATAACAGAATCAATTCTAAAAACCTCTGTGTTTGTAGCGAAACCATTAAAATATGATGATATTAAAGCTTCTACAATTCCAAAAGCTTCTACAATTCCAAAAGTAAGATCAGAAGTAATACCAATATCAAAACCAGTAACATTAGTTATTCCCAAAAAACCTAGTGAAGCAGCTAAAACTAAAGAGGAAGATGAGGAATAAATGCTAATAAGTCTTTGCCAATCATTAGTTGATATTTCAAGAAGAACAAATCTAATAATAGAAAATGAAACTATTGCATCACCAATAACAATAGTTCCTACTGCTACTCCCGACATTAACTGTTCAGTAAATTTTATTTTTTCTGCAATAAAAACAGGGCAAATAACCATTACAGGAACTTTATCTGGTACTCCACAAAGTGAAGTTATCAATATTAGTCTCAATACTGTTGCTGGTGGAGTAAAATTATTTTCTTCTATAACAGAATTTCTATTTGATAGTTCTATGCTTATAGGTGCTGGAACTTTTACTGCTAAATATATAGGAGCAGATGGTGGTTCTATTTCTTCTTCCAAATCTATTGTATCTGGTTACCCTTTGAGGGTGAATAGAGGATCAGAAAATCTATTAGTTCCACAAAGCGGTTCTAATCCAGTAGAAAAGGCTACTGCGCTTCTTCCTTTTACTGAGGTTTTTGAACCAACAGAAGGAGATATAATAACATTACAACAAACAAGCGTTAAGTTTCTAGTGACAGGAAATCCATTTATAGAACAAGTGGGATTTAATTCCTATTGGATGCTTAATTTACAAAGATACCAAAATCTATGAGAATAATAGAAGATCTTAAATTAGACTATAAAGACGTTTTAATAAGACCTAAAAGAAGCAGACTAAAGTCAAGAAAAGAAGTAGAATTAAAACGAGAATATAAGTTTTTAAATTCCAACAAATCTTGGTGTGGAATTCCTATTATGTCGGCAAATATGGACGGAGTAGGAACATTTGAAATGCACTATGCGCTTCAACAACATCAAATATTTACTTGTACAGTAAAACATTATTCAAAAGATGATTGGTTAGACTCATACTCGCGTCATACTTCTTCTTCAAAATACGAATTAAATAAAAACTTACTCGCTATTAGTAGTGGAACAAAAGAGTCAGAATGGCAAAAAACAAAAGACATAATAGGATGCTTAGATTTAAAATGGGTATGTCTAGATATTGCAAATGGTTATTCTGAACATTTTGTAGATTTTGTAAAAAACGTAAGAAAGACTTTTCCTGATATAATAATAATCGCTGGCAATGTTGTTACTGCCGATATGACACAAGAATTACTTCTGGCTGGTGCAGATATAATAAAAGTTGGAATAGGACCAGGATCAGTATGTACTACCCGAATTAAGACAGGAGTAGGCTTTCCACAACTAAGTGCGGTAATAGAGTGTTCGGATGCTGCTCACGGATTGGGTGGTCATATTATCGCAGATGGAGGCTGTGTGTGCGCTGGTGATGTAGCTAAAGCCTTTGCTGCTGGTGCAGACTTCGTAATGTTAGGGGGTATGTTAGCGGGACATAATGAAGGGTTGGGAGAAGTAACAGAAATAGCCTATAAAACAAATTCCTATTCTGTTAGTGAAGATGGAGAAATACTAAATCCTATATATGAAAAGAAAAAATTCATAGAGTTTTATGGGATGAGTTCAAATAAAGCCATGAATACTCATCATGGAGGAATCGCAGCTTATAAAGCAAGTGAAGGAAGACTTGTAAGAATCCCATATAAAGGAGAAGTTGAGTCTACAATTCTAGATATTCTAGGCGGTTTAAGATCAACATGTACTTATGTAGGAGCAAAAAGATTAAAAGATCTTAGCAAATGCACTACATTTATCAGGTGTTCACAGCAGTATAATTCGGTTTTTGGAACATAGAATTAGGGACAGAATTCTATAGTATAATCAACTATACCGTCAGTTTTACGGCATTGGAATGTTGCTGCTTTATCGTCAAATTGCCATGAGTACACTTCTGGGCAAGAAGACTTTACACTATGTATATACGTTAATGCCATTCGATCCCAACCTCTGTTGGAATCGGTACTCCATGGGTCGCAAGTCATGCTTTCGCTATAAGAAGGGGTATGATACGGTGTGCATCCAAACCCGCCTTCGCAACAAGCATCAGGACAAGTACATGCCTTCTCTCCTTTTGGCGGTGGGTCCATAGTACAAGCGCAACATAGCCTTGACTGCTCTTCTTTTGGTTGATTAGTGTTTACTGCGTGTTGGCATGGGCTCCAACAAGAGTTTGGCGAATCTTTAACTGCGTACTCTTCTGGACAAGAAAGGGTTTCTAAACAACCATTTTCTTTGCACCATGGAGCTTCAAGCCCTTTATCTGGGTCAATATTAAACGTTCCTTGATTTGGGTTCATGGATACGGGTACAGACCATCCATCTACAAATGAAACATCATAAGTATCATATGGGCCATTGCCACTAGGAGCGTCGAAAGTCATCTCAATTAAAGATGTTGGCGGCTTACCTGAATAAGCACATTCAAGACCAAAGGTTTTATTATCGGATTCGAGACAAGATCCAGACGAACAACAATCTACTCCCTCTGTTGGGCAATGCCCTTTATCATTAAAACTACAATTGGTTCTGGGCCATATACGCCCTGACCATCCTTGTGGAACCGTCATAGAAGAAGAAGACCCTGCTTCCATTTTCCATCCACCATTACCAAGGGACGTATGTCCCGTTCCACCTACAGAGCCAATCCATATTGACTCTTTGCACTTGTTTTGGAATGATACCTTATGCTGTGGCACTTCTTCTGTAATAGATATAATCTCTACGAGATCTACAGTCTCTACGGGATCTACGGGATGACTACAAGAGAATTGAAACATACATAAAAATAAAAGATTTAGCATATCAATATCCAAGCACAGGTTTGGCTTCTGGCATTGCAGAAGAATGATGAGTTAAAATCTTCCAATTACTATCATTGTCTAAGGTAAAAACATAGGTGAAACGAGCCGTTAATTCTTCTTGCTCATCGTCACCCCAGGTAAAATTATAGATCCCTGATATAACTATCCCTTTAGATTTTATTTCTTGGCAAAGCTCAAATATTACTTCGCCACACAGATTCGGATGGTTGCCAACAAAATCTATGAAGTAATCTGTTATCTCACGAGTTCCTTGCCGAATTTCTTTACTGAGAGTTGGAACCAAAATTGCGTTCTTATGATAGAATTCAACAATTCTATCTATATTTCTCTCACATAGATTATTCATCCACAATTCAATTAATCTTGTAGTGTCAACTAATCTTGTAATACTCTCAGAGTCCATAATAATTCGCTCAAATAGAAGGTGGTAGGAGAGTCTTCAAAAGATTTAATGAAAAAGAGAAAGATTGGAAGAAGACCTCCTACCATAAATATATATCTACCAAGTAACTAAGGCCGCCCTCTTCCATTCATCAGTATCAGTACAAACATATACATAGCTGTCACCCCATGTGATAGTTCCTTTTGTTCCAGAAGCCGTTGCTGAGGCCGGTACAGAACTGTTCTCAATTGTTACAGATCCCGTTACCTGTATATCATTTAGCCTCGTACTAACCCAAGTTCCAAACACTTTCCAACCTAACCCTGCTGGCTCATATGCACTGTCTCCTGGTATATATGTCGGAGTACCAGAAGCCCATTGCCCTAATGTGTAGGACTGACCAGACAGGATAACAAAAGCGGGGTCTGTTTCCGAAGTGTCTGCTAATGTTGTACCTGCTATTTGACTCACAAATACATGTTGCATCCTCAACGGAACACGAAGCCACAACTCGACAACACCAGTCAAGCTACTATCGCTTGAAGTTATAAAAATACTATTCGTCGGGTTCCATGTGGTCGGTGTTCCTCTTGCTGCATACCCATATTCATTCCTACTACCAAGCGGAGTTACAGAAATCGTCGTCGCAATCGCATAATAATACGGGGTGGTTGACTTGGCTGTGTACTTGACCTGAACAATAAAAGTACCATCCATTGACTTAACGTTAGAGATAGACTCACCAACCATCGTGATCAAGAAAACAGAAGTCGCAGTATCCATATGATCACCAACATCCGTTGTTTCAGCAATCTTTATCCATTTGTTGTAGAAACCTCCTGTAGAGGTCGCAGAGATATGAACCCCTCTTGAAGACTTCACTCCCTTATTGAATTTTAAGTAGCCACCGTCTTCTACGGTTATTGCATTGTTACTATTTGTATCGCTAATTTGGGCTGTCTTTAGTTCAGAAGATTTTATGATTCCATTAACATCTAGCTTCTCGGTCGGATTATCGGTTCCAATACCGACATTTCCTGTCTCATCAATAATCATTCTTTCAGAACTATTCGTATCAAACCTAATCTTATTTTCGTTAGGATTTTTCTCTGTCATTACTTTGGTATTTTTGTCTGCATCTTCCAGAGTGTCTTCACGCATCTGAGAAGGTCGCATTTCTAAAGACATAGAATCATTCCTCTGTAGTTGATGAAGAGTGCTTGGCTATTGCTCCTTTAACCCAAGCATCAACTGCACTTTGCCCACCAACATAACCAAGCTGAGATGCACCTGTAACGTAGATCATAGCGTTTAAAGAGCTTACTTCAATACCTGTTCTAATCCCATATGCAATTAACACTAGCCAGATAAAATTCCATGACATAGCTGCAATGAATTTTTTGGATTGCAGTGGTGTTTTTGAAATAAGCCCTTCTTTCATAATGACCTCTATTATTGTTTCTGACTTGAAATATAATTCTTATGCTACTTCTTCATCTTGGTTGTGTAATAACACTTCATTTCCAGAGATAGTCATCTTCATATTCAATAATTCTAACATTTTTAAAATAACCCAATCAGGGCATCTCCGTGGTGGACTCATTTCTTTAGATGAACAGTAAGCGGATAAAGCACTCGCATTTATATCAATTAATTCAGCTAATTCAGAATTTCTTTTTTTACCTTCTTTTGAGAACCAAATATCGCGCAGATTTCTGATTATTTCATTATTTGGTAACCTTTGTTTAGTCATATCAACCTCTGTTTTGATTGTGTTGTTGAAACAATTCTTTAGTTACTATTGATTGTTTTAAATCTTTTCTAATCTTAGTCCAAAACTTTATTCCATTTTGTTCTACTGAGATTTTTGTATAAGTGTTTTCTATTTTAATTGAGCATGGAAGATCTTCAAAGAGGGATAAGAAATCGATGCAACTCAAAAAAATTGAACAATCCCCTACTTTTGGGGAAATTGTAAATCCACCAGAAATAGCCAAGGACGGATTTTTCGTGATGAATTCTGTTATCTTTTCAAGTATTTTTATGTTTGCAATATTTTGATCTTCTGATCGGACTATTCTTACCACAAAGTCTGGACTTTGATTCATTCTACATTCCCGGTTTTGCTGTTACTGTATAAATTACACTACACTGTATTACAGATATAACATATAATTGATCTTATATCAATATTGTTTTCAGAAACCACAAGATTTTAGATTATTAATTAATTATAATTAATATATATAATATATATAATATATATAATTACATTACAATAATTAATAATTGTTTATTATGATTAATAATCATCTACAGTTTATATTTTGTACAAATCTTGTCCGTTTATGAGAAATAAATTGGATTATATATAGATAAAGCTTATGATATGGATACATCAAATTGAAAAATCAACAAAAGGGAACCAGAACATGGATAAAGAAATAAAAAGCCCGAAACTGATAATGGCAAGATATTTAAATGATGAGATTAAAAATCTTGGGTTTGTTAGACCTTTTACTAATAGTGAAAAACTAGCATTGCCGTGTACTAGAAATTACACGTTTGATTATGTAGAAAACTTTGCAACAGATAGAATCAATGAAAACTTTGCTTATGGCTCATGTTGGCATCTATTATTGGAAAATTTACTAAATAAAGTTAAAGAAACTGATAGTTTTCCAGACATAACTGAGATTAGAGAATGGATACGTCAAAATTTTGACGAGCAAGTAGTCAACAAAGTATTTGAAGAATATAAAACCGATATGATTTCGGCTCTAGATATTCAAAAACTTAAAGATTCAATTAGAGAACGTGTAGACTTAACAATAGAGGGGTGGGCTACTAATTGGCTCAAATACATTCATCCTCATTACCAAGTTATTGACGTAGAAAAAGTTGTCTTTGCTCCTGTTATGTTTAATAAAACTGGATTTAAAGACAAAGTTGGCATAATAAGAGAAAAATATCAAAGTGATATTGAGCCTTTTCGATATAAATATATCTCTAGATTACTTAGAACGGCTGAAAGTTTATATACACAAGATATGTCGCCTGACTGTATAACCTCAGAATTATACGAAATAGAAATGCCTTATTATAAAGTTGGTAAGATAGATGTTGTGCTGCTTCATAGGGAATACAATTCTTTATGGGTTTTAGATCACAAAACCACAAAAAGCCCACAACAGTATGAAAAGAAGACTCAATTTGATCTTCAGCTTTCTGGATACTGTAATCTGTTGCGTTACCATTTAAAAAATGGAGACTTTGATCACATTAAAGGTAAAGGACCATTATTTGTTGGTGGAGTAATTTGGGACATATGTAGTAGCGATATAAATCAATCTAAAGTACCAAAGCCCCTTAAATCTGGAAAGTTTTCCAAATCAGCTTCTCGCTGTCCTCCATCATGGTTGTTAAAAAGAGAACTAGAACAACACGGAACACCTTTAGAAGATTACCAGGATTTTTATGAATTATGCAAAAGCAAAGACGAAAGATTCTTTATAATTAAAGAAGTTTTTATATCTGAAAGTGAAATGGATCGTATAGGAGTAGAAGATTATGCAACTGCTATTCGTATATCTAAAACAAGAAAAAGCATTGAAAATATAGATTTGGAAACGAAGGGAGATTGGGACTTAAAGTCACCAAGGTTTAGTGTTTGTACAAATTATGCTTCTTGTAAATTCTCAACAAATTGCTTTGCTAATTCAAAATCTAATGATATATTTTTGAAGAGACAACAAAAATTGTCTTGGATAGAATACGAATAACATCACTTACAACAAAATGGAGAAAAAATGGCTTTGAAAATCAGAAAAGCTTCCACCGCTTTAACAACAGGATGGGGTCATGCAAAGATTCTTATTTGGGGCAACTCTGGAAGAGGTAAATCTTGGCTTGTAGCTGGGAGTCCAAAACCGCTCATTGTTCTTACTGAACCAAATGGAATGGTTTCAATAGCTAATTCAAATTCAAAAGCAGATGTAATCATTATTCAAGAACCAAAACAACTTTATGAATTTATAACCATGGCTAAAAATGGTGACTTCAAAGAATACGATACTCTTGTATTTGATTCATTAACTGAAATTCAGAAGATTATTAAAGATGGAATCTTAAATGGTGGTGGTTCTGAAACCATGCAGCGACAAGATTGGGGAAAATTAGCAGACCGTATGCTGGGATTTATTCGCACAATTCGTGACCTTCCTTTTCATATAGTATGCACTGCATTACGTTCTGAAAGCACCAATGAAGAAGGTGGAATTGTTACTATTGGACCTTCTTTTGAGGGGCGCAAAACAGGAAATGAGGTAATGCAATACTTCTCGGCTGTTGCTGCTTTGGTTTCTGAGGAAGCTGATGGAAAGACACAACGAACCTTACATTTTCATGGGCCTAGAAGAATGATGGTTAAACCTTGTCATCCTATTGATGGTAAGATTATTGATCCAAATATGACTGAAATAATTAACTCTATTATTTCAAACGTTAAAATTGAAGAAAAAGAACCAGATCACTCTGTTGTCCAGAAAGGTAATGGGGAAAAAGATGAGAAACTAGCTGTTGTAGCAGAGCATCAACCTAAAAAAGTTCGTAGAAAGAGAAGAACCAGAAAAGAAACCGAAATTCAAAATAACACTTAGGAGTAAAAATGAAAATAGATCCACAACAACAAGCAAATCAAAAAACAACAAGCGGGGTAACTGTAAAACTAACAGCAGGTAATAAAATATTTGCCCCTATAGGGGTTTCTTATGTCAAACCAAGAGATAAAGTAATTCTTGAAATTACTTCTGTTGTTATTAAAGACCTTGAAAATAAAGGAGAAGAAGGAGCAATTCATCGTGAGTCTTTTTGGCTAACACCAGCAGCGTCATGGAAGGTTGCAAATTGGTCTATATCTATGGGTCATAGCGATACATTTGATTCTTCTGATAGAGAAGACATTGAAAAAATCATAGCAAATGGAGTTGCTTTTCATGGGGTGGTAAGTATAAAAAAGAGTAACGGTTATGAAAACCGTCAAATCGATTCTTTTTATAGACCACATGATATGATTGAAGATGGAGAAATTGCAGTTAGTGAAGAAATGGATGAACTTATCTCAAATGCAGAAACTTACTTTCCTAAAATAAATAAAAAGAGAAAGGAAAATGGTACTGTATTCGTAAATAGCAATAGCACTACCGACAGTGGAATTGATGAAGACATCCCTTTCTGATAAAAGAGTTATTGTTGGTATTGATCCAGCAAGTGCAGGTGCGGCAGTAATACTACATGATGACGATGTTGTTGCTGTTGCTTTATGGAAGAAATGTGTAAGAAAGAAGAGAAAGCTTTTTAAGGTATCTATATCTTATGAAAATGAAGTAAAAACAATGCTTGTTAGAACCCCAGCACATATAGGCAATCTTATTTCTAACATGCCGTTTCTTTTATCCTGTAACGCTATTGCTGTAGAAGATTGCTATATGAGTCGGAATGTAAGAACAGCTATTTTTCTTGCAAGAATAGGTGCGTCTATCGCGGCACCATTGGAAGTAAAATCAGGATTTCCAGCTATATATGTAAAAGCTAATATCTGGAGGTCCGTTGTTCTTTCTATAGGTGGTAGAACAAAAAGAGAAGCAGTAAAAAGAATCTCTTTAGCTGAGATACCAAAACTTTTACCATCACTTAAACATCACATAAATAAATTAGGTCAGCACGATCATATAACTGATGCTGCTGGCATTGCTTTGTGGCTTATTAAAACTAGCACATAGCAATAAAGGAAAAACAAATGGAAGGTAATAACTCTCTATCCAAGGTTGAGAGGGTTGCATCATGTTCAAACATATTACTTGTTTTCAAAAAGTGGTCACAATTAAGAATGAAGTCTGGATCTAAAAGACTACCAAAATTAACTTCACGAAGAGAATTCAAATTTGCAATCTCAATCAGAGATCATGGTATTGATCAAGTTTTATTGGTGCTTGATTTTTTACTCAGTGATGATGATTATTCAGTATGGATGAGAAACAATAAGTACACTACGATAGAAAATATATTTAATCAAAAATTGTTCGATAAAATTAAAAGGGCTGAAAAATACTTTGATAACAGAGTAGAACCAGAAGAAAAGCATGATCTTTTTATGCCGTTCATTATTACTGATGGTGAGATATGAGTGCTTTTGATAACTTTAATAGTAATACTATTTCAATTCTATCAAAATCCTTAAAGTTACAATCTGGAAGGATGAGGTCATATGGTCCTTGTCCAGCTTGTGGTGCAAGCAAAAGAAGTCAAAACGACAAAAGATTACCATTAGGGGTAACGGAAAACTATCGTGGCTGGCATTGTCATCAATGTAAAATTAGCGGAAACATGATTGATCTTCTCTGTTTTAGTAAAATAGGAAAGAAATATAATAATGCAGAAAAGGAAGATCAATCTTTAATCATAAATTGGTTAATTGATAATGGGTATGAAGATGAAACCTTCAATGAAACGAAAATTCAAAAAATATCTAAACTTGTTAATTTACCTAGTAAACCTGTTCCTGTTGATAGGACTTCTGACTTTAGGTGGGAAGAAGATATTTGGAAACAACATACTTCATTGTTGTGGAGTGAAGATGGATCTGAAGTATTTGATTATTTAGTAAAAAGAAGAAAATTATCAGAAAAAGTTATCAAAAATGCAGAATTAGGCTGCATGGAAAGCAATGGAAATAAATGGTTAGTTATTCCATTAAAAAACGAAACAGGAGAAGTTGTCAATCTTCGATTTAGATCTGTTCCACCAAATAAGAAGACATTTAGGGTTTGCTCTGGTAGACCAATGCCTTTGTATGGTAGTCATCGCCTTACTCACAATAGAAAGGAGTTTATAATAATTGTAGAAGGTGAATTAGATGTACTTGCAATGGAGGCGTATGGATATAACAACAATGTTGTTAGTGGAACAACTGGCGCATCTGCAAATTGGAAGGATGAATGGTTAAATATTCTTGAACCATATCAAGGATTCTTTCTTTGGTACGACAACGATGAAGCTGGAAACAATGGTGCAAATAAACTCAGCCACAGACTTGGAAAATTCAGATGTTTTCGAGTGCGTTCAGATGAAAATGATGTATCTGATTGTTTAATAGACGGTAAAGATAAAGAGTATATAGGAGAGGTTATTGCTACTAATATCACTCCATATATTTCAAGTTCATTAAAAAAATGTAATGACTATTCCCAAGAAATAGAACAATTGGTTTTAAACCCACAATCATTAAGGGGTCTTCCTACAGGTAGTAGTAAATTAGACCCTCTTGTTGGAGGTATACGTGCGGGTCTATGGGTTGTATCGGGAGATACTGGACACGGAAAGACAACATTTTTAACATGGTTGCTGTGGGAACAGGCACTTAGACACGTTCCTGTAATGGTTACTTCTTTTGAACAAAGACCTATTGGAACAGTTCAGAAGTTATTGCGTTGTCAACTTGGTGGTGATTTTACGAAAAATACAGCAGAAGAACGAAAACAAGGAATAGAATCATTAGGAAAAATGCCTATTCATATACTTGATCATTATGGAGAATTAGAAACAGAAAAAGTTATTGATGCCATTAGGTTTGCGGTTAGGCGATATGACATAAAAATAGCTTTAATAGATCACTTAGGTTTCTTAATTAAAACCACAGCAACCAGAGATGAACGACAGAGTATAGAGCATGTTGTTAGAGAGCTTTCAACTATCGCTATTCAAGATGATATTACTATTATGTTGGTATGCCACCCCAATAATATGGCTACGGCTCAACAGCGAAGGGTAAAAATATCAGACTTAAAAGGTGCTTCTGCTATTCGTCAAGATGCCCATGTTGGGATCATTGTTGAACGAAATGATGTAAGCCAAGACAGTATTTTTCCAACGACCACAGTTTGGTTTGATAAAGTTCGTTCCGAATTTGGACAATCAGGAAGTCACTGTACTCTTGTTTTTGATCCACTGTCATGTATTTATGCTGATGATTGGGCTTCAACCCCATCAGGAAAGGCTGGTAAAACTGTAATATGTAATATTCCAAAATCAAAAAAATCAAATAATAGACGTAGGGGAACAAATTAATGGCTACATGGAAGATAAAAAAAGAAATGAGGTTCTTTGCTACCAACATTACAAAAGAACAAACTTATATTATTTTAAAAGAAAACGAAATTTACAAAGAAGTTCCAACAGCGTTGTGGGATAAAGCAATAACTAAAACTGTAGAAAGATGTAAAAAAGAATCGCATCATACTTCAAGATTTATTGTTCTTGATGCAAAAGGAAAACACAGGGTTGCTCAAATAGATAAAGATGTTGTTCCTTATTCAAAAGGAATACAAAGACGAATGAGGATTAAATAATGTTTTCAGTAAAAGAAATCTTTTCTACTATACAAGGAGAGGGGTCTAAGTCTGGGAGACCAGCTATTTTTGTAAGATTTACAGGCTGCAATTTATGGTCAGGAAGAGAGAAAGATAGAGGCAAAGGAAAGGGTGAGTGTTCCCTATGGTGTGACACTGACTTCGTGACAGGCGATAAATTGAGTGCCGATGATTTATACAAAAGGCTTATATTTCTTACTAAGGAGTGGCATCCAGAATCTAGAATGGTTGTATTTACGGGTGGAGAACCATGTCTTCAATTAAAAAAAGAAGAAGCAAGCAAGGTTGTGGCAAAACTACTTAAAGATGGGTGGACTGTTTCTGTTGAAACGAATGGAACGATCTCAGTAGATGATTGCAATGTATTACAGGCTTTATACATCCATCATAAAGGACATATTACAGTTAGTCCAAAAGCATTATTGAGCAACATGAATTACGAAAGAATTATTGATACGAAGAATATTAAAGAAAGTCCAGAACAGAACATTTCTAGTTATATGCCAGAAGGATTAAAGCATTTAAATGTGTTTTATGGGAATGATTTAAAGATAATTATTCCTAGTCCTTTTTCAAAATTACTTACATTTATTAAAGAAACCACAAGATTCAATCATTACTATCTTCAGCCAATGGATAGTCAAAATAAACAGGAAAACAGTAAAAATTTGATTGAAACACTGGAATTAGCAAAAGAACATGGATACGCTATCTCTATCCAGACACATAAATTGGTCGGACTTCCTTAAATGAAAAGAACAAAAAAACAAGCTGAAGACGCTATTAGAACCATCTTAGAATATGTTGGTGAAAACCCTAATCGAGAGGGTTTACTAGATACTCCAAAGAGATTTGTAAAAGCTCTTGATGAATGGTTTGGTGGCTATAAACTAAATCCTTATGAATTGCTATCAACTACGTTTGAAGAAGTAGAAGGGTATAATGAAATAGTTATACTTAGAAACATCAGACTAGAAAGCCATTGTGAACACCATTTATGCCCGATTATTGGAACGGCAACTGTTGCCTATATTCCAAATAAAAAAGTAGTAGGCATATCAAAACTGGCTAGAGTCGTAGATGCGTATTCCAAGAGATACCAAATACAAGAAGTAATGACTCGTCAAATTGCGGAAACAATCAAAGATGTTTTAGATCCGCAAGGAGTAGCAGTAATCATAAAAGCAAAGCATATGTGTATTGGGACCAGAGGAATTCATAAACATGAAAGTGATATGATTACCTCTTGTATGCTAGGTGTCTTTATGGATGATGCAACTGCTAGAATAGAATTGATGCAATTAATAAAAGAATAAAAATGGAAAAAATATACAAAAACTGGACGTTTCATAATTTGTTTGCTCATCCAATAGGAGAATTGCTTTACCTTCTTGGGTTTGAAAAATTAAGTAATGACTTACATGACGGAACAATACCAGAACACATAAAAGGCACTGGGAGGGGTTAAATGAAAAAAGTAGCAGTTATTTCAGCAAGCGGAGGGATGGATAGCACCTCTCTGTTTATTCGTCTTATTCGTGAGGGATACGAAGTTCATGCAATTTCATTTTTCTATGGTCAAAAACATTCCTTAGAACTAAAAAGACTTCAATCAAACATTAACTATTTAAGATGCAAAAACATTTCTATTTCTCACCAAACAATTGATATTTCATCAATTATGAAAACTTTTAATAGTGCATTAACTTCTGATAAAGAAGAGGTTCCAGAAGGACATTACGAAGAAGAGTCGATGAAAAAAACCGTAGTTCCAAATAGAAATGCTATTTTTTCTTCATTGACGTATGGATATGCTCTTTCTTTGGCTATTGAAAAATCTTCAATTGTGAAATTAGCTTTAGGAGTACATTCTGGAGATCATGCTATTTACCCTGACTGTCGCCCAGAATTTTATGAAAAATTATTTGAGGCTTTTACAATGGGTAATTGGGATGGAGATAAAGTAGAACCATATCTTCCATATATAAATGGAAATAAACTAAGTATTCTTAAAGATGCAGAAGAAAATTGTAATCATTTGAATCTTGATTTCGATATAATTTTGAGTAATACATGTACAAGCTATAGTCCAGATCAAGATGGAAATTCTAGTGGAAAAACAGGCTCCGATATAGAGCGCATATTAGCGTTCTACGCTCTTGGTCGCCCTGATCCTGTTCCATATATAGGCGGGTGGACGAAGGCTCTACAACATGCTTTAAGCGTACAAAGAGAGCATCAAAATCCAAGCCCAGGATAAACAAATAAACGAGAAATAGGCCAGAAAAACCGAACAACAATAAAGTAGATGCAAATAGAAAAGTAGACATAAAAGCAATGAAAAGCATTAATAAAGAATATCAGATAACTTCAATAAGAATAAATCTTCTTAATACTGAATCCTTCAACGACCCGGCTTTAAAGGCCCTCTTAAAAGAAGGCTGGGAGGTTTTTTCTTATATTCCTGTTGAAGATGCAGGGGTTCCTCAATTAATCTTATTTCTTAAACCAAAAAATATAGACCTTGAGTCAATAGATTATTCTTATTATTTAAAAATTATTATTTTGTTAATTCTATTCGATAGTTTAGTTGTTTTTTCGTATTTGATTTGGTTTCTATTAAATTAAAATATTAAAGGAGTAAAAATGACAAAAGAAAATGCAGCAGCAATTTATATAAATCCATATGATTTATTAGAATGGGATAAAAATCCTAGATTTAATGATGGAGCAGTAGAGATTGTTGCTCAAAGTATTTCTCAATTTGGATTTGCTTCACCGATTGTGGCAAGGAAAGATAATAAGAGAGTAATTAGTGGTCACACACGATTAAAAGCAGCAAAGTTATTAAACTTAGATATGGTTCCTGTTCGATTACTGGATCTTTCTAAGGAGGAAGCTGATGCTCTTGCAGTAGCAGATAATCGATTAGGTGAAATATCTGCATGGGATGATGGTCTTTTAGCTGAAGTATTAGAAGATTTAAAATCTAACGATTTTGATATAGATTCTCTTGGGTTTACAGAACAAGAGTTAAATCAACTTTTAGGTGAATGGGAAGATCCATTTTATGACGATGCTATTGATGCTGATGGTAACGTAAATAGACCAGACTCAGAAAATATAATAATTGGAGATGATGGTCAAACTATTATTTCGGTTACGGTTCCCGTTACAATGGCTCAAAATGCTACAATGCACATTGCAGAGGCCCTAAAAAGCAACAATATTCCTCATAACTTCAAGGTTAAATAAAATGAATGATTCCGATTCACATGGGGAGTCATCGCATTTAAATCTTTTAGGTAACGCTAAAACAAAGTATCCCGACCATCCAAGTCCAGAAACGTTAGAACGAATTCCTTGGAGTGGGGGTGATTCCACAACAGTTATTCTACATTGTCCAGAATATACTTGTTGTTGTCCGAAGACAGGACAACCTGATTTTGCTACTATTATTATTCAATTTATCCCAGATAAGTTTTTAGTAGAAAGTAAGTCCCTTAAAATATATTTATTTAGTTTTAGAAATTACGGTCATTTCCATGAAGTAGGAATAGCCAGAATAGCAAAAGATTTATTTGATTGTATGAAGCCTAAATTTCTAAGAGTAATAGGTGACTTTAATAAAAGAGGTGGAATTAGTATTGTTCCAATAACAGAACTAGGAGACAGGTCATTGGCCAGTGGAGTTCTTTTGCCGCCTATAAATTATGGGGCATAAGTTCACGAATCTTGTTTCTTTTGCCCTAGTAAAAAGAGAAGAGAGTTTAGATGTACTGCATCCAGAATGGAATACTATGCTGGATAGTGGAGGATTTACAAATTTTGTTACAGGTAAAACTCACGTAACACTTGATGATTATATTCATTTTCTTACTCAATACGGAGACAGATTTTGGAATTATTTAGCTCTTGATAGGGTTGGAGACAAAGAAACTAGCCAAAGATGGTTTCAAGAAATGAAGAGAAAAAAGCTTTCTCCTGTTCCTATTTTTCAACGAGGGAAAGCAGAAGCCAATGATTTAATAAAACTATTAAATTTTTATCCATTAGTTGCAATTGGTGGTATCTCTCAGAATTTAGGAGCAAAAGCTGAACAAGATTACATAAGAAATATAATGAGAGTTGTGTATAGGGTAGAAAATGCCAATGTTCACCTGCTTGGAGTAGGGGTTCGAGAAGCAAATTTGTACAACCCCTATAGTGCAGATTCAAGTACATGGGCTAGCCACGCAAGATTTGGTATCTTACGACTTTGGTATCAAGGCAAATTTCATATCTTTCAAAAACATAAAGAAGGACGGGGAAAAAAAGACTATGTGCGACCAGATCCGAATAGGACTAGAATTTTATATCATTATGGACTTAATTGGGAAGACTTATATGATGGGAAATTGTGGTCAAAAAGTGGTGGAAAAATATATGTTTCTGCTTGTCGATCATGGATGAGACAGTGCCTATCCTTAAATCGAAAGGGTTGTAAATATGTATTAGCTCACTTTAAATTTCAAACACATGATTTTAGAGAGGCGTGGAATTATGAAAGAACCTCTTGGGGATGGTCACAAAAAATAACTTATATTCTTCCTTCTGTGGATAGATCATTAAAACCTAAAAAAATTAAGAGAAAATTAAGAAAGCAGCCTAGTAGATTTAGTAGTGAAAAAATGAAAAAAATATCACGGAAAAACAAATGAAATACAATGAAGAATATATAAAAATACAGAAAGCCGTAGAAGCTAGTGAAATGATATATAAATTAGGAGTTGGATGCGGAGTGTTTTTGTTCGGGGTTTCAGCAATTATTTTATCTTTTTCAGTATTGTTGCAATAATTTTGTTTCTAAATAGTTGTGTTAAAACAGCAAAAATAGGATAAATTGTATTACAATCCCAACAAAAGGAAGCGTTAAATATGCTGTATGTGACAACAAAAGAAGATTTACCAGAAACAAAAGAACAAATCAAATCATTATTCAAAACGATACTAGAGTTTTCAAGTCAACACAATAAACCTATTCTTCCAACTCTAGGAATGTTTTCAAATATTAATCAACTAGCACTGAGGATTATGAATGTTGAAAAAGAAGAGTGGGGAAATCTAATGGTTGAGAGTTCAGAAGCTTATATGAATGACACAAATTCTATAGTAAATGGAGTATTAATTATCAACGAAGCAAGAATGATGAAACTGTCAGAAGAAAACGAAAGCACTGCTGCAAAAGTAATGCACTATATGAAAACTGTTGGAACGATGGAAGGCTGTCCGTACCTTAAAGCGCATGATGTAGCTTTATGTCAGTGTTCTTTCAGAAACAGTTCTGATGTTTTATTTATGAGTACATTAGAAGAAAACCAAGAGAATGGAACAAGAAGTTTTTCTAAAATTGTAGACCTTTGTGAAGAAGAAGAATATGATTCTTTGTCTGGTAAAATGGCCGACATAACGAAGAAAATTTTTCAGCTACCTCTCTCCTATCAAGATATTTCTTGTTGATTTAACAACAATAAATACAGTATAGATCTAATATATAGATTTATATTATTTCTATACTGTTAAAATCTTTCTTTGAAAAAAGTGAGGTAAAGAATAAGTTATACTCATAATTGTATCGAGGTAAACATGATCTTCCCAAGAAGAACCGAAGAAAGAAAGGTTCGAGTTTTTTCACTAAACCAAGTATTTCTATCAGAGTTCGAGGGGAGGCACCCAAATTGGGGGCAAATAGGCTACATCACTTATAAAAGAACTTATGCTAGAATTAAAGAAGATAATAAAACTGAAGAATTTTGGGAAACCTTAAAGAGGGTAGTTGAAGGGGTCTACAATATACAGAAGATACATTGTAGAACCCTTATACTTCCTTGGGACGAAAAGAAATCACAACTATCTGCACAAGAAATGTTCAGAAGAATGTGGGAGTTTAAGTTCCTCCCCCCTGGTCGCGGTCTTTGGGCAATGGGAACAGATATGGTCTACCAAAAAGGATCTGCATCTTTAAATAACTGTGCATTTGTAAGCACTGAGGAAATAGATGTTGATTTTGCTGCTCCTTTTACTTTCCTAATGGATATGTCCATGCTTGGGGTTGGAGTTGGGGGGGATTGTAAAGGGGCTAATAAAGTAACTATTGTTAATCCTAAGTGTACTGATAAACCATTTATTGTTGAAGACTCTAGAGAGGGATGGGTTTCTTTAATTAAAACTGTTTTGAATTCATATGTTGGAAAAGGATTTTTTCCTACAGAGATAGATTATTCATTAGTCAGGCCAGAAGGTACACCCATAAAAGGATTCGGTGGCGTAGCTAGTGGGCCAAAACCATTAAGCGAATTGGTTAAGAACATTCAATCCGTATTGGCAACAGACGAACCATATAAGATAACTTCTTCTAACATTGTAGATATTTTTAATTATATTGGTAAATGTGTTGTTGCTGGTAACGTCCGAAGAACTGCTGAAATTATGTTTGGAAGTTCAGATGATGATGAGTTTATGAATCTAAAACAAGACAAAGAAGCCTTGATGGATAGAAGGTGGGCATCGAACAACAGTATTTATGGTGAAATTGGAATGGATTATTCTAAAATTGCTGACCTTATGTCAAAAAATGGAGAACCAGGAATTATTTGGTTGCAGAATATGCGTGAGTATTCTCGAATGAAAGAGCCTCCGACCTATAAAGATATGCGAGCCGGTGGATCTAATCCATGTTCTGAACAGACAT
>Ga0114999_10001018_pt1 | contig 40020 bp, 36 predicted proteins | sample ArcticOcean_MG_C_3_FD_89820 | JGI IMG/M metagenome (GOLD analysis project Ga0114999, IMG submission 89820) | Marine microbial communities from western Arctic Ocean - ArcticOcean_MG_CB8_126 | ecosystem: Environmental > Aquatic > Marine > Oceanic | place: Arctic Ocean: Canada Basin | collected...
CGAATAAAGCAGTTTAGTAGTCATTGATACGAGGTCATACCTGCTGTATCTGAACTGAGGGGTGTACAAACAAGCCCCCGGTTAGAGCAGTTGACTCATAATCAATTGGTCGGGGGTTCAAGTCCCTCCGGGCCCACCAATTTTTCAGCGATGCCTTCCGCTGCTGCCCCAGAATTGGCTCACGCCGCTCACGTCAGATTTAGCCCTTTGGGTTCGCTTTAAGCTTGCGATGTACCCAGATCCAATTAAAACATCGCTGCGTTAGTGCTGGCTATTAGGCTCCGTGGTCGCTTCCACAGATGGAATCATCCTACAAATTGGCAATCCTAGTAGGTGTGTTTTCCTAGACGATGAATTCGATGTATAGCGCCGATGACCAGAAAACAGAAGCGATTTCGTTCGATTGTCGGTATTTCGATACTGTCGATTCTTGTCGCACTTGTCGGTGCCACCCTTGCGTTCACGATCACGTCCGACGATCTGAACCCGACGGGGGCAGGTAGCGATCCTTATTTGATCGTAAATGGCGCTACTGCTCCGGCTTATCCGAAGCGAGTCGAGTACGGAGTCCAGTCGGGGGTCGACAACGCCGGGTGGACCGTTATCAATCTCGCGTACTCCTATGCGTCACCGGTCGTAATTGCTACACCCAGTTACACCGCATCAGAGCCATCGCTTGCTACAAGAATCCGCAATGCTTCTGCGACGTCGTTTGAAGTTCGAGTTGATCGTACGGACGGTTCGGCAGTTACGATCAGCGGCGTCAACGTTCACTGGCTCGTGGTCGACGCTGGTACCTACACCGTCGCAGCAGATGGCATAAAAATGGAGGCAGCGACAGTCACCTCGACGGTAACCGATATCAAGGGCAGTTGGGTGGGGGAAGCCCAGACCTACGTCAACACCTACACAGCGCCAGTAGTACTCGGGCAAGTTATGACATACAACGACGTCGATTGGTCGTCGTTCTGGGCCAGTGCGACTGATCCAAAAGCTCCGCCTGATGCGAGTGTCATACGGGTCGGGAAGCACGTTGGTGAAGATCCTGATACAGCGCGTTCTAACGAGACCGTGGGCTACGTTGTGATAGAGGCAGGAACGGGGACGTTCCCACGAACCGAGTATGAAACTGCGGTTGGTCTTCAGGAAATCAAGGGTTGGGAAGACGCGCCACCCTATACCTACACCCACGGCGTCGCTTCTGCGACCACCGTAATTCTTAGTTCTGCTGGAATGGAAAACACCGATGGAAACTGGCCGGTACTCATAGAGCCGTCTCCGGTGACCGGAACCGATTTCGATCTAGTTATGCAGGAAGACCAGGAAGCGGACGCCGAGGTAAAGACAGGTGAGATAACAGAAGAGATCGCCTACATCGTGTTTGAGTGAAAAAGTGGTGGGTTGGAGAGATGTTACGACGTTGGCCGATATAGGTCGGTCGGAACTGCAAGAACTGTTGAGGAAATCGGTATCCCAAGTCTCATCAACTGATGGTTAGTTAGCAACCCACCGAAGATTTTCAAGCTCGATCAGTCACCGTTGGACAGGTACTTCCCGGCAACACTGACCGCGAACGACGACAAAACGAACGAGGCTGCAATCCCCAAAAAGACACGCAACCCGTGATTTAGATTGCTAACGGATTCATTGTTCTGAGGGATGGTTATCCAGAACGCAATTCCGATAATTCCGAAAACGACGGATGCACCAATGAAGACGTTTGTTGCGAATCTCTGCATGGGGGGAGTGTAGTAAGAGGACTTCTCGTCAAGTTCTGGCTCTGATCTGAGAACACGAAAAGCCGTGGCTCTGATCGATCGGTTCGAACCGACGTCGCATCCTCGAGCCCCGCCGAAGATCTCTCCACTTCGGTCGAGATGACGTATTGAACTCGCTGCTTAATCGAACGGCGGCAGATTTACGCCCAAAATCACCCGTAGGTAGTTGACGTTGTGGGCCAGATAATCATCGACTGCGAGGTCGAGATCTCCGCCGATTGCGTCGAAGCCGTCATCGCCCTCGCGAGGGCCATCCATGTCGAACACGACCCAGCCTTTGTAGTGCTCGTCTCGTAGCAGCTTCATCACGGCTGGGAAGTCCACGCCTCCGCCGCCCATGTTGTGATAAACGCTGGCTTCGGCATGCTGTTCTCGTGTGGGCGTCGTAGCCACACCGCGGTACTTGGCGTACGTGTCCTTCAGGTGCACTTCGGCGATGCGAGGCAAGTAGTCGCTCATGAGCTGCACAGCGTCCATGCCGCCCAGCGTCAGGTGCCCGGTGTCGGGAGTCATCCACACGTAGTCAGGATCGGTGAGGTCGAGCATGCCCCGAACCTCGTGCTCACGCTCAATCGGGCCCCAGATATGCGGGTGCGGCGCAACTCGAACCCCCATCTCGATCGTCTGCCGACCGATCTCGTTCAGCGTGTCGGCGACTCTCTTTATTTGATCGTCTGTCGTACCGCCTTCGGGACGAACGCCCATGTTGCATTTAAACATGTCGCAACCGACCGGCTCTAAGAAATCCCGGGCGAATGCCACGTGGTCGGCAATCGTCTGCGGTGTTTCTTTAGGGTCGATGAAGTTCGTCGACTGTCCTTTGGCGCCGTTCGAAACGTCGATCAACGTCACGCCCGATTCGTCGAATTTCTTCTTGAGTGCCAGCGGGTCGGCTCGATGATCCTCGATCTGCTTCGCGTACGGCTCGATCCCCTGCAGGCCGAGCGCGGCGATCCGCTTGATAGCCCACTCGATCGGGTGCCGGGCGTCCCACAGCGAACTGGTGGATCCGTACAGGATGTCGGGATTTTCGGGATCCAATGCTTGGTGAGATACCGCGGGCATAGGTTGCTTCCTCGAGCTTGTGATGTAACGGTGACGGAGTATAGCCCCATTGGCCACCGATCCAAGGGTGACCGCACCGACTGAATCGCCGGAGCGATGATCGCCGAAAACCCTGCGATTTCGCGCCGGATGTCGACCAGTCGCATCTCAACGTTAAGAGAATCAACCAGAATCAAGGGATGGATTCAAGACTTGGGCATACGTGAACAATCGATTGCGGGATTACGACGTTCATTGCTCGCCCTCGTCGGATTAATTGTGGTGGTGTCGATCGCTTGTACTAGCGCCGACGATTTCGCGCCGTCTGTGCTGACGACCGAATCACTAGTTCCGGAGGCTGTGGCGTCCTTCGAGGTTCCGGTGCCGACGCCAACCGTACCCTCGCCGCCAACTCTAACCCCAATTCCAACGAGTTCTAGAGATTCGGTCCCATCGGAGGCCGTTGCGCCGTTCACCGGGGAATGGACTTACCCGGAGGCGGAAAGAGTTTTCCACTGGGCGTTCTCCCAGAACTGGGACACAGATTTTCGATTCCGAACGATCGATCTGGCAGAGATCGAAACGTACAACTTCAGAGATCGCATCAGTCCGCTCGACTCGCCCGAATTCACTCAGGTCGGAGGTGCTCCTGACTACATGAAACCGGGCGAGCCCGTCGTGTCGTTGGTCGTCGATGGTCGCGCCAGGGCATATCCTCTGGCGATTCTGATGCGGCACGAGGTGGTGAACGATTCGCTCGGAGATCGACCAGTGGTTGTGACATATTGCCCGCTGTGCAACACGGCGATCGTGTTCGAAAGCACTGTCGACGGGCAGCAATTGCGTTTCGGTACTACCGGCAATCTACGCAAGAGCGATCTCATCATGTGGGATAGCGAAACGTCCTCATGGTGGCAACAGATCACCGGTGAAGCCATCGTCGGCGAATATGCTCAGTCACACACCGTTCTCGAAACTATCCCTACCGAAATTATTCCGTGGGAGCGGTTTGCCAACGATCATCCCGAAGGCGAAGTTATTGTCCGACCGATCGATGACGATGGAGAACCGCAGCATGAGTACGATTCTCCCCCGTATACCGGGTACGTGGACGCGAATCGAAATCCGCTGGGGTACAACGGTCTCGTCGACCGTCAGCTGCTCGTGACGTCAAGGGTTCTAGCGCTCAACAACGACGAGAGCGCTGTGGTCTATCCGTTCGAGTTTCTAGCTGAACACCCTGTCCTCAATGACACTATCGACGGCCAGAGCATCGTCACCGTGTTCGATCACGCAACTGACTCTTCGTTCGACGGCTACGATGGCGAGGAGGCCGACGGCGGCTCGGCGACTGCGTTTAGCAGGGTGGTTGGCGACAGAACGTTGAGCTTCGAGTCCGATCCACAAGGGATGGTCGATTCGGAGACCGGCACGATCTGGTCGCTCAGCGGACGAGGCCTTAGCGGAGAGCTTGCTGGAGAACAACTGGCGCTGGTAGACCACGGAAACCATTTCTGGTTTGCAGTCGCACTGTTCTGGCCCCGCACCGAAATTAGAGACTCACTCGGCGAACTGGCGGTAGCAGCGAGGTAAGTAGCACAGTGCTAGGGATTAGTGCGCCCGTCGTCCCCAGATCAACCGAATGAGATTCACTCCCGAAACGATCGCCCAGACGGTCTCCATGAGGAGAAAACCCCACTGCGAGTCGAATAGCGCGAGTGCGGCGAGCGTCACAGAGCCAATGAGATTGGCGAGAAGGTACGAAACCGAGTGCGGGGACATGTACTTGAACTGAGCCGCCACGTAGGCGATCAGTATCAGAATTGCCCCGATTACTTGAATCGTCTGCGCAAGAAAATTCGATAATTCCGGCATCAGCCCTTCGTTCCTGAATCGATCGTCAATGATCTAGCCGTTCTTGTCATTCAAGTAACTGATAATCTGGTTGCAGATGAACAAGTGGCCACGATTATTGAAGTGCAGGCCGTCTTCGAATATGAACTCGCTGAACCGCTCTGGAGTAATCATCCCAAATATGTCGATTACATCGATATCTGCAGCGCGTGCGGTCGCTTCTCCCAGCTTTACGTAGTCCTCTACCAATTGCGGTTCAAGGCTTCTGGCTTCGTAATCAACCGGGTACTGAGTCAGATACACGACGTCTCCGATTTTGGACGTTTTATCGAGTATTTCGGTCAGCGAATTGGCGTGCTGGTCGAGGTAAACCCTAATGCTGGGATTGTCGTCAACGATTCGTGGAACATCGTTGATTCCCAGCGTCACCAGTGCCACCGGATGCGGTCGAAATTTCATATCAGCGATCACTTGCGGAAGGCGATTACACATGACATCAGTCGTATCGCCCCCGATGCCGTGATTTATCGCCGTTCCGGCTTCGGTGTCACGCAAATAACGATCGAGCCGAGCAACAAACCCACCCTCGTCGTCTTTCGCACCCGCTGCGGTACACGCCCCGAAACTGTATGCCGTAATCATGCTCGTAAGTTCGCTTCCTACTGCGTATTTAGAATCCCCGGTGGAATAGCTGCGGTCAGCGTTTCAACGCCCGAACTGGTCACCAACACCGTGTCGCTGGAGCCAATGGCTCCAACTCCTTTGAGTCGCATCGTAGTGATCAGATGAAACACCATGCCGGGTTCCAGTGGTCGTTTCTCATCAATGTTGATAGAAAAAATGTCGCCCTCGTCCCAGCCGGGAGGGAACGCTATCCCAATTCCGTACGCGATGCGACGCCCCTGCTTGTACCCGATGTCAGCATGGTTGATGACCGAGCGACCCGCTTCGAACACCTCATGAGCCGGGACACCGGGGCGCATGTGGGATTTCGCAGTTGCGAGCGCCTTACTTGCCACCTCACTCGCCCTAACCACGATCTCGGGCGGATCGCCAACGTAAACACTTCTCGTGTGGGCTGCGTGGTAGCGGTGGGCGCATCCGGGAATTTCGAGAAATACCAGTTCGCCGTTTGAAACGACCCGCGGGCTCCACGTTGCGTGAACAAGTTCCGTCCGGGGTCCTGACGTGATGAAGGCGGGGAGGCCTGTGTAGACGGATCCAATTTGGTCGAGCGCCGAATGAACGGCTGCCGCAATATCCAGTTCGGATACGCCTTCGCTGACTGCTGCAATCCCGGCTTGCATTCCATACTCAGAAAAGTGTGCGGCTTCTCGTAAATATTCAATTTCCTGTCCCGATTTGATCAGACGACTGGATTCAATCATCCCGCTGCCGTTATGGAGCCCGGCTTTCGGCAACGCACCGGAGATTCGTTCGTATAGATCGACTGATAGGTATCGAGATTCCGTTTCGAGTCCGATCTGGCTTCCCGCGAGATGCAGCTCATCGAGAATATCCGCCGTCACTTCAGCCCAGTCAGATGTATCCGGGTACAGCCGTACATCATCGACCCAGCAGAATTCGGGAACGAGCGACGCCTCGTGCGGCGGAGGTGCGAAAACAGGGTCGAGCGAAAGCGGGAGGATCAAAACCTGGTGCCAGTAGTACCCGGGTATCTGATAGCCGGTCAGGTAGTAGATGTTCTCAGGGCTGTGAATCAGCAAAACGTCGAGGTTACTGGCCACCATGCGTGTCCGTACCGATGCTATGCGCTGGGCATACTCGTCGGCTGAGAACAGTTGGATCTTCGGGGGGGGCATGTTGAGAAATGGCGAATTTGACTGAGAAATGACTGAGCCACATCATTTCGAACCCCATAACGGTGGTTATCCGGCCGGATTCCACTTCTGCTGCCCCCCGGAGGTACTCTGAATCCTCACGGGCCTTTCCAATGCATGTGCGACGATCAATTAATAGGGGCAGGGTCTTTCGGACATGGGGGACTTTGTTAGCAGGGTAGGTGCCCAAAATGGTGAATAAACGCATTTTGATCGTCGAAGATGAGGCTGACATACGAGCTGCACTGACAGCTTGGATTGAGGACGAGGGCTTTGACATTGCCGAGGCGGACAACGGCATTGACGGGCTATCCGAGTTCGAGCGATTCAAACCCGATCTCGCTCTACTTGATTTGAACCTCCCCGGTATTTCTGGTGTCGAACTGTGCCGCAGAATCCGTCAACGCTCCCAAATACCCCTCGTTATGTTCACAGCAGCGGCCGATGTCGAAGAGGTTCAGGCCGCAATTAATGAAGGAGCTACCGATTGGGTGTTGAAACACAGCGGATTCGACAACTTGATTGATCGAATCACAGAGCATCTCAACGTGGAACGAGAGGGCTTAAGCAAGGCTGAATTCGACGAGCCAGTTTCTGCACAGGTACTGTCGCCGATCGACTCCCATTCAGACGGACTCCAGCAAACTGTTGCGATCACTCAAGACGGAGATCTCGATCTCAGTTCACCCACAGCTGACGATCTCTGGACCTGGAGTGGCGAGTATTTCGGATTCCGTGAAGGAGATGATCTGTGGACCTTCGCGGGTTATCACGTGGGCCGATTCCGAAGAGGAGTCGAAGTATTCCGACCGGATGGTCTCTATTTAGGGGATGTCATGGACGGCCGATTGATAGTCGATTGGCACAAGACGGCACGGCGAGCGAGTTCGTTCGTGCCCTATGAGGACAAAACCCCTCGCGAGAAATTTGCTGACCGTGAGCAGTTCGATATGCAAATCGGCTTCAAAGACTTCCCGGGTCCAACCTCTCTTTCGACTGGCGAGCGAGCACTATGAACATCCGTTTAGCGCTTCAGGGTTCGAACCAATGAAAATTTCCGATATGAAGGGCCTCGGACCTATAACTTCCGAGCGATTGGTGACCGTTGATATCGGAACGTCTGATCAACTTGAGGAGATAGGAGCGGTTGGCGCGTATCGGTTGCTGATGTACGCATTTCCCGAATGGGTGAGCCTTAACGCACTGTGGGGCATGCAGAGTGCGCTGATGGAGATCGACTGGCGCTATCTGCCGGACGCTATGAAAGAGTCACTGCTTGATGAACTAGGGGAACTAGGGGAGTGACGCAGCAACGTTCTCCGTGATAGTTTTCGCGCGTTCAATCTAAATGCAGCGCACCGCCCGAAAGCATCACCACATGATTCACGAGTTCAGAACTTACGATCTCAAAGCCGCCTCACTGCCGCAGTACTACGAAAACACTGCTCCCATGCTGGAGAAGAGGCTCGAGTATTCTCCGTTGGTTGGATACTTCCACACCGAGGTCGGGCCACTGAATCGTGTGCTGCATATCTGGGAATACGACGACCTGAACGAGCGTTCGGACGTTCGATCCAAGGTGGTCGCCGATGGAGTATGGCCGCCGCCGAACATCGGCATCATCGAAAAGCAGCAGGTCGATATTTTTATACCTGCACCGTTCATGCCAACGTTCGACCGAAACCGGAAAATTGGACCGTTGTTCGAATTGCGAATGTACCGGTACCCGGTCGGGGCAATTCCTAAGGTTTACGAAGCGTGGGCACCACTGATTGAGGCGAGAATGAAACTTGCCGAGCCCGTTGGGATCTGGTCGTCGGATATCGGTGGCGCAAACCAACTGGCGCACATGTGGGCTTACGAGAGTTTCGAACATCGCATGGAGTCACGAGCTCAGTTCTCATCTATCGGCTGGCCCCCAAACGCCGGGGTGTCGCCAATCACGATGGAAAACATGCTGATGCTCGCAGCCGACTTCTCGCCGATTCAGTAAACGGCTTATCGGGCAGAGTTAGGCATAAGTCTGGAGGCGGCTACTTTTCGGCCGATTCCAGATTGCGCTCCATCTGAAGCCGAACGATCCTGATTTCTTCGTACGAATAATCGTCGCCGAGTTCATCTTTGATCGGCGCCAGATATCCGCTTTCGTTGGATCGTAGAACTGCTTCAATCGCCTCGATTCGGTCGGTGGATGGCAGCAATTGCTCAAGATTGAAGCTCGGGTCGAGCCGGCCGATTTTTTCCAGATGGGTGACGATCGTTTTTGCAGCGAAGCCGCGCTCGCTTGCGATCTCGTCGATGCTGAACCCTTCGGCAAACATGCGTTTGGTTTCGATCAGGCTGCGGCTGAGCGTTGAACGCCTTTTAGTAGCTCTACCGGCTCGTGACGTACGGTGAGCTCGCCGTGACGAGTTGGGCATAGGTGATAGATCATGCTCGCCACAGTACTCAACGATAAGCGCTATGAACCGGTCAGAGAACTGCTCAAGCTTCGTCGCACCAACCCCCGAGATCGCACCGAACCCATCACGGTCGTTCGGCATGTAATAGGCCATCTCTCGAAGCGAAACATCGCCAAATATCACGTACGCAGGAACATTGACCTCTTGGGCGATCTGCTTCCGAAGACCTCGCAGAGAATCAAATAGATTTTCGTCGTAGTCGAGATCCTCATCTTTCGAACTACCGAGAGACACGGCAATAGCGGGCACGTCGATAGATTGCGGCGTGCGCGCCAGCGTTAGTGAGTCACGATTATTAAGGAACTTTCGACCCGCCTGAGTCACCGACAAAGTCCGATATTCGCCAGTCGATACATCTACCAGCCCTTCGTCTTGAAGCAGCCCGAGAATTTCTTTCAGCTCATCTTCAGATTCATCAGCGGCAATACCGTGAACCGACAACTGATCGTGCTCAAGCTCGATGATTCGCTTTGCTTTCGAACCTCGCAGAACATCGACAACGTGTTTTGCCCCGAATCGTTCGCCAGTACGAATTACAGCTGAAAGTATTTTCTGAGCGATCTCGGTCGCATCGAACTCTTCTTTGTCTGCAAGGCACACATCGCAGCCACCGCAGCCGTTAGAGGACCCGCTCGCGGGCGCCCACTCCTCGCCAAAGTAGTTGAGTACGAACTGTCGCCGACACGACCGTAGCTCGCCGTAGTCGACCATCTTCGACAGCTTCTCGGCCGCCAAACGACGTTCTGCAGGATCTTCGATCTGGCCGATGAAAAAATCTTGCTTGATCTTGTCGCTGAACGAATAGAACAACACACATTCGCTCGGTAAGCCGTCACGACCGGCTCTACCTGTCTCCTGGTAGTAGCCCTCGAGCGTTTTGGAAAGGTTGTAGTGGACCACCAACCGAACATCGGGCTTGTCGATGCCCATGCCAAATGCGATCGTCGCTACGATCACCGAAATCTCGTCCTTGATGAATTTATCCTGCGTCGATCTACGCAGAGTATTTTCGAGACCCGCGTGATACGGCATCGCAGACACACCCTGACCGGCAAGATCGGCAGCAAGGTTTTCGGTCTCTTTTCGGGAGAAGCAGTAGACGATCGCTGATTCGTCCTTATGGCGATCGATGAGATTTACGAGCTGGTCAAACGCTCGCTGTTTCGGCTTAACGCTGTACTTCAGGTTCGGTCGATTGAAGCTAGAGAGAAACAGCTTGTCGCCGTCGAGTCGAAGCTGATCTGCAATGTCCTTACGAACCACCTCGGTGGCTGTCGCAGTAAGCGCTATCACCGGAACGCCCGGAAGATCATTGCGCAGCGTTTTGAGATTTCGATAGTCGGGTCGAAAATCGTGGCCCCACTCGGAAATACAGTGAGCCTCATCGATAGCGATAAGACTTGGTGGGGATGTCATCAGAAAGTTTCGAAAACGACCCGTGGCAATCCGTTCAGGCGCCACGTAGAGGATTTTCAACTGACCACTGGCTACCTCGGCAAGGACACGTTCGTTTTCCTCGGGACTAAGCGTGCTGTTCACGAATGCAGCCTGAACGCCATTGGCCTGTAGCGCATCGACCTGATCTTTCATCAAGGCGATGAGCGGCGACACGACCATCGTGTAGCCGTCCTGACACAGGGCAGGGAGCTGATAGCAGAGCGATTTCCCGGCGCCCGTAGGCATCAGCACAAGCGAGTCGTTGCCGGCAAGCACGTTCGTGACTATCTCCTCCTGCAGCGGCAGGAATCGATCGAAACCGAATCGAGTCTTCAGAACGGAAAGTATTTCGGGAGGAGCAGTCATGATCACTTTGCGATTACCACCGGTTTGGGATCCCTCACGTCGGGATTAGTCTTCAGATGGCTGGAGTCTGGACTATCGCGTTGTCATCTCCAAGTAGTAGGTGGCAGAGTTGTGGTTACGGGCGTGCAAAGTGATTCTCGTTAAATCCCTGTTTAGTTGCATCCCGTTCTGTCGTTGTTTTGTCAATTGTGGACGTTGTATGATCTGAGTTTTTGAGCGAAGCTGAGCAGGGCTATCTGGTCAGGAATCTCTCGATAGATGTATGGTCATGCTATGCGCTTTTCAATTGCCGGCTGGGTCATGGCAGGGCTGTTGGTGGCTCTGGTCGTAACTGTGGTTGTGTATCAGTTCATAGACCGGACCGTCAGAGGAATCGATCTGATTTACATTGTGATGTTCATCTCAGTCGGTTTTTTGGGCGCGGCTGCCAGTGCGTCAATAGGCACCCTCTCCAAAACGGATTCGTTCAGAGCTAAGTCAGCTATCTGGGTGGCGGGAATTATCTTCGTGATTGCCTCGTTCGCTTCGCTTTTCGCTGGCGGGAGCTCAGTATCGGCCGCATACATTCTTATTTCCCTCATCGTAGTTGCGATGATGACGAGAGTGTCACTAAACACCGGTGATGTGAGTTGGAAGATTGTGGGCAGGGTGGTAGCCGTGATCGTACTGCTGTACATAGTTGGGGTTCTCGCGCTCTACGCCAATAATTGCGGTGCTGACTGCCTCAATGCCAGATTCGCCGTTCCATTCGTTTCGCTGGGACTACTCGGTGCTGCACTCTGCATCTGGAGAGGGCAGATTACTGAACGCCACTCGGCCAACACGCGACTGGCATTCAATACCGGTGTTGCGGTCCTACTTGCACTATCGATCGCTTCGTTCGTATCAGGCGTGTCAGTCATTAGCGTTGAGTGGGTGGTGGTAGCGGCCGCATTGATCGGAACGTGGCGAAGCAACGACGCTGCACCAACTCGACGAAACCGGGTAGAGGAAACCTCCCACCAAGCGTGATCCACGCTGCGGCTTTCGTGTCTGTCTGGATTTGAGCGAGGCTTGAGGCTGTCGCACGGATCAATCGAGCTGCGCTGCTGTTAACGAATAACGGCACCGAGACCGAGGCACCTACGTTCAATCGCAGTTGTCTCGACTCGGTGCCGAATTATCTCTAGATTTCAGGCTCTAAAACGCAACCGCCGGCTGTGCTTCGTCGCCGTTTTTGATCTGGATGAATTCCTTGACTAGATTTTTGGCGATCTCAGCATCGCTCACGGTGTGATCCAGATCAAGCACTATGTCGTACAAGCTGCGGTCTTCGGGTTCGGTATCGGCCAGTTTCGAGAACCATGCACGACGATCGTTATCGAACCGTCGTACCAGCTTGGCGGCCTCTCCGGCTCCGACCCGCAGACGTTGCGACAATCGCTGCTGTCGCTTCTCACGAGGAGCGAATATGCCTACGTGTACGACGCCGGGAGTGTCGGTCAGGCTCAGGCAGCCACCGCGCTTCACGACTACCGAGTCTCCGATGCTCCTGAGATCGTCGAAAATGGCGTAGAAGGCATCCCGGTACTCGTCTGTGCTGATCTGGTCAGGCAAGTACCGCTTCGTTGAATTGGTATTCGAATCCGACCAGAATCCGAAATCAACGGCGAGATGAGGATCCCATCCGTACATTGATGAGCGAAACAGACCGTACTCGAGAGCGTTTGCGAACCGAATACGTTTGCTGCCAAACGCCAGTTCCTTGCGTACGACCGCATCCACGCTGGCATCGAGACGCCGTGCGAGCTTGCGGATTGCCATGGTTCGGATCAGCGGTAGTCCGAGTTTCCTCGAAACTTCTGCACCGATCTCGTGGCCTCCGGCTCCGGCCTGTCCGCCGATGGTGATAGTCAACATTGGCTCCACCTCATACTTTTGGCTATTGGTGCATTAGAGCACCTGTAAGTAGGAGCAGAATACCATAAGTTAGTAAGCGATTACAAACATATCAGATACATCACTATTTGTACTTAACTATGACTAATAACGGAGTTGAATTTGTATATATGAACGAATTCGTCGGTAAAGTATTCAACATGCTGCGTAATGTTGTAAACGAATAATTGGGCAGCGACCAAAAGTACTAAGAATTCCCCGAAACTGATTAGGCAGCCTTCTTCGCCTTGCCCTCTACAGCTTTGGCTTCTTTCGCTTCCTTGATCTTCAGCGCCTTTGCTTCCTGCGCTTGCAAAGCAACCATCCTGGCCTTGCGTCGACGCTTGCGAATTACGTCGAGTGTGTGCTGCATCTGACCTTCGAGTGAACCGTCGTCCCACGGCTCGCCTGCGAATGCCACGGCTCCACCGAATTCTGCCAATCGCTGCTTCTCAGGCGAATGCGACTTGTAGGTCACGAACACCGCTATGGCTTTTCCGGTTTTGCTTTCCTTGATAGTTTTCATCGCCTGCTTAGTCGAAGGATCCGACAGCTCCCAGTCGAGGGTAACCAACACGGTTCGGTTCTCTTCACAAGCCTGAATAGCATCTGCAGTCGTCGAAACTTCAATCACATGGAGCGATGTATTCAGTCGTTCAATAATTTCGGTCTGGAACGCACGTTTTTCCGGATCCTCATGGGCAACGACTACGACAAATGGTCGTTTGCCATCTAGGACTGGAGCACGAAGCGACTTCATGCCGGCTTTCTTCGGGGTGCCCTCTTCGGTCATTTCATCTGAGTCATCGTCAGAATCTTCCTCCGAAGAATCCGAATTCGCCGAGTCATCCGCATCGGTGGAGCCTTCTTCTAAAGACGGCGCCGGTACGTCCTTGAGCACTCTGGCCAGAATTTTCGTTGGCCCTGATTCCTTCAGTACGTAATCGGAAGCTCCGGCCGAGACGACGGCAGTAATTATCCCCGCGTCTTCGCTTTGTCCGCAAACGACGATGCGTCCCGGAACGAACGGCTTGAGTTCCTGAATGAAATCCGGGGTGGCAACACCGGGGAGTTCTCCGCTGAGTAGGACCAGATCTGCCTCGAAAGATTTCGCCCGAACTATCCCATATTTGGCGTCACCCACAATGCGGGTTTCGTGCCCTGCGTTCAGCAAAGCCCTCCCGACGAGTGAAGCAAAATCTGAATCGGCATCGATGACGAGAACTTTGAGCATGTGATCCTATTTCCTCGCAGACTGAGGCCCGTTGGCTACTTGTGGCTACTGGCACTTAGGTGAAACGTTAGATCCAGAATAAGAGGTAGCCGTTCGGTACGGGTACGTAGTTACACGGACTTTCGTACAAGCAAACCGCAGTCTATTTCGCGTGTTCAATTGTGGATGCAGGCTATTAAGGCCCGAACCGCTCAGTGCGGATAGCGTCATAACCCATGCCGGAATCCAGAAGATGATTGCCTATGGCTTCAACGAATCCGGTGCCACCACATATGTATGCCCGATCCGGGGTTTCACCTAGCGTCTGCAATGCCGTATCGATCATGTTCTGGTCGATACGACGAGTCTCGCCATGCCAGTTTTTCGGCGCCTCACGAGTCAGGGTAATCATGAGGTCGAACGAATCGTCACCTTCGGACATTTTCTCAAGGTCTTCTCGAAACAGAATGTCTTCCTCTGTACGCACGCTGAACATCAGCAGGGCAGGGGCGGTGCTGTTCGATGATCGGTGGTGCCTCAGCATCGACATGATCGGCGCTATTCCGGAGCCCCCGGCGATGAACAGCACCGGCCGCTTGAGCATTGGAAACCACGTGAAATGCCCGCCGATTGGTCCACGGAGCTCGATTGGGTCACCCGTTTCGACTACTTCGTGGAAGTACGACGATACTTCGCCATCTTCGATCAGCTCGATCGCTAATTCAATCACGTCGGATTCGTCCGGCGACGAAGTGATCGAGTAGCTGCGTTGTGCTTGATACCCGTCTGGCGCGGTCAAGCGAATGTCGTAATACTGCCCTGCGAAAAAGCCTCGTTTAGCTGCAGCTTCGGGAAATTTAAGAGTGAACAGCTTTACCCGCGGCGATTCGTCGTGGACAGCAGTAACCGTGGCGATCTGCCAGTCCAGTTTTGAATCGCTCTCGCCAGTCGCCATGCTAGTCGCCGGTATAGCGCTGTTCGCGCCAGGGATCGCCGTACATGTGATAGCCGTATCGTTCCCAGAAACCCGGTGCGTCGTTGTCCATGAACTGCAAGCTGCGAATCCACTTTGCCGACTTCCATAGATACAGGTGCGGGATAAGCAGTCGAACAGGCCCGCCATGCTCCGGAGCCAACGGCTCGCCGTCGTATGTGTGGACTAACAGCCCCTTTCCATCGACAACGTCGGCCGCGGGCACGTTCGTTGTGTAGCCGCCGTCGCAAGTCGCCATTACGAACCCGGTCGGCTTCGCCACACCGGCGTCTTCCAGCAGCGTATCGATGGTCACGCCTCGCCAGTCGGTATCTTGCTTCGACCATTTGGTAACGCAGTGAAGATCAGTGTGGAGATCGGTCTGGTGTAGGGCGTTGAGAGCGTCCCACGACCAACTACCAACCGCTTCTCCGCCGATCTCGATCGAAAATTCCCAGGTTGCGGTATCAACCCTCGGCGTCGGTCCTGCTGAAAGAACGGGGAAGCCGTCTTCGAGATACTGGCCCGGGGGGATTGGTCGTGTCGGTTCGGGTCGGCGTCGACCGAAGAATCTGTTGTTGATCAAATTTCAGCCCAAAAGTCCAAAAATCCGGAAATAACGAAAATCGAAAGCGGTACTTGAGCAAAGTTTACTCATCAACCGGGGTACATCTCGAAGTATATTGACGGCATCACGCAATAAACGATAAACGAGAACGTAATTCGACGGAGATACGAACATGGGATTGATCAATTCGCTTGACGGCAAAACGGCAATAATCACTGGTAGCGGAAACGGGATCGGCCGTGCGATTGCGATTCGCTTCGCAGCAGAAGGGGCGAAGGTAACGATTGCCGAAATCGAAGAAGACGCCGGGCAGGAGACCGCTGATCTGATTAATCAGGCAGGTGGAACCGCACTGTTCACAAGAACCGATACGACCGATTCAGAATCTGTTAAATCAGCTGTCTCGACAACAATCTCAGCACATGGCGAGGTCGACCTACTCGTAAATAACGCGGCAGCTTTCGTGTTCGGAACAGTGGAAGAAGTGACACCCGACGATTGGGCAAAAGTTTTCGGTGTCAACGTGATCGGCTACGCCAACTGCGTTCGAGAAGTACTTCCTTCCATGCGCAAGCAAAACGGTGGTGCCATCGTGAACATCGCCTCGGTATCGTCATTTATCGCCCAGCCGGCGTTCATTCCCTATAACTCCTCGAAAGGTGCAGTTGCGCAACTGACCCGATGCCTTGCTATGGATCTCGCGTCAGACAACATTCGTGTAAATGCCGTGTGCCCGGGGACGATCCACACGAGGGCGACTGATCTGCATATTGATTCTCTTGATATCGATCCCGAAGAAGCACTGGAAGATTTCGGCAAGGGTTCATTAATGAAACGGGTGGGCCAACCCGAAGAAATTGCTTCGGGGGCGTTGTTCCTGGCATCCGACGAGGCGTCTTTCATGACCGGTGCCCAGATAGTGATCGATGGTGGAGCAACGATCGATTAGGTAATCGAGCTGCCTGAAGTTATAGGGCAAATCTGGTGAAAAACGACGCGTAAATGCAGCAATTGCGAGTGCGTGTAGTTGCGATTTGGTGTGTAGGAACTGCGTATGTAGGAACAACACGCAGGCAGGTTTGTGCGCAGTTCGACACAAACACAGATCACGCGGTCCTAATCTAAGTACATGCAGTTCTGGCTTTCCCCTAGTAACCCCGACCACCAGCGTGGTTCAGTTGCGATTGAAGTTGCGATCATTGGGATCGCCGGATTTATCGTTGCGATTCTTGGAACGATGGCGTTGCTGAGCTCCTCTTTCATGGTCACCGGAAGTGGTGAAGCGATCATCAACGACGGCATCACTGGCTCCGCTGCGCAACTGACAGTCCGAACAGGCGTCATCGCAACAAGCGGTGAGGTCGATGTCGATGTCGATGGCAACAACACGATAAATCTGGGTGGAGTCGATGAACTGGCAGTTGCGAAAATCGAGTTCATAGTTGAAGTTTCAACTAATTTAGCGGTAGACCTGACACCACCGATGACCCTCGACGATACGCAGACCGAGCCTGATGCTAGTGGCCTTTCGCCTAAAACGTTCATAAGTCTGGGCTGGGATGAATTCTTCACAAATACCGCGGAGTGGAGCGTAAGTTTCTCCGGCGACAATAACGGCGATTATTACCTCGACCAGGGAGAACGGGCCGAAATAACTATTTGGCTGCACCAGTATGACGGTAATAATGTTCTTTATGACTTAGGCACTGGTTCGTCGGATGGGTATGTAGATACCGCTATTGAGCTACTACAAAAACGAGATGAGTTCACGATTGAAGTGCGCGTGGGTGGTTCGACATCTCTGATCGTGAATCGAACCTTGCCGCTCGAACTTGGAACATATGACCTGCTCGATTGAAATGAACAGTTCAATTGGCCATCAACTGGCAGGACTTACTAGCGAAGAGTTCGGTATCTATCACGCAACAAATGGTAGGTAACCGGTTGGCGGGCTCGGGCGAATTGGGAAATCATTACGGGTATTACGGGTGTAGTCGCGACAATCAGTTCGGATTAGGCAGAGCAATCAACATGGCACGAAGAGTTATTCGAAGACGACGACCTTCGGGAACGCGCGTAGTTCGACGATCGGCCCGAGCTCAATCAGCAGCGCCAGAACGAGCCGCGGTACCGACACCGAAGGCAGTCGAAGACACCGGGCTCCCAGTAATGATGGCTACAACCGGCGGTTCACGAAATCTCATCTTGCCGAAACTGGCAACAATCACCGGTTTCAGGCTTGCTGGCCTCGCTGACTCACCCAGTAACTCCTTCAAAATGCTTGTTCAGGAACACCCTGAAGTTGTCATTCTGGACATGGATTTCGGTGGCGATTTTGTAGGACTAGAAACTGCCAGATCGATGCAGAAAACCGGTACCCCCGCCGCCATAGTAATGCTGGTTCCTGAACTCGACCCCGAAGAACTACGTCAAAAAGCTCGAATGTTCGGGACATCGTGGAGCTATGTGAAGAAAACCACCGCAGGCAAAGTCGACATACTCGAAATGGTCGTGAAGTCGGCATCTCGTGGCGTGCAGTGGGTCGAACCTGAACTGAGCCGACCCCTCGCCGCGATATGGAAAATCGCTGAAGAAGCACGAGATACGGAAACCAGGCGCGCAGAAACCGATCCAGCTGTGGTGTCTTCGCCAACTAAGCTGAAGAACACCCGATTTGAAGGGACCGAAAGCGCGCCGGAAACTCCCGACGAGGGATTCGACATGAATGACCCGGGCGAGGAACCAGATATCGCCCCAGGGATCAAAACGAAGTCGACGGATGAAGCTGATACCGACGGACTCGATATCACGTCAGTTTCAATTGGCCGAGGTGGAATCGGTCAAAATATCGGCGACGTTCGTAAGACCGGGTAATTTGGCGTGCTCACTCGGTTCAGGTTTTAAATTCCCTGCATCGTTGCTCGTATCAAACCGGGTGCAGCGTTATCCGCTGATTTCGGGTAGATGCTGGTACAGGAAAAGCACCAGACCCAGCGCCAGCAAGGCCGTTGCCACCAGGTTCAGCATTCTCAGAACGATGAATTTTGGAATGTGCTTCAGCAGGAACGCAACGCCCAACAGCCCCCACGTAGCCACATCGAGCCATTCTCGCCGATCAGACTGAAGTTCGGTAATCCCGAGGATCAGAAAGATCAGCGCGCCTGCGAATCCGTAAATCGATGGTGTGTAGATGAAGGGCATAGTTTGTCTTTCGCCTGCCGAGTACTCGTTGTTTAGTTCAGATCGTATTTCTTACGTGCTGCGCAGTGGCATCAATCTACCAGTTTGTGATCGCACCGTCGTTTCGGCGAAGACGTGGCGGCCAACCGTGTGTATCCACCGCCGAGCGTTCGGCAACATCGATGTCAAACTCGACTCCGAGTCCGGGCGCATCAGGGCACCACGAATAACCTTCAGCCCATTCGATCTGCTGCGGGAACAACTCCGTGGCGTACGAACCGGGTTTACGTGGCATCTCCTGCACACCTACGTTGGTCGAGGCCATGCACAGAGCAACACACGCCGCTGCCGATACTGGACCAAGCGGGTTATGAGGCACGATGTCGATGTAGTGGGTCTCCGCCCAGTGCGTGATCTTCAGAGCTTCGGTGATGCCGCCTACGATGCAGAGGTCGATTCGAGCGTAATCGATCAAATCTTCTTCGATCACTTCTCTGAACGGCCATTTCGACGCCCACTGTTCGCCAGCTGCGATCGGCAGATTCACCTGTCGACGCAAATTCCGGTAGCTGCCCTGATTCTCAGAACGAATCGGGTCTTCAATGAAGAACGGCTTGAACTCCTCGAGATCCTTGCACATCTGCACAACGTGAGCCGTGTCGAGCCGGGTGTGCGCGTCCATCGTCATCTGGATGTCCCATCCAACGGCCTCACGCACTCGGCTCATTTGCTCAACAGCTATCTTCATGGACTCCACGGGTTCGAGCGTCGATATTCCCTGTGCCTCAAACTCTCCGCCTGTTTCTGGCTGGCCCCACCGCACGAATTTCCATCCGGCATCAACCGCCGCAATAGAATTGCTCACCAACTCATCGATCGTCTTGCCCTGTGTGTGCGGGTAGCAGACAACTTTGTTGCGCACCGGACCACCCATGATCTTGTAGGTCGGCAAGTTCACAGATTTGCCCTTGATGTCCCACAACGCAATGTCGATCGCTGAAATCGCACACGTGTACACCTTGTCAGCAGGGAAGAATCCTGAACGGAACATCTCCTGCCACAGTCGCTCGGTCTCCCACGGATCGGCACCAATAACGAGTTCGGAAAGATGCTCGATAGCCGCACCGATCGCACGACCCCAGTATCCAATACCCACTTCTCCGAGGCCGTGATGACCTGCATCTGTATCGACCCTGACGACGAAATAGCTGCGGCCAGCTTCGTCTTCAACCGGGAAGCTTCTGATCTGTGTGACTTTCATTTTTATCTGATCTCCAGATTTACGTTTCTTCTCGTTGTGATTACCAGTTGGTTTTTGCGCCGTCTGGGCGACGGAGAGTGAGCCCAATGCTCTGCGGATTCACATATGCACCTTCAGCGGCATCGATATCAAAATCGACTCCGAGTCCGGGTACATCGGCACACCAGGAATAACCGTCATCCCACTCGATCTGTCGAGGGAACAGTTTGGTGTCTGACGTTCCAGGGCGGCGTGGCATTTCCTGCGCACCGACGTTGGTCGAAGCCATGCAGAGCGATACGCAAGCCGCTGCCGAAACGGGACCGAGCGGGTTGTGAGGAACAATGTCGATGTAGTGGGTTTCTGCCCAGTGCGTAATTTTCAGGGCTTCTGTTAAGCCGCCAACAATGCAGAGGTCGATTCGTGCGTAGTCGATCAGATCTTCTTCAATAACCTGCCTGAACGGCCATTTCGAACCCCACTGCTCACCGGCTGCTATCGGAAGGTTCATCTTCTGTCGCAAATTTCGATATGCGCCCGGATTCTCAGATCGAATCGGGTCTTCAATAAAGAACGGCTTGAACTCTTCCAGGTCATAGCTCAACTGGATCGAAAGGGCAGGGTTCAGGCGGGTGTGGATATCGAGGCACAATTGCGTCTCCCAACCGACCGCGTCCCGCACAGCCGAGAACGATTCGACCGTTTTACGCATCGACACCAGAGGATCAAACACACCTACACCGTCAACGTAAGGCGATGTCTCAAGCTGGTGCCACCTGAGGAACCTCCAGCCATCGTCCTTGAGACGTTTCGCGCTCTCGACGACATCGACGACGTCCTGTCCCTGCACGTGAGCGTACGAAACGACCTTGCTCCGAACGGGTCCACCCAGAAGCTTGTAGACGGGCTTATCGACCGACTTACCCTTGATGTCCCACAGGGCGATATCAATAGCTGAAATGGCGCAGGAATAAACGGTGTCGGCGGGGAAGAATCCTGAACGGAACATTTCCTGCCATAGCCGTTCGGTCTCCCACGGGTCGGCTCCGACCACCAGCTCCGACAGATGCTCGATAGCGTGAGTGATCGCTACTCCCCAGCCCCGGATACCGATTTCACCGAGACCGTAAATCCCCGCATCGGTGTCGACCCTGACGATGAAATATCCTCGTCCTGATTCTCCTTTGACGGAGTAGCTTTTTATTTGAGTTACTTTCATTAATGCGTTTGCTCCGGGCGTCACTGGTGTGACTTGGTCGCCATAGGACGGGCATCCGTTGGTGTTAGACCACAGTATGATTTTGGCGGCAGTGTAACTCGCAATAGACCACCATTGCGGATCATCTTGCAGGAAAATGAATCTCATTCGGTGAACATTTATCTCAAGCGACTTCAAACGTGCGAAAAATCGGAGAAGTGATGACAATATCAGTAGGGCAGTCGGCGAGTCGATCGATGACTGTCACAGGCGAAATCGTAAAGCGCTATGCCGATTTGACCGGTGACTTCAACCCGCTCCATTTCGATGAAGATTTCACTGCGAAAACTCGGTTTGGGCGACTCATGGCGCAGGGCGGTATTGCGGTAGGGCTACTCCATGCACTTGTCGCTATGGACTTGCCGGGTGCAGGCACTGTGTTTACAGAGCAGCACTGGGTCTTTCCGGCACCCGTTTATATCGACGACACGATCACTGCTACCGGAACCATTACGAATTGGCGTGCCGATCGAAGCCGCGGAGAAATGGATTTCGTAATCGTGAATCAGGATGGTGTTGAAGTGTTGACTGGTTCAACGGGCGTCTATCAAGCCATACCAAAATAATGACTTAAAGTTCCCCATTACTAAACGTGCGTGGAATTCTGGGAAATTTCAACCTCCCGACTGACCGAAAAGCGAAACCTAAGTTAGGACGGATGACGGTAATTCGTCGTGCTGGATCGGTCTAGGAGGTATATATGTCTATGGCAGGAACAAGCGTCGGGAAGATGACGCCGGTAGCAAAGTGGTCGCTGATTATCGGATCGATTCTGGTCGTGGTTTTCAATTTCTTATTTCCAACAAATGGTGCATCGCCCATTAATCCCGAAGACTCCGCGACTTACATCGCGACGGTGGGTGCTGATGCTGATTTGGCACAGATCTATCTCGTCGGAATCCTGCTCGGGGTCATCCTCTTTACGAGAGGAATAATCGGGCTGTGGATGGCTTCACCTGAAGGAAGTGTCGCAAGAAGACGGCTCGGGATTGGAATGCTGGGATTCGTTGCAGCTTTGAGTACGTGGGCCGTTGTGCTCGGTTTGAGTTTGGCGGAGGCCAGTGTCGCCGGGGACGTCGTTGACGCAACTAAGGCTGCGGGTGCAGGGGTAGCTGGAATGGCTGAAAAAGCAGCTTCAGCGGGTCTTATAGCGACCACCTTGCATGCTGCCGTGTATGGGATGTTTCAGACTGCAACATATATCGCATACATATCCCTGATTCCGCTCGGTGGCGGACTTGCCCTCAGTGGAATCGTCCGAAAAGAATTCGGTTGGCTGATTATGGCGATCGGTGTTCTCGTCGTGGTGCTGACTTCGATATTCCCGATCAAAACCGAAGAAGGAATAATGTTATTCGGAATCTTCTCGGTCATTACGCACGTGACATTCATCGTGCTGGGTCTACAGATCATGCGACAGGACATGAACAGCTCATCCAGCTAGCTTGGCTGAAACTAGAAAGGGCGCACCGGAACGGTGCGCCCTTTCTTTTTAAGTTCATTTCATCGTGGGTAAGTCGGTGAAGTAGCCGCCACCATTGGGTGAGATGGTCTGACCCATCATCTAATTCTGCTCGTCACTCGAGATCACCACGGCTATCGACTAGTCGATCAACCACTTCTATGTACCCAATCCCTGAATTATTAACCGCCCCGAGAAAACGCGGTACGCCGCCCGCCTACTTCCAGCTCACTTCACCGGGCTCGATGTCTTTGATCCATAGTGCAGCACCTTCGCGTCGCGGGAACGGGGATCCGGGCGCACGACCGTGATCGACCGCCTGCATCGCCTTAATCTTGTCCTCGTTAACCTTGATGCCAAGTCCGGGCTCGTTACCCATCACTATCCACCCGTCTTCGATGTGATTGTCCCAGCTATCGAAAGCGCCCTCTCTACCGGGGTCAACGACTTCCATCATGTTGTGATTTGGAAGGGAAGCGGCGAGCGGGGCCATGAAATTGGCGGGGCAGTTCATTAGTGTCACCGGAATTTCATAGGCGTAACACATGTTCGAAACCTGCCTCGCACCCGTAATTCCTGAATGACCCGAACCAACGTTCGCCACATCGATCGCTTGCTGCGAAATCAGCGGGTACATCTGCCCGATGTCGTTCAAGTTCTCGCCCGATGCGACCGCCGCAGAAACGCCACGTGATACCTGCCTCAGGCCGTCGTAATCCCATCGGCGCGCCGGCTCTTCAGCCCAGAAAATATCGAAGTGCTCTTCGATCTGATTGATGTACCTGATCGCCTGTTTGGGTGACCAGTACTCGTTCGAATCGATCATCAAATATGGGCGATCTTTCACTTTGCGAAAAGCGTCGTTCATGATGCCGATTCGGCGAAGGTCGTCCTTCATGTTCAATCCGACCTTGATCTTCCCACCATCTACGCCTACATCTGCCATGCGAGTGTAGAACGCGTGAAGCTCATCGTCAGAAAGGTTGTAACCAATGTCAGATGCGTACGCCTTTGCTCGCCCCTCGCGTGCTCCTAGCGTTCGCCAGAGCGGCTCGTCGGCAATCTTGGCTTTTAGATCCCAGAGCGCAATATCGATAGCAGCGATCGCACCGTTCACCTCGCCCTCGTTATTGCCCTTGTGAACCCAGTCGACCATGTTTTTCCATAACCCGACAACGCCCCGGGGGTCTTGACCCTCGATGATGTGGAACAGGCTTGCGACAGCGCCGTTACCCGCAGGTGCAATGCCGCTGATTCCCTCGTCGGTATCGATCCAGAGAACCGACAGGTTCATCAAATCATCGCCAGCAGGGTAGTTCGAGTCGCCGATCGCTCGATCGAGCTTCTGAATATAATTTTCTAATCGGTATCCGGTGATCTTCATTGTTTTGATTCTTTGTAATTTTTCTGTGTTGGAAGATGTTGCGAGTGGCTTATTGAGTTTTCGATCCGTGGGCGGGAACATAGTGTTCTCCGTCGACCCCACTCGCAGCCGCTGCGGCTTCTTCCTTAGTCGGGGGGTTGTCCCACAGGCCTGCTCCGGGACGGCGACCGAACGGCGATGGACCAGCCGAGGCGGTCACGGTAACGACCTGCTGTTTCGCCAGCGCCTCTGGATCAAAACTGACACCAGTACCGGGCTGATCTCCGCAAACTGCCCAGCCGTCTACGATCTTGATATCCGAGGTCATCACGCCATCGTCAGGGGTAGCGTTCTGGGCTTCGAGTGTTAAGAAATTCGGAATTGACGGCGCAAGCTGTGCGTTCAGATTTCCGGGTGACCCACCCAGTGTGATCGGAAGCTCAAACCCGTATGCAGCGTCGGCCAATTGGAGGGCGCAGGTGATACCGGTCATGCCGTGGCTCACCTGGACAACATCGGCTGAACGGTTGTGGAAATAGGGGAGAAAATCGCCAAGCGAATCGAGATTCTCGCCAGCGCAGACCGGAGCTTTTATCTGGTCTGAGATTCTCCGTAGCCCTAGAAAATCCCAACGACGTGCAGGTTCTTCGACCCATGCGATATCGAACTGTTCTTCCATTTCGCGCACTTTGCGGACCGCCATTTTGGGATTCCACACTTCGTTGGCGTCGATGTAGAGAAGCGGCGTGTCCGTGGCTCTTTCGAGTCCCTTTTTCATGCGTCCGATTCTGCGCAGGTCGGCGTCCTGATCGAGTCCGACCTTCAGCTTTCCGCCCTTGAAACCCCAGTCGTCGGCCATCATGCCGTACCAATCTTCGATCCCATCGTCCGACAGAGGCTGATCCAGGCCCGATGCGTATGCGTGAACTTTTGGATTCGATCCACCCAGCGTCTTCCACAGCGGCTCGTCGTTGGCTTTCGCCTTGAGATCCCACAATGCAACGTCGAGAACAGCAATTGCGTCGTTGATGACTCCATCGTGACCGGCTTTGAATGCCCGATCGACCATCCGCTTCCATAATCCCGTCACATGGCGCGGGTCCTCGCCCATTAGCATGCCTTCGACCATGGACTTAATCTGGGGACCGGCGCCTCCCCCGCCAAACGAGACGCCGGTTAGACCTTCATCGGTAAACAGTTCGAGGACGTTTGAGCTGCCTCTTATTCGACCTGAAGGAGAGTTTGCATCTCCCATTCGTCGATTGAGAGGGAATTCATAGAGAGAAATAGCGTATCCGGTGATCTTCATCGTTTTTCTGCTTGTTTTCCGCTTGTCTGGCTTCTGGAAAGTCTCTGTCTAAATTGTTTTGCACCTAATGGCTGAATTATCGGGTGCTATTGCCACACTGGCCGACCGAGTGTAGGCACGGTCTGCGAGGTGGTCAACGTCAGATGACTCGAAATGTAAGTAGGCATTACGAAAAACACCCGAAATCAGCACCAAGTCCAATCTGCGTCCAATCGAGGCATGTCAGTACCGTTGATCTACTTATAGAAGCAGTTCAGGCAGCTGGTTCGCCAATTTCCTGAACACCGCCATAATTTTTCGGAGTTCGAAATGCGTCGACCGTCCCTGATCGCTCTCATAGCCATCACCGTTTTGTTTGTTGGAACAGCTTTGCCTGCTCGAGCCGCCGCCCCAGTTGGCGAAAACGGCGTAATGGTGATTCTCATAGACGAAGGTGCCTCGCCAATTCAGCGAGACCTCGATGCTGCCGAAACGGTAGCGCTAACGATGGCACGAGGTACTACCGCTGGCACCATCGCTACCGCTTCGTACGGCGTGCAGGCAAACGAAATCGTTACTGCCGAATCGGGACCGGACGGAACCCGACTCGTCCATGACGTGATCACTTCAGTTCGAGCGATGGATATTGGCCCCGCACGTTCTGACCAGTTCGCAGCGCTTACCGACACATTCGCGTTTCTTACCCGCATCGACGCCACTCAGGGTTCGACAGTTGCTTTTGTGACCTCGGGTCGAATTCTTGGTGAATCCGAGAACACCCGGGAGCGCCTCGTAAGCGTGGCAGATCTATTTTCTTCAGAAGGATGGGTGATCGACGTAGTAACCCTGCCTTCGACCGAACCGATTCTGCGTGATCTTATGAGCGGTCTTGCAATAAGTTCAGGTGGCGTGTTCTACGACACTGGTACTGCAAACGGAGTTGCAGCCGTGTTTGAGGACTATGCGCAACTCACGCTTGAGAACGCGATGGATGTCGAGATGCACAACAACTCGGCATCGGTTACCACGCTCGACATTGCTCCGCACACCTCAGTATTCACCACGGTTTTCGTACGACAGCACGATGACGTCGACGTCGCAGTGTTCTCGCCTAGTGGGGCACGAGCTACTTCCGTAATGGAAAACGTTGATATTCGAGAAACCCCTTCTGCCGTGATCGTTCAGATCTACTCTCCCGTCCCGGGTAACTGGTCGTTGCAGGGCGTTGGACCGGCTTCGAAGCTGGTAGCTAGCGTCGATATCGATAATCCGCTGGAACTCCGCCTCATCGAACAGCCGCCACTGCCCGTGGGCGAAGCAGCCGTCATTGAGGCCGCTGCGTTCAATGGCGAATCGGCCCAACTTCTTTCTGGGGCAATGATCAAAGCGACTATCACCAAAGCGAGCGGCACGACCGAGGTTGTAGCGCTCAACGACCGTGGTGAAAATGGCGACAGCGTCGCCAGCGATGGAATATATGCCGTTCAGCTAAGTGCCCCCAAATCACAAGGCATCAACGATGTATCACTTGAACTGTCGTGGACTGACTACACAGCGATAATGCGCAGTAACACTGCGTTCCGCAGCGAATCGTTCCCAACGCTCAATATGACATCGATCAACGATGTCGAGACGGTTGCTGGCAAGTACTCCACGATTGCCCGAGTGCAGGTCCGAGTCGGTGACTACCCGTTCTTGACCAACTCTCAGGACATCACTGCGGTGCTGACGGGTCCCGGAGGCAAGATGAAAGCCATCGTGGCTGCAATCGACGAGCCAGAACCCGGAAAGGCTTGGGAGTTCGACATCGCTGCGATCATCCCAGAGTCGGGTGAATACACAGTCGAAGTATCGCTCGACAGTGTATTCGAAGGTCGTCCGTACACACGAACGGCACCTGTAGCTACATCAACGGCCCTTATTACCGAAGAGCCAGTGTTACTGCTCGGCCTTCCGGTATGGGTGGTTGCAGCACTGGGCGCAGCATTCGTGGTCCTTGCCGGATTCACGATCTGGATTTCCCGTAAGACCTCGCCGTTCGGCTACATTGTCGACGACGCTGACCGAGTGGTAGTTGACTTCTCAAAACTGAAGCGAAGCTTCTTCAAACGCTTGCTCTCAAGGAATGTTGTTGCCGCCTCCGAATTGGCCGATTTGCCATTCTCGGGTGGAACGTTCAGGTTCAGTGGCGAAAAGCTGAAACTGGTTCACAACCCTGCACTAGGCGACCCTTCTATGCGAGTAAACAGCCGTCCTGCAGATACCAAAGTTGATCTAGGCGAGAATGTCTGGCTGGGGGTTGGCGGGCGACTGCTTACGTTTCAACTCGAAAGCAACAGGCAGGAAATTGAATCCGCCAGCGAGTTCTTGAACGGAGATAACGCTCCCGAACCTGCAGGGGACTAGTGGTAGATCGGCCGCGGTCGGAAACAGCGAAACCCACTCCCTAATCGGATTTTCCGACGAAGGAGGAACCTCACTGCGGACAGCGACCGCCAGTAGGTTGGATCACTGCTATCTACTGTGGATGTCGTAGCTGTTGAGATCCCTCGGCGGCACTCGGGAAATTGAAGTGTTCAAAATAAAAAGCGGGTCACTCATTGCGAGTGACCCGCTTTAGTTTCGCCAAGTACGACAAATAGTCGAGCTATTTTTCGTTGATAACGATCGTCTCGATGAGATCGCCCGGTTCGGGGTCGCTCATCGGATCCCGCTCTCGTATCGCCTTCACAACGTCCATGCCGCTGATGATCTTCCCGAACACCGAGTGTCGGCCGTCAAGGTGGGGCGTAGGTCCGAGTGTGATGAAGAACTGACTGCCGTTAGTTCCGGGACCAGCGTTAGCCATCGAAAGCACACCTTCTGTATCGTGGCGCAGCTTCTGATTGAACTCGTCACCAAAGCGATATCCGGGTCCGCCTGTGCCTGTTCCTTCAGGATCGCCGCCCTGAACCATAAATCCGGGGATCACGCGATGGAACATCGTCCCATCGTAGAACTCGGCTCGTGCCAGATTGACGAAATTTTCGACAGTCAGTGGCGCATCGTTGCCGTAGAGCATGATTTCGAACTCGCCGCGTTCGGTCTTGAACGTGGCTGTGTACGACTTAGATTTGTCGAGATCGCCGGATGGTGGGGCTAGATCGGCCATGATTTCTCCTGAAAAAGTTGGCAAAAAACCTGCTGGAAAGCAGAACTCTCGCTGATTAGCTTTCGGCAATGGTTATTGAATTAATGAGATCGCCGGGTTGTTGGGCAGAGTTGGGATCTCGAATCGTGATATTGAAGACGTTGTCCATTCCCTCGGTCACTTCACCGAAAACAGTGTGTACATCGTCGAGATGAGGAGTCGGGACAAACGTGATGAAGAACTGGCTTCCGTTGGTGTTCGGTCCTGCGTTGGCCATTGAGAGAATTCCGGGCTTGCTGTGTCGACGCGTTGCGTCGAACTCATCGCGGAATCGGTATCCCGGACCACCGGAACCTGTGCCTCTAGGATCGCCACCTTGAGCCATGAAGTCAGGAATCACACGGTGGAACATCGTCCCGTCGTAGAAACCAATCGTGACCAAGTTGATGAAGTTCTCTACTGCCAGAGGAGCTTCATCGTCGAACAGCAGCACCTTGATCTCACCAGCCTCGGTGTCGAACGTGGCTGTATAAGTCTTCGAGGTGTCGAGAGCGCCCTGTGGAGCTCGAGCGGTATCGCCGGGTGAAAGCATCACCGCATCGCTTTGGACGCTACTGCCGCTGGCGGTCGTAGCCGGAACTGAGACCGGGGTGTCGGCGGGCTTTGGATCTTCTCCGCCACATGCTGTGAGCGCGAGCGAAGCAATCACCAACAGTGCAAATAGTGCAAACAGCCGTTTCATTCTTATCTCCACGAATACTCGGGCGCGCCTCGTTTACGTATTGGCGCGCATTGAACAAATTTCACAAGCCAAAAAGTATAACCAACAACCTGGCCTGAGAGGCTATTTCTGAGCCGATAAGGCTTTCTATGGCGATTATCACTTCTATAATGTTCGTTCATGTCAGCAACTGCGAACCAATCTTCGAATTCCACCGCTCAACTCTCAGGCGAACGCTTGCATGAGCTTTATCAAACGATGGTGCTCAGCCGGTATCTCGACCAGCGGGTCTGGCTACTGAACAGGCAGGGAAAGGCAGCGATTGCCGCTTCGGCGCAAGGGCATGAGGCCACACAGGTCGCATGCATCGAAGCGACCGATCCCACCAAAGATCACTACCTGATCTACTATCGTCAGTTCGCGGCAATGATCGCCCTCGGCACTGAGCCCGAAGAAATGTTGCGTGGATTCCTCGCCAAAGAAGGCGATCCTATGAGCGCTGCACGGCAGTTCCCGCTTCATGGCGCACATCCTCGAGTCGATCTATTCAACTTCTCGAACGTCATCGCAACTCAGTTGCCTCAAGCGGCCGGCGTAGCTCTCGCAGATAAGTTGAAAGGCTCTGACGCCGTGACCGTCGTCTTTTTCGGCGACGGAGCATCATCGCAGGGCGACACCCACGAAGCGATGAACTTCGCCGGGGTGCACAAGCTCCCGGTTATATTCTTCTGTGAGAACAATCGGTACGCCATCTCAGTTCCAATTGAAAAGCAGATGGGTATCGAGAGCGTGGCGAGTAGGGCGATCGGGTACGGCTTCCCGGGCGTACAGGTCGACGGCACCGACGTTGTTGCCGTTCACGAAGCGACGGTAGCAGCAGTCGCACGAGCCCGATCTGGCGAGGGTCCGACATTGATCGAAGCTTCGGTTGAGCGGCTTCTTCCGCACACAACCGATGATGATCACACTCGATATCGCTCAGCCGAAGACATCGAACAAATGTCACAGCGAGATCCTATTCGTATTCTGTCTGACCTTTTGAAGCGTCGAGACCTTCTGACCGATTCAGAGGACGAAGCGATCCACGCTGAAGCGCAGAAGAGAGTCAACGTGGCTACGGATACTGTCGACGCTGAGCCATATCCGGACACCAGCACCATGTTCGATCACATCACCGCCGGATCTGGAAATAACGCTGGAAATAACACCGGAGGTAACGCGTAATGCCTGAGCAGACGGTTATCGAGGCAGTTCGCGACACTATGTTTGCCGAAATGCGCAGAGACGATTCAGTGATCGTTCTAGGCGAGGATGTTGGCAATAGAGGTGGAGTGTTTTTAGCGACAGACGGCCTGATCGATGAGTTCGGCGAGGACCGGGTTATCGATACGCCACTCGCCGAATCTTCAATATGTGGAGTCGCTCTGGGCGCCGCTGTAAACGGAATGCGTCCAATCGCGGAAATTCAGTTCGCCGATTTTGTATGGCCAGCCATAAACCAACTGGTTGGCGAAGCGTCCAAGGTTCGATACGGCACGAACGGCGTCAAAACAGCGCCAATGACCGTGCGTGTTCCTTACGGAGGTGGCGTTAGAGGCGGCTTGTACCACTCGCAGAGCATCGAAGTGCTCTTTGCACACACGCCGGGCCTCTCCGTTGTTGCTCCGGCAACCCCCTACGATGCGAAGGGTCTGCTGGCATCGGCAATCCGCTCCGACGATCCAGTGATCGTTCTCGAACACAAGCGCACGTATCGTCTGGTCAAGGGCGATGTTCCCGCTGAGGACTACACGATCCCGATCGGGAAAGCGGAGATAAAACGACCCGGCACCGATCTCACAATCTTCACGTATGGTCTGATGCTCCACTACTCCCTTCAGGCTGCAGATATGGCAGCGGCGAACGGAATCGACGTGGAAGTACTAGATCTCCGCACGCTACGCCCGATCGACGAGGACGCTATCGCCGAATCGGCTTCGCGTACCGGCAAAGCGTTGATCGTTCAGGAAGACACCCCCGCTGTGAGTATTTCGTCAGAAGTGGCGGCGATTATCGGGGAGCGATGTTTCTTCGATCTCGACGGCCCGATAACCCGGCTCGGGCCGCCCGAAATTCCCCCAATGCCGTTTTCGCCGATACAGGAAGCGGCGTTCATGCCTTCCCCGGAAAAAATTCTCGCAGCGATCACCCGTCTGGCGGAGATTTAGGCATGCCCTTCAATATTGAGCTGCCTCACGTAGGTGAATCAGTTACGGAAGCCGTGATCGGAAAGTGGCTGAAATCCCCCGGTGACAAAATCGAAAAGTACGATCCGCTGGTCGAAGTGATCACCGACAAGGTGAACATGGATGTCCCGTCGCCTGCTTCAGGAACTCTCACGAAGATAATCGCCGAGGAAGGCGACACGGTTCAAATGGGCGCAGTTATTGCGGAAATGGACGCCACTGATGCCGTGAATAACAGTGCACCCCCCACCGATCAAGTGCCCGATATTAGTTCAACTGGGTCACCTTCAGCGAGCCGCATCGGGACAATGGTTCAAGGTGCGAACGTGGGACCCACCGGCGGAGAGTTCACCGATACGAGCCTGAACGCCGCCGATACAGCAGTGCCTGCGGCTTCGGGTACGACTGGATCAACTCCGGGAAAGAAACGGGGCTTCTCGCCCGTCGTTACCCGTTTAGCTACCCAACATGGCATCGATCTGAACACACTGGTGGGAACCGGGCTCGGCGGGCGGGTGACGAAGAACGACGTCCTGAATGCGGTTGAGAGCGGTGGATCGGGAGCCGAATCTGCATCGTCAACGCCGTCTGGTGTGGCTGCTGAAGATCAGGTCATCGATCCTTCTCCAATTCGCAAAATGATCGCAAATCACATGGTTAAGTCGATGTCGGAGATACCGCACGCATGGTCTGCCATCGAAGTCGATGTGACTGGCATGGTCGAGTGGCGAACGTCGAACCGAGATCGCTTCCAGAGCGAACACGGAGTTCGGCTCACCTATTTGCCAATAGCGCTCTCAGTTGTCGCAGACGCGCTCAAAGACAATCCGAGACTGAATTCGAGCTGGTTAGACGGCAAAATCGTACTCAAGAGTGCGATAAACGTTGGAGTGGCGGTCGCTGCTGAAGCAGGCCTCGTGGTGCCGGTAGTTCACGACGCATCTGGTACCTCGATTGTCGATCTCGCTGGCACGCTCGATGGCGTCGTGAGTCGTGCCCGATCAGGATCGATGACGCTTGATGATGTTCAAGGTGGAACTTTCACGCTGAACAACACAGGTGCACTGGGGTCGATCTGGGGCGGTGCGATTATCAACCACCCTCAGGCGGCGATTCTGACGACAGAAGCGATCGTTAAAAGACCCGTCGTTATTTCAAAAGACGGCGTTGATGCTGTTGAGATTCGTTCAATGATGAACATCTGCCTGTCTTTCGATCACCGCATTGTCGATGGCGCTGAAGCCTCTGCATTCCTGCAGTCGGTAAAAACGGGCCTTGAGGCGATATCGCTCACGACTGATCTGAAATGAGTGGCGCGGGCGACAACGTGGGTGGAGAAATTCAGGCGCAGTGGCTTGGCACACTCGCATACGGATCTGCGCTGGAATTGCAGCATTCAACCCTCGAACAACGTAAGTCGAAGACGATTCCTGACACGCTGCTGCTGCTAGAGCATCCGCACGTAATTACGTTCGGGAGAAGAGCAGATGACTCACACCTGGTAACGGGTCGCACTGATCTTGAGCGATTAGGCGTCGAAATCTTCGAGACAGACCGCGGCGGAGAGGCCACTTATCACGGCCCGGGTCAGCTCGTTGGCTATCCGATCATCGATGTTAGAGCCGCCGGATTGGGGCCCGTCACATACGTGCGAATGTTGGAACGTTCGATCATCGATTCTCTAGCCGAATTCAATATCGATGCCCATCTGGTTCAGGGCGAGACCGGCGTGTGGGTAGGTGGTACTCCCGGCGAAAAACGCGCAGATGGAGTGAATCCTGCTGGCAAGAAAATTGCAGCGATTGGAGTCCGAATATCTGGTGGCGTCACGATGCACGGGTTCGCACTGAACGTTTCTACTGATCTGTCGTACTTTCAGCACATTATTCCGTGTGGAATGCCGGATTTGCCGTTTACATCGATCGAACTTGAGAGCAATCGTTCGATAGAGGTACGTGAGGTCGCTTCAAGCATCTCATTGCACATCTCGACCAATATCAATCGATCGCTTCACTGGCTCGTCTGAGATTGGCAATTTGGGACCGTTAGCAGGACAAATCGTTCAATAGCCACTCTCGAACTCGGAGTCAGTTCGCACAGCACGTGAGTGTCGCCCCCAACGCTAATCACACCTTCATCCTCGAAAATACTGGTAGTAGGACGTTGGTCCTGCACGCAGCACCTCATCGACCCCTGCGCAACTCGTACGATCAAAGCACTACCAAACTTGGCCAATCCAGCAATTTCGCAGCCAATCACTCGGATAGAAGATCAGCAAGACGCAATACAGGCGGCGACTGGTCACCTGCTTCAACGCCTCCCTTCGCTTGCCGCAGCAGCAACACTGGCGATGTTGTTGACGATGACGCTCGCTACTGCGATCTCAATCCGCAGCATCAACCAGTCACAGAGTGACCTGCGTTTTGAAGAACTGGTCGGATCGATTTCACTGGAAGTGGACGCTGAGTTCAATAAGAGCCTGAGCGAACTCGCAGCAATCAGGGGATTCCTGGAAGCCACTGAATCAGTGACTCCAGAGCAGTTCCGCACGTTCGCATCCGCACTTGAACGGGAAAACTGGTCGGTTAACGCACTCGGGTACATCAAGAAGGTAAATGCCGACGAGACGCTTGAATTCAACGAGATGATGTCTCGGCAGCTAGATGGCAATTTTGCACTGGAATCAGAAGGATTTCGTTCTTACTACCTCCCCGTTGCATTTACGTACCCTGAAACACTCGGAATTTTGAATCCCGGCGAGGACCTCGTTTTTCACCCACGGTACACGCCGTTAATGAGCAAGGCTGAGTTGGAACGCAGAATCGTCGCGTCTGCTCCAGTTCCATCTGCTTCGAATCCGCATGACCAGGCAGTGGTGCTCGTTTTTACACCCGTGTTCGAAGCGGCAGATTCCCTATCAGGCACTCCCGAATTGCGTGGGTTCGGAACTGGGGTCTACCGAGTCGCCGATTTCCTAGCGGGCCCGGTCGCACGAGTCGGACTGGGTAATATCGATTTTCGCGTGATTGATGCCGATGAGGGCGCAGATGGACAGGAAGTATTCCCCGTTCCCAACGGAAACAGCGATAGAGATTGGGCAGGGGGGATCAGCCACGTTGCTGAACTGAACTTGGCGGGTCGAGACTGGCACCTCCAGTTCAATCAACCCGATGGCTATGGAATTACCCGACTCGAATCGCAGCTCTGGCTCATCGTTCTGATAGCTGGACTGGTCATCACTGGGTTGGCTACCGTATCTATGTATTCATTGATAGCCGGTCGACAGTCAGTGCAGTCCGACCTAACCCTGATGACCGGCCGAATGAACATTCTTTTGGATTCGGCTCTCGAATCCATTTTGCTAGTTGGTGAAGACGACCGAATCGTTTGGGCAAACAAGTCATACGCCAACGTGTTTGGATTCGGCGAGCCTGATTCGTTGGTTGGGTCTGATTGGGAATCGATTCGTGTCGGAAGTGGCGTGAAATTTGGCAACAGACGAAAATTTATTCGCCGTCTAAATGAAGTCAATGAAAACCGCGAGTTGGCGGTTACGTCAGAAGACGTCCAGATCATCTCCCCTGAACAAAGAACGCTTTCGATGACATCCGCACCGGCCCGAAGTAGTGATTCTGAGTACCTCGGAAGACTGTGGGTATTCAGAGACGTCACGCAGGAGCGAACCGTCGATAAGTCAAAATCTGAATTTGTTTCGATGGTTTCTCACGAACTGCGTACGCCCCTCACCTCACTGACCGGGTTCATCGAACTAATCCTCGATGGGGCTAGCGGCGAGGTGAATCCAAGTATGGAACGCATGCTCGGCAAGGCCCACGCAAATGGACTTCGATTGAGCCGACTGGTTGCTGACCTGTTGGATATTTCGAGACTCGAAGTCGGAAATCTAGGACTCGAGATGGGCGAGGTGTCACTACAGGGGCTAATAACCGAACTTATCGAGTCAATGGCGCCCCAGTTCGAGCATAAAGAGCTCGAAGTCAGCGTGAAGCTCCCGCCGAAGCTCAGGGCAGTATGGGCCGATCACGAACGTTGCGTTCAGATCTTCTCCAACCTGCTGACGAACTCTTTTCGCTACACGACTGAAGGTGGCAGTATCAACGTATCGGGCAAGCTAGTCCATGATCAGGTCGAGATAACCGTTAGAGACACCGGTGAAGGTATCAAGCCGGAAAACCAGGCGAGGATATTCGACAAGTTCGTAAGGTTGTCGAACAACGGAAAACGACCTCCCGGTAGCACCGGTCTCGGACTGGCGATTACAAAGACGCTGGTTGAGACGCAGGGCGGGACTATCCGACTCGAAAGCGAGTACGGCAAGGGCTCTGCATTCACCGTCGCACTCCCAGTAGCTGAACGGCCCGACTAGGCGCACCCGCACCATTGTTGACGCAACCTGTCGTACCGACCGTTGTACTGCAATCACAAGTGGTGCCCGGTAGTACACATATCAACCTTGTGCGCTGACGGATCAACGTCGTCTCTGAGGCTGATTCCCAATTCACGTTTACGCGTAAGTCCGCCACACGGCGGCCAGTAGCCAGTAGGTTAATGCTTGGTCGAGCCCTGGCAGCGCGTTCGGGCATGGTCCGTTATTGGGTCAGCTAAATTGCTGTAGACACGGGTGGTCACCACTCATTTGAGCGTGACATTCGGATTCAACGATGAAGGGCAGGTCAGGCGGCGGCGCGCTCGGTGTTGCCGAGCGGTCGCACGTAGCGGTAGCCGAACTCTCGAACGGTCTCGATGAGTCTCGGGTGCTTCGGGTCTTCTTCGATCTTGCCTCGAATGTACGAAATGTACAGCCTGACACTATCGGTCGAAGTCTCGCTGGAGTTCGGACCCCACGCAAGGTCGAGCAACTGGTTGTGGCTCAAAACCTGTCCCGGGTGCTTTAGCAGCGCCGTAAGCAGCCGGTATTCCAGTGGGGAGAGTGAAATTTCGCTTCCTCGTACTGAAACCACGTGCGCACGGTGGTCGATAGTCAGCACAGGGTCGGCGTATATCTCTTCATCACGTTGAATAGCAGGCATCGAAGCGCGCCTGAGGTTTGCCTCGACTCTTGCTACAAGTTCGTTCTTCGAGAAGGGCTTAACGATGTAGTCGTCGGCACCAACCTGAAGACCCTTCACACGATGAGTCTCAGAGCCGAACGCAGTGAGAAAAATAATCGGAACGTCAGACATCTGTCGGATACGCTCGCAAAGCTCGAATCCGTCCATTCCCGGCATTTCCAGATCGAGCAGCGCAAGATCAGGTCGTTCAGTGAAAAAGCTTTTCAAAGCCTCCTCACCGTTTTCAGCCGTGAGTGTTTCGTACCCTGCCATTTCCAGGCGAGTCTGGACGAGTTCGAGAATATCGGGTTCGTCATCGACAACAAGAATCTTTGGGGGCATGGTTACCGATCGAATTCCGCTAGTTGCACGTGTTCTTGAGAAAGGGTAATTTCCTCGTATGCCTGAATGTTAGTTATCACTAGGGATTTCATCGTTCGTGTGAACCCTATGTTCGCCTACGTGTTCACATATGCCCATGAGTTCGTTTCTCTGCACTATTCCGGGTGCAGGGGAAACCCTATGCCAAACCTAACCCGGCAGAATGTCGTACCTTATTTCGATACCCCCAAGCCTGGGTCATACATACACTTCATCTTCCGCTACCGCGGGCGCTACTTATGTCACTACTACTGGAGATCGTCCTGAACGGCATCGCACGAGTCATTTCGTTGAACCCCTCGTATTTACGCATCTGGCGTACCTTGGCGGTTGCCGCATTGGTAACTGCAGTTCTGCTGGTAACGGCATGTTCTACGCCAGCAGTTGCTGAATTCAGTGCCACTAACAACTCTGGCAGCGCACCTTTCGATGTTTCGTTCATACTCGGCGAAACCGCAGACGCCGATAACTTCAGCTGGGATTTTGGCGACGGCGGCGGTAGTACCGAACTCGAACCGACTCATACCTTCGAGGACGCTGGGACGTTCACGGTCCGATTAACGGCGACGAGAGGTGACTCCGTGACTTCTGCGGAGATCGATATCACCGTCGAAGCGGGCGAGGCCGGATGGGTGGTTATAGACGGGGGGCAAGAGTCGATTACCTCCTTCGAATCCACGCAGTACACAGCAACCGCTTTCGATGTTCTAGGCAACGAAATCCAGAATCCCGGGTTCAACTGGAAAGTCGATCTCGCTGCCGGTGATATAGATGAGTCTGGAAAATTCACGGCTGGCACCGAACTCGGTGAATTCACCGGTGCTATCTCTGTCGAATTTGAGCGTTTGGGTGTGGTTGTCTCGCAGGAAGTGGATATAAAAGTTGTCGAAGGCCCTTTGCACGCGTTTTCAATCTTGCCATCAGAACTGGATATTCAAGTCGGACGTTCCGAGTCGTTCACCGTGCACGCAGTAGACGAGGCAGGGCATGAGCTCGACTCGGCTCTGGTACTTTTCACAACGAATCGAGCAGGCGACACCATCAATTCAACTGGCCTGTTCATCGCAGGCATCGAGGCGGTTGAAGAAGTTTCCGAACTGATAACGGTGGAAGTAGAGCTTGATGGCAACATAATTGAAACAAGCGTTTCCGGAGTTATTCATCCAGGGATTCTCGATCAGGTACATATTTCGAGCCTGCCAACAAGCCTGATGGTTGGCGAATCGTTCCAACTTTCTTCATACGCCTCCGACCGATTCGGGAACGAGCTTGAACTCGACGACATCCTATGGAGCGTTTCAGATCCCTTGATCGGCACGATCACAGAATCAGGGTTATTCACTGCTGGAACTGCATCAGGAAAGCACATTGACGACGGAATAACCGCTCGCGGGATACTCAACAACGTCGAATCGGTAACCATTGCTCCTCTGACTATCGTCGCAGGGGTGGTCGATTCAATCCACATCGTCCCCGATTCCGACTCAGTTCCCATCGGAGCGGGCTCACCCTTTGAAGTTCTTGCTCTCGACGAGCACGGGAACGCACTGGGTATCGAAGAAGATGAGTACGTGTATGAGTACTCATCGGCAGGGCGGGGCAACGAAGCAGCGGTGTTCATCTCAGGATATGAAATCGGTGATTTCAAAGATGCAATAACCGTTACATTGCCCGCTGGCGTGGCCGGAAATGAAAGCGCGCTTGTCGTACAGTCCGACATTAACATCAGGCAACGTTCGTCGAACATCATCGCAGTCGAAGTGAATGACGAAGACGGTGGTGGCATCTTCCTTATCGATCTGGAAACCGCGTTAATTGGCCCCGCCGATCCGAGCTTCTCTGAGAACGACACCATCGAGCTTTCACCCGCATGGTGGCCCGACGGATCGCGACTCGTTTACGTAACTAATGCGACGGGAAGCCTTCAGGTTCACTCGCTTGATATGGATACTCGGGAGATCGTTCAATTCACCAACGTCGAGGGTGGCGTTTCAATGCCCGACATCTCCCCGGATGGAAAGGCGATAACGTTCGTGAGCCTTGTAAACGAGCGATGGCAACTGTACGTCGCAGATATTCCTGAAGACGTAGCAACAAATCCGATCACGTTAGATATGGCAGTTCGTATTAGCGACGACGATACCGCTCAGCACATCCTGCCATTCTGGTCACCCGATGGCACTCGGATTCTCGCATCTCAAAATAGAGCAGAGGGAAATGTTTGGATCATGATGTTCGATCCGACGAACGAAACTGCGCCCGAGGTGATGGAACCGTCTGGCAGCATTGGATTTGGGTGGACTGCCGACGGCTCAGGCATTCATTTCGGCTTAGCAACGACTGACGGCGCACTCGAACTGGGTACGTTCGATCTAGAAACACTCGAACCAACGTACGTCGGCTCTAATTTCGAATTTCTCTTTGCTGTTTGGTCACCAGACGACTCGGAATTAATCGCTATCGATTCACTACTCGGTGCCGGATGGCTTGTCGATGCGGACGGCACAGGTCTTAGACGGGTGGTCAGTTCGGATCAGAATCCAACTCGAATGTCGTGGCGGCCACGAGAGTACGGAGAGCCCGTGGATCTACCAGAAATTGTGGGAGAACCCACAATGTTGGTTGTAGGAGATGACCCGAGAGGACCGGTCGGCGCACTCGATACTTCACTGAGCTATTCGGCGGTGATCACAACAGAGTTGGGTGATATTGAGATCGATTTATTCGACGATCTGGCCCCAATGACAGTCGAAAACTTTATAAATCTTTCCAGACTCGGTTTCTACGATGGGCTGGAATTCGATAGAGTGCTTGCCGAGTTCGTTTCGCAGGGTGGTGACCCCGTCGATCCCGATGTCGACGGTCCGGGTTACGTGTTCAACGACGAGTTCAACCGCGAGTTGCTCCACGATTCTGCTGGTGTGCTTTCGATGGCGAACGCAGGCTCGAACACGAACGGTAGCCAGTTCTTTATTACCCACGATGCTACTGAATGGCTCGACGCCTACGATTTGGGCGTTCTGAAGAACTGTGCGGATAGCGAAATATCGTGCCACTCTGTCTTTGGTCGAGTTACAGCCGATTTAGAGATTGTCACGGGCATGCCCGAGCGCGACCCTGATACCGCAACCGAACCCGGCGTGAAGATTCTGAGCGTCACGATTACTGAAAGCTAATCTCGACCGGCAGGTGCGTTGCTCGCAAAACGGTAGTTTGACCATGTACGGAGATTCGCTTGCCTAACACA
>Ga0114999_10001020_pt1 | contig 39968 bp, 34 predicted proteins | sample ArcticOcean_MG_C_3_FD_89820 | JGI IMG/M metagenome (GOLD analysis project Ga0114999, IMG submission 89820) | Marine microbial communities from western Arctic Ocean - ArcticOcean_MG_CB8_126 | ecosystem: Environmental > Aquatic > Marine > Oceanic | place: Arctic Ocean: Canada Basin | collected...
TGGTTTTTTTTCCGTTCCACTGTGTAAATATTTACTTTCAACTATTATAAATTTACTTACAAAATCATTTAAAACATTTAATCTAAGATCTAAAATCATATTTTCATCAAAAAACTGGAAACAATCGTATATTTTCATTTTATGTTTTATTTTTTAGTAAAAGTTGTTAAACCTATTTTGTGTTTATCGATATTACATGATGAACAATGAATATTAGTTCTGTCGAAAATTAGCATATCTCCCAAATTCCATTTATAAACTTTAAGTATTTTTAAACCTTTTAAATTATTAATATCTTCGTGTGCTAAATATTTTTTATGATCAGATTTATTGAAATCATTACTGCCATATAAATTCAAATGTTTAGATGATCTTTCATTTTGACCTATAAATTTAGGTTTAATTTTTAATTCATCTTCATCATTTGTTAACATAGTAGATCCTTCATACCATCTATTTTCAAATATTATAGTTTCTCCATAGGGAGACAGCGGAACAAGCGTTTGTTTATAAATTATTGAATTTGGGTCAAAACCACTATCAATATGTATTTTAATTGCATTAAAGCTTTTTTGCATAAGTCCGAAAAAATTTTCACCATTATCAGACTTAAGATTATCCATTTTGAAATCTCCTAAAACTTCTTTTAATTTAGAAACATAAAGATCATCAAGATCCTTGTTATGATTTTGAATCCATCTTTTTTTAATTACATTTTGTTTTTTATTATGAACAGTAATGGGTAAAGATTTATAGAAATCCAGTAATTTTTGTATCTCTTGATTAGAAAATAATTTTACTACTCTAGGAAAACTTTCTAATTTTTTTATTTCGTTTATATATTTTAGTTCCATTATAGCTCAAGCCATTCTTTAAATTTTTCTTTATTGTCTGAAATATATTTTGGAAGAATTGAAATTTCAACAGCCTTAAGAGTAATTTGGCTATTCCATCTATCAACTTTTCTTTGATCAGCAAAATGATCATATCCAATTTTCTTTTTAAAAACCATTTCTTTTACATCGTTCAAACTTAAACCACTAAGTTTAAAATCAACATTATGCAAAAAACTATTTAATTTAGAAAATATTTCTTCAGGAGTTTTCATATTTGTAAAATGCCATCCTCCATTATCTACGAACGTAATGTTATTATGCTTATTTTTTGAAAATAACGTGTCTATTCTCCAGAGAGGATATTTTTTGTTTTTTATATTTCTTAACCATTGTGGAGATTTTAATTTTTTTTTTAAACAAGCGCGTGATCCAGTCCAGACAAGCTCCTTATAGAATAAGTTTAGTTTGTAATAAAACATCTTTTGCCTAAATATAATTAATTTTTTTTTATTATTTCGGAAATTAAAATCTTTTAAATTGGGAATTTCATCAATATCACCAATTATAATAAAATCATCAGGATCAGCATTTGAAATGCCTTTTGCTATCATATCTCTTTGGTAATTTTCTCTTAAATATGTATTATGTAACAAAGTTTTATTTTTTTGATTTTCATCTAAATTTGTATTTATGGGAATTATTCCGTCTGGCTCTTTGTCTAAATAAATATAACTTATTTTGTTTTTAAACTTTAAATAATGATTTAAATCAAAAACTTTCCCTTTTAAATCTCCGTTATGTTTATACTTTGATTCAACAATTACAAATTCATCAACATAGTCATTTAAAACATTTAAACGAATGTCTAAGACCATTTTTTCATCAGAAAACATGAAACAATCGAAAATTTTCATTGATATTGATTATGTATATACGAAAATATATATAGAATATATACAATGGAAAAAAAAATCATTATTACAGGTGGAGTTGGTTATATAGGAACTGAGCTTTGCAAAATTTATTCTGGCATAAGTCGGAATAACAAAGTTTTAGTATTAGATAATAGATTTGCTTCTGAGAGAATAAATCAGTTAAGAAATTGGGGTATTGATTTCATTCATGGCGATATACTAGATAAAGAATTAATCAACAAACACTGTTCCGATGCTGATATTGTGCATCATCTTGCGGGCATCACAGATGTACCTAGAGTAAAAAGTGAAAGCAGTAAAGAAAAAGATAATCAAATTAAATTAGTTGCAAAAAAAGGAACTCAAAATATTCTCGATGCTATAAACGATAAATGTAAAATCATCTTTCCGTCAACACATGTAGTTTATGAAGGAATTGAAAAAGTTAAGAATGATATTGATGAAGAAGAAGAAACAAAACCTATACTTTCCTATGCAGATTCTAAAGATATTAATGAAAAACAATTAAGAGATTCAAAAAAAAATTATATAATTTTAAGATTAGGTTCAGTATATGGCTACTCAACAGATGCAGCCCGAATTGATATAATGCCAAATCTTTTTTCGAAAATAGCTTCACAAAATGGAACATTAAAACTTTTTGCTGGAGGCAGACAGGTTAAAAGTTTAGTTCCTCTTGTTGATGTAGCAAGATGTTTTAAATATATGGAAGAAAGAGATGACATTTCTTCTGAAACATTTAATTTAACTAAAGAGACTGTGACTGTAAAAGAAGTCGCTGAAATTTGTAAGAAATATAATCCAGAGATAGTTTTAAAAGAAACTAATGATGAAGTGCCAAATTTAGGATTTTCTCTGTCAAATAAAAAGATTTTAAAAACTGGTTTTAATTTTTTATATAATTTAGATGAAAGCATTAAAGAAATGATTTTTAAATGGTCTAAATTAGTTATAACAAAAGATTTGGAGCATGTTAAAAATGGAGAAAAAGAATTTGTAGATAAAAGAGGTAAAATTAGCAATCATGAACTTCCGGAACCAATTAATTTAATTGGATTAATAGATTCAAAAAAAGGAACAGTACGTGCAAATCACTACCACCCAATACAAGAACAAAAATGTTTAGTAACTAAAGGTCAATTCATAAGTGTATACCAAGATTTGCTTAAAAAAAATGCGCCAAAAATTACACATGTAGTTAACGAAGGACAATTAATTGTAACAAAACCTAATGCTGCTCACGCTATGGTTTTCCCTAAAGATACAGTATTTTTAAATTTAGTAAGAGGCGAAAGAGAACATGATAATTATGGTGTCACTCATACTATTAGACACGTGTTGGTAGATGATAGAGAAAAAGATTTGTTGCTCAGTTGTTATAAATTTGATTGTAGAGCTTGTGGAAACACCAAACTTAAGAGAGTAATTTCTTTAGGATATCAACCTCTTGCAAATAATTTGCTTAATAAAAAAAATGAGAAATGTGAATTATATCCTTTAGAGGTAAATTATTGTGACAAATGTCATAATTGCCAGTTATCTGTAGCTGTAAATCCTAAAAAAATGTTTTCAAACTACTTATATACTTCGTCTACATCTAAAACATTTAGAGATCATTTTATTAATGCTGCAAAAAAGTATGTTAAAGATTTAAAATTAAATAAAAACAAATCATATATAATTGATATTGGCAGCAATGATGGTATTGCCCTAAAACCATTTAAAGAACTAGGATTTAAAAAAATATTAGGAGTTGAGCCTGCTAAAAATTTAGCAAAATTAGCTAATAAAAGTAAAATTAAAACATACAACGGTTTTTTGGAAAAAAAAAATTTAAATAAAATTAAAAAAAATGCAGATTTAATCCTAGCTTCTAATGTTTTTGCACATTCAGACAAATTAAAAGAAATGGCAGAATGTATGTTTTTCCTTTTAAAAAATAAAGGAACTATAATAGTTGAAATTCAATACTTGTTAAATACATTAAAAGACTTAACCTTTGATAATATTTACCATGAACATTATAATTATTGGTCTTTAACATCATTAATTTCATTTTTTAAAAAATTTAATGGGACTATATATAAAGCTGAAAAAATAAATACTCATGGTGGATCTTTAAGAATTTATATAAGTAAACAAAAAAATAAGAAAGTAGAAAAAAATGTTAAAGATTTACTAAAAGAAGAAGAAAAATTTGGAATTAAACGTTTTGATACTTACCAAAAATTTGCAGAAAAAATTTATACAATTAGAGATAATGTAAGAAAAAACATATATAAAATAAAAAAAACAAATAAAAATATTGTAGGATATGGATCTCCCGCAAAAGCAACTACTTCATTGAATTTTTTTGGTTTATCTGAAGAAATAGACTGTATAGTTGAGGATAATAAATTTAAACATAACAAGTTTCTTCCAGGAATGAATATTCCAATAATAGCAAAAACAAAATTGAAGAAGAAACCTGATTATATGTTAGTTTTGGCTTGGAATTTTTTTGATGAAATAAAAAAAGGTAATGAACATTTGGCAGATAAGTTTATAAATATTAAAGATATGGAAAATGAATGAATTACACAATTATAATACCCTTTTATAATGAAGAAAAAAATATTTCTATATTAAACGAACAATTAGTCCAAAATATAAATAAACTTACAAAAGAAGATAGAGTGTTCGAAATAATTTATGTTGATGACGCATCAAAGGACGATTCTTTTAATGAACTTAAAAAAATATCATCAAATAAAATAGAAACATCTGTAATTCAACATAGAGTTAATCTTTCTCAATCTGGAGCATTAAATACAGGCATTAATCATTCTAAGTATGAGAATTTAATAATTATGGATGGAGATTTGCAAAACGATCCTAACGATCTTGAAAAAATGATTTTAGAATATGAAAAAGGAATGGATATGATAATAGGTTGGAGAAAAAAAAGAAGAGATAATTTTTTTTCTAAAACTCTCCCAAGCATAATAGCCAATTTTATTGTGAGGTTTTTTTCAAAATCCAAGATACACGATCATGGTTGTGCTTTTAAAGTTGTTAAAAAAAATGCAATTGATGAACTTACCAATTGGGGAGATTTTCATAGATTACTAGCAGCAAGAGTTGCAAATAATGGATATAAAGTGGGTGAGATTATAGTTACACACAACCAAAGAGTTCACGGCAAGTCAAACTACGGTTTTAGTAGAATTTTTAAACTTACTGTAGATTTGCTTTATATTAATTTTTTTAGAAATTATAAAAGAAAAGCAATATATTTTTTTGGAAGTTTTGCTTTTTTTTCAATTCTTTTTTCATTAATAACTTTTTGTATAATGCTTTATCGAAAGTATTTTTTAGGAGGTTCTTTTATTCTTACACCTTTGCCGATATTAGTAGTATTCTTTTTATTAGCAGGAATAATTTTTTTATTTATTGGAATTTTAGCTCAATTGATTATAAATCAGCAAGAAGATGCTAAAAATGTAAATAAAGTAATTAAAGAGAAAATTCATTTTAAGTAATAATATTTAAAAAAAAGTAATTTTTAATTTCACTTTCATCACTTCTTGTTGTAAGTAATAGTATAATTTTTGAGGGAAGTTAGCTCAGCTGGTAGAGCATCTGATTTACATTCAGAGGGTCAAAGGTTCGAGTCCTTTACTTCCCACCATTTTGGGGGTGTAGCTCAGTTGGTTAGAGCGCCTGCCTGTCACGCAGGAGGTCGTGGGTTCGAGCCCCATCACTCCCGCCACTTAATAAATGTTATTTTGTTAAGTGGGGAAAATTTATTCTATTTTTTCCCCACAATATGATAATTAGCTGCTTTGGGTGGACTTTTATTAAAATCCCATTTAGGCCATCTTTCTTGCGCATAGTAATTTGATTTTTTTTCTGAACCAGTTGTAGGCATAAAAAAGAATTTTACTGCATAGTAAACATCCCAAAAAAATTCACCTGTTTTTATTCCCCTTACAAAACGTCTTATCCAAAATGTTGGATTGAATAGTATGCAATCTCGATAGGCTTTTTCCATAAACTTTTGAATAGTTTTGTAACTTAAATTTTTATGTGCAAATAAATCTTTATCTGTATAAATCATATATTCGTCCCAATCAAAAGAACGAACCAGTCCTTTTTCTACGTAATCATTAAACATTTTAGTTCCAGGAAAAGCTATTGCGACACCAAACTTCATCATATCTAATGGAATTGATCGAGCAAAGTCGATCGTATCATTCATACTTTTTTCTGTGTCAGGTGACAAACCTAACATAAAATAACCATTTGTATCTATGCCTGCTGCTCTTGCCGTTTGCACTGCTGTTTTAGCTTGATCAACAGTAGCACGACCTCCTTTTCCAAATAGTTTTAAAACTTCATCATTGCCAGATTCAAATCCAAAAGAAACACGGTAACAACCAGACTTACGTAACGATTTAAATAAATCTTCATCAGCACTCTCTACACGAATTCCATTACTACAGCTCCATGGCATATCAATATTTGTTTTTGTTATTTCATCACACACATTCTTTGCCCACTTATTGTCAGAAGTAAAAATATCATCAGCTAACATAAATTCTTTAAAACCAAGATCGTACATATGTTTTACTTCTTCGGCGCATCTCTCTGGCGATTTTTTTCTATAACCAAGAGCTAAGGTAATTTTACTTGCGCAAAAATCACATTTAAAAACACAACCTCTAGAGAATTCTGCCATAGTAACTGGTAATCTTTTTGCTAACAATCTAGACATACGATGATAATCAGAAATATTATAAATATGCCAAGCGGGCATAGGAAGATCGTCAAGATTAGATATAGGTGGACGTGATTTTGTAGATAATATTTCTCCATTACTATTTTTATAAAATAAACCAGGAATATCTTTTAAGGGAATACCATCACAAATATCTGAAAAAGTATAATCCGCTTCACCAACAAAAACAGCATCAAGCATCGATTCCTTCAATGTTTCTTCTGGTAGAGCGCTTGGATGTGATCCCCCAGCTACAATTAATATATTTTTAGAAACATCTTTTGCTAGAACACTGATATCTCTCAACTGATTCATCAGTGGAGTAGTAGCTGTAATTCCAATGATATCAGGCTTACATTTTTTAATATGACTACTAACTAATTCGTAATTGTAAGGTCTCCACGAAAGGTCTAATATTTCCACTTTATGATTTTTTTGCAGTGCTGTAGCAGCGATTGTAGCTAGACCAAGAGTTGGCATAATAGGGTTTACTATTGAAGCTTTAACTCCGCCGTAGCTAGGGCTATAAGATGGGTTGATTAAAAGAATTTTAGACATAATACAAATAATTGAATAGTTTATAAATTAAGAATATATCATTAAAATTATGTGTGCAATATTTGGTATAATAGGAAAAACAGACAAAACTCTAATAAGTAAAATTTCTTCATCACAGCTATTTAGAGGCCCTGATTCACAAGAAAATTATGTAAATGAAGCAAAATCTTTTTGCCTGGGTAATAATAGGCTTGCTGTTATTGATAAAACAGGCGGAAAGCAACCTATGTTTTCACAAGATAAAAAAAACTTAGTTGTTTTCAACGGTGCTATTTATAATTTTAAAGAAATTAGAGATTATCTCAAAAAGAAAGGAATATCTTTTTGTACCGATTCCGACACAGAAGTAGTTGCAAACTCTTATATGTATTGGGGTAAAAAAATGTTTAATTATTTTGATGGTATGTGGGCAATTTCTATTTATGATGAAAAAAAAGATGAGATAATATTGTCAAGAGATTACGTAGGTCAAAAACCTTTGTTTTATTTAAAAAGAAAAAGTTACATATATTTTTCAAGTTATTTAAAAAGTTTATCTGTTGACAAAAAAAATGAATTTAAAATAGATAAAGATAACTTAAAAAAATATCTTATTATGTCGCATCTTCCAGCACCCCACACTTTATATAAAAATATATATCAAGTTGAACCTGGTCAAAATATTATAATAAACTTAAAAAATTTAGAAATTAAAAAAGAAAAGTATTGGGATATAGAAAATGGCCCAGACTATAATATTTTTTTTAAAAAAAATGATAAAAAAGAATTTAAAAAAGTTTTTAAAAAAGTAACTTTACAACATGCTATTGCCGACAAGTCTCCAGCTATACTTTTAAGTGGAGGTTTAGATTCTTTTTTAGTATCTGTTCAGCTAAAAAATGAATATAAAAATTTAAAATCTTTTAGCCTAGGTTTCACAAACTCTACTTATGATGAAACAGAATTTATAAAAAAACTAGATTTAAATTTTAAAAAAAATATTTTTGTACAAAAAAAAGAAGATTTTGTAAACGATTTTGATAAACTTTCAAAATTTATTGATGAGCCAATAGGTGACAGTTCTCTTTTACCAAGTTTTAAAATTTTTAGTGAAATTAAGAAGTTCACGAATGTTTCTATAGGCGGTGATGGAGGAGATGAAAATTTCTTTGGATACATAACATTTAAAGCTTATTATTTAGCTCTTATATTAAAGAAAATATTTCCAAAATTTATTTTTAAAATAATATCAATCTTTACTAATATGCTTCCGGATTCAAATAATTACATATCTTTTTCTTATAAAATAAAAAAATTCTTTTCACAAATTTGTTATGAAAAAAAATATTTAAACACACTTTGGCTAAGCCCTTTATCTTTAAAAGAATTAAATAAATATTTTGATGAAGATGTGAAGTTAGATGATCTCTTCCCTGAAATTAAAAATCTTTTTTCAAGGAAGCTTTCAAACATGAAATTGGCACAACTTTATTATTTTAAATTTTATTTACCTATGGTTTTATCTAAAATTGACAAGGCAAGCATGTTTAATTCAGTTGAGAACAGATCTCCTTTTTTAAGTAAAAATATTATTAACTTTTCACTCGATACTAAAGTAAGTGAAAATTTTAACATTTTTAAAACAAAACATTTAATAAAAAAAATGTTTTTTGAAGATATACCTAAGTCTTTAACTAAAAATAAAAAGCATGGATTTGCTTTGCCAATTGCGGATTTTTTTAAAGTTGATCAAATAATAGAAAAATATATTAATAAGAATTTTTTACATAATGAAAGTTTTTTTTTTAATAAACTTTCTTTGGCAAAAGCGGGAAATTATGATGCCCAAAGATATGTTTGGAATGAGTTAATTTTAAACTTATCTATTCAAAACATAAATAGAGATTCAAATTAATTATGATGAATTATCTTTATTTAAAAAAAGAAAATAGATTACAAAATAATATTATTGTAGCTCTTTTTTTCTTACTTTTTTTCCTAGTAGGCAATCATGTTTATGATTCATATGGTGTTTCTCTGGATGAAGAGGGTACCAGAGCCCATGGTTTTATGAATCTGAAATATATATATGAGATTTTTTTCCCTTCGCAAGTTCCGATAATTGATAATTATATTACAGTTCCCAAATTAAAAGATTTTTTCAGTAACGATCATGGCGCTTTTTTAGATACATTTTTCGCATTTATTGAAATTAATTATGGTCTAGATGACACCAAAGATTACTATTTAATGAGACATTATATTTGCTTTATTATTTTTTTTATTAGCGTCTACTTTTTTTATTTATTAGGTAAATTTAAATTTAATGATTGGAGGATTGGATTACTAGGTAGCTTTTTTCTAGTTTTATCTCCAAGAATATTTGCAGAAAGCTTTTATAACAATAAAGATTTAGCTTTCATGTCTCTCTTTATTATTAGCTTATATTGTTGTTTAAAATTTATTTATAAACCAAATTTTAAACATGCTTTTACTTTCGCACTTACCGCAGCTTTAGCAACAGATTTGAGATTAATGGGTATATTTTTACCCGTTCTTACTCTTTTTTTTATTTTTATTATGTATTTAATGAATAAAGATTTTATCAAAAAAAACTTTCTTTCTATTTCTTTATTTTTGATTCTAACACCGTTTTTTATAATTGTTTTTTGGCCTTATTTATGGTCAGACCCATTAATAAATTTTTTAGTAGCTTTTAAAAAATTCTCTGCATTTCCATGGTCTGGAAAAAATTTATACTTTGGCGAATATATTGATGCAAGTTATGTTCCTTGGCACTACTCATTTGTCTGGATTACAATAACTACACCAATTATTTATACTCTTTTTTTTATTTTTGGTTTTTTTAATATTGCTTCAAGAATTATTAAGCGCCTCTTAAATATAGACGAAAATAATGAATATAATGATTTGTGGAGAGGAAAGAAAGAAATGTTAGATTTTATGATAATTTTAAATTTCTTTTTACCAATATTTTTTATAATAGTTCTCAACTCCACTTTAAGTGATGGTTGGAGGCATTTATATTTTGTCTATCCTTCTTTTCTCTTAATAACCTTATATGGATTTGAAAAATCAATAAGAAGAAATAGAAAACATGCATACGTTATTTCCTTTTCTATTTTATGTTTATTCATCAATGTATTTAATATGATTAAAATTCATCCTTATCAGTATGCGTATTTTAATTTTTTTGCAGGAAATAGTATTGAAAAAAGATTTGATGTCGATTATTGGGCCTTAAGCAATAAACAAGCTTTAGAGTATATTTTATCAAATAATGATATGAGTATTATTAAAGTCTACCGTGCTAGTCATATGAATTTAAATACTAGCAAAAAGATTTTTTCTAACGAATTAAAAGAGAATATTCATATAGTAGATGATAAATCAAAAGCTGATTTTATTATAAGCAACGGAAGATATTGGACAGGAAACCCGAACGAAAAGTTTGCAAAAATACCGAATAATTTTACTATATATAAGGAAATAACAACCGATAGAGTAAAGATTGTCTCTATCTTTAAAAGAAAGTTTTAAAATTTTTTATTAAAAGTGTAATATTTTGACAAATAATAAATTATGAAAATTTTTATATACAAGAGTTTAATAGTTTTTTTTCTTTTCGTTTTAGCCTTTAATGTCACTATTAACTATAAACTTAGATCTTACGAAAAAGATTTAAAAGCTTTAACAAGCGAAAATAGTAAAGAAAAATTTAAAAATAAAATTAAAGATGAAATGAAAAAAGCTGTTGAGAAAGATAAGTATTTTACCGAAGAGGAAAGAAATTTAATAAATTCTTTTTTAAATAAAATCAATGAAGAGCTTAATAACTAATTTTTAAATATATATTTCATAAAGCTTTATCGGCCACTTTATACGCATTTGCCATTATGAAGAAAGTATGTGGTTGAGATGAAGATGAGGCACCTAGCATCGAAGTGTCACATATATGTAAATTTTTATTAAATTCACCAGTTTTATTACGATCAATTTTATAAGCATTAAATAAATTTGAGGAATAATGAGAAGAGCTTTTACCATTTACTGTAAAATTATTAAGTATCAAAAAACCACTTTTAGAAAATATTAGTTTTAATTTTTTAATAGCATCACATAAATTAATATCTATTTGCCTCAATCTCTCTTTTTGAAAGGAAGAAATTTCAAAGTTTTTTGATAATTTATATGTAAGAAAATCCTTATTACTTCCATACACTGTTCCATACAGGCAAAATTTATCAAATATATTTTTTAATATATTTGAAGCAAATTTACTTGGAATCTTATTTTGGAAATATTCATTAGGAAGATGTCCAACTAAAATATGATAATAGTTATTATCATTCATAATAATAGATCCGCTAGCGCTAGAAAATCCAAATGACTTTTTGTCAATATTTAATTTAGGTATTTTTGAAATTATAGGAAAAAATTTAGTAGGAATATCATATATTAGGACATCATTTCTTGGATAATCAAAACTTTTAATTATAATCTTTGCAGAATTTAACGCTCCAGCGCAAAGAAAAACTTTATCAAAAATTAATTTTTTTTTACTCTCAGTAAGAATTTGATATTGATTGTTAATCATTTTTAAACTATCTACAGTCTCATTTTCGTAAGAAAAATTTTTACTTAATATTAATTCATTAATTATTTTACTTGGTCTAAATATAGAATCATTTAGACAGCCTGAAAAACATGAATAGCAATTCATACAATATTGACATGTAGACTTATCTCTTAAGAAAACGTAATTAGTGTTAATTTGGAATTCATTGCTAGATGTTTTGTTTTTTAATTTCTGAATTAATTTATTGACTAATGCATGTTTTTTTATTGGAGGACAATTTACGAATTTATTTGGAATAGAGTTAAGAGAATTTTTATTTTTTGATATTTCATTCCTAGCACCAGATAAATTTAAGTAATTTGAAATAATTTTGTAATAAGGTTCGATTTCATCAATTCCAATTCCCCATTTTTTTAAATCTTGGAGTAATGGCAAAGCAGCTGACCCAGACCAAATATCACTTAAACCACCTGAATGTTGTATGTTATATATTAGATTTTCAGAATCAGTAATTTTAACCTCATCAAATGAATTGCCAAAGTTATGTCTAATACTAGTATGTAAATTATTACTTTTTTTAGAAATAAATTTAGTTTTTTTATTATTAATGTTTTTGGAAAAAATAGTATTTATAAAGTTTAAATCTTTAGAAATAACAGTTATGTTAATATTTTTTCCCTTCAATTCTTCTTTTAATCGCATGAGCACGCCAAATGCGCTGGCTCCACTACCTATTACAGCGATATTCATTTTTAATTTTCATTTAAGTTTATAGTTTATTAATTATTTTTTTTATAATAGTACATAACTTTATCAAAAGAGCTAAAAATTCCAGATTTAAATTTATTTTCACAACATATTGGCACAGACCATCCAAAGCTATAAAATAATAATAAAATTACAAATAAAGAATTAAAAAATATATTATTTTTTAATTCTTTATTAGTTTTTGGAAGGTAGTAAATATTACTTTTCAAAATAAAAATTAAAATTATTAAAGAGCTCGTGTATGAAATATAAAGATATCTACCCCAATCAGCTCCAAGAATATAAATAGGGAAAGTCATCAATAAAGGAAAAATAAGAAAGTATATTGAATTTATTTTAGAGGAACCAAAAATTAGTTTAAGAGAATTAATTTTACTATACAAAAAAAATAATGGTAGAAAACCCAAGACGAATCCTACTCCATAAATCTTAAAATAATCTTTATACCAGTAGTTTAAAATTTTTTGAGAAAAATAACCTTCGATAGGAGAGTTAAAGTGAGCTATCTGACCTGAAATTCGACAGCTATCGTTTGAAAATTCTTTTATTGAATTACATATTTCAATAACATGCTGTTCATTACCTCTAAAGATAAAAGTTAAAACAAAAAGAAATAGAAGAATTAAAAAAATAATACTGGTATCAAGAAATATTTCTTTGAAAGACTTAAAATTAAAAAATAATAAATAAGGAATAACTAAATAAATACAATAAAATAAAAGTCCTTCATGGGATAGTCCTGCAACTATTGAAATAAAAATAATTAAATTCTTTGCTTTTTTTTTACTTAGCGATGGAATAAAAAAACAAAGAGCAGCTAGACCTAACAAAAATATTATTTCTTTGTGTCCTGTAGCCTTACTATTTATAATAGGAAAGTAAAAAGAAATTGGAGATAGAATTGCTATTATAAAAATTTTATTTATTTCTATCTTAGAAATTAATAAAAAAAATAAAAAATAAAAAAGAAGATATAATATACAAACAAAAATGAAAATTATCCATCCTAAATGAATATCTAATAAACTATGTATTTGAAAAAAAATCTCACCTGGTATTCCTCTTCTTACAAAACCACCTTGATAATTGCTCATCCAAGAGTCAAATTGATAAGTTGCGTTATTTTTAAAGAATCTAAAAAAATTAACATTAATAATAATTAAAGAGAGCAATAGAAGAGAAGATAAAGAAATATTATTTTTAATAAATTTTTTAAGCATTTGCGTTTTAAATATTAATTATCATACTACTTTGTTCTTCCATACTATTATAAGATTCTATCAATAATATAAATAATCTACTTTAGGATAGAGCCCTTTATTAAGTACTGGTACACCTATAGTTTTTCTTAAATTTTGGTTGTTAATAAACTGGTTGAATGCCAAAGTGCCATCTGTATGTATCAAAATAATGTGTTATATAAACATTAATAAAACATGCTAACTGTTTTTTTAAAAGATTATTTATCTATTATAATTTTCCTCTTTGTTGCAGTGGGATTGAGCTTTGGTTTTATTGTTTTAAACTATTTTTTCGCACCAAGGAAACCCGACCCAGAAAAACTTTCTGCCTATGAATGCGGTTTCGAAGCATTTAATGATTCGCGAATGGAATTTGATATAAGGTTTTATTTAGTAGCAATATTATTTATTATTTTTGATTTAGAAATTGCATTTTTATTTCCTTGGGCAATATCTTTAGGAAGTATTGGAGCTTTAGGATTTTATTCTATGATGTTTTTTTTATTCATTTTAACTATAGGATTTATATATGAATGGAAAATAGGAGCTCTTGATTGGGATTAATATGTTAAATTTTAAAAAAAAAGAAAGTGAAATTCCTCCTGAATTCAAAAAAATTGCAAAAGATTTTAGTGAAAAAGGTTTTATAACAACCACATCAGACAATTTGATCAATTGGGCCCGTACCGGATCATTGCATTGGATGACATTTGGACTAGCATGTTGTGCGGTTGAAATGATGCAAGCGTCAATGCCAAGATATGATTTAGAAAGATTTGGAGCCGCGCCAAGAGCTTCACCGAGACAATCAGATGTAATGATAGTTGCTGGAACATTAACAAATAAAATGGCGTCTCCACTAAGAAAGGTTTACGATCAAATGCCGGAGCCAAGATATGTTATCTCCATGGGTAGTTGTGCTAATGGAGGTGGATATTATCATTATTCATATTCTGTTGTGAGAGGTTGCGATCGAATTGTTCCTGTTGATATTTATGTCCCTGGATGTCCTCCGTCTGCAGAATCTCTAATGTACGGAATTTTACAGTTACAAAAAAAAATAAGAAGAGAAGGAACAATAGAAAGATAAAATGTTAACTAATCTTAATGATTTAGAAAAAACTATTAATTCTGGTTTATCAACAGGTGTAATTAAATCAGAAATTATTTTTGGTCAACTTTATATAGATATTGATATTGAAAATATAGTTTCTACAATTCTATTTCTAAAAAATAATGAAAAATGTAGATTTAAACAACTAATAGACATTACTGCTGCAGACTATCCTCAAAAAGATAAAAGATTTAAAATTATTTATCTTTTATTAAGTCATGAAAATAATTTTAGAGTTATTATTAATGTAAATATAGACGAAAAAGATTTAGTTTCTTCTATTACAAAAATTTTCCCTTCAGCTAATTGGATGGAAAGAGAAATTTTTGACATGTATGGTATTTCTTTTAAAAATCATCCTGACCTCAGAAGAATATTAACTGATTATAATTTTGAGGGTTTTCCCCTTAGAAAAGATTTTCCTTTAACGGGTCATACAGAAGTTAGATATAGCGAGGATAAAAAAAAAGTAGTTTATGAACCAGTTAAATTAGACCAAGAATATAGAAATTTTGATTTTGAAAGTCCATGGGAAGGAACAAAATATACTAACAAAGGATTAAAAAAAAAATAATTAAATAAAAATAAAATGGCAAAAAAAACAAAGACTATGAATTTAAATTTTGGACCACAACATCCAGCTGCACATGGTGTGTTAAGATTAATATTAAAATTGGATGGAGAAGTAGTAGAAAATATAGATCCTCATATAGGTCTTCTGCATAGAGGAACTGAAAAACTTATAGAACACAAAACTTACACCCAAGCGCTCCCATATTTTGATAGACTTGATTATGTTGCTCCAATGAATCAAGAGCATGCTTTTGCCTTAGCTATTGAAAAACTTTTGAATGTAGAGGTTCCTTTAAGAGGTCAATATATTAGAGTTTTGTTTTGTGAAATCGGAAGAATCTTAAGTCATTTGTTAAATATTACTACTCAAGCACTTGATGTTGGTGCTTTGACCCCATCACTTTGGGGTTTTGAGGAAAGAGAAACGTTAATGACTTTTTATGAAAGAGTGTCTGGATCTAGATTGCATGCAAATTATTTTAGACCAGGCGGTGTACACAAAGATCTACCAAGAGGATTAACAGATGATATTATGTCTTTTTGTGAAACTTTTCCTAAAATTTTAGATGATATTGAAACCCTTTTAACTGATAACAGAATCTTTAAACAAAGAAATGTAGATATTGGAATTGTTACACAAAAAGATGCCTTAGATTATAGTTTTTCTGGAGTAATGTTAAGAGGATCAGGTGTTGCTTGGGATTTGAGAAAATCTCAACCTTACGAATGTTATAAAGATTTTAATTTTAAAATTCCTATTGGTAAAAACGGAGATTGCTACGATAGATATCTCTGTAGAGTGGAAGAAATGAGAGAAAGTATAAAAATTATTAAGGATTGTATTAAAAAAATGCCATCTGGTCCTGTTAAATCTATAGATGGTAAAATAACACCTCCGAAAAGAGAGGATCTTAAAAATTCTATGGAAGCGTTAATACATCATTTTAAATTATTTTCTGAAGGTTTTAGAGTTCCGGAAGGTGAAATTTATACTGCAGTTGAAGCTCCTAAAGGAGAATTTGGTGTTTATCTTATATCTGACGGAAGCAACAAGCCTTACAAATGCAAGATACGAGCTCCAGGATTCTCTCACTTACAATCAATGGATTATTTACTCAAAGGTCATATGTTAGCAGATGTTCCGGCGGTATTAGGTTCGTTAGATATAGTTTTTGGAGAAGTTGATAGATGAGCATTAAAAAAATATCCAAGACGCAACCTTCAACTTTTGTTTTTGATAAAGACAATTTAAGAGAAGCGGAGAAAGAAATAAAAAAGTATCCAAAAACAAGAAAAGCAAGCGCAGTAATATCATTGCTATATTTGGTACAAAAGCAAAATAATAATTGGATACCCTTGGCAGCAATAAAGTATATAGCCAAAATTTTAGAGATGCCTTATATAAAAGTTTACGAAGTCTCCACGTTCTATTCAATGTTTAATCTATCTCCGGTTGGAAAATACTTTGTGCAAGTATGCACAACAACTCCTTGTATGATTAGAGGGGCAAAAAAGATTGTTGATGCATGTAAAAAAAATATTTCAAGATCTCAAAATGAGCTATCTGAAAATAATCTTTGTTCTTGGATAGAAGTAGAATGCTTAGGTGCTTGCGTCAATGCTCCGATGATGCAAATAAATCAAGATTATTTTGAGGATTTGGATGAAAAAAAAGCTGAAGAAATTATTTTAAAATTATTAAAGGATGAATTTCCATCACCAGGTTCTGCTAGGAATAGAAAGAGTAACGCCCCAGAAAAGGGAAAAACAAGTTTATTAGAGGTAAAAAATGCTTAGAGACGAAGATAGAATATTTAAAAATTTATATAATGATCTTGGTTGGGAGATTGATTCTGCGATTGAAAGAGGCGATTGGTCAAATACAGGAGATATCATCTCAAAAGGTAGAGAATGGATAATAAAAGAAGTAAAAGAATCTGAATTAAGAGGAAGAGGTGGAGCGGGATTTCCAACAGGATTAAAATTATCTTTTGCGCCTAAGGAGTTGGGTTCAAGACCTCATTATTTAGTTATTAACGCAGATGAATCTGAGCCTGGAACTTGTAAAGATAGAGATATATTAAGATTTGAACCTCATAAACTTATCGAAGGATGTTTAATAACTAGTTACGCAGTAAATGCTCACATATGCTACATATATATAAGAGGTGAATATTATAGAGAAGGCCAAAGATTGCAATCAGCAATTAATCAAGCTTATGAAAAAAATTTTTTAGGAAAAAATGCTTTTAATTCAGGGTGGGACTTAGATATTTATATTCATTATGGTGCCGGTGCTTATATATGTGGTGAAGAAACAGCTTTATTAGAAAGTTTGGAAGGAAAGAAAGGGCATCCTAGATTAAAACCTCCCTTTCCTGCTTTAGTAGGTCTTTATGGCTGTCCTACAATTGTTAATAATGTTGAAACTATATCTATAATTCCTACAATTCTTAAGAGAGGAGCTAAATGGTTTGCTTCTTTGGGAAAACCAAAAAATACTGGAACAAAAATTTTTTGTATTTCAGGCAATGTAAATAATCCATGTAATGTTGAGGAAGAAATGGGTATTCCTTTAAAAGATTTAATAGAAAAACATGCCGGAGGCGTAGTTGGTGGTTGGGGAAATCTTCAAGCCGTCATTCCGGGAGGTTCTTCTATGCCTTTATTACCTAAAAGTATTTGTGAAACTATTACAATGGATTTTGACTCCTTAATTAAAGCAAAAAGTGGCTTAGGAACTGCAGGAGTAGTTGTTATTAATAAAGATCAAGACATCATTAAATGTATGGCAAGAATAGCTAAATTTTATAAACATGAAAGCTGTGGTCAATGCACTCCATGTAGAGAAGGATGCGGTTGGATGTGGAGAATGCTTGAAAGAATGTCAGAAGGAGAATCGACTTATAAAGAGATTGATCTTTTATATGACGTTACTAAGCAGATAGAAGGACATACTATTTGTGCTTTTGGTGAAGGGGCATCTTGGCCTATACAAGGGTTGCTTCGTCATTTCAGAAAAGAAATAGAAAAAAGAAGTCATGATGAACCTATAATTAAGAAAAAAAATAATATCCCTTATCTTATAGATCAACATCTTTTGGAGGAAGATAATGCCTAAGATAATAATCAATGATAAAGAAATAGAGTTTGAGGAAGGAATGACAGTTCTCCAAGCTTGTGAATTGGCTGGATCTGAAATTCCGAGATTTTGTTATCACGAAAGATTATCAATAGCAGGTAATTGTAGAATGTGTTTAGTTGAAATGGAAAAATCACCTAAACCTATAGCTTCTTGCGCTATGCCAGCTACCGACGGAATGAAAATTAAAACAAATACACCTTTTGTAGATAAAGCAAGAAAAGGAGTAATGGAATTTTTGTTAGCAAATCATCCTTTGGATTGTCCAGTTTGTGATCAAGGAGGAGAGTGTGATTTACAAGACCAATCACTTTTTTATGGAGTTGATAATTCAAGATATTCAGAGAACAAAAGACAAGTTAATGAAAAACATATGGGTCCATTAATCAAAACTCAAATGACAAGATGTATTCACTGCACTAGATGTATAAGGTTTGCAACCGAAGTAGCTGGAATACCAGAATTGGGAGCTGTTGGAAGAGGAGAGGATACTGAAATTACCACTTATTTAGAAAAATCAATGGAGTCAGAGTTGTCAGCTAATGTTATAGATTTATGTCCTGTGGGAGCTCTTACATCCAAACCTTATGCTTTTGAGGCGCGACCATGGGAGTTAAAAAAAACTGAAACTATAGACGTAATGGATGCAGTTGGATCAAATATTAGAGTAGATACATATGGTTGGGAGGTAAAAAGAGTTTTACCTAGAGTTAATGAAGATATAAATGAAGAATGGATATCAGATAAAACCAGGTATGCATGCGACGGCCTTTTAAAGCAGAGGCTAGATACACCATATATTCGAGAGAACGGGAAACTACAAAAGGCATCATGGGAGGAAGCCTTCAAATTATTAATAAGCAAATTGAAATATTTTAAACCTGATCAGATTGCTGGTATTGCTGGAGATCTGGTGGATTTAGAAATGGCATATAGCTTTAAATCTTTTTTTGAAAAATCTATTGGATCAAAAAATTTAGAATGCAGACAAGATAAAACTTATATTAATCCTAACGCAAGAATTAATTATATTTTTAACTCAACAATAAATGGAATTGAAGAATCTGATTTAATTCTTTTAGTAGGAACAAACCCCAGACTTGAAGCTACTATGCTTAATGCGAGAATTAGAAAATCGTATGTTCATAATAAATTAAAAATTTATTCTTTAGGAGATCCTGGGGATTTAACGTACCCATATAAAAATATTGGATCAAGCACTTCTGTAATTAAAGAAATAGTTTCAAGCAACCATGAAATTTCAAAGGAAATTAAAAAATCAAAGAAACCTATTATTATTATAGGTGAATCAGCTCTTTATGGAGATAAAGGTAAATATATTTTTGAAGCATTTAAAAAATTTTTAAATGAAAATAATTTGATAAATAGTGAATGGAATGCTTTAAATATACTTACACAACAAGCTGCTCGTGTTGGATCTATTGATCTCGGCTTACATACAATTAGCGATAAAGATAATTTTACTTTTTTTGATAAATTAAATAGTGGTGTTTTTAAATTTATTTATTTATTAGGGGCTGACAATCTAAATTTTGAAAAAGGTGATAAATTTATAGTTTATCAGGGTAGCCATGGCGACAAAGGTTCAGAAGTTGCAGATATAATTTTGCCTGGCGCCGCTTACACTGAAAAAAATGGTTTATTTGTAAACCTTGAAGGAAAATTGCAAAACGCTTATAAAGCTTCTTACCCTCCTGGAGACTCTAAAGAAGATTGGATTATTTTTAAAGACCTTGCAAATAAATTGAAAAAACCTTTAGGATTTAAAAACTTAAAGGAGTTAAGAGAAAATATTATTAAAGATTTAGATTCTATTAAAAATAATAAAAATAATAAAAATAATAAAATAGAAAATTTTAACTTTATACAAGCAGAGATTTTAATAAAGCCTATCGACTACTATTATACTAATTCTATCGCAAGATCGTCAAAAGTAATGAGTGAATGCAGACAAATATCAAAAAAACTTTTATTTACAGGAATTGAAAAAGCAAGCTAATGATTTATATAAATATTTTTATTTCTGAAATTTATAAAATAATTTTTTTACTTTTGCCTGTTTTAGTATCTGTTGCTTTAGTAGTTTGGTTAGATAGACGTGTATGGGCTTTTGTTCAAAAAAGAAAAGGACCTAATGTTGTTGGACCTTTTGGTTTATTTCAAACTTTCGCTGATGCTTTGAAATATATTTTTAAAGAAATAATTATACCCGCCAGTGCTAATAAAAGTATTTTTATATTAGCTCCTGTAGTCACATTAACTTTAGCTTTAATAGCTTGGTCTGTAATACCTTTTAGCAACGAAATGGTTTTAGCAAATATTAACGTTGGTATATTGTATCTTTTTGCAATTTCTTCATTAAGTGTTTATGGAATAATAATGGGAGGTTGGGCCTCCAATTCAAAATATCCTTTTTTAGGTGCTATTAGATCTGCGGCTCAAATGGTTTCATACGAAGTATCAATTGGAATTATAATTATAAATGTTTTGCTATGTGTTGGCTCACTTAATTTAAACAAAATAGTTTTGGCCCAGCAAAATGTTTGGTTTATTTTTCCATTATTTCCTATGTTTGTTGTATTTTTTATATCAATTCTTGCAGAAACAAATAGACCTCCTTTTGATTTACCAGAAGCAGAATCTGAACTTGTGGCTGGTTACCAAACAGAATATTCAGGAATGATGTATGCAATGTTTTGGCTTGCAGAATATGCAAATATTTTATTATTATGTGCATTAGCTTCAGTTCTTTTCTTGGGTGGATGGTTAAGTCCATTTAATTTTTATCCATTTAATTTATTACCAGGTATTTTTTGGATGGTACTAAAGATATTAAGTCTTTTTATCTTGGTTTCTTTAGTTAAGGCTATTGTACCCAGATATCGTTTTGATCAACTAATGAGGTTAGGATGGAAAATATTTCTTCCTCTCTCATTATTTTATGTTGTTCTAACTGCTAGTTTTTTATTTTTTTTAGATATTTTACCCACTTAGGAATGGAGAATTAATGAAAATTGGAAGAATTATGAAAACAGTGTTTATGATAGATTTCCTTGCAGGATTGTTAATAGCCATAAAACAAATTTTTCGTTCTAAAAAAACTATAAATTATCCTTTTGAAAAAGGAAAAATAAGTCCACGCTTTCGAGGAGAGCATGCTTTAAGAAGATATCCTAATGGAGAAGAAAGATGTATCGCATGCAAGTTATGCGAAGCTGTTTGTCCAGCCCAAGCAATAACAATAGAATCAGAAATTAGAAATGATGGAAGTAGAAAAACTAGCAGATATGACATTGATATGCTTAAATGTATTTACTGCGGATTATGTGAAGAATCATGTCCGGTCGACGCAATAGTTCAAGGTCCAAATTTTGAATTTGCCACAGAGACCAGGGAAGAGCTTTATTATGATAAGCAAAAACTTATGGAAAATGGAGACAAATGGGAAATCGCTTTAGCTGCAAACTTAAAGGCTGATGCACCATTTAAATAATGCTAGCTCATTCTATATTGTTTTATTTTTTTTCTTTTATAGCTGTGTTTTCAGCAACTATGGTTACTATTTCAAAAAATACAGTTTATTCAGTTTTTTTCCTCATTTTAGTTTTTGTCAGTATTTCGATTTTATTTATCATGATAGGGGCAGAATTTTTGGGAATGATAATGTTAATAGTCTATGTAGGGGCGGTTGCAGTTTTATTTCTTTTTGTAGTAATGATGTTAAATATTAATGAACAAGTATTAAAGAAATCTAACAGAAAAGGTTTTATCAATAATATATCTGTAGGTTCAGTCGTTGGATTGATTATATTTTTAGAACTTCTTGTTGTAATAGGTGGTTGGAAATATAAAGACAGTTTTATTCCATTGTCTTCTATTAAAATTGATATTCAAACAACTAACACACATGAACTTGGAAGAGTTTTGTATACTGACTACATTCATCTTTTTCAAATTTCTGGCATGATTCTGTTGGTTGCAATGATTGGTGCTATTACTTTAACATTTACCAAGAGAGATAATATAAAAAAACAAAGTTATTTTAAACAAATACTAAGAGATAGAGAATCCTCCATATCGATGGTTGAGGTAGAGAATGAAAAGGGAGTAAAACTTGATGATTGAAGTAGGTTTAGGACATTATTTAACTTTAGCATCAATTATATTTGTAATTGGAGTAATAGGAGTTTTTTTAAATAGAAAAAATATAATTATTATTCTAATGTCTATAGAATTAATTCTTCTTGCGGTAAATATTAACCTGGTTTCTTTTTCTATTTATTTACAAAACTTAACTGGACAAATTTTTACAATGTTTATTTTAACTGTAGCAGCAGCTGAGTCAGCAGTAGGCTTAGCTATAATAGTAGTATATTTTAAAAATAAAGGTTCAATTAACGTTGAACATATAAATTCTTTGAAAGGTTAATATGGAATATGCAATTGTATTATTTCCTTTATTAGGTTCAATTATTTCAGGATTTTTTGGTAAGGCCTTGGGTTCAAAACAAAGTCAAATTTTAACGAGTTTACTTGTTTCAGTTTCTGCAATTATATCGTTATATATTTTTTATGAAGTTTTAGTAAACGATTACTCCAGCAATAAATTAATTTTCAACTGGATAACTTCTGGTAATTTTATTGTTAACTGGTCTGTATATATCGACCCAGTAACATCTGTTATGCTAGTAGTAGTAAGTTTAATTTCTTCAATAATTCATTTTTATTCAATAGGTTATATGAGTCAAGATCCTCATAAAACAAGATTTATGTCATATTTATCATTGTTTACTTTCTCAATGCTTATATTGGTTACTGGAGATAATTTTTTGCAATTATTTTTCGGCTGGGAAGGAGTTGGTTTATGCTCATACTTGTTAATTGGTTTCTGGTATAAAAAACCATCAGCTAATTATGCTGCGATGAAAGCTTTTATTGTTAATAGAATTGGAGATTTTGGGTTTGTTATAGGTATTTTTTTAATTTTCTTTTTTTATGGCACAGTAAATTATAATGAAGTTTTTCAACTTACTCCATCATTTGCTGATAAAGAAATAATTTTCTTAGGCATTCAATTTAATTTGATTACTTTAATATGCCTAATGCTTTTTGTTGGAGCAATGGGAAAATCTGCACAATTTTTATTACATACATGGCTCCCAGATGCTATGGAGGGTCCTACGCCAGTATCTGCCTTAATCCACGCGGCTACCATGGTTACTGCAGGCGTTTTTTTGGTAATAAGATGTTCTCCAATTTTTGAATATTCACAAGTAGCTTTAAATGTTGTTGCTATAGTGGGTATGATTACAGCAATTTTTGCAGCGACAGTTGCCTTAGTTCAAAACGATATAAAAAAAATTATCGCCTATTCAACTTGCAGTCAATTAGGTTATATGTTTTTTGCAGCTGGCATTGGAGCATATCATGTAGCTTTATTTCATTTATTTACTCATGCTTTTTTTAAGGCGCTTTTATTTTTAGGATCTGGCTGTGTAATACATTCCTTTAATGAAGAGCAAGACATCCGTCTAATGGGAGGTGTATGGAAAAAAATACCTTACACATATGTTTTAATGATAATAGGAACTTTAGCATTAACAGGATTCCCTTTTTTATCTGGTTTTTACTCTAAGGATGCTATTATTGAATTTGCATATTTAGAAGGTACTTATATTGGTTATTTAGCTGTAGCAGTAGGAATTTTTACTGCATTCCTGACGGCAATTTATTCCTGGAGATTAATCTTTAAAACTTTCCATGGAAAATATAATAACAAAAGTACTAAAAAAAAATTTATCCATGAATCTCCAATAATTATGATAATTCCTGCATCATTGCTTGGAGTAGGATCTATAATTGTAGGTATTTTATTTAAAGAAACATTTATAGGACATGATGTAACTAAATTTTGGAGCGATTCTATTTTATTTTTAGAAATGTTTAGTCATAGACATCCTCCAATCTTTCTTATTTTTTTAACACCTTTAATAGTTATTCTTGCTATTCCTATCTCTTACTATTTATTTATTAAAAATGAAAAATTACTAAAAAATTTCATCACAAAAAATCAACGTATATATAAATTTTTATTAAATAAATGGTACTTTGATGAATTGTATAATTTTATTTTTGTAGAACCTTTTAAAAAAATGGGAACTTTTTTTTGGAAAAAAGGAGATATTAATACAATTGATAGGTATGGACCTGATGGTATATCAAGATTAATTAAAGTTATTTCTGATAAAACGGTACTTTTTCAAAGTGGATATCTTTATCATTATGCTTTTGTAATGCTTGTTGGCTTCTCTGTAATATTAACTTATTTGGTTTTACGTTAAATGAATTTTCCTATTCTTTCTGCAATTATTTTTATTCCACTTATTGGTTCGTTATTTATTTTAATTACAAAAGGTTCTCAAAAAAGTGTTGAAAGAAATTCAAAATATGTTGCAATATTTTCATCTATAGTAAATTTTTTTTTATCACTTTTTCTTTGGTTTTCTTTTGATAATTCAACATCTAATTTTCAATTTATAGAAGAAAGAAATTGGATAGATAATTTTATTAGTTTTAAGTTAGGCATTGATGGAATTTCAATTTTATTTATTTTACTTACTACCTTTATAACTCCTATATGTATTTTTTCAGTTATCCAAAGTGTAAAATTTAAACTTAAAGAATTTCTTATTGCTATTCTAGTATTAGAAACTTTAATGTTAGGAGTATTTTGCTCACTCGATTTAGTTATTTTTTATTTATTTTTTGAAGGTGGCCTCATTCCAATGTTTTTAATAATTGGCATTTGGGGAGGACCAAAAAGAGTTTATTCAGCTTTTAAATTTTTTCTTTTTACATTACTTGGTTCAGTTTTAATGTTAATAGCTATTATCTCCATTTATTGGATAACAGGAACCACTGATGTTGTTAAATTATTACAAACAAATATACCATCAGATTATCAGTTTTTGCTTTGGTTGGCTTTCTTTAGTTCTTTTGCAGTTAAATTACCAATGTGGCCTTTTCATACTTGGTTACCTGACGCCCATGTTGAGGCACCAACAGCTGGATCAGTTATTTTGGCAGCAATATTATTAAAAATGGCGGGGTATGGTTATATTCGATTTTCACTTGGTTTATTTCCTATTGGTTCTGATTTTTTTGCACCTTTAATTTTTATATTAAGTATTATTGCAATAATCTACACATCATTGATTGCTTTAATGCAAGAAGATATGAAAAAGTTAATCGCATACTCTTCAGTAGCTCATATGGGCTTCGTTACAATAGGTATTTTTTCAATCACGAAGCAGGGATTGGAAGGAAGCATTATTCAAATGATAAGCCATGGATTGATTTCTGCCGGACTTTTTTTATGTGTAGGAGTTTTATATGACAGATTTCATTCTAGAATGATTTCATCTTATAGTGGTTTAGTAAATATAATGCCTAAGTATGCTTTAATATTTATGATTTTTACACTAGCAGCTTTAGGACTGCCTGGAACAAGCGGTTTTGTGGGAGAGTTTTTAGTTTTAGTAGGAGTATTTCAAGAAAATATGGCTGTTGCTGTCTTAGCTAGCTTAGGTATTATTTTTGCAGCTCTGTATATGTTGTGGCTTTATAAAAGAGTTATTTTTGGCCGATTGTTAAATACAGAAATAAAAGAAATGAAAGATTTAAACAAAACAGAGTTATATATTTTTATATCTTTAGTATTTGTAATCTTATTTTTTGGGTTTTATCCAGACCCGTTATTAAAAACGACAGATGTATCCATAAATAATTTAATTCAAAATTACCAAATAGATCTAAATTTATATTTAGAACAAACAAAAAAATAAATGCAAACAATTATTTATATATTACCAGAGATACTTTTATCATTATCAATTATGGCTCTTTTAATGGTTGGTGTTTTTTTAAAAAATGCTTTTAAATTAGTTAATTTATTAACAATTATAATTTTATTTTTTACTGCTGCTTTAGTTTTAAATCAATCTTCTGAAACAATTAAAATTTTTGATGAAAGTTATATAATAGACAATCTTTCTAAATTTATGAAAGTTCTTACTTTATTGTTTAGTTCTTTTATTTTAATCACATCTAAAGAATATGTTAAAACAAATAAGATAGATAGAATAGAGTATCCTATAATAATTTTGGCTGCTACATTGGGCATGTTATTAATGATAAGCTCATATGATCTTATTGTTTTTTATTTAGGATTAGAATTACAATCTTTAAGTTTATATATTTTAGCAGCATTTAAGACTGATAATGAAAAATCTACTGAAGCTGGGTTGAAATATTTTATACTAAGTGCGCTTGCATCAGGATTATTGCTTTATGGCTGCTCACTCATATATGGATTTACTGGATCAACAAATTTTCAAATAATTTCAAATAATTTAAATGAATCTAATACTGGTGCTGTTTTTGGAATTGTTTTCATAATTGTTGGTTTAGCTTTTAAAATTTCAGCAGTTCCTTTTCATATGTGGACACCTGATGTTTATGAAGGCTCCCCAACATCAGTAACTAGTTTTTTTGCACTAATTCCAAAAATAGCTGCAATAACAGTTTTTATTAGATTTATGTATGTTCCATTTATAAATGTAATAGATCATTGGCAAATAATAATAATATTTTTATCTATAGGTTCAATGATTTTGGGAGCTTTAGCTGCTATAGGACAAAACAACATTAAAAGATTAATGGCTTATAGCTCAATAGGTCATATGGGATATGCCTTAGCCGGCTTATCAACAGGAACTAATGCTGGAATACAAAGTACAATTATTTATTTAACTATATACTTAGTAATGAATCTTGGTGCTTTTGGATGCATCCTTGCTCTAAAAAGAGAAAACACTTACTATGAAAATATTGATGATTTGTCAGGTTTATCAAAAAATCATCCAATTTTATCTCTAAGCTTTCTAATTATATTTTTTTCTTTAGCTGGCATTCCTCCATTAGCAGGTTTCTTTGCTAAGTTTTATATTTTCATGTCAATTATAGAATCCCAAATGTATGCTTTAGCTATTATAGGTTTGATCACTACAGTAATTTCTGCGTTTTATTACTTGAGACTTATAAAAATAATTTATTTTGATAAACCCAGAAAAGAATTTGACGAAAATTATGAATGGGGATTTAAAATTTCTTTAGTTTTATCTAGTATATTAATTTTAGTTTATTTTATTTACCCATCTATATTAATTAACGTTGTTTCATCAATAGTGATTTATTAATGAAATTTGAAATATTTAAGTTAGAAATGGCAACTAGCACAAGTGATGCTGCCGTAGATTTAATTAAAAGTAAAAAAAAATCAGGATTAGTTTACGCTGATACACAAACACACGGTAGAGGTACGCATGGAAAAAAATGGATTTCAGATAAAGGAAATTTGTTTGCATCAATTTTTTTTCCACTAAAAAAAAACTTTCCTCCATTCTCAGAGTTTTCAATTATAAATCCTGTCATAATTTCAGAGGTAATTATTAAATATTGTAAAAGTAATAATATAACTTTAAAATTTCCTAACGATATCTTTTTAAATGGAAAAAAAATTTGCGGTATTCTTCAAGAAATTATAACCTTTAATAATATAAATTATTTAATAATAGGAATAGGTATGAATGTTATTTCAAATCCTAAAATATTTAATAAGTATGAGGCTACAAATATTTTAAAAGAAACACAAAAAAAAGCAGATATAAAAAATTTAATAGAAAAAATTATATCATCATATGAAATTTTTTTTATTAACTTAAAATATTATAATTTTATAAGTTTTAAAAAAAAAGCTGACTATTTAGCTTCTAATTAAATAACAATATAATGAATATATTAATAGGAGATATAGGTAATACTGTTACAAAAATTTGTTTAATTGATGAGAATAAATTTATAATTAAAAAAAAATTTTTTTTAACCAGCAAACAAATTACATCAGAAAAAATATTAAAAAAAAAAATACGTTTTTTTTTAAAAAATGAATTTATAAATCCTATAGCATTATTCTCAAGTGTTGTTCCAAAGTATGAAAAAATTATTAAAAAATTATTAAAAAGATTTTATAAAACTAGCTTAATTGAATTAAAAGAAAAAAAAATTAAAAAAATAATTAGAATAAATGTTTCTAATAAAAAACAAGTGGGGTCAGATAGAATAGCTAATTCTGTAGGTGTTTACAAAAAATATAAAAATAACTGTATAGTGGTAGATTTTGGTACAGCTACAACATTTGATGTTGTTACTAAACGAGGTATTTACAGTGGAGGTGTAATAGCACCAGGCATCCATCTTTCAATTAAAAGTTTGACAACTTTTGCTGATCAAATTCCAATTTTTTCCATTAAAAAACAAAAAAAAGTTATAGGAAAAAATACTTTTGAAGCTTTAAATTCAGGATTTTATTGGGGATACTCAGGTTTAATTAATAATATTATTACAAAAATCGAAAAAGAAACCCAGAAAAAATATAAAGTCATTTTTACAGGAGGGTATGCTAGTTTATTTAAAACTTCTATATCAAGGCCATTTACTGTAGATAAGAATATTACGATAAGTGGTATAATAGAAATTTATAGAGAAAATATAAGAAGTTTTATTAAATGAAAAAAGAAGAATTTATTTTTTGTCCATTGGGTGGTTCTGGTGAAATCGGTATGAATATGAACTTATTTGCATACGGTAATTCAGATAATAGAAAATGGATAATAGTTGATATAGGTGTGACCTTTGCTGACGATTCTATTCCTGGAATTGATTTAATTTACCCTGACCCTGGATTTATAGTTGATAAAAAAAATGATTTGCTTGGTTTAGTTTTGACCCATGCTCATGAAGATCACATTGGCGCAATAGCACATATATGGCCAAAACTGCTTTGCAATATTTATGCAACACCATTTACAAGTGTTTTGATTCAAGAAAAATTTAAAGAAAAAAAAATAGATATTGGAAATAAATTAAAAATTATTAAACTTAATGGTAACGTTGAATTGGGACCTTTTAAAATTGACTTTGTTACATTAACTCATTCGATACTTGAGCCTAATGGTTTATGTATAGAAACACCTTCTGGAACAGTTTTACATACTGGCGATTGGAAATGTGATCCAAATCCTTTGATAGGAGAAACTATAAATGAAAAAAAACTAAAACAAGTAGGTGAGAAAGGAGTTTTAGCAATGATTTGCGACTCAACGAATGTATTTAGCCCTGGAAGGGCCGGATCAGAAATGGATGTAAGAAAAAGTTTACTAAACATAATGGAAAAGATTCCCAAAAGAATAATAGTTACATCTTTTGCTTCAAACGTAGCTAGGATGGAAAGTGTATTTTATTGTGCAAAAAAAACTGGAAGACAAATCTCTTTAATAGGAAGATCTATGCATAGAATTTATAAAGCTGCTAAACAGTGTGGATATTTAAAAAATTTAATTGAACCTTTAAATTCTAAAGAAGCTAAAAAAATTGCGAGAGAAAAAATTGTTTATTTGTGTACCGGAAGCCAAGGTGAGCCCAATGGTGCCATGATGAGAGTGGCTAACTATATACACCCAGACGTTTTTATAGAAACTGGTGATACAGTAGTTTTTTCATCTAAAATTATTCCAGGTAATGAAAAAAAACTTTCCAAACTCCATAATCAATTAGTTAAAAACGGAATAGAAGTAATTTCTGAAGATAATGCTTTCGTTCATGTTTCGGGTCACCCAAATAGAGAAGATTTAAAAGAAATGTATAATTGGGTAAAACCAAGATCTGTTATTCCTGTGCATGGAGAGCACAGACATATGATTGAACATATTAATTTTGCCAAGGAAATGCAGGTTCCTTATCCGGTTCAAGTTGAGAATGGCGACATAGTTAAATTATTTCCAGGTGAAAAACCAACAATAATTGATAAAGCTCCTGTTGGGAGAATTTTCGTAGATGGAAATATAAGTGTCGGAGAAGAATCTCAATCTATAAAAGATAGAAAAAATTTATCCCACAACGGATTTTTAGAAATAACTATAATTATTAATAATTCTGGTAGTTTAATAAATAAACCTATAATTTCATTTAAAGGGATACCAACTAATAATGGCAGTAGTGATTTTATTATAGATTTAGAAGATAAAATCAGAAGCACATGTAAAACTTTTTCTTTAAAAAATTCAAAGCAAGAATATAATTTGATTGAAGTTCTTAAGACTAATTGTAGGAAAACAATAAAAGAAAAAACTGGGAAAAGACCATATACAAACGTAAATCTCGTTAGAATCTAAAATTATGTATTTATCTAAGCTATTTATTCCTTTACTAAAAGAAAATCCCTCAGAGGCAAAAATTAAATCTCATCAACTCATGCTTAGAACAGGTATGGTTAAACAATCATCCGCAGGAATCTATTCATGGCTCCCCTTAGGATTCAAAATTATGAAAAAAATAGAAAATATTGTTAGAGAAGAACAAAATAAAATTGGAGCGCAAGAATTATTAATGCCAACAATACAATCTGCAGAAATATGGAAGGAAAGTGGAAGATATGACGATTATGGGGATGAAATGTTAAGAATAAAAGATCGCCAAGGAAAAGAATTGCTTTATGGACCAACTAATGAAGAGTTGATTACTGAGATTTTTAGATCTAGCATTAAGTCTTACAAATCATTGCCACAACTTTTGTATCATATTCAATGGAAGTTTAGAGATGAATTAAGACCAAGATTTGGTGTTATGAGATGCAAAGAATTCTTTATGAAAGATGCTTACTCATTTGATATAAGTGATGAAGAAGCTAAAATATCATACAATAAAATGCTTTTTGCCTATTTAAACACTTTTAAAAGACTGGGCCTAACGGCAATACCAATGGCGGCAGATACTGGACCCATAGGTGGAGATCTTTCGCATGAATTTATAATTTTAGCTGAGACAGGTGAAAGTAAAATTTATTCAGATAAAAGAATATTTGATATAGATATTAGTAAACACTCAAACAAAGAAGATTCAATTAAAGATTTAAGAAAAAAGTACGATGAATTTTATTCAGTAACAGATGATAAATTTAACGAAGATGAATTTAAAAAAAAAGTAACTATAGAAAACCAATTAGTAACCAAAGGAATAGAAGTAGGTCATATTTTTTACTTTGGAGATAAATATTCAAAACCATTAAATTGCTCTGTAGATCTTAAAGATGGAAAAAAAGTTTATGTTAAAATGGGATCATATGGAGTTGGCGTTTCAAGATTAGTTGGGGCAATTATTGAATCAAAATTTAATAACAATATTATGAAGTGGCCAGAAACAGTCTCTCCATTTGAGGTTGTTATAATACCAAGTCTTCAAAAAAATGATAAAACAAATTACTTAAAAGCAGAAAAACTATATAATGAATTAAAAAAAGACAATATTGATGTGTTGCTCGACGATACCGATGAGCACCTTTCAGCTAAATTTAAAAAATTTGATTTAATAGGCATTCCTTATCAAATAATACTGGGATCAAAATCAACAAATGATAAATTTGAATTTAAAGAAGTTAACGAAAAAACCGAATCTTTATCTATAAATGATATCAAAAATAAATTTTTAAATAAAAGAAAAGCAAATTGATTTCAAAAATTGAAAGAACTATAGCAATCAGATATCTTAAACCCAAAAAAAAAGAAGGTTTTTTAAAAATTATTTCCCTCTTTTCATTCACTGGTATAGCTTTAGGCGTTGCAATATTAATTATTGTAATGTCTGTTATGAGTGGTTTTAGAACTGAATTAATTAACAAAATTTTAGGATTTAATCCTCATATAATAGTTAAACCTTATGATAAAAAAATTGACAAAATAAACCTAAATAAAATTGATAATTTAAAAGAATTGATTTCGAAAACAGCATTTACTTTTAGTGGACAGGGAATTTTAATTAATAAAGAAAGTACTACAGGAGTATTAGTTAGATCACATCTTGATAATAAAATAGAAAAAATTGATTTAGTTAAAGAAGGCGTTATAGATGGATCTTTAAAATTGTTTAAAAAAGGATCCGTTTCAATAGGAAAGGAATTAGCGATATCATTAGGTTTAGTTGTCGGTGACGAAATAACTTTAATGTCAACATCAAATCTTGAAACCCCATTTGGCAATATACCTCTTCAAGAAAAATTCAAAATTTCATCTGTTTTTAGCACTGGGTTAGCTGAGTTTGATCAAAATATACTATTTATGACATTCGAAGATGCGAATTCTTTATTTGAACTCACAGATATAGATATAAATCTTGAAATATTTTTACATAAACCTGACAAAGTAAAACTTGTGAAAGAAAAAATTCAAAAAATATATAATAATCATTACGTTTATTCATGGGAAGATTTAAACAAATCCTTTTTTTCAGCTCTTAAAGTTGAACGAAATGTTATGTTTATTATATTAACACTAATTATTATTGTTGCTGCCTTTAATATAGTCTCTGGTTTAACAATATTAGTTAAAAACAAAACTAAAGAAATTGCAATCCTTAGAACTATAGGAGTCAGCAAAAACTCTATTGCTAAAATTTTTTTCTTAACTGGCTTTACAATAGGTTTACTTGCAACTATTACGGGTGTAGTTATTGGAATATCATTTTCTTTTTATATAGAAGAAATTAGAGTTCTAATTACTTCTATATTTGGGATAAAACTATTTCCTGAAGAAATTTATTTTTTAAGTAAAATACCATCAGAAATTAATTTATTTTATATATCTATAATTTCTTTTTTTTCTTTGTTAATTACTTTTTTAGCTACAATTTTACCATCTCTATCTGCGGCCAAGTTAGACCCTGTAAAGGCATTAAAGTATGAGTAAAGAAATATTAAAATTAAGTAAAATATCCAAAAGATATTTGCGTAAGAATGGTAATATTACAGTACTAAAAAACATAAATTTAATAATTAACAAAGGCGAATTAATTTCTCTTACAGGTCCCTCAGGCTCTGGTAAATCAACTTTATTACATATAATTGGGTTATTGGACCAACCTACTTCTGGAGAAGTTTTTTTTAAAAAAAAAAATTTTTCTAAATCGAGCGATAGTCAAAAAGATATTGTTAGAAAAAATGGTATTTCAGTAATTTATCAGCAAAACAATTTATTAAGTGACTTTACAGCTCTGGAGAATGTGCAGATCCCGTTAATTAACAATGGTATTTCATGGCCCGAATCACGAGAAAAAGGAAAAAAAATCTTGTCCTTAGTAAATCTATCAAGAAGGATAAATCATTTTCCAAATGAGTTATCAGGTGGGGAACAACAGAGAGTTGCAGTGGCGAGAGCATTAATAACGGAACCAGATTTAATTTTAGCTGATGAACCAACGGGAAGTTTAGATAGAAATACAGCTAACGAAATATTTTCATTATTCTTAAAATTAAAATCAAAAAACAGAGCAATACTTTATGCAACTCATAATAGAGAATTATCAAGTAAAGCAGACTATAAGTTAAATATTATAGATGGTAATATAACCAAAAAAAATGGTTGATGTTTTAAGAAGAGAGTTCACGCATTTAAAAATTCATACACAATATTCAATTTGTGAAGGTGCTTTAAGAACTATAGATTTAGCAAAATACTGCAAGGAAAATAAAGTTAAGGCAGTTGGTTTGTGTGATTCAAATAATTTATGTGGAGCTTTAGAATTTTCAGAGTCTATAGCCAAATCAAGAACTCAACCTATCATTGGAACGCAAATTAATATTAAACATAAAGGTGAAACTGGAAAAATTCCACTTTTTGCTAAAGATTTACAAGGTTATAAAAATTTAATAAAATTATCAACAAAGTCTTTCCTCGAAATAAAAGATAATGAAGAACCTCACTGTAAAATAGAAGACATTGTGTTTAGTTCAGAAGGTTTAATTATTTTTTCAGGTTCTTTTGATGGTTTAATAGGAAAATTATTTTCTAAAAACCTGACAGATGAAATATATAACATATTCAAAAATCTAAAAAAAAAATTTAAAGATAATTTTTATCTTGAGGTCCAAAGGCATGGAGATCTGGGAGAGAGTTTATTTGAAAAGTTTATAATTAATGCATCAAATAAATTTTCTTTACCTCTAATTGCTTCACATGAAGTTTTTTATCTTGGTAAAGATATGCATGAAGCGCATGATGCTTATTTATGCGTTGGTGAAAAAACTTATGTTAATGTCAAAGATAGAAGAAAATATACAGATTCCCACTATTTAAAATCTAGTGAAGAAATGTTTAAACTATTTGAAGATCTTCCGGAAGCTTTAGAGAATAATATAAATTTTCCTTTAAGAATTTCTTATAGACCACAAAACTCAGTTCCAATCTTACCTAACATTGAAACTAGTGAAGTAAAAAATGTAACTGAGATATTAATTAACGAATCAAAAAAAGGATTAGAAGAAAAATTAAATAATTATGTTTTCCAATATGATAAATTGCGTGACAAAAAAGAATTAGAAAATTTATATAACAAAAGATTAGATCACGAAATTAATATAATTTTAAAAATGAAATATTCTAGCTATTTTCTTATAGTTTCAGATTATATAAAATGGGCAAAAAAAAACGATATCCCTGTGGGGCCTGGGCGTGGATCTGGAGCTGGCTCATTAGTAGCTTGGGTTCTTTCTATAACAGATATAGATCCTATTAAGTTTGATTTAATTTTTGAAAGATTTTTAAATCCAGATAGCATTTCTATGCCTGATTTTGATATAGATTTTTGTGAAGAAAAAAGAGATAAAGTTTTTGAATATCTTAAACAAAAATATGGCAAAGGTGTTGCTCACATCATTACATTTGGAAAATTAAAAGCAAGAATGGCTTTCCGTGACATTGGAAGAGTTTTAGGTTTACCTTATGGTTATGTTGATTCTCTTTGTAAAATGATTCCCTTTGATCCATCTCGTCCTATATCTTTAGAAAAAGCCATAGCTCAAGAGCCTAGAATAAGAAAAGAAGAAGAAAAAGATCCTAGAGTTAAAAAACTTGTAGAAATTTCAAAAAAACTGGAAGGGTTAAATCGAAATATGGCAACACATGCTGCGGGAGTAGTTATTCCTGAAAAGAACTTAGCTGAATTTGTGCCTTTATATAAAGATCCATCATCAAAATCACTCTTACCATCAACTCAATTTGATATGTATGCATCTGAAAATGCAGGCTTAGTTAAATTTGATTTGCTTGGTCTTAAAACTTTAACAGTAATAAGTAAAACTATATCTCTTCTTAAAGAAAAAAAAATTACTTTAGATATAAGTAAAATTAAATTAGATGATCCTAAAATATTTCAATTGTTGAGTTCAGGCCATACAATTGGTTTATTTCAACTGGAGAGTGCTGGTATGAGAGATGCACTCATAAATATGAAACCAAATAAATTTGACGATATTATTGCATTGGTTGCACTCTATAGACCTGGACCAATGCAAAATATTCCAATTTATAACCAGTGCAAGCATGGTGAAAAAGAACCGGATTATTTACATCCCAAAATTAAAAAAATACTAGAACCTACTTATGGTGTAATTATTTATCAAGAGCAAGTAATGCAGATTGCTCAAGAACTATCAGGTTTCTCTGCCGGTGAAGCTGATATTTTAAGAAAAGCAATGGGTAAAAAAAAAAGATCTGAATTAGAAAAACAAAAAGAAAGATTTGTTAATGGAGCTATTAAAAATGGAATTAACAAAGATACTGCAATTTTTATTTTTAAAAAAATTGAACCTTTTGCGGAATATGGTTTTAATAAAAGTCATGCGGCAGCTTATGCTCTTATTGCTTATCAAACAGCTTATCTAAAGAGTTATTATCCAAACGAATTTATTGCTGCATCAATGTCCAATGAACTTGCTAACACTGATAAGTTAAGCGAATTTTATGAAGAATTAAAAAGACTAAATATTAACGTGCAAAGACCTTGTATAAATAAATGCTTTGCAGAATTCTTGCCAAAAGACAAAGTATTTTACTATGCTTTAGGTGCTATTAAAAATGTTGGTTTTGAGGCAGTTTCTAGAATTGTTCAGGAAAGAAAAAAAAATGGATTATTTAAATCTATTAGCGATTTCATTTACAGGGTGGACCCTAAAAATATAAATAAATTGCAATTAGAAGGGTTAGTAAAAGCAGGAGCTTTTGACGAAATATTTATTAATAGAAAAGTTTTATATGAAAACATACCTAACATAATTCAAAATTCTAAAACTATTTACGAAAATAAAATTAATAATCAAACAAGTTTATTTTCAGATGATGGGCAAAAAATTTCATACTTAATCAGCAACAACAACACTTCCTCATGGCCTACCAGTGAAATTCTATCTAATGAATTTACTTCAGTTGGGTTTTATTTATCAAACCATCCTTTAAGAGCTTATGAAGATATACTTGACCAACATAAAGTAAAAACCTTTAAAGAATTTGAAAGCACTGATGATAAACAATGTCTTTTGGCTGGCACCATTATGTCAATAAAAGAAAAAAAAACATCAAAAGGAAATTTATTTGCTATTGTTAAATTTAGTGATTTAAGTAAAACTTTTGAACTTTTTCTTTTTTCTGAAATATTAGAAAAAAATAAAGATAAATTAAAAGTTGGAAACTCTTTTTTATTAACAATATTAAGAGATAAACAAAATCAAGATAACAGATTTAGAAGAATAAGTGTTAGAAAAGTTGAAAAAATAAGTGATATTTCTAAAATAACTTATTCTAATGTCCATATAGAGATCGATAAGCCAAATAATTTAGAAAAACTTTATCAATCTTTGAAAGAAAAGGGGGATTCTATAATTAAAATTTCTATTTATGATACAGGTAAAAATTATTTATTTGAATTGAAAGATAAAAGAAAATTTAATTATGAAACCTTTAAAAACCTCAATAAAGAGCATTTTATAAAGAAAATTAGTATTTAATTTTTATTGCCTTTTCACATTTAAACTTGTAGAACACACATTAATTACGCACACAGTTTTCGGTTGAAAGACCTTCCGGTCCTTAAATGGAAAGAGCTGTGGTGGAATAACCGGGAAATTATGAATTTACCAAGTTTAACTATTAAACAATTATTGGAAGCTGGAGTACATTTAGGGCACAAAACTTTTAGATGGAACCCAAAAATGAGCAAATTCATTTTTGGATCAAAAGAATCAATTCATATAATTGATTTAGTTCAAACATTAGAAATGACAAACTCTGCACTATATGAAATACATAAATGTATTTCTGGTGGAGGAAAAATACTATTTGTTTCAACTAAAAAGCAAGCAACTGATACAATAGCCGAATTAGCAAAGGATACTTCCCAATTTTTTGTTAACCATAGATGGTTGGGTGGAATGTTAACTAACTGGAAAACTATATCTAATTCAATTAAACTTTATAAAAAGCTTACTGTAGACCTAAAGAAAGAAAGTCAAGGGTTAACGAAAAAAGAAATTTTAAAACTAGGGACGAAGAGAGACAAGCTGGAAAGATCATTAGGAGGTATAGCAGATATGAAAACTATACCAGACATGATTTTCATAATTGATACAAACGTGGAATCTTTAGCAGTAAAAGAAGGCTTAAAGTTAAATATTCCAATAGTTGCTGTGGTTGACACAAACTCTGATCCAACAGGAATAAACTTTCCAATACCAGGTAATGATGATGCAAGACGTTCAATAAATTTATATTGTGATTTAATTAAACAAACGATAATTGATGCACAAAAGCATATAGTTAAAAAAAGTACTGATGAAATAAATTTAGAAAAGAAAGAAGAATCAGAAAAAAAAATAAAAACCTTAGATATAAAATCCCAAACATCAACTAAAAAAATTTACGAAACAGGCAAAAACAAAAAGGTTGAAATAATTAAAAAGCCTGAAAATAAATTTAATAATCCCAAATAAAAAATATTTTTTATGCCAGCAGTCAATATTTTAGAGAAAGTAAAAGAATTAAGAGAAATTACAGGAGTAGGATTTAAAGATTGTAAAAATGCTATTGATGAGACAAATGGAGATATCCAAAAATCGATAGACCTTTTAAGAACAAAAGGTATTTCAAAAGCTAACAAAAGAATGGGAAGAATAGCTGCTGAAGGCATTATTTGCATTTCTGAAAAAAATAATGAATTTTCAATAGTTGAAATAAATAGTGAAACTGACTTTGTCGCAAAGAACAATGAATTTATAACTTTTGGTGAAGAAATATCTTTATTAGCTTTGAATAATTCTGGAGATTTAGAAAAAATTTTAAATTCAAAGATGTTAAGCAACAAAAGTGTTAAAGATAGTCTTGTTGATTTGATTTCAAAAATAGGTGAAAAGATAACTCTTAGAAGAGTCTCTTTTATTAAAAAAGATAAAACCGTTAATTTTTCTTATATACACACGGCCATAAAAAAAAACGTTGGAAAATTGGGCGTAGTATTAAGTTTAGAAACAGCAAGAAAAAATGATGAAGTATTATCAAATTTTGGTAAAAATTTATCAATGCATATTGCTGCATCTTCACCACTTGCTATCGATAAAGAAGGGCTTGATCAAGAAATAATAAATAAAGAGAAAGCAATAATAATTGAAGAATTAAAAAACAGTGGCAAAGAATCTAAAATTGTAGAAAAAATTACTGAAGGAAAATTAAATAAGTTTATTAACGAAAACACTTTACTAAATCAAGATTGGATTATGGAGCCAAAAAAGAAAGTTAAAGACATTTTAAAAGAAATAGCTGGTAATGATAAAATAGGTATAAAAAATTTTATTAGGTTTAAAGTGGGCGAAGGGATTGAAAGTTAATGAGTTCAGAAGACGCTTTAAAAAATTGCAATATTAAGATGAAAAAGGCTTTTGATATTTTTAATCAAGATTTATCTTCATTAAGAACAGGGAGAGCAAATATTTCCATGCTTGATATTATTAAAGTCGATATATATGGACAAAATATGTCTATTAATCAAGTTGCAACATTAACTACACCAGATTCAAGAACATTAAACGTTCAAGTTTGGGATTCAAACAATGTTCCTCTAATTGATTCAGCTATAAAAAAATCAAGCTTAGGTATAAATCCGCAAATAGATGGTCAATTAATTAGAATACCAATTCCAAGTTTAAACGAAGAAAGAAGAGTTGAGTTAAAAAAAGTAATGGGAACCTTAGCGGAAAAAGCTAAAGTTTCAATTAGAAATATAAGACGTGAAGCTAATGATATTATGAAAACAAGTCTTAAAGAAAAAGAAACAAGCGAAGATGAATTCAAAAACTATGAAAAAAAAATTCAAAATTCCACTGATTTAAAAATAGAAGAATTGGAAAAAAGATTAAAAGAAAAAGAAAAAGAAATAATGACCATATGAATAAGTTAAATCATGTTGCTATTATAATGGATGGTAATGGTCGATGGGGTTTAAAAAGAAAAAA
>Ga0114999_10001023_pt1 | contig 39946 bp, 44 predicted proteins | sample ArcticOcean_MG_C_3_FD_89820 | JGI IMG/M metagenome (GOLD analysis project Ga0114999, IMG submission 89820) | Marine microbial communities from western Arctic Ocean - ArcticOcean_MG_CB8_126 | ecosystem: Environmental > Aquatic > Marine > Oceanic | place: Arctic Ocean: Canada Basin | collected...
TTTAAATTTATTTAAGTTCCACTTTGGCTTATCTTTTGCCCAAAAAATTTTAATTCTAGAAGAATTTTTTTTCAAATAGGGAATTTCACTTTTAGAAATATTCCTTATTCCAAAAGAAATCACAGAAACATTTTTATAGTCTAAGCATCTCTTGATTGCAGAAGCGTGAGAAAACTTTTCACCATTATAGCTTTCTCTCAAGTCTGCGTGTGCATCAAAGTGCAATAAGTATAATTTTTTATATTTTTTAACAAATGGAGCAATGCAACCTGGCGTAATTGAATGTTCACCACCCAATGTCATAGGAAAAAGGTTTTTACTTAAAATTTTTTCATTAATGTCAGACATTTTTTTTAGTGCTTTTTTAATATTTTTATTAATTGAAAATGGCTTTAAAGTTTTAATTCCAATCTTTTTATATGGCTCACAGTTTAGTTCTTCGTCATAAAGCTCTACTTGGTGGGAAGCTTTAATTATTTCTTTTGGACCATTCCTGGTACCACCACCATAACTAACAGTTTTTTCTAAACCAAAAGGAATAATAACTACTTTTTCTTTAGAATTAAATTTATTATCAATTCCAAGAAACCCCTTTTTATTTGGAAAATAATTCAATTTTTAACCGAAGATATTTGAGAAATTTTTAGGTTTTCTTTGTTCCCAATGCTTACGATGGTAAGCATCGCTAGCTATTAAAGGCAGAACACTTGTTGCTTCAGCAAAGACCATCTGTTCTTTTGCAACATTAACTTTGCCCCACGAGCTTGCTTCTTTAAGTGTAGAACTGCTGCAAGCGCCATCTCTGGTGTCAGCTACAGTAATTTGTATTGCGTATTTATGCATATCAACTTCTTTACCTAAAAGCTCTGCACAAACTACTGTATCTTGTACAAAATTTTTTGGCACCCCACCACCAATCATTAAAAGACCAGAGGATTTAGATTTAATTTTTATTTCAGTTAATTCTCGAAATTCTCTTATTGAATCTATAGTTATACATTTTTTAGGGTTTTTTTCCTGATGCATTACCAATCCAAATCCTGCGCTGGAATCAGTAAAAGCTGGGCAAAAGATAGGAACATTATTATCGTATGCAATTTCAATCAGAGAATCTTTTTTCTTTGCATTTGTTTTTAAATATTTCCCTATTTCTTTTATAAATTCTCTAGATGTATAAGGTCTTGGCTCCAAGTTATCCGCAATATCACATATAGTTTTATCACATGTTTGCAGTTCTTTTTCATCAATATAAGTATCATATATTCTATCAATATAATTTTCTCTTAGCTCGGCGTCGTCTTGAAATTGTGATCCTTGATAATGTCTAAATCCTAAAGCTTCAAAAAAATCCATATCAATAATTGAAGCACCAGTAGCAACTATTACATCAATCATATTATATTTAATCATATCGGAATATATTTTCATACAGCCTGCAGCTGAGGTTGACCCCGCCAAAGTTAAAAAAGTTGTACAGTTTTTATCTAATAGCATTTCATTAAAAATACCAGATGCTTTGGCAGTATCTCTAGAAGTAAAAGACATTTTATCCATAGAATCTATAATTTTTCTTGAGTCAAAAGATGTAATATCAATGTGTTCAATAGGCTTTTTTAGAAAGGCTTTTTTGTTATGACCTAACTTCGGATTTTTTTTATTATTCATTTAAGCAACAAGATAACTAGAAGTGCTATCCTTTTCATACATTGACATTATAGGTTTATCATGTATTTCAAATATTTCATTAGAATAAAAACCATTAAACTTAGTTCTAAAAGTTAAAGAATAAGCGCCAAGCTGACCAATCTCTATATAATCTCCCTCTTTTAGGTTATTGGGTAAAAGGAAAGGGCCTTTCATAAAGTCTGCGCTATCACAAGTAGGACCATACAAACTAAAAGAAGTTAGTTTTTTAGAAAAAAATCTTCCGTTAGGAATCATTCTTGTGGGGAGAATAAAGTTTAACACACCCGCATCAAATAAACTGCCATACGTTCCGTCGTTGATATAAATTTTTTGTTTTTTTCTAAGGGTTACTTTAACTATTGAAGATCCACTTTCAGCAACAAGAGCTCTACCCGGCTCACACAATAATTCAGGTTTGCTTTCTAATTTTAAATTATCAAAAGCTTTTTGTATTTCTTGCATATAGTTTACAAGAGGTTGAGGTTGCAAATCTGGATAAATAGATGGGAATCCTCCTCCAACATTTATAATATCTGGAATTATTTTTGTTTTTTTGATTATATTTCCAATTTCTCTAATCCCCTTAGCATATGAAATTGGATGCATACACTGAGATCCTACATGAAAACTTAAACCAACTTTTTTAGCATGCGCTTTTGCAAGTCTTAACAAACCTAAAGCTTCACTTGGGAGCGCACCAAACTTTTGGGATAAATCAATTTCTGCATGTTCATTTGAAACAGAAACTCTAATATAAAGTATTAAATCTTTAGCGCTATTAGTTGCTTCTATAATTTTCTGCAATTCGTCTTTTGTGTCCAAGACAAAATCTCGGACATTATAATTAAAATATGCTTCTTTTATATACTCTCTACTTTTTACAGTATTCATATAATAAGTGCGCGCCTTGGGTAATAATTTTTTAATTAATTTAATTTCATTAATTGAAGCAACATCAAATTTATTAATTCCACTTTCACCAATAATCTTAATCACTTTTTCATTTGGATTTGTTTTTACCGCATAAAGAATTTCACCTGGAAATTTTTTTTTAAACCAACTGCAAGCTAATTTTATAGAATCCGGTCTTATGCAATAAATTGGCTCTACTGGTCGAATATTATTAACCAATTGATCAACTGAATTAAATTTTTGCATTTCATCAATCCCCTTTTCTATTAAAAAAAATAAAAAAAAATTAAAAAAAAAGTTATTATTTTCGTTTTTATAGAAATGAGAAGTGATGTCAACAAATAATATCAAGCATAAATAACATTAAATTATTCTCTTGAAAATTAATTTTCCGAACTTATATCTCTTTTAAGTTAAAATAAAAAAAATATGAAAACAGAACAAGAAAAAAAAATTATTCGAAAAATCACTGATTTTGCTGATAAATCGCTACTTATTGTGGATGATGATAATCCTCTTAGAGACAGATTAGCAAGAGCGATGGAAAAAAAGGGATTTGAGGTAACACAAGCCGAAAGTGTGGAGCAAGGTATAAGTCATACCAGAAATACACCTCCAGCGTTTGCTGTCATTGATTTGCGATTAAATGACGGAAGCGGGCTAGAGATAATTAAAGAGATTCGAAAACACAAAAAGGATAGTAGAGTAGTTATGCTGACTGGATATGGAAACATACCAACTGCAGTAGCCGCAATCAAAGCTGGAGCCATAGATTACATCCCAAAACCTGCTGATGCAGATGATGTAGAAAATGCTCTTTTGGCTATGCCAGATTCTAAAGCAGTGCCACCGGAAAACCCTATGTCTGCTGATAGAGTTAAATGGGAACACATTCATAGAGTTTTTGAATTATGCAATAGAAATGTTTCAGAAACAGCCCGGAGATTAAAAATGCATAGAAGAACTCTGCAAAGAATTCTTTCTAAAAGATCACCTAAATAATTTTTATTGATTTTTTTATTTTTAAAATATTAGGAATTAAAAATGCTAATAATAACATTTTAAATAGTTCTGCTAATAAAAATGGTTGAGCTCCTAATTTGAATATTGGTTTTTCCCATCCAATTAAATTTCCTAACCACAACATACCAAAAATATAAACAAAACTTACAGAAAATACTAATTTTAAAAAATTAAATAAAATTTTTTTATCATACTTAAAAAGACTAGAAACATAAATTGCTATTAAAAATCCAATGAGATAACCCATAGTTGGACCAGTGAAATATATTAAGCCAATTCCTTTTTCTGGTGTATTAGCAAATACAGGTAAGCCAAAAATCCCTTCTAATAGATATAAAGTTACAGTGAGTAAACCAATTTTAGTCCCTAACATTATTCCGAGAAGCAAAACTACAAATGTTTGCATTGTCATAGGCACAGGATAAAAAGGAATTTTAATTTTAGCAGAAATTGCTAATAGTAAACTGCCTAATATTGTTATTATAATAAGTTTGGTAGCTCTACCCAATTCAATTTTTTTGATTGCTTCCATTTAAATACAATACTACTTTTTTTATTGAAATCTAGCTTTTTGTAGCACCAATAAATACGTCTTCTAAATTACCTTCTTCAGTTGAAATATCATCAATCTCCATCCCTGAATTTTTAATTTTACTTATTATTTCATCTATTTTATGCTTTTTTTTTTCATATAAAGCTATTATTTCATTTTTATTTGTATAAGAGATTTTAATTCCATTTAAAGTTTCAGAATTAATTTTAATTATTTTTTTCACTTTAAAAATGATTTTTTTGGTTTTTATAGTATCTAACAAATTATCTGTTGTATCTAATTTTACTAGATTTCCTTTGTTTAAAATTGCTATTCTATTGCACATTTGTTGCGCCTCATACATTAGGTGGGTAGTTAAGATAATTGTAACTCCTTTTTCATTAAGTGATTTTACATTGTTCCATAAGTTTTCACGCAATTCTACATCGACTCCTGCTGTTGGTTCGTCCAAAACTAAAATAGGAGGCCTATGTACCATAGCTTTACCAATTAGCAATCTTCTTTTCATACCACCTGATAAACTTCGTGCATAAGAATTTGCTTGTTTTTCAAGAGAAACTAATTTTAGTATTGTGTCTGTGATCCTATCTTTTTTTGGGATTCCATATAATCCTGCCTGTAATTCCAATAATTTTTTAGGACTAAAAAAAGCGTCAAGGTTTACTTCTTGAGGAACAATTCCAATAGAAGATCTTACTTGTCGTGGATTTTTATCCAAATCATAACCCCACACATTAACTTCCCCAAAATTTTTTATAACAGTTCCCGCTAGTATATTTAAAAAAGTGGTTTTTCCTGCACCATTAGGCCCAAGTAACCCAAATATTTCACCTTCTTTCACCTCTAAGTTTAAATTATTTAGGGCTTTAATAGGATTTGATGATTTTTTTGAATAAATTTTAGTTAATTTTTCTACTTTTAGCGCATTTTTTTTATTCATGATAATTAAGCTTTTATATATCCTTAACACTATTTAAAATAGATAAATATTATTCTATGAATTCTATAAAAAAAACAGACCATTTTTACCTAATTGATGGATCGGGTTACATTTTTAGGGCTTATTATGCTTTGCCCCCACTTTCAAGAAAAAGTGATGGAATGCCTACGGGTGCAGTAAATGGATTTTGCTCTATGTTGTTTAAGCTATTAGAAGATTCTAGATCTGATGATAGCATTTATAAGCCAACACACTTTGCTGTGATATTTGATTCAGCTAGAAAAAATTTTAGAAATGATATTTATAAAGAATATAAAGCTAATAGATCAGAAGCACCAGAAGATTTAATTCCTCAATTTGAATACATTAGAAAATCTGTTGAAGCATTTAATTTACCATCAATAGAATTACTTAACTACGAGGCTGATGATTTAATAGCAACTTATGCAAAAAAAATTATTAAAGCAGGTGCTAAAGCAACAGTTATTTCATCAGACAAAGATTTAATGCAATTAGTTTCTGACGATGTAAGACTATACGATCCAATGAAAAGTAAAGTTTTGGGAAAGAAAGAGGTTTTTGAAAAATTTGGAGTAAAACCTAACCAAGTTATAGATGTGCAAGCGTTAGCTGGAGATTCTTCAGATAATGTTCCGGGCGTTCCAGGCATTGGAATTAAGACAGCATCTGAACTTATAAACAAGTATAAAACTTTAGATATTTTATTAAAAAACGCAGGTGAAATTCCTCAAAATAAAAGAAGAGAGACTTTATTGGCCAATAAAGATAAGGCTCTTTTAAGCAAGCAGTTGGTTACTCTCAAAGATGATGTTCCTGTTAAAGATGATCTAAATAGCTTTATTTTAAAAGAAGTTCAAAAAGAAAAACTTTACGATTTTTTAAGAGAGATGGAATTTAATAGAATATTAAGCCAGGCTATAAGTTTTTATGGGCAGTCCACAAAATCAAACGGTGAATTAAGTGTTTTAAAAAAAGAATCATCCAAGGTTAATATTAAAAACTACGAAAGTATTACTAATGAAAAAGATTTAGATAAATGGATTAAAATTCTAAATGAAAAATCAGTTATTTCTGTTGATACTGAGACCTCTTCTTTAAACCCATTAGAAGCTGATTTAGTTGGCGTTTCATTCAGTTATGGAGTTAATAAAGCTTGCTATATACCGTTAGGTCACAAAAATATTAAAGGTTTAAAAAAAGAAATAGTTTTAGAAAAAATTAAAGTAATATTAGAAGATTCTAGTATAAAAAAAGTTGGTCAAAATATTAAATTTGACTTTATTATTCTTAAGCAGAATGGGATTGAGATTAATCCTATAGAAGACACAATGCTAATTTCATATACTTTAGATGCGGGGATTAATAGACACAATCTAGATGTGCTTTCCCAAATTCATTTAAACCATAAAACTATACCTTATAAAGAATTAGTAGGTACTGGAAAAAATAAGTTAAACTTTTCTGATATAGCGCTAGATAAAGCTACAGAGTACGCAGCTGAGGATGCCGACATAACTTTAAGACTCTATAACCATCTTAAAGTAAGGCTTGATGAAGAAAAGCTAAGTAAAGTCTATGAGATTTTTGAAAAACCAATGGTAAAATTATTATCTAAATTAGAATTTAATGGTATTAAAGTTGACAATGTATATCTAAAAAAATTATCTAAAAATTTTGAGTTAAAATTAAAAAAAATAGAAAAAGAAATATACTTAATAGCAGGCAAAGAATTTAATATAGGTTCGCCCAAACAGCTTGGTGAAATAATTTATAATGAACTTAAAATCGCAAAATTAAAGAAAACAAAGAAAGGAAGTCTAGCTACAAATATTAATATACTTGAAGATCTAGCTCTTACAGGGCATAAATTTCCTAAACTGATAATAAAGTGGAGACAAATTTCAAAGCTTAAAAATACCTATTCAGATGCTTTACAAGATCATATAAATAAAAAAACAAAAAGAGTACATACTTCTTTTTTACTAGCAGCTACAAATACTGGAAGGTTAGCCTCTAGTAATCCAAATTTACAAAATATTCCAATTAAAACAGAAGAAGGAAAAGAAATTAGAAAAGCTTTCATAGCTGATAAAAAAAATGTTTTGATTTCAGCAGATTATAATCAAATAGAAATGCGAATTTTAGCTGACATGGCTGATGTAAAACAATTAAAAATGGCTTTTAAAAATAATGAAGATATTCATAGTTTAACTGCGAGTCAGGTATTTAATGTTCCAATTAATCAAGTTAATGATGATCTTAGAAGAAAAGCCAAAACAATTAATTTTGGAATTATTTATGGAATTACCCAATATGGATTAGCTAAACAAATTTCTGTATCAAATCAAGAAGCATTAGATTTTATAAATTCTTATTTTAAAAAATTTCCTGAAATAAAAGAGTATATGAATTCAACAATTAGCACTTGTCGTAAACAAGGATATGTAAGTAATATTTTTGGTAGAAGAATTCACTTTAGAAGTATTAATGATAAAAATTTTAGCATTAGAAGTTTTCAAGAGAGAGCGGCAATCAATGCACCAATTCAAGGCTCTGCTGCAGATATAATTAGATTAGCTATGATTAAGATAAATAAATTGATCGAAGAGGATAAAAAATTGCAAACCAAGATGTTGTTGCAAATACATGATGAACTTATATTTGAATGTTTAGAGATAAATAAAGAGTATGTTAAAAAAACTATAAAAAAAGTAATGACATCAATTTCGAGCTCTGAATACCACATGTTTTCAATTCCACTAGAAGTTAATGTAAACTCTGGATATAATTGGGGAGAAGCACATTAATACTTCTACGCTTGCCCAATTTGTGACAATTTAGTATTTTTATATAAGATATATTTTTAATTATGAGTTACACAATTGCACTAGTAGATGACGACAGAAATATACTTACTAGTATAAGTATGGCGTTAGAAAACGAAGGTTTTAAAGTACAAACGTATATTGATGCTGAAAATGCATTAGTTGGTATCAGCAGGAATCCTCCCGATTTAGCAGTTATAGATATTAAAATGCCAAGAATGGATGGAGAAGAGCTGCTTAAAAGATTAAGAAAAAAAACAACAATCCCAATATTATTTTTAACGTCAAAAGATGAAGAAGTTGATGAACTATTAGGCTTAAAACTTGGTGCAGATGATTTTATTAAAAAATCAGGAGGGTTTTCTATTAAAATTCTTATTGAAAGAATAAGAGTTCAGTTAAGAAAAAAAACAAGCAATATAGAAGATACAAAAAATTTAATTAAACATGGAAAACTAGTGTTAGATTCTTCTCAACTTGAATGTGAATGGAATGGGCTAGCTCTTCCAGAAAAGTTGACAACAACAGAATTTTTAATTGTCAAAGAGCTTGCTAAAAGACCAGGAATAATTAAAGAGCGCGCCCAATTAATGGATATAGCATATAAAGATAATAATGATATAGAAGACAGAACCATAGATAGCCATGTTAAAAGAATTAGAAAAAAATTTAAAAAAGTAGATCAAAATTTTTCAGCAATAGAAACAAGATATGGAAGTGGATATAGGTGGAATATTAGTTAATGAAGTTAAATCTTTTTAGTACAAGCTTAATTCTAAGAAAGTTTATAATTTTTAATCTAATTATTTTTTTTATATTAGGTATTGTTACAATTTTATATCTTAATGAAATAAAACCTAATTTAGTTAAAAATAGGTCAATACAACATGAAAAAATTATAAATAATACATTAGAACATATTAATAGATTAAATATTGAACTTACAAAAGAAAGAGTAGTTGAGTTTTTATTGTCTACAAGATTTTTATTTCAAAATTTAGATAGGGTGCAGTTATATGACCTTAATTCCAATTTACTAGGCGATACTGATACACTAGACTTGGTTCCAAATATTTTTATTAAAAGCAAAAACGTTCAAGAAACTTCAATTGATAAAACAAATGAAAGTATAAATAAGAATGAAAATATTGAACTATTAAAAAGCAAAAATTTTGATACAAAAAATTATGTTAAAGAATATTCTAAGAAAAAAAATACTAGTAAAAAGCTAGTTATAAGTGAAACAATTAATAATAATTTTTATGTTATCACTATAAATTCTGTAAAAATAAATGGAATAAAAAAAGGTTATATTATTGTTTCAGAAATTGCTGATGAAATACTAGTTGCAGTAGACGAAAGAAAAAATTTTATTTTAAGAACAGTTTTATCGGTAGTGCTTGTTATTTTTATTTTTTCTGTTTTTTTAAATAAGTATATTTTAAAACCTATAAGATCTTTAGTCCTTTATACAAAAGCTATCAAAGAAAAAGATGTAAAGCTTGATAAGCATGAAAAGTATTTACAAAGAAAAGATGAAATTGGTCAACTATCAAGATCTTTAAATGAAATGACAGAAGACTTTTACAAAAGAATAAGTATAGCAGAAACATTTTCTTCAGATTTAGCTCACGAAATAAGAAATCCTTTAACTTCTTTGAAGGGCGCTTCAGAAGTTTTAGAAGGCACCAATGATAATGAAAAAAGAAAAAAGTTAATAAAAATTATAAGTCATGATGTAGAAAGAATTGAAAGACTTATTACAGATTATTCACAAATGTTAAAAGATGAAGCATCTTTATCAAGAGCAAAGATGGAAAAAATTGATCTTTTAAATGTAGTTAATTCCGTTGTTGAAGATTTTAATATTGACTTATTAAATTCAAATAAAAATATAAAAATACAAATAAATCACATAAACCTAAATGGTTCTAAACTTAATGTTTTGGGAGTCGAAAGCAAACTTGAGCAAATACTAGCAAATCTTTTAGATAATGCCATTTCTTTCAGCCCGCCAAATAGTCAAATATTGATCCAGTGTGGTATTAAAAAAAAGAAAGTACAACTATTTATTGAAGACGAGGGACCAGGATTTAATGAAAATAATATTGATAAGATTTTTAACAGATTTTATAGCAATAGACCGCAAAATTTTGGAGAGCATTCAGGCTTAGGATTAAATATTGTAAAAAATATTATAGAACTTCACGGAGGAACAATTGTCGCCTCAAATATATTAAGTAGCAATAAAGGTGCCAGAGTCGAAGTGCTTTTACCTATTTATAATTGATTAATTTAATCAATAAGTTGATAGTTTTATATTAACTTGTTAAATAGACAACAATTATGACACAAGATTATAAAGTAAAAGATATCAACCTAGCAGAGTTCGGTCGAAAAGAAATTTCAATCGCTGAAACTGAAATGCCAGGATTAATGGCTTTAAGAACAGAATATAAAGGTAAGTTTCCTCTTAAAGGAGCAAGAATTCTTGGTTGTTTACATATGACAATTCAAACAGCAGTCCTTATTGAAACGCTTGTTGATTTAGGTGCAGAAGTTAGATGGTCATCTTGCAATATTTTTTCTACTCAAGATCACGCAGCAGCAGCTATTGCTAAAGTGGGTATACCAGTTTTTGCTTGGAAGGGCGAGACGGAAGAAGAATATTGGTGGTGTGTTAAACAAACAATCGAAGGTAAAAAAGATTGGAAAGCAAACATGATTCTTGATGATGGTGGGGATCTTACAGCTTTGATGCATAAAGACTATAAAGACATGATGAAATCAATTAAAGGTTTATCGGAAGAAACAACAACTGGAGTTTTGGCTCTTAAAAAAATGGAAGAACAAGGCACATTATTAGTTCCGGCTATTAATGTTAATGACTCAGTAACTAAATCTAAATTTGACAATTTGTATGGTTGTAGAGAAAGTTTAGTTGATGGAATTAAAAGAGCAACAGATGTTATGATGTCAGGAAAAGTTGCAATAGTTGCAGGATTCGGAGATGTTGGCAAAGGTAGTGCTGCCTCTTTAAGACAAAGTGGCGCAAGAGTTATGGTTACAGAAGCGGACCCAATATGTGCACTACAAGCAGCTATGGAAGGTTACGAAGTTGTTTTAATGGATGAAATGATTAAAGAAGCTGACATAGTAGTTACAGCCACTGGTAACAAGGATATTGTTACAGCAGATCATATGAGGGATATGAAAGATAGAGCAATACTTTGTAATATTGGACATTTTGATAATGAGATTCAAGTTGAGGCTTTAAAAAATTATAAATGGGATGAAATTAAACCACAAGTCCATGAAGTGACAAAGCCAGACAATAAAAGAATTATTTTATTAGCAGAAGGAAGACTTGTAAATCTAGGGTGTGCTACAGGACATCCAAGTTTTGTTATGAGTGCATCTTTTACTAACCAAACAATTGCACAAATAGAGCTATGGAATAATTCAGATAAATATGAAAAAAAAGTTTATGTCTTACCCAAGCATTTAGATGAGAAGGTTGCGACACTTCATTTAGAAAAAGTAGGTGCGAAATTAACTAAACTTTCACAAGAACAAGCTGATTATATTAGTGTAGATACTAAAGGTCCTTTTAAACCCGACACCTATCGCTACTAATAATCTTTAGTAGTTTAATGGAATTAAAATCGTTAAAAGATACCAAAAGTTTTTCAAAAAAAATTTCAAAGATTATAAACTGTGGAGACACAATTTTTCTTTTTGGTGAAATAGGAACTGGCAAGACGACATTTGTTCGCTATTTAATTAATCATCTAGAAGTTGAAAATCGAATTAAAAAAAGTGATGTATTAAGCCCAACATTCAATATAGTTTATGATTATATAGTTAACAAAACAAAAATTCAGCATTATGATTTATATAGACTTAAGAATTATAATGATATTCTAGAGTTAGGAATGCTTGAAGATTACACAGATTATATCAAACTAATTGAATGGCCAGAATTAATTAAAAAAAAACCAAAAGATCGAATTGAAATATTTTTTAAGTATTCCAAGTCAATGAAATCAAGAAAAGCTAATATTGTAGGTTTTGGAAAGTGGAAAAATTATAAGTTTAATGAATTTTAAAATACAACCAATTGTTGGTGACGCATCATTTAGAAATTACTATAGATTTTTAATAAATAAAAAAAGTAGAATAATAGTTATAGCAAAAAAAGAAAAATATAAAAACCTAGTTGCATATTGTGCAGTTAATGACTACTTAAGAAAACATAAAATCTTAAGCCCTAAACTATTTAATCATAATTTAAAAAGAGGGATAATTATTATTGAGGATTTTGGTAATTTATCTTTTTATAAAATTCTATCAAATAAAAAAAATAAAATAGAAACTTACAAAAAGATAGTAAACTTGCTTGTAAAAATACAAAAAATAAAACCTAAAGTAAAAATCAAGAGCATAATTAATAAGCCACATAAAATAAAATACTATTCAAATAAATATTTACATGAAGAATCAGACTTATTTTTTAATTGGTATTTACCTCTATTGAATAAAAAGAAAAAAATTAAAAAAATAAAAATAAAAATAAAAAAAAGTTTATCAAAATTGTATAATAAGATAGCGTGTCCCAATAGTTTTTTTGTACATAGAGATTTTCATGTTCAAAATTTAATGAAAGTTGGTAACAACATAGGTTTAATTGATAGCCAAGATGCTTTAATTGGGAACCCAGCTTACGATTTAGCTTCTCTAATTGATGACGTAAGAATAAGAACTACAAGAAAAACAAAAAATCAAATTTATAATTATTATGTTGAAAAAAATTCTAATATTAATCAAAAAAATTTTTTGTTAGATTTCAATATACTTTCAGTTCAGAGGAGCTTAAAAATTATTGGTATTTTTTCTAGACTTTATGCTAGAGACCAAAAAAGTAAGTATTTAAAATTAATACCCTATGCGTGGAAATTACTAGAATCAAGAATGAATATGAAAATTTTTTCTGAATTAAAAGAGAATCTTGATGAGAGCATTCCAAAAGTAATAAGAAAAAAAGTTATAAATAGATGAAAGTTCCAATACTTTTCCCAAAAATCTTTAGTCATCCTTTTACTTATGAAAGTGGAATATATAAAAAATTAAAACCAGGTGATTTCGTGAAAGCTCCATTTGGAAACACAGAAGTCACAGGTGTAGTTTGGACTCATGAACAGGAAACTAAAAAAGAATTTAAACTTAAAAAAATTTCAAAAAAATTAAATGTTAATAACTTAAACTTAAGTATGATTCAATTTATATCATGGTTTTCAAAATACAATCTGGTTCCCTTAGGTATGTCACTTAAAATGTGTTTATTGAATAAGGATGTGGTAGAGAAAAATTTTGATAAAGAATTCGAAAAATTTAAAATAAAAAAAAATGTGAATAATTTTTCCTTAAATAAGGAACAAAAAAATTCTCTAACCTTAATAAAAAGTTTTGGAAATAATTATAATGTTACTGTTTTAGAAGGAGTCACAGGTTCTGGAAAAACTTTAGTTTATTTTAAAAGAATTCAAGAATTGGTTGATAAAGGATCGCAGGCGTTAATATTACTGCCCGAGATTGCTTTAACAAATCAATTCAGTAGAAGATTTAAAGAATTCTTTGGCACAGAACCCGCGCTTTGGCACTCAAATTCTGGAAAAAAAAATAAGTCAATAATTTGGAAAGGCATAACTGAGGGAAAAATTAAAATAGTTATTGGAGCTAGATCTTCTCTTTTTTTACCATTTAAAAAGTTAGGAATAATTATTGTGGATGAAGAGCATGACGTTTCATACAAACAAGACGAAGGTATTTCTTATAATGCAAGGGACATGGCAATTACGAGAGCCTCATTAGAAAATATACCAATCAATTTAGTAACTTCAATTCCTTCTGTAGAAACATATAATAATATTGTTAACAATAAATATAATTCAACCAAATTAAAAAAAAGATATAAAGAGGCTTCCCTTCCTAATGTTGAAATTATAAATTTAAATTCTGAAATCCTAGAAAAAAATTCTTGGATAGCAAAAAAAACCTTAATTAAAGTAAATCAATACTTAAAAAAGGGAGATCAAATATTATTTTTCTTAAATCGCAGGGGGTACGCGCCTTTTGTAATTTGTAAAAAGTGTAATTATAAATTTGAATGTCCAAATTGCGCAGTGAATCTAAATTTTCACCAAAAATTAAATAAACTACTTTGCCATTATTGTGGTTACAAATCTTCATTACACCGAGTTTGCAAAGATAATAAAAAATGTGATCTTTCTTTTTGTGGGCCTGGAGTGGAAAGAATTTTTAATGAACTAAAAAAAATATACCCTGAGAAAAGAATAAAAATATTTTCAAGTGATACTATGGGAAAAAATAAACTTGCTAATATAATTTTAAAAGAGGTTGAAAAAAACAAAATAGACATTTTGGTAGGTACGCAGTTATTGTCAAAGGGTTTTCATTTTCCTAAATTAAATTGTATAGTTGTAGTAGATTGTGATTTCTCATCACATGGATATGATCTTCGATCTACAGAAAAAAATATTCAATTGTATTACCAATTAACTGGACGAGCAGGAAGAGAAGGAGATGTTTCAACAATTTATTTTCAAACTTATACACCGGACGATGAAATTTTAATTAATATAGCCAAGAATGATCCTTATGCATTTTTACAAAAAGAACTTTTATTGAGAAAAGAAAAAAAACTTCCTCCATTTTATCGACTAATATCTTTAATTATTTCTGGAAAAAGTGAAAATGTAATTATGAAATTTGCCACAAGTATTAAGTCAAAACTTCCTCAAATGAATGATGTTAATATTTTGGGTCCAGTTTTAGCTCCCATTACCAAATTAAGAAAAAAATATAGATGTAGAATTTTGATAAGATATCCAAAAGATTTGTTTATACAGAAGTATTTGGCTGATTCTTTAGATAAAATAAAAAAAATCTATGGAATAAAACTAGAGGTTGATGTGGATCCAATTAATTTTAGTTAAAATCAAGATTTGTTGGCCATATAGACAAAAAGATACAATAGAAAATGTTGAATTTATTCAAATAATCTCATACAAAACGAGTCTTTTAGGAGAGAAAAATTGAGTTCAAAATCTACATTTTCTAATTCAACGTCAAAAAGCTATGCTTTAGCTCTTTATGAACTTTCGAAAGAAAATTCTGAGCTAGAGATGATTGAAAATGAAATAGAAAGTATTAAACAATTATTAAATAAAAGTTCTGATTTTCAAGAAATGATTTTAAGCCCTACAATATTAAAAGATGATAAAAAAAATGTTATACTTAAAATAGCTGAACAAAATAATTTTTCTGAGACAAATAAAAAATTTCTATGTTTTGTAGCAGATAAAAATAGATTATTTTTTTTAACAAAAATTATTGAAAGTTTTTTAAATTTAGTTTCAAATAACAAAGGTGAGTTAAAAGCAAAATTAATATCCGCAAAGGAATTGTCAGCAGATGAACAGAAAAAAATTGAAAGAGAATTATCACAAGACTTTAAATCTCCTTTGAAAATAGATTATAAACATGATCCTGAATTGATAGCTGGTTTAACTATTCAAGTTGGAAGTTTAATGGTAGATAATTCAATTAAGGCAAAATTAAAAAAGTTAGAAAAAAATTTAATAGAGGCTTAGTATGCAAATAAATCCATCTGAAGTTACAAAAATTTTAAAAGAACAGATAAAAAAATTTGGTGAAAAGGCTGAAGTAACTGAAGTTGGTCAAGTACTTTCAGTTGGAGATGGTATAGCCAGAGTGTATGGGCTAGATAATGTGCAAGCAGGAGAAATGGTTGAATTTTCTGGCGGCATAAAAGGTATGGCATTAAATTTAGAAAGTGACAATGTTGGAGTAGTTATATTTGGTGAGGATAGATCAATTAAAGAAGGTGACGTTGTTAAAAGAACAGGAGCAATTGTTGATGCTCCAGTTGGTAAAAGTTTGTTAGGCAGAGTAGTAGATGCATTAGGAAACCCTATAGATGGAAAAGGTGATTTAGATAAAAAATTAGAGAAAAAAAGGGTCGATGTTAAGGCTCCAGGGATAATACCAAGGCAATCTGTTAACCAGCCAATGCAAACAGGGCTTAAAGCTATTGATAGTTTGATACCAATAGGTAGAGGACAAAGAGAATTAATCATTGGTGATAGACAAACTGGAAAAACTGCAGTAGCCATTGACACAATCATTAATCAAAAAGAAATAAATAAATCAGGAGATGAAAAGAAAAAACTTTATTGTATTTATGTTGCGATAGGTCAAAAAAGATCAACTGTAGCTCAAATAGTAAAAACTTTAGAAGATGCCGGGGCTATGGAATATACAACTATTGTTTCTGCTACTGCATCAGATCCAGCTCCACTTCAGTTTTTGGCACCATACACAGGATGTACAATGGGAGAATATTTTAGAGACAATGGAATGCACGCATTAATTATTTATGATGATTTATCAAAACAAGCTGTAGCTTATAGACAAATGTCACTTTTGTTAAGACGACCGCCAGGAAGAGAAGCGTATCCTGGAGATGTATTTTATTTGCACAGCAGGCTGTTAGAAAGAGCGGCTAAACTTAATGATGACCAAGGTGGAGGCTCCCTTACCGCATTACCAATAATTGAAACACAAGCTGGAGATGTTTCAGCTTATATTCCAACAAATGTAATTTCTATAACAGATGGACAAATATTTTTAGAGACAGAGTTATTTAATCAAGGAATAAGACCTGCAGTTAATGTGGGGCTTTCAGTATCTAGAGTTGGTTCTGCCGCACAAACTAAAGCTATGAAAAAGGTTGCTGGTTCAATAAAATTAGAACTAGCTCAGTATAGAGAAATGGCTGCGTTTGCACAATTTGGCTCAGACCTAGATGCATCAACACAGAAATTATTGAATAGAGGATCAAAGTTAACCGAACTTTTAAAACAAGACCAGTATTCGCCAATGCCAGTTGCTCAGCAAGTAATTGCAGTTTTTTCAGGTGTAAGGGGTTTTTTAGATGATGTGGAATTAGCTGATATTAAAAGTATTGAAAAACAAATTTATGACGAGGTTAAGTCTACAAATCCTGAAATTATAGAAAGTATAAATAATACTGGAAAGCTAGATGAAGAAGTAGATAAAAAGTTAACAGCAATTATTGAAAAGTTTAAAAAAATAAATAAGTAAAAATATGCCTAGTTTAGATGATTTAAAAAAAAGAATTTCAAGTGTAAAATCTACGCAAAAAATTACAAAAGCAATGAAAATGGTTGCTGCGGCAAAACTTAGAAGAGCCCAAGAAAATGCAGAAAAAGGAAGGCCATTTTCTGAAAAAATGAATAATATAATTCTTAACTTAAGTAATGCAATTACAGACAAAGAAAATGCTTCAAAATTTTTAGTAGGGACAGGCAAGGATGATGTTCAATTATGTGTAATTATTACTTCTGACAAAGGCTTATGTGGAGGATTTAATACAAATATATGTAGAAAAGCTAGAAAGTATTTTGAACAAATTCTAAAAGAAGGAAAAACTCTTAAAATTTTTACAGTTGGATCTAAAGGTGAAGATCAATTAAAAAGAGCGTATGGAAGCTACATAGTAGAAAAGGTAAATTTTAAAGGATACAAAAAAATTACATACCAAGACGCAGAAGAAGTTGGTGGCAAAATTATAAAATTATTTAATGAATCACAATTTGATGTTTGTAAAATATTTTATAATCAGTTTAAAAATGTAATGATTCAAATTCCACAAATCCAGCAGATTATACCAATTGAAAATAAAAATAGTGAGAAACCAAAAACCTCAGAAGCCTACTATGAGTTTGAACCTGAAGAAAGTGAAATTTTAGATAATTTACTACCAAGAAATATTTCTACACAAATCTTTAAAGCATTTCTTGAAAATGCCGCAAGTGAACAAGGATCTAGAATGACTGCCATGGATAGTGCTACTAGAAATGCAGGAGAGCTAGTAGATAAATTAACTATAACTTATAATAGAAGTAGACAAGCCGTAATAACAAAAGAACTTATTGAAATAATATCAGGAGCAGAAAGTTTATAAAATGGATAATAAATTTGGAAAAGTAGAACAAATTATTGGTGCGGTAGTCGATGTTAAATTTGAGGGAAATTTACCAGAAATATTAACAGCACTAGAGTGTGATAATTCTGGAAATAGACTTATATTAGAAGTGGCGCAACATTTAGGAGAGTCAAGAGTAAGAACTATTGCTATGGATAGTACAGAAGGTCTTAAAAGAGGGGATAAAGTTATCAATACTGGGTTACCAATCCAAGTACCAGTCGGGCCAGAAACCTTAGGTAGAATAATGAATGTAATCGGAGAACCAATTGATCAAAAAGGAAAAATATCTGCAAAAGAAAGTTGGTCAATACATAGACCGGCACCAAAATTTACAGACCAATCAACTGAAAGCGAAATATTAGTCACAGGAATAAAAGTTGTGGATTTGCTTGCGCCATACTCTAGAGGTGGAAAAATAGGACTTTTTGGAGGAGCAGGAGTTGGAAAAACTGTAATTATAATGGAATTAATAAATAATATTGCAAAAGCACATGGTGGCTTTTCTGTTTTTGCAGGAGTTGGAGAAAGAACTAGAGAAGGAAATGATTTATATCATGAGATGATTGAGTCTGGAGTGATTAAGCCTGACGGAAAAGGTTCAAAAGCAGCACTAGTTTACGGACAAATGAACGAACCTCCTGGAGCAAGGGCAAGAGTTGCCTTAACGGGTTTGACCGTAGCAGAATATTTTAGAGATAAAGAAGGACAAGATGTTTTATTTTTTGTAGATAATATATTTCGTTTTACTCAAGCAGGCTCAGAAGTTTCGGCTTTACTAGGAAGAATACCATCAGCGGTGGGTTATCAACCAACTTTAGCTACTGATATGGGAAATTTACAAGAAAGAATAACAACAACTAAAAAAGGTTCAATTACTTCAGTGCAGGCTATATATGTTCCTGCAGATGATTTGACTGACCCAGCTCCAGCAACTTCATTTGCTCACCTGGACGCAACTACAGTGCTTTCAAGACAAATAGCCGAGCTTGGAATTTACCCTGCAGTAGATCCATTAGATTCTACATCTAGAATTTTAGATCCAAGAATAGTTGGTGAGGAACATTACAGAGTAGCAAGAGAAGTTCAAAAAATATTACAAAGCTACAAATCTTTACAAGATATAATTGCAATTTTAGGAATGGATGAACTTTCTGAAGAAGATAAACTAACAGTAGCAAGAGCCAGAAAAATTCAAAAATTTTTATCACAACCATTTTTCGTGGCGGAGGTTTTTACAGGTTTCCCAGGCAAGCTAGTAGATTTAGAAGCAACCATTAAAGGCTTCGATTCAATATGTAAGGGTGAGTATGATCATTTACCCGAAAATGCTTTTTATATGGTGGGAACAATCGAAGAAGTTGTGCAAAAAGCTGAAAAAATGGCCAAGGAAGCAGCGGCATAATGGAGGGCAATTTTAAGTTTGAAATTATTAGTCCCGAAAAAATCATCTTTTCAGAAAATGCATCGATGGTAACATTTCCGTCTTATGAAGGTGATATGAGTATATTAAAAAATCATATTTCAATAATAACTTTTTTAAGACCAGGTATTGTTAAAATAGAAAAAGATGAAAAAAATACAGAAAATTTTTTTATCCAAGAAGGCACAGTTGAATATTTTAACGATAGTTTGGTTATTCTTTCATCTACAGCAGAAAATATAAAAAATTTATCTCAAGAATTTATTAAAACTTTAAGCAAGGATGCTGAAGATAAATTATTACAAAAAGATATAACAGATCATGATCGTTATATGCTTAATCATAAAATTGATGCACTAAAAGAAATAAGAGTCTAATTAAAGTTTAAAGAAATTAATTCATCTTTTAATTTATTATAAATATCAACCTTAAAGTCTACGGCTACCTTGGCTAAATCTTTAATTTCTATCCATTTCCAATCACTAAATTCCGCATGTTTAGTTTTGATGTTTATTTCTTCATTATTTCCAATAAATTCTACAATAAACCATCTTTGTTTTTGTCCTCCATATTTACCTTTCCAAACTTTTCCCAAAAGCCTTTTTGGCAAATAATATATAAACCATCCTTCTATTTCTTTTATTATTTTTATTTTTTTAATACCTGTTTCTTCCTCCAACTCTCTTTTTGCTGCCTGTAATAAATTTTCATTTTTATCTACCCCACCTTGTGGCATTTGCCAACGATTACCAACTTGATTATCAATTCTTTTTCCTACAAAAATTTTATTTTTATTATTTAAAACGATAATCCCCACCCCTAATCTTAAGGGAAGTCTTTTAGAGACATGCATTTATCAACTACCCTGCGAGGAGTTTAACAGCATAATTTAATTGATTATCTGTAGTTGTATCTATTGAAAATTCTTCACCTTTTTCTTCAATTTTAATATCAGGTGAAACTCCTATTTCTGAAATCGATTTTCCAGATGGTAAATAGTATTTTGATATAGTTAGTCGTATTGCTCCTCTGTTTCTTAAAGGTATAATTGATTGTACTGATCCTTTTCCATAAGTAGATTCGCCTAATAAAACAGCTCTTTTGTGATCTTGAAGGGCTCCAGCAACTATCTCAGCAGCTGATGCGGAGCCAGTATTAATTAATACAATTAAAGGTTTTCCATCTATTACATCGCCTTTTTTTGCAAAAAATTTTCTATTTTCACTTTTTTTTCTTCCTCTAGTCGAAACAATTTCTCCATCATTTAAAAAAATATCAGAAATCTTAATTGCTTGAGATAAAAGTCCTCCAGGGTTATTTCTTAAATCAAAAATATACCCTGATAGCTTATTATTTTTTTCAAAATTAGTAATTTCTTTTTTTAATTGATCACTGCTATTTTCGTTAAATGCTCTTAGTCTTAGATATCCAATTTCATTATCAATTAATTTTGAAAAAACTGATTTAATTTCAATAATCTCTCTCTTTATTTTAAAAATTTTTGCTTTTCTTAAACCTTTTCTTCTAATAGTAATTTCAATAGATGTTCCAACAGGACCTCTCATAAGGTTAACAGCTTCCATAAGCGTTTTTCCTTGAACCTGAACATCATTTATTTTAACTATATAATCTCCCGCTTTTACACCCGCTTTTGAGGCTGGAGTATCATCTATTGGAGTAATAACTTTAACAACTCCAGACTCCATGCTTACTTCTATTCCTAGCCCTCCAAATTCACCACTTGTTTCAGTTTGCATTTCTAAAAAAATTTCAGGACTCATGTACGACGAGTAAGGATCTAAAGATTGAAGAACTCCATTAATTGCAGAATCCATCATCTCTGCTTGATCTACTTCGCTAACATATTCTTTGTCTATTTTTTCTAGAACTTCACTAAATAAATCTATTTTTTCAAAGAGTTGGTCTGTATTTTGTGGATATGCTGCATTAATTTTACTGAAAAAAAATATAAATATAATTATTAAAATATTTTTATATTTGGTTTTTGTTTTCATATAGTTAATCTTTCTTTTGGAATTAATTCTGACCACATTTTTTCTAAATCATAAAACTTTCTTTTTTCTGGATGAAAAATATGAATTATAATATCCATTCCATCTATAAGCTTCCATTCATTGCTATCTTTTCCTTCCAAGTGGCAATTACTTATTCCCTTTTTTTTTAATTTATCTAGCACAATTTCTGATAATGCCTGTATATGTCTAGATGAGTTTCCACTTGCTATTATCATAAAATCAGCAATTGAAGTTTTATCTTTTAAACTTATTGATTTAATATCACGGGCCTTGTTGTCAGTCAGCGTTAGTTTTATTTCTTCTTGTAGGTTTTCAATTTCTTTTAATTGCATTTAAGTTTAACTTACCAGAATTTTCTAATTAATGTAGATGAAATATTTATCCCTTTTACATTAACATAAATCCAATCGTTTTTACTAAGCTTTTTGGCTGCTACAGAATTTTTGGCTTTTTTAAAAAACCCTGGTCTATTAAAAACAACTATTTTTGCAAATATTGTTATTTTGTCCCATTTATTCCATTTATGAAAATTAACTAAATTATCTGCACCAATTAAAAAAAATAATTTTATTTTTTGATTTTTAGATTTTATTTTTTTTAATAAATTAAACGTGTTTTTGTTTTTAACAACATTACTTTGTCTTTTAATGAATATTTTATCACAATCCTTGGTTATCAGTTTAGACAATTTTAAACGTTTGTTTATACTTAAAAATGGTTTTTTTTTTAAAGGGTTTTTTTCTGTAATTATCCATAATATTTTTTTTAGTTTAAATTTTTTTAATGCAATTTTTGAAATATGCAAGTGACCTTTGTGAGGTGGATCAAAAGTTCCTCCTAAAATACCAACATTATTATAAATTTTTTTTTTCAAAAAATTACTTTCTGATTTGCCCTTTACCTTTTAAAAGGTACTTGTAAGAAGTTAATTGATCAAGACCTACCGGACCTCGAGGATGAAGTTTTTCTGTAGAGATACCAACTTCAGCACCAAAGCCAAATTCGCCTCCATCTGCAAATTGAGTTGAAGCGTTATGTGCCACTATAGAACTATTAACATTTAATAAAAATTTTTTAGCTGTGTTTATATCGTTTGTAATTATAGAATCTGTATGGAGCGTTCCATATTTATTAATGTGATTTATGGCACCCTGAACACCATTGACACTTTTTACTGAGATGGTTGAGGCAAGGTATTCAGTGCTCCAATCTTTTACTTTTGCAATTTTTATTTTTTTAGAAAATATTTTTTTTATTTTTTCATCTCCTATAATTTTACACCCCATTTTATAAAGCTCATTTAATATTGGTTCGCAGTGAGTTTTCATACACATTTTATCTATTAGTAAAGTTTCTGCTGCACCACAAATAGTAAAATTTCTCATTTTTGCATTTTTAACTACTTTGATTGCCATATTTATGTTTGCTTTTTTATCAACATAAACATGACATACACCTTCTAAGTGGCCGATAGTAGGAACTTTAGATTTAGATTTCACTTTTTTTACTAAACTTTTTCCTCCTCTCGGAATAATAACATCTATATAAGTTTGCATTTTTGATAAAAGATAGTCAACATTATTTCTATTTTTACTTTTAATAAATTGAACACAATTTTCATTACAACCTTTTTCTTTTAGGGCTTTTCTAAAAAGATTTGCTAGTATTTGATTAGAGTAGAACGCTTCAGATCCACCACGCAATATTACTGCATTACCACTTTTAAAACACAAAGAAGAAACATCAGATGTAACGTTAGGTCTACTTTCGTAAATAACAGCGATTACACCAATCGGAATAGAAATTTTTTTTATATCTAAACCATTAGGTCTTTTCCATGATTCTAATACTTTACCCAGAGGATCTTTAAATTTTATTATTTGTTCAACTGATTTTATTATTCCATTAATTTTTTTTTCATCAAGTCTAAGTCGATCAATCATAGAGTTTTTATTTTTTTTTGAACTTTTTAAATCTTTTTTATTTGCTTTTAGGATTTGTGTTTTATTTACTTTTAAGTAAAAACAAAATTGTTTTAAAACAGCATTTCTTTTTTTTTCATTTAATTTAGATAGATAATTAGAGGCTATTTTCGCCTTTATTCCTATTTTTTTCATATATGTGTTTTTCAACATTTTAAATTTTTACCAAATCATCTTTGTGAATAATTTCTTCTCTACTAGAATATCCTAAAATATTTTTTATTTTGCTGCTATGTGAACCTTTAATTTTATTAATTTCTAAGGAAGAAAACGATGATAAACCTCTTCCACATTCAATATTATTTTGGTTTTTTACTAGAATATGATCTCCTTTTTCAAAATTTCCGTTAATTTTTATAACACCAGCTGGCAATAAACTATTTCCATTTAATATCGCTTTTGCTGCGCCAAGATCGATAATCACCTCGCCTTTTGGTGCAACAGAACCCATTATCCACTGTTTTCTTGCATCTAATTTTGAAATTTTGGGTAGAAACCAAGTACACTTTTTACTGTTAATAAGTTTTTTTATTGGGTTCATAGAGTTTCCATTTGCTATAACCATATAACAGCCAGCTAATTGACAAATTTTTGCAGCTTCAATTTTTGTTTTCATTCCTCCAGACCCATAAAGATTTTCTGTTTTAGTGGCATAATTTTTTATATTTTCATCAATTTCACTAACAATTCTAACTAATTTTGTTTTTTTATTTTTTTTTGGGTTGCCTGTAAAAAGACCATCCACATCTGATAATAGTATTAAACAATCAGCGCTAGCTATTTGTGCGACTCTAGACGCTAGTCTATCATTATCTCCATACTTAATTTCTGTAGTTGCCGTAGTGTCATTCTCATTAACTATTGGAATGATTCCCATGGATAATAAATTATCTATAGTTCGTTTTGCATTGATTGATCTTCTTCTTTGCTCTGTGTCATCTAAGGTTAGTAATATTTGAGAAATTTTTATATCATTTTTATCAAAAGTTTTCTTATAAAAATCCATTAACATTATCTGTCCAATAGACGCCACTGCTTGGCTTTTATCAACTTTCAACCCCTTTTTTTTAATTCCAAGATATTCACAACCCAGAGCAATAGCACCAGAGGAAACAAGTATAACTTTTTTCTTTTGTTTTATAAGATACTGGATATCTTTAACAAACTCTTTTAACCATTTTTTTTTAGGTTTGCCTTTTTTATCAATTAAAATTGAGGAACCTATTTTTATTACAATTTTTTTAGACTTATTTATGTACATTATTAATCAAATTTTTCTTTAAGTTTGTTAAACCATTATTCTGTATTACTGATATTTTATAAATATTTTTTCTAATTTTTTTCTTAAAAGAGCTAATTTTTGTATTACTTTCATTAGCACTTATTATATCAATTTTATTAAATACAATAATTTCTTTCTTTTTTAAAAGGGAGGTGCTGTACTTTGATAATTCTTTTCTAATTTTTTGGTAATTCTCTAGCACATTTTCATCTGTAATATCGATTAAATGGATTAAACTTTTGCATCTTTCTATATGTCGTAAAAATTTATCACCTAATCCTATTCCTTCATGAGCTCCTTCAATAAGTCCAGGAATGTCTGCTAGCGTTATTTCTTTATCATTATAGCTTGCTACACCAAGATTTGGATTGATGGTAGTGAAAGGATAATTCGCAATTTTTGGTTTTGCTTTTGTTAGCATAGATAACAAACTAGATTTGCCAGCATTTGGCATTCCAATAATACCTATGTCTGCTATAACTTTAAGCTGTAAGCAAATCCAAAAACTTTCTCCCTCAGATCCATCTGTTTTTTTTCTAGGAGCACGATTTGTAGAACTTTTAAATCTGACATTGCCTAAACCTTTTTTTCCTCCTTTTGCTATAACTATTTTTTGTCCTATTTTTGTTAAATCATCTATTAAAGTATTATTATCTTCCTCAAAGATTTGCGTTCCTATAGGAATTTTTAAAATTAAATCTTTCCCATTTTTTCCAGTTTTTTTTTTACCCATTCCATTTTGACCTCTTTCTGCTTTGAAATGTTGTTTAAACCTAAAGTCAATTAGTGTATTTAAATTCTCCTGAGCTGACAAAATTATTGAGCCACCATCACCACCATCACCACCATCAGGCCCACCAAATTCAACAAATTTCTCTCTCCTGAAGCTGGCAGACCCTGGTCCTCCATCTCCTGCTTTTACATATATTTTTGCTTGATCTAAAAATTTCATATCGGAACAACAATAAAATTAATTTTAAGTTGTAATGAACTAGCTGGGGATAACAGATACAAATGTTCTGTTTAATTTTGATTTTTTAAAATAAACCTTACCCTTTATCAAAGAAAATATTGAGTGATCTTTTCCCATGCCAACATGGTCGCCAGGGTGTATTTTAGTGCCTCTTTGTCTTACTATAATATTTCCAGGTACTACTATTTGACCACCATACCTTTTTACTCCAAGTCGTCTTCCAGCACTATCTCGTCCGTTTCTGGATGATCCACCCGCTTTTTTTGTAGCCATAATTTAATATCCTAGCTAAATACTATCACTTTTTTTTTGTTCTTAAAGGTTTTTTTTTTGAAACTTTTTTTTCAATATTTGTTGCATCTTTCGCTAGTTTTGCTTCAACTTTTTTTACAGATTTTTTAATTTCTTGTTCTTTTTCTTTTTGCAATTTTTTAGCTTCATTTATTTGTGTTTTTCTTTCTTTTTCAGCTTTATTTATTTTTTTACTTATTACTTTTCGTGGACCAGCTTCTGCAATAAGTTTTCCATCCTTAGAAAAAATTTTTGTTATTCTGATTAAAGAGATAGGTTGTCTATGCCCATATTTTTTCCTTGAATTCTTTCTTCTTCTTTTTTTAAAAACTAAAACAGTTTTATTTTTTGTATTTTTTAAAATAGTTGCTTCTACCTTTGCACCCTTAATATTTGGACTTCCAATTTCTGTTGATTTGTCATCATTTAAAAACAATACGTTTTTAAATTCTACAGTTTTTCCTTCTATATTTTCGAGTCTTTCAACTTTAAGGATTTCACTTGCTGACACTTTATATTGTTTGCCACCTGTTTGTATAATTGCAAAAGACATAGTTTTATTCTCATATTTGGAAACAGAGGCAATATAACTACCTAACTTCTCATGTCAAGTTATAACAATGGTGGTTAAAAACTATCCTTTAAATCTCTTACTTTTCTAAATACTTTGTAATCTTCATCGTTTTCCATATTTAATTTAACTTTTAGCTCATTTTGATCACATCTTAGGAAAATGTTAGAGTTTATCTCGTCTTCAAGGATAGTAGGTATGGTGGGTAAATTTTGCGATCTCAGCTTTTTTACTATCTCAATTTTTTTTTTTAAATTAGTATTACTGGAATCATATTTTATACAAAACTCTGCATTTTTATAGGTATATTCATGGCCGCAATAAATTTTAGTATCTTTAGGAAGTTTTTTTATTTTATTTAGTGATACTAACATTTGTTTGTGATCACCTTCAAAAATTCGTCCGCACCCAAGAGAAAATAAAGTATCTCCAGTAAAAGCTAATTTGTCTTTTTCAAAAAAAAAACAGATATGTCCCAGCGTATGTCCGGGTATATGTAATATTTTTACTGTTAAGTTGCCAAAGGTCCACGTTTCATTATCCTCAAGAGTAATATCAATGCCAGGAATTCTATGCTTATCGCCTATAAAACCAACTACTTTCGCATTATACAATTTTTTTAATTCAATATTACCTCCTATGTGATCAAAATGATGATGAGTATTTAAAATATAATTCAATTTTAATTTATTTTTATTTAGAAAAGAAATAATCGGTGGTGCTTCAGAGGGATCAACTACACCAACTATTTTAGAACTGGTGTCATTTATAATATAAGCATAATTATCATTTAAGCACGGTATAGGAATAGTTTCTATCATTTTTTTATTGTATAAGAAATATTCCAAGTTGTGAAAATATATTTTTAAATTTCATATTTTGTTTTGTAATTTCGGAAATTTTTTCATTTGTTAAGCACATAGATTTATCAATTTTAATATTTTTATTATTACAAAAGTTAACAAAATCTTGGATTGTGCACATATGTAAGTTTGGAGTGTTATACCAATCATAAGGTATATTTTTAGTAATAGGCATTGTTCCTTTAAACAATAAATGTAAACGTATTTTCCAGTATCCAAAATTAGGAATAGAAATAATCGTTTGTTTTCCAATTCGAAGTAATTGATTTAATACTTCTTCAGGATTAAGAAATGCTTGAAGTGTTTGACTCAAGACAACATAGTCAAATGATTTTTCTGGAAATTGAATTAATTCTTTTTCAGCGTCGCCTTCAATAACTGATAAGCCCTTAGCGATACATTTTTGAACAAGCTTTTTTTTTGGCTCTAAACCTCTAACGTCATTTTGTTGATTTATTTTTAAATATTCCATTAGAGTCCCATCTCCACACCCAATGTCTAACACCCTTTTATTGTTTTGAATTATTTGCGATATAACTTTAAATTCTTTTTTCATTATTTATTTCATTATAAGTTGAGTTAAGAAATTCACTCAATGTTTTTAAAAATTCTGGAACATCTAATAAAAAAGAGTCATGCCCTCTATCAGAATTAATTTCTACAAAACCAACATTTGCTCCACAAGCATTTAAAGCTATCACTATTTCTTTGTTTTCACTTGTTGGGTAAAGCCAATCAGACGAAAAGGAAATTACACAAAATTTAGATTTTACTTTTTTAAAAGCTAAAGATAAATTACCATTAAATTGCTTTTCTAAATCAAAATAATCCATTGCTCTAGTAATATATAAATAGCTATTTGCGTCAAATCTATCTACAAAAGTAGATCCCTGATAACGCAGGTAACTTTCTATTTGAAAGTCTGCGTCAAAACTAAATTTTAAACTTCCCTTATCTTGCAATTTTCTTCCAAATTTTTCTTGTAAACCCTTTTTAGAAAGATAAGTTATATGAGCCGCCATTCTTGCAACTGCTAAACCTTTATCTGGTGTTGCATTATCTTTTTTCCAATTTGGATCTGCCATTATTGCTTGACGACCCAATTCATTCAAAGCAATATTCTGCGCTGAGTGGCTTGCACTACAAGCAATAGGTATAGCTGAGTGTGCGATATTCGGATACAAAGAGGCAAATTGTAAAACTTGCATTCCCCCCATCGATCCACCAGTTATTGCTAACAATTTTTTAATACCCAGATGATCTATTAAAAATTTTTGAGCCTTAACAATATCTTTTATTGTTATTACAGGGAAAGTAGTACTAAATATTTTATTTGTTTCAGGGTTAATTTCTTTTGGTCCAAAGCTACCCATGCATCCTCCTAAGACATTAGCGCAGATTATAAAATATTTATTTGAGTCAATCGCTTTTCCTGGGCCTACTGCATATGACCACCATCCTTCTCTTTTAGTAATTGGGTTAATGCCTGAAGCAAATTGATCGCCAGTCAAAGCATGAAATACAAGAACAGCATTACTTTTGTTTTTATTTAAATTTCCATAAGTTTCGTAGGCCAGTGGAAAATCTTTAATTGTCTTACCGCAATCTAACTCTAAAGCTTGAGTAATAATTAATTTCTTTAAATTTTTAGTTTCATTATTCATATCAGATAAAAAAAAACCCAGCTAAGCTGGGCAAAAACCTTTTTAGCTGTTTATTTAAGCGCTCGCAATTCAGTTAAATCAGCGCTTTTTTGTTGTACTAAAAAGAACATCTTTTGTCAATTTAGCTTGTATTTATTTTGCCACAAAGACTCGTATATAGTATTTAAAAGAACAATTTATATACAAATAAAATTATGATTCTGCCAAAACCTAGAAATTTTAATGTTGAAAGCTATATTGGAGGATTATCAAGGCATAAAAAAATTAACAATCCAATAAAACTGTCTGCTAACGAATCTGCTTTAGGAGCAAGCCCAAAAGCTATACAAGCATTCGAAAGAGTTAGTAATAAAATTTTTAATTATCCAGAATCTGACTCTGATACTTTAAGAGGCGCGATATCTAAAAAATTTAACTTAGAATCTGATAAGATTATTTGTGGATCAGGATCGGATCAGATATTTGATTTTATTTGTAAATTATTTTTAGAAGCTGGCGATGAAGTAATTGTCACAGAGTTTGGTTTTATTATGCATAGGATTTATGCATCTCTTCACGGAGCCAAAGTGTTATTCGCAAAAGAGAAAAACTACAAAGCGTCCGTGGGTGAAATATTAAAAAAAGTTACTGAAAAAACTAAAATTGTATTCATTGCAAATCCTAATAATCCTACAGGCACTTACCTATCAAAAGATGAAATGCTTAATTTAAGACAAAAACTTAGAAGCAACATACTTTTAGTTATTGATGATGCTTATTTTGAATTTATGAATAAAAGTGATTTTAATTCCGGCTTGAGCCTTTTTAAAGATTCAACAAATGTATTTATAACGAGAACTTTTTCTAAAATTTATGGGCTTGCTGGATTAAGATTAGGGTGGGGTTATGCCTCAAAAGAAATTATTACTGCGATGTATAAGATTAAAGCACCTTTCAATGTTAATAAAGCAGCACTTGCTGCTGGTATCAAAGCCGTTGAAGATAATGCATGGGTTATGAAAGCGATTGAACATAATACATTATGGGCAAAAAAAATATTTTCTATTTTAGAAGAAAATAAAATTATAACAAACAAACCTACAGCAAATTTTTTTTTGATGAATTTTGATAAAACTAAAATTAATTCAGAACAAGCATTTGAAAAATTAGCTGGCAAAAGTTTGATTTTACGAAAAATGGACCAATATAAAATACCTAATTCGTTAAGATTAACTATTGGAAACAAAAAAGCTAACGAACATTTTATTAAAACTATTGAGAGTATTTTAAAATAATGTTTAAAAAAGTATGTATCATTGGATGTGGATTGATTGGATCTTCATTAGCGAGAGCGATAAAAAAAAATAATTTAGCAGAAAAGTTGGTCTCTTCCAATAGATCAGATGCTGTGAATAAAAAAGTAATTGAATTAAATTTAGTTAGCGAATCAAGCACAGATACTAAAAAAATGGTAAATAATTCTGACTTAATTATAATTGCCACCCCTTTAAGTAGCTACGAAGAAGTAATTTTAAAAATTAAAGATTCATTAAAAAGTGGAGCAATACTTACTGATGTAGGATCAGTTAAAGAAAATATATTAAATATAGTTGAAAAAAATTTAACAGATAATGTTTCTTGGATACCTTCACATCCAATTGCAGGAACGGAAGAAAGTGGCCCAGAATCAGGATTTGCAGAATTGTTTAAAAATAGGTGGTGTATTATAACACCAAGCAAAAAAGCAAAAGATAAAGATATCAATTTGCTTAAAATTTTTTGGGAAAAAGTTGGAAGCAAAGTTGATGTTATGGAAGTAAAGCAACATGATTATATTTTATCTATTACCAGTCATGTACCACATTTAATTGCATATAATATTGTTAATACTTCACTTAATTTGCAAGATGAAAAAAAATCTAACATTATAAAATATAGTGCTGGTGGATTAAGAGACTTTACAAGAATAGCAGCATCCAATCCTATTATGTGGAGGGATATTTTTATGCAAAATAAAAAGAATACATCAAAAATTATTAATAAATTTATTGAAAATCTGGAAGATTTAAAAAAAGCTATTGAAAACGAAGATGGAAAAAAATTAGAAGAAATTTTTATAAAAACAAAAAAAATAAGAAAAGATATTATTGAAGCTGGTCAAGATGTAAAAAAACCTGACTTTGGAAGAAAATAATAACTAAGAAATATTTTTTATTTCTTCATAAATCTTATTTTCTAAATTTCGAATAAATTCATCTCTACCAAGACCAGGTTTTATTGGCTCTAACAAAGATATCGTTATTTTTCCTGGATATTTAACTATTCCTTTTTTAGGCCATACATTTCCAGAATTTAGCGCAATCGGAACACATGAAATATTTAAAGTTTCGTATATTCTTCCAACTCCTTTTTTAAAAGCCACTTTTTCACCTACTTTGATCCTTGTTCCCTGAGGAAATATTAGTAGAGGTCTGTTTTCTCTTTTAACAATTGCAGCAATTTTATCAAAAAAGCTGAGGTTGTCTTTTGTTGTTGTATCTCTTGCAATCTCTATTGATTTAATTTTTTTTAAATAAAGTCCAAAAAGTGGTATTTTTAATAGTTCTTTTTTTAAAATAAAAACAGGATAATCAAGCACAGCTTGAAGAGCGAAAGTTTCAAACATAGATTGATGCGCTGAAGCAACAAAGTATTTTCCGTCGCTGGGAATATTATTTTTTCCCCTAATTTCTACTTTTGTGTTTAAAATAATTTTGATTATCAAAATTACATAATGACCTAAAAGTTTTCCAAAAAATAATGTAAATTTTTCTGGTAAAAACAAAGTTGGTATTGCAATTAAAAATACAAAAATTATTCCTATATATAAAAAAAGGTTAAATAATAAAGATCTTAAAAGCAGCATATTAATTAAATTCTAAATTAATTATTAATTAAATTTTCTAAACTTTGTCTTTTTTTGATTATTTTATATTTTGAGCCACTAACCAAAATTTCTGCAATTATTGGTCTAGCATTATAATTTGAAGCTAAAGACATGCCGTAAGCTCCTACATTTGTGATAGCTATGTAATCCCCTTCGTTAAGTTTTGAAAAATTTTTTTGAGTCAAAAATTTATCTGTGCTTTCACAAATTGGTCCAACAAATTCTATTTTTCCTATCATTTTCTTATTACTTTTTCTTATAGGCATAATTTCATGTTGGGCATCATACAAAGCGGGTCTCATTAAATCATTCATGCCAGCATCTAGAATAATAAAAGTTTTATTTTTATTTTTTTTAATATAAATAACTTTTGAAATTAAAATAGATGTGTTGCCAGCAATAAATCTTCCTGGCTCAAAAATGATTTTACTTTTTTTATTCTTTAAAAATTTTTCTACAAGCTTTGCGTATTGATTAAGATCAAGCGTTTTCTCTTTTTGCGAATAAGAAATTCCCATTCCACCACCCAAATCAATAAATTTAAAATTTATATTTGTTTTGTTGATTATTTTATTAATTATACTTAAAACTTTTTTAAATGGCTGTATGCTTGTTATTTGACTTCCAATATGAACACTAAGCCCTTCTAATTTTAAATTTTTCATATTATTAATTTTTTTACAAAATGATATAAAGTCATTGTAGCCCAAACCAAATTTATCATTTTTATCACCTGTAGAAATTTTTTTATTAGTTTTGCCAGTAACGTTAGGATTTAATCTTAAGCCAACCGACGTAGTTATAGACATTTTTTTTGAAATCTTATTAATGAGATTTGCCTCACTTTCTGATTCCATATTTATTAACAAAACCTTTTTTTTTATTGCCAACTTAATTTCTTCATCAGTTTTTCCAACACCAGAAAAAACTATTTTTTTTGAACTAATTCCAGCTTTTATAGTTTTTAACAACTCTCCTGCTGATACTACATCCGCACCAGAGCCAATTTTTTTTAATTCTTTAAGCAAAGCTAAATTTGAATTTGATTTAACAGAAAAACATATTAAAGGCTTAGTTTTTTTAAATGCATTATTGAAACTATTATAGTTACTTTTTAATTGAGAAAGTGAATAGCAGTAAAAAGGAGTTTTGTAATTTTTTATAAGTGTAAGTGCCGACGTATTTTCAACACAAAGGTTATTTTTCCTAAGCCTGATATAATTCATTTTTTTAAATTTTATAAATATTTATATTATCTTGAGTTTGTGATTCATATTCAGGTTTTTTTTTCACTCCACATGAAAAACAAAGTATACTAGCAATTATAATTATTAAGAATTTGTTCATTATTTTAATTCTCTACTTAGTTTAGATATCATTTTTTTTATATTTTTTGTAGCAGTTCCTCCATATGAAGTCTTAATATTTACAGAATTTGTAACCTGAAGTACTTGCATTATTTTTTTATTTAAATTTTTTTTAATTTTTTTTATTTCAACAAAACTTAATTCATCCAATTTTTTACCTTTTTTTTCAGCATAATTTACTAATTTAGCTGAGAGCTTATAAGCTTCTCTAAATGATAAATTATCATTTTGAACTAGATAGTCAGCAAAATCAGTGGCAGTTGTGTAGCCTTCATTAGACAATGCAAACATTCTTTCTTTATTTGGTTTTAAGTTTTTAATAAGTTCATTAGTTATAATTATTGAATCTAAAAGTGTATCAAAGCTATTAAATACCAAAGCTTTATCTTCTTGCATATCTTTATAATATGATAATGGCAAACCTTTCATAGTAGTTAACATTGCTTGCAGGTATCCAAAATTTTTTCCAGCTCTGCCTCTTATCAACTCAGCAGGATCAGGATTTTTTTTTTGGGGCATAATAGATGAGCCTGTTAACATTTTATCATTAATTTTTATAAGTTTAAATATATCAGAATTCCATATAATTATTTCTTCAGCAAACCTTGAAATATGCATAGCACAAATTGAAGCTGCAGATAAAAAATCTAAAGCAAAGTCTCTATCAGAAACAGAATCAATTGAATTATTTGTTGGTTTTTTAAAACCTAATTTTTTAGATGTAAAATTTCTATCAATTTTATAAGAAGTTCCAGCTAATGCGCCAGCTCCAAGAGGGCACTCATCAACGTAATTAATATTACTTATAAATCTATTTTTATCTCTTTTAAACATTTCTACATAGGCTAACAGATAATGTGCAAAAGAAATTGGTTGCGCGTTCTTTAAATGAGTAAAGCCAGGCATAATTGTATTTACGTTACTTTTAGATTTTTTCAAAAAATTTTTGGCCAAGTTGTTTAAATTGTAAATTATTTCTTTAGAAGCTTTTTTTGTCCATAACTTAAAATCAGTAGTTACTTGATCATTTCTAGATCTAGCTATATGCAGATAGCCTGCGTTTTCACCTATTATTTGAAAAAGTCTATTTTCAATATTCATATGAATATCTTCATATTTTTTACTAAAGATAAATTTATTTTTTCTAATTTCATTTCTGATTTTTTTGAGACCACCTACAATTTTATTACCCTTTTGTTTATCAATAATTTTTTGTTTGGTTAACATTTGCGTATGTACGATCGAAGCAAGAATATCTTCTTCAAATAATCTTTTATCAACATCAATAGATGAGCCAATCTGTTCAAAAATTTTTGAAGTTGGTTTTTTAAATCTTGTACCCCAAACAGCTTTATTTTTTTTTTGCATGTGTTAAGTTCTTGTTATTAATGTTTATAAATCAAAAAATCACAAAATTTTATTTTTTTTTACTTTTTTTTAGTATTTTTCCATCAATATCACAAGCAAATGAAGGTGTTCCACTGAATAATATAGCTATAAATGAAACTGTTAGGCCAGTTTCTTCAGTTATATTTGAAGATTTTTCAGGCAATGAAATTAGCCTTAATGATTACCGTGGAAAACTTGTATTAATCAACTTTTGGGCAACTTGGTGTGCTCCTTGTAAGAAAGAAATGCCATCTTTAGATTTGCTTTATCAAAAAAGTGGTTTTAAAAATTTAAAAATTTTTGCAGTAAATATGGAAAATCCAAATCAATCAAAAACCAAAAAGTTTTTCACAAATTTAAATATAAATAATTTAGAAATTTTTTTTGATAAAGATTTTGACTTTGTGAAAGAATTTAAATTAAGAGGGATGCCTACAACAATATTAATTAATAAAAAAGGTGAGGAATTTGCAAAAATTATTGGAGAAGTCAATTTTGTGGACAAAAAATTCATAAAATGGTTACTAAAGTATGACTAGTTATAATTTAAATTGCACATCTATACTTCCTTTATCAAAAAATAGACCTAAGCAAGTTATAATATTATGTCATGGATACGGAGGTGACGGAAAAGATATAAGCAGTTTAGCAATTAATTGGCAAAGGTTTTTACCTGAGGCTATTTTCTTATGTCCTGATGCACCAGAAATATGCGCCATCAGTCCCCAAGGTTATCAATGGTTTGATTTAAATGTTGAAAAAGAAGAAATAATTCTTGAAAAATCATTGATAGCAGAAGAAAAATTGAGTTTATTTATAGATCAGGTTTTAGATAATTTACAATTGGATTCAGATAGTTTGTCACTAGTAGGCTTTAGTCAAGGCACAATGATTAGCATTCAGACAGCATTAAAAAAAATAAAAAAGATAAATTGTTTAATTGGTTATTCTGGCAAATTAATAAATCAAAAGCATTTATCAGATAATATTAAATCTAAACCCAAAATATTTTTAATGCATGGCGCGAATGATACAATTGTTTCTCCAGTATATTTATTAGAAGCCAAGGAATATTTAATAGATAAAAAAATTAAAGTTAAAACTAAACTTTTCAAAAATTGTGAGCATAAAATTCCTGTAGATGGTGCTAGTCTTGGTTTAGCCTTTTTAATAAAAAATCTTTTATAATTAAAATAACTTTTTAATAAACTATTTCTTGAAAAACTTATATTAATCCGTTAACTTATTAACATGATTATTTCTGTATTTGAAAAAGTGCCTCTAGAGAAATGTCCAGCTCTCGTATTAAATGCTGACTTTAGACCTTTAAGCTATTATCCTCTTTCACTTTGGTGTTGGCAAGATGCAGTAAAATCTGTTTTTCTTGAAAGAGTTAGCATTGTTTCAAACTATAAAAGAAAAATAAGAAGTCCCTCTTTTGAAATGAATTTACCAAGTGTTATAGCTTTAAAAAGTTTTATTAAGCCTTCAGAGAATCCTAATTTTACTCGATTTAACGTTTTTTTAAGAGATAAATTTACATGTCAATATTGTGGAGATAAAAAAGATTTAACTTTTGATCATTTGCTACCAAAGTCAAAAGGTGGCTTAACTGATTGGGAAAATGTTGTTACCGCCTGCTCAGATTGTAATGTTAGAAAGGGTGGAAGGCTATATGAATCTTCAGGAATGCAACTAAACAAAAAACCTTTTATGCCTACAGTTGATGATTTACATCATAATGGAAAAAATTTTCCGCCTAATTTTTTACATGAAAGTTGGATGGATTATTTGTATTGGGATGTAGAATTATTACCTTAATTAAATTTTTTCTGAAATTGAAATTGCTATTCTAGATCCTGTTTTTATAACTTTGTCCATAATCGAATAAAATCCTTTATTTGTGGCGCCAGCTTCATAAGCTATATTTTTATGATTACTTTCATCATTTCTAAATTTTTCAATTTTTTTTCTAAGATTTTCTTCATCATTCCCTATTTTTTCAATTTGATTTTTGTAATGTTCTTCAATTACTTCTTCGACAGATGCCGTACATAACATTGTTGCTTTTTTTCCAAGCATAGCTGTTCCAAAACCCAAGGCCACACCCATTAAATCCCACAAAGGAAGTAAATACGTAGGTTTTATATTTCTTTTTTGAATCTCGCTCTCAAAAAACTGCAAGTGCTCTTTCTCGTGTTCTCGCATATCTTCAATTGTTTTTTTTAAATTTTTATCTTGCTTAATAGTATTAAGAGCTAACAACTGTCCTTCATATATTTTAATAGCACCACGCTCGCCAGCATGATCGACTCTTATAATTTCTTCTAAAGTTTTTTTATTAGTTTTTTTCATATTTTAAAAATAATTTTAAAAATATAACACTTAATATAAGAGAAAAAATTGTATTTATTGTAGCAAGTGAAATACCAAAAATTCTAAAATTTACTTCTTTACAGCTTACATTGCTATTTTTTAGTTCTTCTAAAATCTGTTCTTTTGTAAGGGTGTCAGTAATATCTTGATTTTGACATATCAGTGATTCTTTAAAAAATCCTTGCTCTATTCCAAAATGATAAAAAGCTAAACCAGCACTAATAAAAAATATTAAGGCTAATAATAATAAAGTAATTTTTTCATATTTTTCATAAAAGATTATTTCACTTATTAGAAATACAGAAAGAACATATGGGATTCTTTCGTAAATACATAATTTACAAGGTTTATGTCCTAACTCATACTCAATTATAAAAGCAGAAATTAAAGCTGCTAAAATAAAAAAAAGTATAAAAACTAAAAAAATATTGTTTTTTATTTTTATCATTATTTATTTAGGTATTAAGTAAATTACTGCGGCTATTATAACAAGCGCTACAGTTATAATTATAGTCCATTGTCCACCCTTTTTTTCTAAAAAAGGTCCTATTGATGCACCAAACTTATAAGTTAGATAAGCAACTAAAAAAAATCTTAAACCTCTTGCTACAAAACATGTGATTATAAATAGCAAAATATTAAAGTGAACGAATCCACTAGATATTGTAATTATTTTAAATGGCAAAGGAGTAAAGCCAGCAATAAATAATATTATTATTCCAGAAAAAAGACCTGTTTCAGATGCTAATTTTTCTTTAAATATATTTGCATTTTCAAAACCAAAAATCTCAAAAATTCTAATTCCAACTTCATTAAAAAAAATGTACCCAATTAAGTAGCCAATAATAGCTCCCAAAACTGAAAATATTATTGCGATTAATGAAATTTTTAAAAATTTATTTCTTTTTGCAATTACCATTGGAATAAGCATTGCGTCAGTGGGGATTGGGAAAATAAAGCTTTCTAAAAAGGATACTAGCGCTAAAATGGGGTTTGCAGATTTATGTCCTGCCCATTCTACGCATTTATCATACATTTTTTTTAGCATATATTTTTGTTTACATCTTATATACTAATATCTAGATATGGAAATAGTTACAAAAATTGCTCCAATTTGTTTAGCGTTAATAATGTTTGGTCTTGGACTGGGCTTAACAATACGAGATTTTACTAGAGTAGCTAAATACCCTAAAGATTTTATCATTGGTTTATTTTGTCAAATGATTTTGCTTCCAATTATAGCTTTTATTCTTATAAAAATATTTAATACACCATTAGAATTAGCACTTGGAGTTATGATTATTGCGGCGGCACCTGGCGGGGTTACGTCAAACATACTTACTAAATTTGCAAATGGCGATGTTGCTCTTTCAGTATCGCTTACAGCAATTATAAGTTTAATTTCAATTATATCTGTTCCATTTATTGTTTTTAAGTCTGCCGATATATTACAAATTACATATCTATCTAAAGAAATTTCTATGCTAGGTATTTCTTCTAAAATGTTTTTAGTTGTTGCGTGTCCTGTACTTATTGGCATGTTAATTAAAAAGTTTGCATCAAATTTTATTTCTTCTAAAACTTTAATAATTCAACGTACATCAATTTTTTTATTTGTTTTGGTATTTGCTGCAATTTGGATAGAAGAGTGGAATAATATTGTTAGTTTTATAGTGCGAGCAGGCTCAATTGCTCTAGCACTTAATGTTGTGATGATGTTAGTTGGATTTTATGTTGCTAAGTTTTTTGCAACTGGAATTGCTCAAAGAAGATGTATTTCGTTAGAATGTGGACTTCAAAATGGAACTTTAGCCGTATTTGTTTCCACAAATCTTTTTGATGAGATGGTATATGTGGTTCCTACAGCAGCTTATGCTTTAATAATGTTCGTTACTTCTCTGATTTTTGTTTTTATAGTCAGAAAGAATTTTATTTAGGACAAGTCAATAAGTGGCTTAAAAGCATAGTTCAAAGCAGAAAAGGACTAATTTAAACTATGTTTAAGCCACATTCCTCTGTGTTCAAGTCTAAATTTAACTCCAAGCTTAACTTTTGACAAATGAATTTGATTATTAATTTTTCTTATTTCATCTAGAGTTCTATAATATTTTTTTTCATTATCCTGTTTTTTTTCTTTAGTTTCGTGCAGCTTAATTAATTTTTTGTAAAAAACCTCTTCACACCTAAGAAAATCTAGCCAAATTAATTTTTCTATTTCATGCTGAGTGTTATAAAATAAACCCAATTCAACGAAACATTTTCTACAATTAAAAGTTTTTTTTAAAATCCAATTCGGTAAGCTTATAAATAAATTTTTATACACTACTCCATTCACGTGTATAAGATTGAAAGTATTACAGCATGGGCATTTTTTTATTTTAGGAAAGATATTCATTTTTAATTATTTAAACTTTATTATAAATTGATGTTGAATCATAATAACATTGACCTAAAATGGGTTGATAAAAAATCAAATAAAATATATGTTATTTTAATAAAACCAAATTGGGACACAAAAATTATGGAAGAAAATGATATTAAATCTTTAAGGCAAAAAATAAGAAAGGGACCCGATCAACTCCTATTGCATAAACCTTTCGCTATAGGCATGTACCGTTTTGCTATGTTTGTAATTAGTTACTATGCAAGAGTTAGAGAACAATTAAAAATTGATTATGATTCATTTATGATTGTGCAAACAGTTGTAAGTCACTCTTTATATCAGCTAAATAAAAAAAAAATTGGGGCTAAAA
>Ga0114999_10001024_pt1 | contig 39899 bp, 34 predicted proteins | sample ArcticOcean_MG_C_3_FD_89820 | JGI IMG/M metagenome (GOLD analysis project Ga0114999, IMG submission 89820) | Marine microbial communities from western Arctic Ocean - ArcticOcean_MG_CB8_126 | ecosystem: Environmental > Aquatic > Marine > Oceanic | place: Arctic Ocean: Canada Basin | collected...
AGCACCGCCGCCGCCACCTCCACCGCACCCGATGGATAGAGACACACAAAGCACAACAAAACACCACCCTAACGGGCGAAGACTACTATGTGAAGTGCTGGGTTTCGTCACTAACATTCCCCCACTTTGCAATCGGATTGCAATAGATAGAAACGGACTTAATTAAATGATTAGCTTATAAAATGCAGAGACTTACATGTACTCTCAGACCTCTCTGAAACCACTCGAAATAAAAAATGGAGGCTAGGCCCGGAATCGAACCGAGGTCCGCGGCTTTGCAGGCCGCTGCATAACCACTCTGCCACCCAGCCATCAAAAACAACGCTATCACACGTTATCCCTATTTCGAGATGGGACTCCTCTTAAAAAGCGGATTCCCCAGTTAATTCTCTACCAACTACGAGTTGATGAATGCTCTCCGTACCCTCGTATGTAACAACACTCTCAAGGTTCAACATATGCCGTATCGCAACATGCTCTACACTAATGCCAGCACCACCAAGCATATCCCTACAGTCTCTTGCAATATCCAAAGCCATTCGTACATTATTCCACTTTGCTAATGATATTTGAACAGTTGATAAGCGATTGTCCTCCTTTAACCGTGCCATTTGAAGCGCTAACACTTGGGCATTGGTAATCCGACGAGCAGCATCTGCTAAACGGCTTTGAATAAGCTGGTTCTTAGAGAGAGGACGTTTGAATAATATACGTGTTGCCGTGTAATCAAGCGCCTCTGAAAGACAAGCTTGAGCAGCACCTATTGCGCCCCAGGCAACCCCATATCTTGCCTGTTCCAAACAAGCTAATGGACTTTTCAAACCCTCTGCTCCTGGCAATCTATTCTCATCAGGCACAGAGATGTCAGAAAAAAACAATTCCGCAGTGTCAGAGGCTCGAAGAGAAAATTTATTTTTTATTGATCTTGAGTCAAAACCCGGACGATCAGTTTCTACAAGAAACCCTCTAATACCATCAACAGTTCGCGCCCATACAATAGCAACTTCGGCTAGCGTTCCATTAGTAATCCACATCTTGGAGCCGTTCAGGATCCAGTGATCACCATCTCTTTTGGCATTCGTCTTCATATTAGCCGGATCCGATCCTCCTTGGGTTTCGGTAAGTCCAAAACACCCTAAGGACTCTCCTGTCACCATAGCTGGTAGCCATCGTTCTTTATGAGCCTCCGAACCAAACTGATGAATGCACCACATAACAAGACTGCTCTGAACAGACAGTAAGCTGCGTAGCGTGCTATCACCACGTTCAAGCTCCTGACAGATCAAGCCATAAGCCGTTTGACTTAAACCAGCACATCCATACCCTTTAAGGTTCGCTCCTAAGAGACCTAGTTTCCCCATTTTTGGCGCTAAGTCAGTGGGAACACTATGCGCTGCAAAGTGCTCACCTATAATTGGTAACACATCCTGGTCAACAAAACGGGCTACTGTGTCCTGAACCAGGCACTCTTCTTCCGTCAATGAAGAACGTAGATTGTAGAGATCTAATTTGTTGTGTTCGTGCATATCAGTGTTCATTCATATTAATTAAGATTTTTAGCCACCCAGAAACGAGTACTGGCAACATCAGCTACTGCCATTAGACCCTTATCCGTTAACTGAAAAAAAGCCACTCCATCAACAAAGCTAGATGTTGCTGTGTAACCAACCTGACCAGCAGCCGCTTGAGCATTCGCACTGGTATCCCAGCCACCATCCATAAATTCTTCTAAGATCGGTTGATTCTCGAAAAAAATCACCAAATCATAAGTCTGAGCGCCAATGGCTATACCAAGACCCCCCATACCCATACGCATGTATACGCGTGTCCCTGTCGCCTTATCTACTAAAACTCCAGTTCCACCCCCAGCGGTAACAAAAAACCCTGCCTTAGTTACAGAGAATGAAGCATACCCGGCAGACTGTTCAGATAGTTGACGCGCACCCGCATTTGACTCCAGCAATTCTTCTAAAGCGCGCTCCGCTTTTGTATCTATCCCTAGCTTTTTTTCCGCAAGCTCTGTGTCAACCGATTGCGCAGATACTGAGTTCACCCATACATTAGAAAGCAAAATGCTCGCCAGCAAGACAGAGAAGTGTTGATATCGAATCATCTATTATTCCTTAACGTTCACGTACTGAAATGATTTAGGTCACAAAGTAACCCGTAAGCTGAAAGCCAATTAGCATAAATCCAGCAACCATTAAGCCTACGTTAGTAGTGTACGCATGGCGCAGGAAACTATTGGAACGACGCCAAACATTGAACCCAATCAGCATCGCACTGAGAGCAATCAATTGCCCAAGTTCAACGCCAATATTAAATGACAGCATGTTAGTTACAAGGCCATCCGCAGATATGGCTAAGTCCTGTAGCTTCGTTGATAAGCCGAACCCGTGAAAGAAGCCAAAAATGAGTACCGCCGCTTTCATGTTTGGATGAAAACCTAGCGCCTGAAACCCATTAATATTTTCGAAAGCCTTATAAACGACAGAAAACCCAATCACTGCATCTACCAGATAAGGTGATACATGCAAACCGCCTAAGACCCCAAGCAATAAGGTAGTGCTGTGCCCCACAGCGAACAAAGTGACATAGATCGCAATATCTTTTAGACGATATAAAAAGAATATCACTCCCGCCAAAAACAACAGGTGGTCGTAACCGGTCACCATGTGTTTTGCGCCAAGATAAACAAACGGGATTATTTGTGGCCCAACGTTATTAATAAGAAATTCTTGGTCAGCACCCGTAATGCCGTGGGCGGAGCACACAGACAAGCCTAACCCCCAGACGAGAAGAACGCTTATATACCTGACGATAATCATGGGGGTATTGTAATCTATGCACTATCGCTACTTATATTTTTTATAGAATTTTATACGCGAGCCTCAAGCTCACAAGTCTTCACGATGTGACACAATATGGTTTTTATCATACCAATGGTTATTAACTTATTTTTATAAAATCCTTATATAACAATATATTATGATAAATTTATAATCTTATTTCTAATAAAATTCCGTCCTATGTTGCAGTCAGGGCGGTCAACCGTGACAATTCCATAATGAAAATATCTTACTTCCGCCTAATCAAATATCTTCCGATTGCTATTTCCTTAATGAGCATTGGACTGGCTAATGCCCAAACAATCTTGCGAGCCTCCCATCAATTTCCCGGCGGCACTGGGGATGTACGAGACGAAATGATTCGGATCATTGCTCAAGAGGTCGAGGATGCAAATGTTGGATTAACAATACGCGTTTACCCTGGCCAATCATTATTTAAAGCAACCGATCAATGGTCAGCTTTGACGCGAGGCCGTCTTGATATAGCACTGCTTCCATTGGATTACGCCAGTGGACGTCACCCTGAATTTAGCGCAACTCTTATGCCCGGGTTGGTTAAAAACCATGATCATGCGCGACGTCTAAATAACTCTCCATTCATGGAGGATATCAAGGCAATAATTAATTCAGCTGGCGCCATAGTCCTAGCGGATACATGGCTTGCAGGAGGATTCGCGTCATCTGAGCAGTGCATTTTATCTCCTAATGATATACAGGGTCAGGTTATACGCGCCGCTGGCCCAGCATTCGAAAGAATGATGGTTGCTGCTGGTGCGTCAATTACGTCCATGCCCAGCTCCGAGATATATACTGCAATGCAAACTGGTGTTTTAGATGCAGCTAGTACTAGCTCTGCTAGTTTCGTAACATTTCGCTTACATGAACATTCAACCTGCCTAACAGCGCCTGGAGAAAATGGACTTTGGTTTATGTATGAACCTGTTTTGATTAGCCAACGAACTTGGAACAGTCTTAATGCCGAACAAAAAGAAGCGATGCATGCAGCAGGGAAAATCGCCGAAGACTACTTTTTTGAACAAGCAAAACTACTGGACGAAGAGCTTGAACAGATTTTTGGAGAAGCTGGTGTGGAGGTAGTTCATATGTCAGAAGAGCAAGTCGAAGCATGGCGAAAAATTGCCGAGGAAACATCTTACAAAATCTTTGCTGAGAACGTTCCTAATGGAGCTGAACTCATAGAAAAAGCCCTCTCAGTCGAGTGAATATAGGACCTCATATTTTAAATTCCTTTATTAAAGGAGTTGAAGCTCTCTCCAGAGCTTGCGGCATATTAGCAGCACTGTGTCTCGCGTCTGCATGCCTGGTAGTTTGTCATATGGTACTAGTGCGATACGCTTTTGGCATAGCCACCATATGGCAAACAGAATTTGTTACCTTTGCCGTTGTTGCTGCCACTCTTATTGGTAGCCCGTATGTTCTTTTGACTAGAGGGCATGTGACGGTAGACCTTCTACCACACTATTTAGCTGAACAACCGCGACGATGGTTAGCATTAATAGCATCGATATGTGCTTGGGCTGCTTGTGCCATTCTAGCCTGGACTGGATGGGCCTACTTCCATGAGGCATGGACATTCGGGTGGGTAACAGAGTCTGTTTGGGGGCCACCCTTATGGATCCCTCTCTTACCTCTTCCAGTGGGACTAGGAATACTTACCCTTCAGTACACAGTTGATATTATTTGCCTACTCAGCGGTAAACCGCTAAGCAGTAACAATTTTGATGTAGTAGAAGATACCTAAGCATGAGCCCACTAACTATCGGATTGCTAATCGCAATTATTAGCATAATAGTGCTAGCTAGCGGCATTCCTGTTGCCTTCGGACTTGTTGTCGTGGCCCTAGCGTTTCTTGCAATATTCGATGGACCTGAAAGTCTCGACATTGTGGGAGAACTTTTCTTCTCAGGTCTCGCTGACTTCACTTTAGTATCAATACCCATGTTCATTGCAATGGGAGCAGCGGTTGCTTCTTCACCGGCAGGAGCAGACCTCTACGGCGCTCTTGATCGCTGGCTTTACCGCATACCAGGAGGGCTGGCTATCTCTAATTTAGGGGCTTGTGCAATTTTTGCAGCCCTCAGTGGGTCTTCGCCTGCAACCTGCGCAGCAATTGGAAAAATGGGGATTCCGGAGATGCGTAAACGCGGTTATCCGGATGAGCTCGCTACCGGATCAATTGCTGCAGGTGGCACTTTGGGAATACTAATCCCCCCAAGCGTAACTATGATCGTCTATGGGATTTCTACAGGCACCTCGATTGGCCGTTTATTCATGGCGGGAATTCTCCCAGGCCTCATGCTCACGGGGCTTTTTTGTGCCTGGTCAATGTTTTATGCTTGGCGCAATGGTTTTCAAACAACCATTCAACGTCAACCGGCAACTATCCGTGAAAAACTAGAGCAAGGGGCTCGGATTCTCCCCTTCATTTTGATAGTTATTGGAATTCTATTCGTGCTCTACGGAGGCGTCGCAACCCCCTCCGAAGCTGCTGGTGTCGGCGCTATGCTATGTGTCGTTTTAGTCGCAATCATTTACCGCATATGGAGCCCGAAAAAGCTCTGGAAAATTCTCAGCAGCAGCACACGCGAAAGCGTGATGATCATGATGATCATTGGTGCAGCAGCATTATTTAGCTACACACTATCAAGTCTTTATGTTACTCAAACGGTAGCTGAATCCATTGCAAATCTTGATGTTAATCGCTGGTGGCTATTAGCGATGATCAATGTATTTCTGTTGGTTGCAGGATTTTTTCTACCACCCGTTGCGGTTATCTTGATGGCCGCACCAATACTAATGCCTATCGTACTTCAGGCTGGTTTTGACCCCTACTGGTTTGCCGTAGTCCTCACTATAAATATGGAAATTGGGTTAATTACCCCACCGGTAGGACTTAATCTCTACGTAATCGATAGTATCGCTCCAGATGTAGGGCTACCGAGCATACTGCGTGGATCGCTCCCATATGTTGTATTAATGATAATAGCCATTGTGATTCTCTGTGTGTTTCCTGGGATTGCAACATGGCTTCCAGAGCATTTTTTGTAGATTTAAATGTTCATTTTTGAAATCTTTTAGAGCTATTTCCATTCTTGTAGAAGCAGTTACCCCCATATGATGTTGGTACAGCAGTGAATTGCACTCATCTAGTCCTGGTTTTCTGTCTCTTATGCCAGACTCCTGCTGGAGCACAACAATCTTTTTCTGCCGTTTACGACTTTAATAAAACCCTAGAAACCGCACATAGTCTGCCAAGAATAAAAAGTCTGTTAGTCAGTCAGAATAATGAATTAATCCTAGAACACTACTTTAATGGTACTGATTCCAGCGATCCAACCAATATAAAGTCGGTCTCTAAAAGTGTGATATCTACTTTAGTTGGGATAGCCATTCAACATGGCCACATTAGCTCTATTGAGCAGCCCATCATTGAATATTTTGACGAAGAAAATTGGGCTAACGATAACGCTCTCAAAAAAGATATTACTGTCAAGAATCTTCTGACAATGCAATCGGGGCTAGAGACCACTAGCAATAGAAACTATGGAAAATGGATAGCTAGCACTAACTGGGTAACTTTTGCACTGCAACGTCCGCTCCAATCGACTCCTGGCAGACTAATGGAGTACAGCACTGGGAATACCCACCTGCTCTCGGCTATTCTTACCAAAGCAACTGGCTTGAGCACGCTCGAATTTGCACGCGAAGTTCTAACCAAACCCCTTGGGTTTCGACTCATGTCATGGCCACAGGACCCGCAAGGGATCTATTTTGGCGGAAATGATATGGCGATGACTCCCAACCAAATGCTCTTATTTGGAAAGCTATACTTAAATCACGGAGAGGCTAATGGTAGCCAGGTAATTCCAAGAGCATGGATCGACAGCACCCTTGGACACAGAGTGCAATCCAGAAGAGATCGTAGTCGCTATTACGGGTACGGCTGGTGGATGAAAGAGATGGCAGGACATAATGCTCATTACGCATGGGGATTTGGAGGGCAATTTATCGTAATTGTGCCGACATTAGATCTGGTAGTGGTTACAACCTCATCTAGCAACCCAGGAATAGGACGACAAGCACATACTAGAAGTATCTATGACCTCTTAGAACATGACCTCATTTCATCCGTATCTAAAGCCCTTGGTTCTCCAGCGAGCAGCCAATCACAGTAATTCCTTACTGCTGTAAGCCTCATTCTTTAGTCGTGACTAAATATCCTATAAAAACAGTGTTTTCTTAGTTAAGCACATGGTTTATCTAACTGCTGAAACGGAACGAACCAATTTTGGGTAGTGATAGTACAAAGTTGCAATGCGCGCAAAATAATTAACATAGAGCGCAGCCCAAAGCCCATTATTTCCAAATGGTCTAAAAAGCCACCATGCAACCATAAAAATACAGAATGAAATCAGCATGGCATTCCGCATTTCTGCCGAACGTGTTGCACCAATAAAAATACCATCTAATTGATACGCCCAGACTCCCAACAGCGGCACACCGATTGCCCACATAAGGTAGATTCGAGCTGCTGAACGCACATCACTGTCAACCGTAAGAAGATCAATAAACTCTGTACCAAGGATCGCAATAATCAGAGATGAAAAAATTGCCACGCCAGCAGCCCACTGAGTTGTCATTCGCGCAGCATCCATTAACCCAATCCGATTAGCGGCACCGACGGCTCTGCCTACTAATGTCTCAGCAGCAAAAGCTAATCCATCTAGAGAAAACGCACTAAGTGCTACCAGGTGCATTAACACAGCATTTGCTGCAAGAATAATATCTCCTTGTTTGGCACCTTGAGACATGAACCAAACATGAACAAAAATAAGCGCCATCGAACGAATCATAATGTCGCTATTGACTACGATTGTCCGCTTCAGCCGGACAATATTAAAAAGATACTTAGGTGACCATGCACTGCCAAACTGACGCAAATAACGCAGCGCAACCAAAACGCCAACAATGGTGGCGCCCCACTCTGCCAGAAGAGTTCCAAATGCTACCCCTCGCACTTCCCAACCAAAACCAATCACAAAAATTACATCTAAAACTATATTAGTTAAGTTCAGTACTAACTGAAGAATTAAGCCGATATCTGTCCGTCCTAAGCCTACAAACCAGCCTAGCAATGCGTAATTAGCGAGTGTCGCTGGGGCAGCCCAAATACGAATATCAAAATAACTTCGTGCAAGATTTTCCACTTTTGGACTGCTTCCAAAAAGAGCAAAAGCCGCTTCCCGAATCGGCCACTGAAATAAGATAAGCAGCACGCCTACTATGACTGATATGCCTAAAGCTCGTACGAGATTTGCGTTAATCTCAGCATTCTCACCAGCGCCAAATGCTTGCGCCGTAAGTCCGGTTGTTCCCATACGAAGAAAACCAAAGGCCCAAAATACAAAACCAAAAACAAGAGAGCCAACTGCGACAGCACCAACATATGCAGGATCTGGGATTTGCCCAACGACCGCTGTATCTACCACGCCAATAAGAGGGGTAGATATGTTCGACAACATCACAGGAAGTGCGATCGCAAGAATCGCCCTATGAGTAAGCGGTGTTAATGGTTTTTCTGTACTACCAGATAGCAAACTAAATCAGCCTTCCATGCCAATATCGTTTAATTGACAGGCCTAAATTTTTGAATTTTTGGACCAATTGCAGCCTCAGCCGCATACATATTTCCTTCTAAACCCATGGTTCTGCATATTCATGGGTGAAGTTTGTCACCTGATACCAGGGTCGTCTGAACGTAGCTATATGATTGCTGAAAAACTCGCAAAACATCCAAGCTCTACGCGACTACCTGCGGCAGCAGAGTAAGGTATTAACGCCAATCCCACTCAATAACCAAACGCATGGAACAGTTGATAATTTAATATCAACCGCAAAAATGACACCAATAAGACCGAAAGCCTTTAATTGGAGCGGGTGAACGGGTTCGAACCGTCGACCTGCACGTTGGCAACGTGCCGCTCTACCAGCTGAGCTACACCCGCATTTTGCGAGAGCGAATTGTAAATCAGTCGCCCCCGAGTTACACCCAGAACTAGCAGATTAAATCTGCTAAATACATTTTATTAGATAGATATCAGCCTATTCGCCAGCCTTTTGTAACACACAAGCCTAGAAGAACCATTATCACACTAATATCTAATTTATTAGAATTTTGTTTAATTAAACAATTTAAGATCTTGTTTTTTATTATTTTTTTAATTAATTTTAATTATCATCAATATCCTTCTGTATTACTGACCATGCAGACTTTAGATAGTCAGCCATAGACCAAATAGTCAGAATTGACGCAATAATAAGAAGAAACATTCCAGTCTCGTAGACAGGAAGCCCAAAAGATGGCTCATGATAAAGCCGAAAACCAATTCCAAACATCTGGAAAGCAGTCTTCCATTTACCAAAAATGCTGACCTTGACGTAAACGCTTGCTCCTAGCTCTGACATCCATTCTCTAAGAGCAGAAATGGTGATTTCGCGTCCAATAATGACTGCCGCTATAACCATCATAAGAATAGACGGATCACTCTGAACTAAAACAACCAACGCAGTTGCAACGATTAGCTTGTCAGCAACCGGATCTAAAAATGCGCCAAACCTCGTTGTCTGATTGAGGCTACGCGCAAGATAACCATCTAACATGTCTGTGATGGCAGCTAGCCCAAAAACAAGCCCAGAAGCCTGGCTAGCCCATGAGAATGGAAGATAGTAAATGACTACTACCAAGGGTATCGCCACTATACGAAACATTGTAAGCAGGTTTGGAATCGTTATTGGCATAGCTAATCCTGATGAAACTGAGCATATATTAGCTGACCTAGCTGCTGAGATATGCCTTTTACCTTCATCAAGTCATCCACACTAGCTCGAGTAACAGCCTGCAATCCACCAAAACTTCGTAATAAAGCCCTACGGCGCTTCGGACCGAGCCCATTTATATCATCTAACGGAGAGGAATATTGCTGCTTTTTACGACGAGATCTGTGCCCCTCTATTGCAAAACGATGAGCTTCATCGCGAATCTTTTGAATCAAGTGCAAGGCTGGAGAGTTCGCATCCAGTTTGATTGGCTGATCAGACTCTTTCAAATAGAGGCTCTCCCGTCCCGGCTTTCTCCCTTGCCCCTTTGCTACAGACACTAATCTAATCCCTTCTAGCTTTAATTCCTTAAGCACTCCGACTGCTACGTTGAGCTGGCCCTGCCCTCCATCTACTAACAAAATATCAGGGACGGGGGCCTCGCCTTTCTTAATTCTCAAATAACGCCGTTTGATGACTTGCGCAAGCGCACCATAATCATCGCCAGGAGTAATATCAGCTATGTTAAAACGACGATAATCAGATTTTATCGGTCCATCCGAGCCGAAAACTACGCAAGAACCAACCGTCGACCCGCCTGACATGTGACTAATATCAAAACATTCAAGCCGAGACGGTAACTGCTCTAGGTCTAACACCTCAGTTAAAGATTCATACTGTTTAACAAGACTAGCGGTTGATTTTGCTTTTAAAGCAGCCGCATGCTTAGCATTTGTTAAGGCCATCTCTATCCATCGTGCCCGATCACCTCGGAACCGGTGCTTTATTTGCACACGACGGTTTGATTTTTTTCCCAGCATTTCAGAGAGAGCATTAGCGTCAGCAGTAGCATGACTAATCAGTATCTCCCCCGGAGCCTCCCTCCCACCATAATATTGGAGTAAAAATGCCCTCATGATTTCATTTTTATCAATTTTGGATGGCATCCGAGGAAAATAGCTGCGTGATCCTAGCAATCTACCATCCCTAAAATACATCACGACTATGCAGCAAATGTTTTCCTTATAAACCAGCCCTATAACGTCAAAGTTACCGGAGGCTCTGGATACTAGCTGTCGGGATTCAATCTCTTTTAGTTTTGATAGTTTATCTCTGTACTCAGCTGCGCGTTCAAATTCCAATCTTTCGGATGCCTGTTCCATGCTCTGTGCTAGATTTTCTGTAATCATGCCACCATCACCCTGTAGAAAGAGCAAAGTATGTTCAATATCTAGCTGATAATCGTCAGAGGAAATAAGGCCTACACAAGGAGCGCTACATCGTTGAATTTGGTATTGCAAACATGGCCGCGTTCTATTCGAAAAGTAGCTATCTTCACATTGTCGAACCTTGAACAATTTCTGCAACTGACTTAGAGCTTCTCTTACAGCAGTAGCACTTGGATATGGTCCAAAAAGACGTCCGGCCATAGTCTTCTTAGGTCTACGATAAAAAGTCAGTCTTGGAAAGGCATGGTCAGTACTTACATGAATATAGGGATAACTTTTATCATCACGAAGCACTATATTAAAGCGCGGCCTATGCTGTTTGATAAGGTTATATTCGAGAATCAGCGCCTCCGACTCTGTTCGAGTAACCGTTACATTAATGCCAGCAACCTGGCTTAGCATTGCCATTGTTTTAGTATTCTGTGCCCGCCCTTGGAAGTAACTTCCAACACGACGTCTGAGATCTTTTGCCTTACCCACATAAATAACTCCACCTTTGGAATTACTCATCAGATAAACCCCAGGACAATGAGTGAGATTAGAGACCATCTCTTTAGGGTCAAAACCTTCGCCCTCACTACTCCCCTTCTTGAAATCTTTATCCATCATTCGTTAGGAGACAGGTCTCGTGCGAGGGTTAATACATCTTTGAACATATCCGATGTCAATCGACCTGTATTCGTGTTGTAACGACTACAATGATAAGAATCAACCATTTTTTTTGAATCTGGCAGGTTATGAACTTGACCATGAGCAAAGGAATAGCTACTGAGCGTTAGGTCATAAGCACGGAGCACAGCCCCATGAGCGATTCCACCTAAGGCAAAAATAACAGCCCCAGCAGGAAGTAACGAAATTTCCACCCTAAGGTAATTATTACAAGTGCGAACTTCCTGCGTCGTTGGTTTATTCTGCGGTGGCAAACATTTGACGGCATTTGTAATTCGGCAGCCTATAAGCTCCAAATTATCTGCAGCTGAAATCGAATCTGCTTTTGTGCATAGACCAAGCTCAAATAAAGTCCGATATAGAATAATGCCCGCATGATCGCCAGTGAATGGACGACCTGAAGCGTTTGCGCCATGCTGCCCGGGTGCAAGGCCCACAATGAGCATTGCCGCATTAGGATCTCCAAATGAGGGCACTGGCAAATTAAAATACTTGGGATACCTAATTCGCTGGGATTTTAAATAGGAGTCCAGTCGGGGACAACGCGTACAATTTAGGTCAAAAGAGGGATTTAATTTCATTTTCCCTCGCCACTTAATACTTCAAACTAGGCTACTTCACGACCCATCTAACTGCCCAGCAATCCGCATAGCAACCTCCATAGCTTGTTCATAATTCAAACGTGGATCAACCTGAGACTTGTAAGCCTTAGCCAAATCAGACGCTTTAAGACCACGCGCTCCACCAATACATTCAGTTACATTTTCACCAGTAAGTTCTAAGTGAACACCACCTAGATTACTACCCTCTTCACGATGAAGACGAAATGCTGTCTGCAATTCAGAAATAATATTGTCAAAATCACGGGTCTTATAACCATGCGCTGTCGTTTCAGTATTCCCGTGCATTGGGTCGCAAATCCAGAGCACGTGTGAACCCGTTACACGCACAGCCTCAATCACTCTCGGTAAATGCTCTTCTATCTCTTGCGCTCCAAAGCGTGTAATTAAGGATAAACGACCCGGTTCATTGTCTGGGTTTAATGTATCGATCAAACCCTGTAAATGTTTGGCAGTTACTGTGGTACCGATCTTGATACTCATTGGATTACTAATACCCTTAAAATATTCAACGTGCGCACCATCAAGTGCTGCCGTTCGCATCCCGATCCAAGGGTAATGTGTGGTTAAGTTATACCAACGTTCTCTATGAGGTAGAAATCGTGTTTGAGACTGCTCATACGGCAAATGCAATCCCTCATGGGAAGTGTAGAAATCAACTCGATGCGTTCGAATTGCATCTCCTGCCACCGACTCAAAAAATCCCAAAGAATCCGAAACTGATTGCACAAGCTTGCGATACTCGGATGCCATCGGTGATTCACCAACAAAATCCAAATCCCAGTTCTCCGGATGATGAAGATCCGCAAAGCCACCATCAATCAAGGATCGAATGAAATTCAAGGTTAATGCGGCACGTTCGTAGCCTCGCAGCATTAGTTCTGGATCAGGTTCTCGGTCTTCGGCTGTGAACGGCATTCGGTTCACCAAATCGCCCCGGTAACTCGGCAGCACCTTACCATCACGCGTTTCTTCATCCGCACTGCGAGGCTTTGCGTATTGACCTGCCATTCGACCTACCCGGATTACCGGCTTTTTCAACCCCGTCGCTAGAACTAGTGACATTTGCAGAAGGATTTTTAGTTTTTGAACTACATTCTCAGAGGTGCACTCTTCAAAGCTTTCAGCACAATCTCCTCCCTGCAGCAAAAAAGCCTCACCGCGCTGAGCCACTGCAAGTTTTTCTTTAAGCGCCTCAACTTCCCAACTAGTAACTAAAGGCGGCAAACTGCTTAGCTGTCCTATGACACGCTTGAGCTGCGCATCATCGGCGTACCGAGGCTGCTGACTAGCTTCTCGAGTCTGCCAGCTTCCTGGTTGCCAATCTGTTGAATTACTACTCTGTTTCATAGGAACGCGACTATACACTTACCCAGCTTCTCCCTGAAGCTACTATCTGACTTTGTATAACGACTTACCACAAATTGAATCATTTTTTCCGTACCCCACTAACCATTTTGGAATGCAATCGAGTTAATCATCCAGCAGATACGATTTAGTATTTCAATCTATTTTTTTGAATTGGAACGCTCATCCATATAGTCCGCTAATTCACCTTGTTTAGTATGCAAAGTATGAAGCCAACGTTGTCCACCAGAGGTAAATCCTGCCCAAAACCCTATCTCAACTATCTCCGGCTCGCTGAATTCCGCATGAAGATCCGTCCAAAGCGCATCATCAGCCAAAGCAGGATTCCAAAGAATTGCATCTGTGTAACGCAAAGCCACCTTTTCTCTACAACTGAATTTCTGGGAACTTGCGAATTCGAGAAGTTCAGCCAATCGATTTTCCGGGTCTTCTTTCGCCCCACGGGCGTCGCCCTGATTACTTCAGTAATCACAATCCAAGCTATAAGCGATATAAGTTCGAACCAATTCTTTTAAATCATGCTCGACACAACTGGTTTCAGATGTGTTATCAAAAAGAAACTTTCGTGTAGACGTAAATGCACGCATAACATCTGGCTGATGCGCCCGAATAGATTGATTCTCTGGACCAGGACGCCCTTTTTCTATAGCAGCTTCGAGCCAGCCACGAAGCTCAGGGTCATCAATCTCATCAGGTGCGACGTAGCTAATTCTTGCCATTAATTTTTAATATCTTAGGTAATTTGGTATGCCCAGTTTAGGGAGAGTATAAAGAAAAGCAATGCATAGCTCTGAAAGCCGCATATAAGCCCTCTTCACTGAGTTTCGAGCTTTGCATCCTGCCAAAGCGCTTCCAAATCATCTCCACTAAAGTCATCCCAATTTTTTTCTGACGCAATCACATTTTTTTCTAAAATTCGAAAACGTTTTTCAAATCGAGAATTTGCATTACTAACGCAGGCCTCTGGCTCTATATTCAAGTGGCGACAAAAACTCACCAAACTCAAAAAAACATCACCCATTTCTGCTGCAATAGAACCCGCATCTTTTTCTGCGATAGCCGCATCAAGCTCAGCCAGTTCCTCATTAAGTTTCTCTCTTGCCCCAACATAGCTATCCCAATCAAAACCAACAAGTGCAGCACGTTTACCAAGCTTCTTTGCGCGAACCACAGCTGGCAATGCCAAAGCGATGCCATCAAGAATGCTATTTTTGTTACCCCCTCTTTCCTTACGCTTTATAGCTTCCCACTTTCGTTCCTGAGCGTTTGCATCAGCGATCACATTTTCACCAAATACATGGGGATGACGACGAATCATTTTCTTGCAAATTGCAGCAACTACATCAGAGAAAGAAAACGCGCCTATCTCTCGTGCCATCTGTGAGTGGTAAACGACTTGAAAAAGGAGATCACCCAATTCGTCCTTCAAATCATCAAGATCGCCTCTGGAAATCGCATCTACAACCTCATACGCCTCCTCAAGCGTATAAGGCGCAATGGTCTCAAATGTCTGTTTCAGATCCCATGGACAGCCTTTGTACGGATCTCGAAGGCTCTTTAAAATCTCAATAACACTTGAGATATCATACTTATCTTTTTGATTATTCAACACTTATAAGTCTAAAAACCCAACTAATATCGAAGCAGTTACACCCCATATCTTATGCCCACCATACTCAATTTCATAACCATGAAGTTTTGCACCAAACCGTTCTCTATAAGTAACCCGCCTATTTTCTTTATTAGCTAAGAATTTCAATGGAACCTCAAAAGCCTCCAAAACTTCAGAACTATCAGGATCCGGTTCAAATTCAGAAGAAATGAAAGCTACCACTGGGGTCACTACAAACCCACTTGAGGTTGGCAAACGTTCCAGTCGACCCGCCACTGAAACGTGTTTAGGATTCAGCCCAACCTCTTCCTCTGCTTCACGAAGTGCAGCCTCCACTGGACCAGCATCATGTTTTTCCATCCTGCCTCCTGGGAAACTTACCTGGCCTGGATGATCTTTTAGACGCGCAGATCGTTCAGTAAATAACACAGCTAACCCCGTGGATCTCTCAACTAACCCGACAAGTACAGCCGCCGGAATAGGATCTTTTTTATGAAAATCAATGAATGATTGAGGAGGGACACCTTCAACATCCCTAAGTAATCTATCCAGTGGATCTGTTTCAACCTGAACGGTAGCTAGTCGAGCACAAATATGATCCCGCAAGAGATTAATACCCATTACCCTTTAATACCCCCATTAGTTAGCTCGCTAGGATCAAGCAATGACTGGAGCTCATCATCACTTAAATCAGTCTCTTCAGCAGCAATATCCAATATAGGTCGACCCTCTCCGTAAGCTTTTTTCGCAATTGCAGCGCCTTTCTCATAACCAATTACGGGATTTAAAGCAGTAACAAGGATAGGGTTCTTAGCGAGAGCCTCCTGAAGATTTTGTTCGTTAACCGTAAATCCCTGAATCGCAGAATCTGCAAGAACTCGAGCAGCATTAGATAAAAGCTCCACACTTTGAAGCACGTTATGAGCAATAACCGGCAACATAACATTAAGCTGAAAGTTCCCAGACTGGCCTGCCAAAGTGATAGTTGTATCATTTCCTATAACCTGAGCCGCTACCATTGTCACCGCCTCCGGAATTACAGGGTTTACTTTGCCCGGCATAATGCTACTGCCTGGCTGCAAAGCCGGTAATGAAATTTCTGCAAGACCAGCAAGTGGACCACTGTTCATCCATCGAAGATCATTTGCTATCTTCATTAAACTCACAGCCGTTGTCTTAAGCTGTCCCGAGAGCTCCACAGCTGTATCTTGGCAACTCAGCCCTTCGAAATAGCTCTTGGCTGGTTTAAATGCGATGTCAGTGCGCTTAGCCAGATGCCCTGCCACCCGTTTCCCAAAATCCGGGTGAGCATTAATGCCCGTGCCTACCGCTGTACCGCCCTGCGCCAATTCACAAAGACGAGGAAGGACACCTGAAACACGCTCATAGTCTGCCCGGATCTGGTGGGCCCAGCCATTCAGTTCCTGATCAAAACGCACAGGCATTGCATCCATCAAATGAGTGCGCCCCGTCTTTACAACGTTTGATAAATTTTTAGCCTTATTTTCAATGCTATCCGCCAAATGATCGAGAGCCGGCAATAGGTCCTCAGCGACACACAACGCCGCACTAACATGGATCGCTGAAGGAATAACATCATTACTACTCTGGCCCATATTTACATGGTCATTTGGATGAATATGATGCTCAGTTCCTTGATTTGATAAAGTTGCAATCACCTCATTAGCATTCATATTAGAGCTGGTACCAGAACCGGTCTGGAACACATCGACGGGAAAATGCTCATCATGTTCACCCTCTGCCACCTGCAGAGCTACCTTTTCTATAACCGTGGCGAGACTAGGCGACAAAAAGCCTAATTCCTTATTGGTTGTTGCAGCGGCCCACTTTATCAGCCCCATTGCTCGCAGAAATTGTCTGGGCATACGGATACCGCTGATCGGAAAATTATTGACAGCACGCTGAGTTTGAGCCCCCCAAGAAGCTTTGGACGGCACCTCTAGCTCACCCATGCTATCGCGTTCTATTCGATACTCGCTTGTCATATCTACTCCCAAAGTCTCAGGGGCCCTAAATTACAATAAATAATCTAGGGACTCTCAGATTTACCAATTAAAGGTGTATGATGCGCACTCCGATCCTAGTTGTATAGGGATGCCCGGCGCCCCTGTGAATCTTTCTAATCTTACTGCACTATCGCCATTAGACGGACGTTACGCGTCTAAGGCAGAGCCCCTGCGCGACTATCTTTCGGAATCAGCGCTCATTCGCTACCGCACGCTAGTTGAAGTTAAATGGCTAAAGCAGCTTGCGGAAGACCCAACCGTAACAGGACTTCCCAAACTCGATGAGAGCACAAACAAGGTATTACATACCCTCATAGAGGACTTTAACCTCGAAGATGCTCAACAAGTAAAAGCATTGGAATCACGAACAAATCATGACGTGAAAGCAGTCGAGTATTTCCTAAGGGACAAACTCTGCGAGAGCAAAACCTTATCAACAGAACTAGAGGCTTATATTCATTTCGCCTGCACTTCAGAAGATATCAATAATCTCTCTTACGCTCTAATGTTGCGCGATGTGCGTGAGCATGTCCTTCTACCAGAAATGAGAAATCTGATAAGTGATTTACGAGCATTAGCTCATGAGTTTGCAGAAATACCCATGTTATCTCGGACTCATGGCCAACCTGCATCACCAACTACGCTCGGAAAAGAGCTGGCCAATTTTGTATATCGTCTATCAAAACAATCATTGGATTTTGAGCTAGTAGAGATTTTCGGAAAATGTAACGGGGCAGTAGGAAATTTCAATGCCCATACAGTCGCCTATCCGAATACTAACTGGATACAATTTAGCAAAGACTTTATAGAATCACTTGGTCTTAAATATGCACCGTACACAACGCAGATAGAACCTCATGACTGGATCGCTGATTATTGTCAGGCCCTTATCCGCCACAATACGGTGCTGCTAGACCTATGCCGTGATCTCTGGGGTTATGTAAGCCTAGGTTATTTTCGTCCACGAGTAGTAGCTGGTGAAGTCGGCTCTTCAACCATGCCTCATAAGGTGAACCCTATAGAATTTGAAAATGCTGAAGGCAATCTCGGCATAGCAAATGCACTCTTAAGTTTTTTGGCGGAAAAACTTCCCCAATCACGATGGCAAAGAGATCTAACTGACTCAACCGCACTAAGAAATATTGCTGTCGCACTCGGGCATGGCTTTATCGCCATATCCTCTTGCCGTCATGGAGTTTCCAAGCTAGAAGCGGACTATACGACCATACAAAAAGATCTTGATAATAGCCCTGAAGTATTAGCAGAAGCGGTTCAAACTGTAATGCGAAGCTGTGGTATTCCAGACGCATACGAACAACTCAAAGAATTAACCCGCGGACGGGACATTACGGCAGACAGTCTCACTATGTTTATAGCGGACCTGAATATTCCAGAAGAAGCTCGTTCTCGTCTTGAAACATTAACTCCAGCGGACTATGTGGGGCTTGCGGCTCAGCTCGCACGGAACATCTAACCTAGCAAGCTCATGCCCACTCTGGACGGATGCTAGTAGAACTTCACTATGGTTGAAAAGGAACTAGTAATAGTTGCATTGTCCGGCGGAGTAGACTCTGCTGTCAGCGCTCTCCTACTGCGCAATGCTGGCTATCGGGTTGAATGCTTGCACATGAGCAACTGGGAGGATGATGGGTACTGCGAATCTGCAAAGGATTTTCAAGATGCGCGGAGAATTTGTCAACAACTGAACCTGCCATTGCATCGTGTAAACTTCACAGATCTTTATAAAAAAAGAGTTTTCTCCCATTTTCTTGATGAATGTCGCTTAGGACGCACACCAAACCCTGACGTACTCTGCAATAAAGAAATTAAATTTGGAGCGCTTTGGGAATATGCAAAACGTCTCGGTGGGCATAAGCTAGCAACAGGACACTATGCACGCACAGTTAATTGCCAAGGCCAACTAGAACTCCATAAAGGATTGGATCCCGAAAAAGATCAAAGTTATTTTTTACATGCTGTAAAAACAAAAAGCCTAACAAACGTACTTTTTCCATTGGGTGATAAATTAAAATCTGAAGTGCGCGATCTTGCCCGCTCAGCTCTATTACCGGTCTCAGAGAAAAAAGACAGCACAGGGATTTGTTTTATCGGAGAACGCCCGTTTTCAAAATTTCTAAGCGAATATGTTCCAAATAATCCCGGGAAAATTAAAGACTTAAACGACCAAATACTTGGAGAGCACCAAGGTCTCCAGTACTACACTTTGGGACAGCGACAGGGGCTTGGAATTGGAGGATTAGCAAATCAGGGAGGAGGTGCTTGGTACGTGTCTAACAAAAAATTAGGCACTAACGAACTTATAGTTGTACAAGGCAATAATCACCCTTCGCTCTTTAAAAACTGGCTGAAAGCCAGCGCAGCAAGCTGGGTTAATGACTCATCACTTGGCTTGCCTGATACTACTCCGGTCAAATGTTGGGCCAAGAGCCGTTACCGACAAACTGATCAAGCTTGTACTGCAATTCTACACAAACACGATACTATTGAGGTCTATTTCGACAAGCCTCAAAGAGCAATTACTCCTGGACAATATGTGGTCCTTTATCAAGGCACCCGATGCCTAGGTGGAGCCACCATCGATGAGACTCAAATGCGTAATATCAGCCTAGGGGCCGCTAGCTAAGTCTTTATCAAAAGAACCTTATCGCACCCCCTGCTATAATTCGCGCCGCCTAATCTACCACGTCATTCATCAAGGGATAACTCATGACAGTTCGCTCTAGCGCATCTCAACCACTAATAGTTGAAGATACGGAATATCAAATCTTTCAGCTGGATTCCGTTGAAAATGATTCAGTTCATCAGCTTCCATACTCACTAAAAATACTCCTCGAAAATCTTTTGCGGCATGAGAATGGAGTCAACATAACAGAAGATGACATCCAGTCTTTGGCCGCCTGGGATGCAAAAGCTGAACCAGAAACAGAAATCGCCTTTACTCCAGCACGCGTAATATTGCAGGACTTTACCGGTGTCCCAGCTGTGGTAGATTTAGCTGCGATGAGAGATGCTGTTGTAGCTCTCGGAGGAAATGCTTCGGCAATCAACCCCCTTTCTCCTGCAGAACTTGTCATTGACCATTCCGTGCAAGTTGACCATTTCGGCACGTCCACTAGCCTCAGTCAAAATAACGCCATCGAATTTGAACGTAATAAAGAGCGCTACTCCTTCCTGCGCTGGGGACAAGAGGCTTTCGCTAATTTCCAAGTAGTACCGCCTAACACCGGCATTGTCCATCAAGTAAATCTTGAATTTCTAAGTCGCGTAGTTTTTGATGCGCAAAAAAATGGACAACGATTAGCCTATCCTGACACGTTAGTGGGAACCGATTCTCATACAACAATGATTAATGGCCTTGGAATCCTTGGATGGGGGGTTGGCGGCATCGAGGCCGAAGCAGCTATGTTAGGCCAGCCAATTACGATGCTGATTCCTCAAGTTATAGGTTTTGAACTAAAGGGTAAGTTACCCGAAGCTGCTACAGCAACAGACCTTGTGCTGACCGTTACACAAATACTCAGGGAGTATGGAGTTGTCGGCAAGTTTGTAGAGTTTTTTGGTGACGGACTTGATCACTTACCCTTAGCAGATCGTGCGACTTTAGGAAACATGTCACCAGAATTTGGTAGCACCTGCGCAGTGTTCCCAATCGACATGGAAACTCTGCGTTACCTGGAATTATCTGGAAGACCAAAACAACAAATCAAATTAGTCGAAGCTTATGCAAAAGCTCAAGGACTTTGGCGCGGACAAACTCAAGCCACCTACAGCGATACTCTAGCGCTAGAACTCGATTCGGTTGAACCTAGCTTGGCAGGACCAAAACGTCCGCAAGATCGGATCCCATTACGCAGTGCAGCTGCTAAATTTGAAACCCTCATGGAGCCAATTACCGTAGAACGTGGCAACAAGCCTAAACCAACTCCCCAAATCACTAAAGACGATGAATCTTTTGTAGTAAGTGATGGTGCGGTCTTAATTGCAGCTATTACAAGTTGCACAAATACCTCAAATCCAGCAGTAATGGTTGGGGCCGGACTCTTAGCTAAAAATGCGGCTGCAAAAGGGCTCAAGCCAAAGCCTTGGGTTAAAACTTCTCTTGCACCTGGATCCAAGGTAGTCACAGAATACCTTAATAAAACGGGCTTATTAGAAAACCTGGAACAACTTGGCTTCAATATAGTCGGGTACGGCTGTACGACTTGTATCGGCAATTCAGGTCCGCTCCCCGCAGAAATTGCAGAAGCAACGAAAACAAATGACATTATTGGTTGTTCAGTTGTTTCAGGAAATCGTAATTTTGAGGGGCGAATACATCCGCTTATCCGAATGAACTTCATTGCCTCTCCTCCGCTAGTCGTCGCCTACGCCTTGGCCGGAAACATGGATGTAGATCTCTACAATGAGCCATTAGGACAAGACCAAGAGGGTAACGCAGTCTACTTACGAGATATTTGGCCTAGCCCTCATGAGGTACAGGATCTCATCTCAAAAAATATTGACGCAAAAATGTTTGCTCGAAGTTATTCCGGAGTATTTGACGGCGACGAAAACTGGAATCAACTTCAAGTTGCTGCAGGCGAAACCTACGCCTGGGATGACACATCAACATATGTAAAAAATCCGCCCTATTTTGAAGGCATGAAGTTAGAACCAGAATCAATCAGTGATATTTATAGTGCTCGGGTTCTAGCCATGCTAGGCGATTCAGTCACAACTGATCACATCTCACCAGCCGGTGCAATTGCTGCTGACGGTCCAGCAGGAGATTACCTACGTGCTTTAGGCGTTGAACAAAAAGACTTTAATTCATATGGATCTCGCCGAGGAAATCATGAAGTCATGATGCGAGGAACGTTTGCAAATATACGCCTCCGAAATCAACTAGCACCTGGAACCGAGGGTGGCTGGACAACTCAGATCCCTAGTGGGGAACAAATGAGTATATTTGAAGCCTCAACGCATTATCGTGAAGCAACCGTACCTCTCCTAGTAATTGGCGGAAAGGAATACGGATCAGGCTCATCGAGGGACTGGGCAGCAAAGGGAACTCAACTCTTGGGAGTAAAAGCGGTGCTGGTCGAGAGCTATGAACGAATACACCGATCTAATCTCATTGGCATGGGAGTGCTCCCTCTACAGTTTTTAGACGGTGAAAATGCTTCCTCACTTGGCATAGATGGACAGGAAGCTTTCGATATTGAAGGAATTGAAGAAGGCCGTTCAGAGTTTGTTAGCATCACAGCAACTAAATCTGACGGAACAAAAAACAAATTCAAGGCTCTAGTACGTATCGATACTCCAAAAGAACAAGCTTATTTCATAAACGGAGGAATACTGCAGTATGTCCTCCGACAGCTTGTACAAGCTGATACAGCCGCTTGACTGACACTAGGTGCCCCCTCTTTAACCAGGGGGCGCTTTTGGCCAGTCGGAAAATGGAAAGGGTTGCTCCTCCGTAATAAACACGAGATACGCAACTAGTTGATAAGAATAAGTAGCAAGGCTCTGGCCCAAAGATCTCAGATGAGCATTAGTCTTCCCTTGGACTAGAACTATGCAAAATTGTAAAAGCACAACGGCAATCACCACTATTCTCGAAAAACTCCAAATAGCGGCAAAAAGAACCATAAATAGCAGTCTTAACCACGTTGAGCGAGATTTAATATTCTCTTCAAGAGTGCTCTCGTTGATATCCCGATCAACATCTAAATCGGGCGTAACATGATCCGGTGGAATTTTCATATAGCTTACAAAGCTCCTTACTAACAAGCCAAATATAATGGGTAGATAATACTCTCTTATGCAATCTTCTTGTGAGACGATGGGCTATGACTACCAAGTAGATCTTCATTTTTCACATCATGACAGGCCCTTGTAATTCAAAATATGATGCCCCTGATAGATATTGGCGCTAATCTAACTCACCGTTCATTTCATGATGATCTTGCTGATGTCCTTCAGAATGCATCTTCAGCTGGTATCAGCCAAATCATTGTTACTGGAACTACGGTAACCGAAAGCACCCGGGCGCTTGAGCTTAGCAAGAGCTACCCGCACCACCTCTTCGCAACAGCAGGAGTCCACCCCCATCACGCCAAAGAATTTGATGAATATACCACTGATGCCCTGCGAGCCTTAGCTCAAAATGATGAAATTGTCGCAATTGGCGAATGCGGCCTAGATTTTCATAGAAACTTATCCACACAAGATGAACAACAAAATGCCTTTTCAAGGCAATTAGAATTAGCAGCTGAAGTAGATCTTCCCGTCTTTTTACACCAACGTGAAGCACATAAAGAACTAGTGGATTTGCTTGAACCGATTCGTCATCGACTGTGTGGTGGAGTTGCACACTGCTTCACTGGCGGACCACGCGAATTGCGCACCTACTTGGATATGGATCTATATATAGGCATTACTGGCTGGCTATGTGACGACAGTCGGGGTGGCGCACTCCGCGATGCCGTATGTGATATTCCTCTAGAACGTTTACTGCTAGAAACAGATGCTCCCTATTTATTACCTAAAGATTTACCTAATAAGCCATCTAATCGTAGAAACGAGCCAAAATTCCTCCCTCATGTTCTGGATCGACTATCAAAAATTATGAAAAAACCAGTATCGATTATCGCAGATTCGACCCGCATCAATGCAGAGAAACTATTCAAGCTCAAACTTCCAAGCATCCAAAAAATTACTTAGAGAAGTGACCTTGCTGAACTGCAAATAGTTTGCCAGTAAGGATTAAACGCTTCCATAACACGCTCCAACTCTAGCTTCCCTGGCTTTTTATATAGCTTACGTAATTCTTCAGGAAGGATCACATCGTCTGCACGACTCTTACTAAAATCAACTCCCTGAATAAACAAAACATGTCCGTAAATTGGGACATCACGAACCAGAAGACGTAATGCCATTAGCCTGTTATATAAGGCCTCCTGCGGATTATTGATGGATACACGCTCGTGTCCTGTCAAAATCGTCCATTCATTCATCTGATTAGTACCAAATACTGTGCCACTACTTGTTTTAACGTCGAGAATCACCAATCCTCTAGCCGTAAGAAGAAGGTGTTCAATATGGATTTCTTCATTCATATCATCAAACAACACAATATTACTCAGACTATCAACGCTTATAGCTTCCATGAGTTCCGTTAAAAGATTGCTAGAACTCCGCTGCCTTCCCAAATAGACAAAAAGAAAAAGAACGCCCATAAGAAACAAGCCACCTAACAGCCATTCTTTATCGTTTGATATTGCCATCAAAATATCATTTAAAACATTGTTTCTTAACATATTTCAATCATTTAAAATGCTATTTAAAACGCCAATATTCGGTTCGATTTTTTCATAATTGGTTGGCAATTCTAAAAGAGCCTCTAAAGATGGAGGAACAGAAATCCTTGCGCCTATAGCTTTCTCAACAATATGGTCAAATTTAGCCGGGTGCGCTGTTGCAACCACTATCCAAGCATTACTTTTTCGTCGGCTCACAGGAAGTTGATCGTAGACACTAAAACCAGTAGCTGTATGGGGGCACCATATTTTCCCTCGACGAACATGATCGCTAGTAATTTGCTTGATAATGGCTGCATCACTCACTGAATAAGCCTCTATAGAGGTTCGTAAATCTAAAAAATCAGGTATTAAGTGACGCAACCTCTCCATATTACTTGGATTTCCGACATCCATCGCTGAAGCAAGAGTCTGAATACTGCATCGTGGTTGCCAAGCTCCCGTTGATAAGAATTCTGGAATGACTTTATTTGAATTAGTCGACAAGATGATGTCGCGTATAGGCATCCCCATTGCGCGGGCCCAAACACAGGCTAATGCATTACCAAGATTGCCAGCAGGAACAATAAAACTCGCTTTACTTCCATGTTTCCGCCAATGCCAAATACTTGCTGCCGCATGATATACCGCCTGAGGAAGCAGACGGCCTATATTGATGCTGTTTGCCGCGCTCAGCTGGTGTTTCTCTCTGAGAACCACATCAGTAAAGGCGCTTTTTAGCAGTGCCTGACATTGATCAAAAGAGCCATTTACCTCGTATGATCTAACATTTCCAGTCCAACAGGTCAGCTGATGTTTTTGACGAGGTGATACCTGACCATTCGGGAAAAAAACTGCCACTCTCATTCCGCTACGCCCATGAAAAGCTGCTGCTACTGCCCCACCGGTATCACCAGAAGTTGCAACAAGTATAGTCAGTGGTCTGTCATCCTTAAGTCTTAAACCTCTCAACGAACGCTCCATAACTGCAGCTAAAAACCTTGCGCCGATATCCTTAAAGGCTGCTGTGGGACCATGAAATAATTCAAGAACAGCTAATTTCCCTTTTTCTAATTCCTCCAAAGGAACTGGGAAATTAAAGGCATCTTTACAAATTGATTCAAGATATTCTTCGAGTGGAGAACCCACAAAAAAAGGGTCTAGAAGCTCAATTGCTATTTCAGCGAGAGATTCCCCTTGAATTTTTTGAGGATTAAAATTCGGTAATTTCTCTGGAACATAAAGTCTTCCATCCGGCGCTAAACCCCTCCCAATTGCACCGATTAAGTCCGTCTCATGCAGCCCTTTAGTACTTAGATATCGCATACCTTTGTTAATCATTATTAGCGCTTAACATACTACATAGTCGCAGTAAATCAGCAAATATCCCCGCTGCGGTAACATCCGGTCCCGCACCAGGGCCACGTATTATTAAAGGATTTTTACAGTATCGGCGTGTCACAAATTGTACGATATTATCCGTTAGGCTAATGCTAGCGAATGGGTGATCTACTGGAAATTCTTGCAAACGCACACCAACATCTCTGGTCTTGATATTTAAGTCCGCTACGTAACGTAACACCTGCCCTGCTTCTTTAGCTGATTGATGCCGTTTTGCTAAAGAATCGTCGTGATCCTCTAATCGCTCCAGGAACTCCGGCACCTCAGCTTTAATCAATTCTGCGGGCACGAGACTCTCGACATAAACCTCCTGCAACTCAAGATCTAGGCCTACCTCCCGCGCAAGAATAACAGCCTTTCGAGCCACATCTAATCCCGAAAGATCATCCCTAGGATCCGGTTCTGTATAACCATGAGAACAAGCCTCACGCACAATTTCAGAAAAAGGACGAGTCCCATCAAAAACATTAAAAAGGTAAGACAAAGTTCCAGAAAAAATACCGCTAATATTTTCAATTTCATCGCCTGTTTCAACCAGATCCTTGAGAGTTTGAATAACAGGCAATCCTGCGCCTACTGTCGCTTCATAAAGAAAATGAGTATTCGCAGAATGGGAAATGCTTTTCAGGGATGCGTAGTACTCAATCGGGCCGCTATGCGCTCGTTTATTTGGAGTAATGACATGAATACCTCTGCGCAACCATTTACCATACTGATCTGCTATGTCTGATTCGGCAGTACAATCGATAACTACAGCATGTGGTAGATGCTCTGCTTGAACATGGTTCATGAACTGTTCAAGATCCATGTCTTCCCCTGCCTCCATCAAAGAGCGCCAGTCATCTAACTTGATAAATTGATCGTCAAGCAGCATTCGCTGTGAGGAGCCTACTGCTCGCAGCCGAAGATCCAAATTAAAAACATTACGAAGTCGCTCAACCTCACCAGACAATTGATCCAAAAGCGCACTTCCCACTGCTCCGGGGCCAATTAGTCCAATAGAAACGGTTTTTGCAGATAGATAAAAACTTGCATGAACCGTCCTAAGAGCTCGCGTCATCTCCTTCGCATCTATTACGGCAGAAATATTACGTTCCGAAGCCCCTTGAGCGATAGCGCGAACGTTTATACCCGCACTACCTAACGTCCGGAAAAATCTCCCAGCCACCCCAGGAATACCTGCCATACCGTCACCTACCACGGCTAAAACTCCGCACTCAGTAGTAACATCTATATTCTGTATCTGCCCCTGAGACAGTTCTACCGCAAAGGCCTTTTCTACGACGGTTTTAACAAGCTCAGCTGAATCTTCTGGCACCGCAAAACAAATGGAGTGCTCTGAGCTTCCCTGAGAAATTAGCATTACTGAGACATTTGCATCTCGCAGTGCACCAAAGAGCCGGTCAGCAGTGCCGGGAACACCAATCATCCCCGCGCCTTCTAAATTAATCAGAGCAACTCCATCTATACCGCTGACGCCCTTAATAAGATTCTGCCTTTGGTCAGTGGCCGCTGTTATCCGGGTACCAGGGTGCAATGGATTAAAGGTCCCTCTTATCTGGATTGGAATGCCATGTGCAACCGCAGGCGCCATTGTTTGAGGATGAATCACTTTTGCGCCGAAATAAGCAAGTTCCATCGCCTCGCTATAAGAGATTTCATCAATGACCGTGGCTTCGGGCACACGACGAGGGTCTCCACTCATCACACCATTCACATCAGTCCAGATATTGACAGTATTCGCACCCAAAAGGGCTCCAAATATTGAAGCTGAATAATCGCTACCATTTCGACCAAGAGTCGTTTGCAAGCCATCTGAGTCCCGCGCGATATAGCCCGTTATTACGGCAACCCCATCAAACTCAGCAGATACGATTGTCGCTAGGTTTTCCTGCGTAGGTTCCCAGCAAACGATAGGACCCATTTCCCCCGCTTCAACCACTAAAACATCACGCGCATCAACACATAGGACATTTTTATCACAATCAGATCGCGTCCTAAGCAAAGCTGAAAGTATTCGAGATGACCATAACTCTCCAAACCCTGACACCATATCGCGACTGCGATGAGAGGCAGATTTAACAAGGAAAAGAGCCTTCAAAACACTATTGATATCACTCAAATCAATTTCGAATTGCTCAAGAAACACGCCGCTTTCTTCAGGAAATAATAGCTCCCTCACGATAACTTCGTAACGCTCGCGCAGCTCGGTCAATAGCTCATCAATAGGCTCTCGCACAATTGAATTTTCGATTAATCGAAATAACAGGTCAGTTATGCCACCAACCGCCGAAACCACAACCGCACGATTCTCGTCAGGCTGTGTCAGAACAATGTCAGCAACCCGCTGAAAACATTCAGCATCTGCCAAGCTTGTTCCTCCGAATTTATGAACTGTCCAATTCACTGTAACCTCTACCTGGTTTTTTGATTTATAGACCCACAGCGGGGTGGCGAGAATAGCAAAATCTGGCGCCCTAATGGCGATAAGCCTCTGTTATAAATGACTAACTAAACCCTGACTTCATCCTGCCATCGCATTGAGCCAATCTGAGCATCAAGCAAAAAGGTTATTAAGCAGGGCTAAACTTTATGGGCCTTTACTAAAATAATTTTAAACAGATCATCTGTTTCAACCAGCACTACAAGGCACCTCCCTCACAACCAGAATCACCGCACCGTAGCAACCTCACTCTTCATAAGACTAATTGTTTTCTTATAATCCTCGGTTCCAAATATTGCCGATCCCGCCACGAAAGTATCGGCCCCAGCAGCAGCTATCTGAGCAATATTATTCACTTTGACACCACCGTCTACCTCTAGCCGAATCATCTGCCCCGACTCATCAATCAATTTCCGTACAGCAGTTAGTTTTTTCAACGTAGCATCTATAAAACTTTGCCCTCCGAACCCAGGATTAACCGACATTAATAAGACCATGTCCACTTTATCTATGACATGATTTAGCCAGCTAAGTGGTGTTGCAGGATTAAAGACTAAACCACTTTTACACCCAGCTTCCCGAATAAGTTGGAGAGTTCTATCCGGATGATCGCTAGCTTCCGGATGAAAACTAATATAACTAGCCCCAGCAGCGGCAAAATCATCCACTAGCCGGTCTACCGGGCTGACCATTAAATGCACATCTATGGGAGCCTTAACGCCGTAACTACGCAGTGCTTCACAAACCATCGGGCCAATAGTGAGATTGGGCACATAGTGATTATCCATAACATCGAAATGAACCAAATCGGCCCCTGCGTTAAGAACAGCATCAACTTCCTCTCCCAAGCGAGCAAAATCAGCTGATAAAATTGATGGAGCAATCCAATCGTCGCTCATAGTATTACCCCATATAACCTTTAAATAATTATCCAGTATTCTGCGCGTCAGTTAAGTAATGTGCCAGAGATATTGCCCCATCGAATGGCCACAGTGCTTCAGCTACCTGGAGAAGAGCTATCTTGCCGGATAGGCTTATCAGATTTTAATAGCGCACTAAATACAATAACCGGCAAAATCATTATGGCAACAAGGAGATATGCTCCTTGATACCCCTCTACACCCTTCTGCTGGGACGCTATAAACCCACCAACAGCTGCTGCCCCTAATATGCGCCCCACACTCAAGAATATAGTCAGCAGGCCCTGTCCCGCTCCGCCCTGTCCACGAGGTGCCTCCCTAATTACAATATAACGCAATGGTGCTCCTAGAATTCCTGAAAGACCAACTCCGACCAAGATCCCACCAAGATAGAAAGTTTTACTGCTTACGGCGGGCATACCAAAAACCAACATACCCCCAATCACTAAAAGCAGCCCTACCTGGATTATGTGTTTAGCCCCCCAGTGTGCCAACAACCAGCCTGCCAATGGTGCTCCAAAAATCATTGCAGTGACCAATGGAACTAGCATAAGACTAGCCGTAGCTTCTTGCACATTAAATGCAGCTACTGCGAGAGCTGGCAAAAAAACCATTCCTGCCTCAGCAAGACCAGTACCTATAGCAATAACAGCCACCAATTTCAGCTCTCTCCTACTAAGAAGTTTTAGCGACAAAATAGGATCAACAGCTCTCTTTTCGATAATCCAAAGAAGACAGAGTCCTGTAATGGACATCAACAACATCACGACAATCTCTGGCTTTGACAAACTTGCTAACAATGCATTTACATCGATCCAGCTCACTCCTAATGCCAAAGACAACAAAGAAAGACTAAGAAAGCAGGTGCCAAGGAAGTCAAATGGCAACCAAACGGATGCAGGCGTTGATGGAAGGATCCGTGCCGCCTGCCAAAATACAATGATCACTAAAGGGATATTAATTAAAAACAACCATCGCCAACTCCACTGCAGCAATAAACCACCCAGTAGTGGTCCCAACAAAAACGCAACGCCAAACACTGCTCCGATCAATCCTAACGCGGGACCCCGACGTTCTTTAGGAAACGTATCACCGATGACCGCGCTCGCTACTGGAAGAATACCGCCAGCACCAAAAGCCTGGAGAACCCTGCCGGCAAGTAGCATCTCAAAATTAAAGGCTACTGCTACAACTAATGAACCTAATCCAAATAAGGCAATATCAGCAAGGTATACGTTACGACGTCCATATCGGTCTGAAAGCTTAGCCATCAATGGCGCACTTATTAGACCAGCTAGTATGTACGCACTAAAGACCCAAGATAGTCCTCTCTCATTGACCCCAAAATCATTTTGAATTGCTGGCAAAGCCGGACCAACAATTGCAATATCTAAGGCACTAATCAGAACTCCCGCAAATAGAACAGCCAGGAGAGGAGTATGTCCCCTCTTAAACCAGGCAAAAAAGATGCTCACAACGAATCTAGCCCAAGCTCACTAGCAAGGCTTTCATTCCGCTTAGGAACAATGCCTCCCCAGAAGGATGGCCGTCATAGACTTTCAGAAGAGGAATTGCGGTTTTAGCTAATACCCGTAAGGAATAATTAGCACTGCCATTGCGTAGCAGATTGTCTTTCTCTGCCTTTAAAAGGATGGATAGCAGAGCCTCATTTAGAATTTCATGTTGATCTTGAAAATATTGAAAAGCGTTTGCATCTATTAAAGGAATCAACATCAGCCCATCACGATGCTCCAGCCAAAGGTCAAGATAGACCTGAAAAATCGCATTTAGTGCCTGCTCGGTTGGCAGTTTTTCTAATGCTTGAATTTTTCTGGCAGCCTTCTCTAGTATTGGACTAATAATATCCACTAAAAGACTATTTTTATTGCTAAAAATATCGTAAAACGTAGCCCGAGAAACATCAGCTTCTTCTAAAAGATCCTCTACGCTAACTGTCGCAATACCTCGCAAAGAAAATTGCCTGGCGCCAGCCTGTAAAAGTGCTTCACGCATACGTAGTCTACGCCGAGCAACCCTCCCACCTGATGATTGGGAAATATAAGTGGTTGATTTTATGAGACTCATTTCACAAGCATATAGGATTATATGTTTACATATACTAATGTATGATTATTAATTAATAAGCAAAACATTCTCTCTCAGCAGACCTTCGTGAACGGCAGCAATATTTCCTGAAAATCTGCTGGCTACTGATATTCCCTCATCTCCGTTGCACTCCAAAAGTCAACAATAATTCTATGATAAATCCCTGTTTGACTATCGGCTACACCACTACGATCTAGCTCCATTAGGCGTGTAAGGTGTCAAATTTTTAATTCACCTATAAGTAAGTTTACTGCACAATTAACCATTCTCACACGGTCATAATAGGCGCGCCCCTTCCTTTGGACTCGCAGAAAGAGAAGTACATAGTTTGATTCAACATTCAAAAATAAATCACCCTCTAACGCATATTAGCGTTTACATACTGATTACCCTCTCGTTTAGCGTTACAAGCGCACAAGATTCAATGCCCCCAGGTGCGAGCATCAAGAGTCTAGACATAACTCGTATCAACCCAGCTCCAAATATCGATGGCATTCTTGATGAGGCGGCTTGGTCTCAAGCGACTCTTGTAAGCGATATGCATCAAATAGAGCCTACTGAATACAGCGCGCCATCACAGGAAACCTACGTTTACGTCTATTACGATGATGACGCGCTCTACGTAGGCGTTAAGCTCATGGACTCAGACCCTGAATCCATGATCTCCAACGTTCTCAGGCAGGGCGAACGCTTTTGGAGCGATGAATTATTTGCCGTAATGATTGACAGCTTTAATGACAAGAGGAACGGATACCGGTTTCAAGTCAATCCGAATGGGGTCAGAATGGAAGCAATCTATGTTAATACAGCCAGCGCTGATTTTAACTGGAATGGCATATGGGAAGCAGCCGCTACTAAAACTGATGCCGGTTGGTCTGCTGAGATGGCAATACCATTTAAAACACTCTCGTTTAATCCCAATAATGATACTTGGGGAATCAACTTTGAAAGAAACATCAGTCGCGGAGAAGAAAGCGTCGGATGGGTCTCTAGAAATCAAACAATCAACCCGAGTGTTGCCGGAATTGCGATAGGCTTTGAAGACCTGCAACTTGGACAGGGTTTGGATGTCGTTCCATCCGTTGTCTTAAACAGCCAAAAAATCCATGGCAACCCCGGATCAACAGATGAAAACACTTCACCCTCGCTCGATATCTATTACAAAATCACTCCATCGTTAAATTCAGCTCTTACATTTAATACTGATTTTTCAGCTACAGAGGTGGATGATCGACAGGTTGAGTTAACGAGATTTAACCTTTTTTTCCCTGAAAAACGAGATTTTTTTCTTAGAGATTCAGATATTTTTCAGTTTGGTCGAATCGGTAGCTTAGGTGGTCATAGCGCAGGACAGGACGATACCTTTTCCCGACCAGACCTGCAGAGTGCCCAACCTTTTTTCTCGCGACGTATTGGACTTAGTGCGAATGGACAACCTGTTGACCTAGATATAGGCGGGAAACTAGCTGGCCGTGTTGGGGGCTGGAACCTCGGTGCGTTAGCTATCCAACAAGCCAAATATGGAGATGTTGCAGCTACAGATATTTTTGTTGGCCGTGCTGCCGTTAACGTCTTAGAAGAATCTACGATTGGAATGATCGTAACTGATGGGGATCCACGATCAAATAAAGGCAATTCTCTTGTTGGTGTTGATTTTCGTTATGCCAATACACGTCTGGCAGGAGGGAGGGCACTAGAAGCAGACCTTTGGTATCAACAGTCAGATACAGAAGGGATAGATGCAAATGACAGGGCATATGGCTTCCGGCTGCGAACTCCAAATTCAACAGGTTTTCGTGGCTCAATAGGGTTCAAAGAAATTGAAGAGAACTTTTTTCCGGCATTAGGTTATGTAAATCGATCAGGAGTTCGAGACCAAATCTTCAAGCTAGGATACACAAAACGACCACCTAGCGGTCGGTATGCAGCAATTTATTCTGGCATTGACGCACAACGCATTGAATTAATAGATGGTGGCCTACAAACCCAAGTTGTGACTCTCAGAGCACTGGAAGTAGATAGCTCAGCGCGGGCCCGTGGTTACTTCCATGTTCACTCAACTCAAGAAGCGCTTACAGAACCCTACACAATCTGGGAAAGAGGGCTTGAGTCGGTTGCAATACCTATCGGCAATTACTCTTTTAAAGAAACTGAATTACAAATACAAAGCGATCACACTCGGACTTTCTGGAGCAGCCTCAACTATCAATCGGGCGACTTCTATGATGGTGAGCGCAAACGCAGCAGTGTTGGTTTGGGGTGGCGGCCATCAATACGCTTCCGTACAACCCTCGATTACACTCTGAATGACGTCAAATTGCCTCATGGCGATTTCAGCACACGACTTGTGCAGCTAAGAACTGATGTAATTTTTTCCTCAACGCTTTCCTGGGTGACCCTCCTCCAATACGATGATATAAGTGAAACTATGGGCATTAATGCACGACTTCACTGGATCCCAGAAGCAGGGAGAGAAGCATATATAGTTCTTAACCATAACTTACAAGACTTTGATAGGAACAACCGATATAGTTCTGTTTCAGCTGATCTTGCTTTAAAATTGAATTACACCTTTCGATTCTGATATGGCGGAAGCATAAGATCTGGCATGCACCGATAGAAACTGGTTTACTATCCACCATCACAATATTGGGATCAATTAGTCATGGCGGCAACAGGACGTAACGAGCCTTGCCCATGCGGCAGTGGGAAAAAGTACAAAAAGTGCTGCTTTTTGAAACGCAATCAAATGTCTATCAGTATGCGTATCGTTGCAGGTCTAGTCACAACGATACTATTAGGCGGCCTTGTCGTTTTTCTTACTTCAGTTGATGAATATGACCCTGGCGCAGCAATATCCACTACTGCTGGTAAGGTATGGTCAGAGGCTCATCAGCACTGGCATTAGGGTTAGAGTTTATATACGTCTAAGAGTTGAAATAGGCGGTTCTTTAACAACCGAGCGTGTGGCAAGTGTGCCACTTACGCCCACAACTCCTGCCCCAATCAAAAGGCCATACAAACCAAGTAATAACCCAGGAAAATACTCAAGATCAAAAAACTCTCGAGAGAGAAATACACCCAGAATTCCGGCACTAATTGCAGCTAATATCCCAGCTATTACACCAAGAGCAATGAATTCAGCTGCAACACCCTGAAGAATCACCTTTCTGCTAGCCCCTAACGTTCTTAATACAGCGCTCTCATACATTCGCTCATCACGAGTTGACTGCACAGCAGCCAGCAAGACCATCAAACCGGCTGCAAGCGTAAATAGAAAAACATACTGAACAGCGAGTGCTGCACTACTCATAGCTCTTTTTACTTGATCTAGCACAGCATCAATATCAATCACAGAAACGCCAGGCATTGCCCTTGCTAAACTAAGAACTGTAGACCGTTTATTTGGTTCAAGGTAAAAGCTTGTAATGTAAGTATGAGCAAAGCTCTCCATCAGCCCAGGATTAACAATCATAAAAAAGTTTGGGCGAAACGAGTCCCAATTAATACGTCTAGTATTGGTGATGCGAACCGTCACACTTTCACCTGCAATAGAAAATGTAAGCTGATCACCAAGTGATAACCCCATATCTTCTAATTCTTCCCATTCAAGTGATAGCTGTGGTTCCCTAGTCGATTCATCCCACCACTGTCCATCGACAATGTCATTTTCTGAATTTAACGTAGACGACCAAGAAACGTTAAGATCATCGTTCAACTCTTCTTCAGCTTGTTCATCTCTAGCATCATATTGGGCCAGTGGCACTCCATTAACGTGGCTAATACGCGCTCGCACTAAAGGAGAAAATATTGGTTTTTCCACGCCATTCTCTATCAACACCCGTTCAAAGTTTTCTCGTTCATTGGGCTGAATATTAATTGCAAAATGATTTGGAGCGGCATCAGGAAGGGTTGACTGCCACTCAGCCATTAACTCTGTACGTACAATAGTTAAAAGCAGTAAGACCGTTAAACCGATTCCAAAGGCAACGATTTGGATGCTGCTCTCTTTTCCTCTACGCGCAACATTTGCAATTCCATAACGCCATGCAACACCCACACTTCCACGAAAATATTGAGCACCAGAAACCAGCATAAGGCCTGAAAAATATAGCGCAGCAAGTGTCCCAAGGGTGCCTATAAACAGGTAGCTAATTAGCTGGATATCCTGAAAAAGCCAGCAGAGCATAGCCATTACGGTAACCATTGCCGTCCCATAAACCACCATATGGCTCATTGGAGGCGTTTCTAAATCATGCCGTAAAACACGCACTGGAGGGACATTTTTTAGCTGTAAAAGAGGAGGTAATGCGAATCCAAAAGCCACCGTTAATGCGGTAATAGGGCCCATCAAAAAGCCACTAATCGCTGGCTGAGGGAGTTCTGCCTCAACCAAACCATCGAGTAAAAAAGTTAACCCATGCTGAGCAAGGAATCCCGTCAAGCTGCCTACTAAAGCCGCAATAACAGTGAGAATCATAAATTGAGCAAGGATGAGCTTGAGCACATCTGAGTGCTGAGCTCCTAAGCACTTCATTATCGCCACGTCATCCAGATGGCGGACCAGATATCTTCTAGCCGACATAGCCACTGCCACTCCACCGAGAAGCACACTAACCAAGGCAGATAAGGTCAAAAAACGTTCAGCTCGTATAATAGAGGCTCGAACCTCTGGCCGAGCATCATTTATGTCATCAAGCGATTCATCTGGCCCCATCAGTTCCTCAAGGACCCCGCGAAAAGCAGCTATCCGCCTTTGGTTACCAGCAAATAGCAGTCCATACTCCACCCTGCTACCCGGCTGAATCAGCCCAGTCTTCTCGATATCGGAAATGTTCAATAAAAGCGTCGGCGCAAGCTCCATTAATCGCCAACCTTCATCCGGGCGAAACTCCAAAGTTTTACTCACGCGCAAAGCGTGATCCCCAACTTGCACTATATCGCCAACATCAAGATTTAGGCGCACCAAAAGTGACGGTTCAGCCCAAACTTCTCCAGGAAGAGGCACGCCGATTGCAACATGCGGGATTCCAGCAAGTCTATCTGCAATACGAACTTCCCCCCGCAATGGGTACCCTTCTGAGACACCACGAATATCGGAGAGCGAACTCAAATTTCCCGCTAAAACAACGCTTCTAAACTGGATCACCTCAGCAGTGCTTAAACTGAGCGTATTGGCCCTTTCCTCATATTGCTCAGACAATGGATAACTCGACTCAAGCCTCAGATCGGCAGCCAAAATCTCGCCTGCTTGCTGTGTCACAACTTGCATTACACGATCAGTAAATAACCCAACGGCACTCATCGCTGCGACTGCGACTATCAATGCTCCTAAAAGAACACCAGTCTCTCCACCTTTCCAGTCGCGCAAAAAAAGACGGATTGCTAGACTCCATCGAGTTGGTTTAATCATTAATAAATTCAAGACAATTTGTAGATTGAGAATGACATAATACTTGTTGATTGAAGCAATTCATCTAATCACATGCTTCAAACATCACTTAGCCCAAGGTGAATTTTGACAGATTAACGGTAGACTGGTGATCAGAATCCGGTATCGTATATAGAACTTGACTAATAGCGTTCTTTTGAACGCCTGGGAGATGTGATTGTGAGATGGTTGATAGTAGCACTAGCGCTTGGGACCACGTTTGCCGCTCGAGCCGATTTAGAGTGGGCCTATCAGGCCATGGACGAATCACTGCTACCTCAGCGTGATCTTGATATTGACCTGCAAGCACCAAGAACTGTACCCGGTAGCAACTTGCAACGCTCACAAGACGAAATTGATGATCACTGGAACCCACCAGATTGGTTTCCCAATAATCATCATGCGCCAGTACCCGAGGTCGTGGCCCACGGCGGAGACGAGAATGTTAGAGCGTGTGCTGCATGTCATGGTTTTACAGGCGCCGGCCACCCCGAGTCAGGTCATCTCGCCGGATTAACAGTTGGATATATCACTAGGCAGATGGCCGATTTTCGGAGCGGCGCGAACCGTTCTCCATCAGGTTCAAATGCTATGCGGCGAGATCGTAGCTGGATGAACCGATTTGACCTCACCGATGAACAAATTCAAGAAGCTGCAGAATGGTATGCCGGCGTAGAAGTTGTCGATTGGATTGATGAGGTTATCGAGGGGGACATTGTACCTAGAACCTACATAGGTGATGGACGAATGCGTCACATCCACCCTGATGGTGGCACAGAACCGATCAACGGTCGTGTTCTTGAGGTTCCTCAAGATCGGGAACTCGCAACAGCTCGCCACCCCTACTCTGGTTTTACAGTCTATGCCCCCTCAGGCAGCCTTGCTCGTGGCGAAGAACTTGCCACCACTGGGGCCAATGGCAAAACTTTCGTTTGCTCCACCTGTCACGGTATAGATTTAAAAGGGCTTGGTGATGTACCAAGACTAGCGGGCATCTCCCCACTATACGTGGTGCGGCAGTTGAATGATTTTAGAAATGGTGAGCGTGCAGGAACACTAGCGTCGCTGATGGCCTTAGCTGTAGAGAATTTAACTGATGACGATATAGTGGCCCTTTCAGCCTATCTAGGATCGCTAGACCCATAAATTTAGAAGGTTGATCGACTGCTTTGTTTGGGCTAATAGTTAATTTAAAACATTAATTTCTGAGCGCACATGGGCAACTCTATCTGCTGATATAGTCGTTCCATCTTGACCGAATGCTTGACGTATGTATGTCAAAAGATTTGCCATCTCTTGGTCTGATAAAAAATCAAAGCGGGACATCAACACCTGCGGCCCAAAGCCGCCCGTTAATACGAATCCTACTAGCGCATCTTCACTACCAGCAACCCATGGGCTACCCACTAATGAGGGCGCCATTCCTGGCACTCCCCCTCCATTTGACATGTGACAAGCCAAACATTCCTTCTCATAGATATTTAATCCATCTGACTTTACCTGAGAACTCTCAACAATTGCCAAGGACCCGCTACATGCATACAGAACCAGTATTAGTAAGCAGGCGCACACCACACCAATGGCATAATTCAGAATGGCTTACTCCCCAATGTAGTCGACACGCCAGACACGTCCGCTCACAGTACTAGAGATGTAGAGTTCTCCCTCAGGTCCTTGCGCTATACCAGTTGGCCTATGGACGGCATCTCCAGGACTTTCTAGAAGATCAGAACCTTTAAATCCATCCGCAAAAACTTCCCAGTCTGAGCCTGGCATAGTCTCATTGAAGGGCATAAAAACAACCTTATAACCTCGTTGAGGAAGGGGTGCTCTATTCCAAGAACCATGAAAAACAATAAATGCACCATCTTGATATCGAGGTGGCAATTGAGAGCCTGTATAAAACATCATATCGTTCGGAGCCCAATGCCCCGGGAAAGTGGCTATAGGATCCTCATAGAGTCCCATTGCAACACTTTGGTTGCCATCACCACCGTACTCTGGAGCCAAAATACGCTTATCTTGTTGGTGATCAAAATAAGAAAATGGCCATCCGTAATTCCCATTCTCTCTTAAAACATGCATCTCTTCTGAAGGCAACTCAGCGCTATTTTCCGCACTAAAATACTCAGGAAAAAGCGTGGATAAAGCATCACGACCATGAGTTAAAAAATAGAGCTGCTTATGATCATCATTCCACTTAATAGCCATCGCGTTACGAATACCCGTTGCGAATTGCGAACCATGCGTTTTCTGTTTTTGGTTTGTTCCATCCGCATCAAACCTCCAAACCCCACCTTGCCATTCAGTTTGCGGACAAGGCATTTGTCCAGGGGAACCTCGCGTTCGAAATTCTTCCATGCAAGCATTAGATGGAGCACCAACATTCACATAAATATTGTGCCCATCATCTATGGCAAAAGTCTTAGCTTCATGCAGTCGCTGCTCCGGAAACCCACTAACAACAATTTCTGGAGAAGCTGTTGGCACCATTTCATCGCCACTGAACGAAAAACGGTAAACCTCTGTTTTAGAACCGAAATAGAGAGCCCCATCATGAAACTCTAGAGCAGTTCCTGGAATATCAGTTGCGAAGCGTTCTATTTCATTGGCAACACCATCATTATCGGTGTCCCGCATAGCAACAATACCCATATTTGATCCGCGGCCAAGTCGGACAGTCAATGCGAAATAAACAGTCCCATCATCCCTCACTGCAAGATGACGACCATAACCATCAATATCGGCATATACAGTAGCTTTAAATCCAACTGGCAATCGAATGCCTAAATCAGCATTAACAGAAGCATTTAGGTCAACCGAATACTGGTTGCTCACTTCACTAGCAAGCGCGTTCATATTGACTAGAACCCCACTTAACATCAGCAGAACACTCACTAATCTTGGACCATACATCTCTTTATATCTCCTAATTCTTAACGAATTTATCTGCTCACTTAAAAGCTTTGTAACGAACCTGAGTCATCTGTGCAATTATTGCGATCGCAATCTCCGCCGGAGACCTACCCCCCAACGACAAACCAACCGGGCCATAGACCCTAGATAGAGCAATAGCATCAAAACCA
>Ga0114999_10001027_pt1 | contig 39786 bp, 30 predicted proteins | sample ArcticOcean_MG_C_3_FD_89820 | JGI IMG/M metagenome (GOLD analysis project Ga0114999, IMG submission 89820) | Marine microbial communities from western Arctic Ocean - ArcticOcean_MG_CB8_126 | ecosystem: Environmental > Aquatic > Marine > Oceanic | place: Arctic Ocean: Canada Basin | collected...
GCGAAGACGGGCAGTGCGACGGGGAGCCATTTCGGATACGCGGGTCCGTTTACCGAGATCGTGTTGCTGGGCAACGTGGCGTACCGTGTGGGTGAGACGATCGAGTACGACTCGAAGAAGCTGAAGGTGACCAACAACCGCGCGGCCAACGACTTGTTGGGCAAGGAGTACCGCAAGGGTTGGGGTTTGACCGAGTAGCTTGCTAGGGGTTGTCGAGAGCCTGGATGGGGAACAACCGCGAGCGAGTGTGTTGAGAGGTCATCAGTTCCTTCATTCTGGCGACGATGTCGGGGTGCTCGTTGGCGACATTTTTGGTTTCACCGATATCGTCATGCAGGTTGTAGAGTTCGATCCTTAGTCGAATGGCGTTGTTGATCGGCTTGGCGTTCTTGTTGTTTCGTGGCCGAGCGAGTCGTTGTCGGACACCCTTCCAGTTTCCCAACCACACGGCCTGTTGTCCGCCGTAGCTGGGGAATTCGCGGTAGAGGAAGTTCCGGGGCGGTTGTTGGTTTCCGTTGAGTGTGGCGACGAGGCTGACTCCATCGACGCCTTGTGGGACAGGTTGTCGGCTGCCGGTCAGTCCGAGAAGCGTGGGGATCCAGTCTTCGAACCCGGTGACGAAGTTCGAGACGGTGTTCTTGGCGACATGTCCGGGCCATTTCACGATTAGCGGCACGCGGACTCCACCTTCATAGAGCGACCCCTTGAGGCCTCGAAGTGATTTCACGCTGTCGAAGAAATCGTAGTCGACTTCGCGTTTGAGGTGTGTGGTTCCGTTGTCGGAGGTGAAGACGACGATGGTGTTGTCGTCGAGTCCAAGTTGTCCGAGCAGGCTGAGGATGCGTCCGACGTAGGTGTCGAGTCGCGTGATCATCGCGGCGTAGGCGGCTCGCGGCGTGAAGTGCGGCGTGTAGCCACCTCCGGTCAACTTGGTGAACGGTGGGTCGTCCCACTTGAGGTCGAGATAGGGTTGGAGTGCTTCGTCGGGGACGTGAAGTGCGAGGTGTGGGATGACAGATGGGTAATAGAGGAAGAAGGGTTTGTCCTTGTTTGTCTTGATGAATTTCAGGGCTTGTGCGGCGATTCGATCGGGTGCGTAGTCCTGTCCTTTGAAGCGGGCGTAGTTACCCGGGTTGGTGGTGTCGGCGTCCTGTGGAAAGCGGGCGTGACCTCCGACGGGCGGGTTGTTTTTGAGTGGGACTTTTCGATTGTCGTCCCAGAGGTAGGAGGGGTAGTAGCTGTGAGCGTGTCGTTGGCAGTTGTAGCCGAAGAATCGATCGAAGCCTTGTTGGAGTGGTCCGCCTTCGGAGCCTGGGGGGCCGAGTCCCCATTTGCCGAAGGCACCGGTGGTGTAGCCGTCTTTCTTGAGCAGTTCGGCGATAGTGACTTCGGTCGTGGGGATGGGTGCCTGGCCTTCAGGCTTGGCTTCACGGTTGCTGCGGATCCATGCGTGTCCGGGGTGTTTTCCGGTCATGAGCACACAGCGTGAGGGAGCACAGACGGCGTTGCCGGCGTAGTTCCGGGTGAATTTCATGCCATCGCGTGCCAGTCGATCGATGTTTGGCGTGCGGATTTTTTTCTGGCCATAGCAGCCCAATTCGGCGAAGCCGAGGTCATCGGCCATGATGAAGACGATATTGGGTTTCCGCGCGGCGTTGGCGGTTGAGGTGACGACCACGAGAGCCAGTATGAGGGTAGATAGGGCCAGTCGAGTGAATCTCATCGGAGAGTCCTTTTGGATGTCGGTCGGGCTGTGCCTGGATGGGACGGAATTCAGGCGGGCATCGTCATTCCACAATGCGGAGTTGTAGGAAGTGGCTGCCATGATAGAGAGCTTGATCTTCGAGTACACCGACTGCATAGATTCTCAGGAAGGCCCGTTGCCCGAGTGGTGCGTCATCGCTGGCGACGACCTGGATGGCTCCGCTCTCGGACTGCCCCACAAAGGTCACTCCTCGACCACGAAGGCCTCCGACATTGGTCACCGTTCCCGGGGCAGCCAGTTCGGAGTGGACCTTGTTGATGAAGCCGTTGAGTCGTTTGACCTGGTACTTGATCTGCACCACCTGGCCTCGCCGGATGGTTTGCGGGTTGTACGGATCGAGAGTGACATGAAACATCGGTTCGTGGATCTCGAAGACGACGGCGTTGCTGAAGACGCTGACCGTCTGAGTCTTCTTGCCATTCGAGGTGGGCACGGTGGTGGTGGCCCGAACGCCCAGCGTATAGCGACCCGGCTTCAGGTTTCGGGGCAAGTAGAAGCTGACGTAACCCTTGTCCTTTGCCGCAGGGATGGTGGCCGTGCGGTTGGCGATCCCCGGCGGCAGTCCGGTGCCGATCAACTGCACGTCGGCCCGATGATTGGGGTCACGGCGTTGGACCTCGACCGCGACATCGAGCACGCCTCCGGGCGAGTGCCTCACGTTGAGTTCTCCGAAGAGCTGGTGGACTCGGGTTTCGTGGCCGTTGGCCGTGATGCGAAGTGGCGAGTCGCCGGCGACACCGATGGCCAGTTCCTGGGTCAAGCGGCTCCAACCGTTGGGCCGTCCCGAGCGGACGACCGAGGCGCCTCGGACGGGGCGTTTGAGGTCTGATGTGGAGTCGGCCGGCTGGGACCAGAGGTTCAAATGTCCGTGGAGACGTGCGGCATTGGGGTCGGCACTGAGCACGAGTTGGGCCAGTGAGACGTTGGGGCCGAGGAACACATCGGGGCAGGAGATTCCGCTCGGGAGTGTGCCGGCAGAAACCCGGATCGTTCCGTTTTGGCCGCGACGTCGAAAGGCGACGACTTGCAGCGGCATGCGTCCACCGGGTGCCAGGTTGATGCCATCGGGGCTGGTTGCCGTGGGCGCGACCACAACGTCGACCTGCGGGACTTCTCGTCGCAGCGACAGTCGGTAACTTCGCCGTGGGTCGGGATGAATTCCCGCTCTGCGGTTGTAGACGACAACGGTGAAATGTCCGTCGGCGGGTGCGACGAAGCGGCCAGTCGGGTCGGAGTGTCGGGTGGGCAGTCCCAGTCCACCGATGTTGCGAGGGTCGGGCCGGCAACGCAGCAGTTCGGTACGGCCATTGGCATCGAGTATCGAAGCGGCCAGGTGGACAGGTGACCCGATTCGCTCGCCAATCAATTCGACATGAACCACTTCACCCCGCCGTGCTGCGAACGAGTACCAGTCCTTTTCGTCGGCTTCGACCAGTCGGCCGCTGGCTTCGCCGGGGATTTCGAGTTGTTGAGCGAGTGCGGGTGAGTGATTGTCCGAGGATTCGGTGACAACCGGCACGTCGGTGATTCCGATCAAAACTGGAGCGTGTGCACCGGGCAGTTGCCACACCATGGAGTCGAAGGGGGCTTGTGCGGGGGCGAGGTGAGTAGGCAGTGGCCAGGTCGCGACAGCCTGTTTGGCCGCGATTTGGATTTCGACACGGTCCATGGCCGGGGCCTTGTCTTTTGTGCGATTGTCGAGGTTCCAGCCGTAGAGTGTGATGCGGGTTGCGTGGCCACGTTGGATGACCGACGGCACGGCCAACGCGACTCGAGGTCCGGTATCGATGTCGAGTCGGTAGACGTGGTTGGGGCTGCCGGTGTAGGTGAGGTCGTGGAGTCGGACGACGTAGTCGCCATCGGCGGGGACGCGGAAGTCGATCAGCGGGTCGATGCCGAAGTAGCCTCGGCTGACTTGCAACAGTCGCCCGTTGGAATCGAACAGTTGCAGGACCGGGTGCAGCGCGGAATCGATGCGTTCGGCCCAGCATTCCAGGACGACTCGCTGACCAGTGCTGGCGGTGAAGCGAAAGCAGTCCTGGTCGCCGGGTTCGAGGATGCGGCCGTTGAGGATCGAGTTGATTGATGCCGTAGCGGCTGTGGGCAGAGTGTTGTTGGGTTCCAGTTCGGTCGTCTCGCGTCGGTTACCGACCTGGAACGTGCGTGGAGTGCTGATGCCGTCGGGGCCGGCGAGCCGGATTTCGTAGAGTCCCGGCGGAGTGGAGTTTGGGATTGTGATCTGAAAGTGAGGAGGCTTGTCGCTGCCGAGGAATCCGGCCTGGAAGCCGGGGGCCGAGCAGAGGAGTTGGGTCTGTTTTGCGATGCCGCTGCCGGTGACCGTGACTTCGACGGTGGTCCCGGCTCGGGCCCCGGCCGGCCAGAGGGTTGTGATGACCGGGTTGGGTGCAGCGGCCTGGAGGGAGTGTGTGGCCAGAAGTGCCATGAGCGCCAGGGCCGGCGTTGCGAACGGTCTGGTGCTGGGCATTGTGGTTGTATCCGATGGTTGTCTGTTAGGCGTTGCGGAGGTGTTGGAGGCTTTGCCGCAGTGCTTCGAGTCTCAGGTCGTGACTGGCCTCGAAATCTCGATCTTCGACTTCGACACAGACGGCTCCCTGGTAGCCGACATTGCCGAGGGTGGCCAGGAACGTGTTCCAATCGATGGTTCCACGGCCGGGCAGTACGGGTGTGTGAAACTCGACTGGAGTGGCGAGGATGCCGACGTCGTTGAGTCGGTCCGTGTCGACTGTGACATCCTTGGCGTGGATGTGGACCAGTCGGTCCGAGAATTCGGCGAGGGGGGCCAGGTGGTCCATGTGTTGCCAGACCATGTGCGAGGGGTCGTAGTTGAGTCCGAGGTGGTGTGAGGGGAGGTCGGCAAAGAGGCGTCGCCAGACGGCGGGACTGACGGCGAGGTTGTGGCCACCGGGCCATTCGTCTCGAGTGAACAGCATCGGGCAGTTCTCGATCCCGATCCGCACGTCGTGCGATTGAGCCCATTCGACCAGCGGCCCCCAGGTGTCCAGGCAGCGGCCCCAGTTCTCGTCGATCGAGAGAGTGGGATTTCGGCCGATGAAGGTGTTCATGACGGGGATGCCCAGGGTGGCGCATCCGGAGATGACCTGTCGGATGTGTTCGACGGCGTTGGAGGCTGCCTGAGTATCGGCGGCCAGGGGGTTGGGGTAAAAGCCCAGTCCGCTGACGGTGACGTTGGAGTTGGCGAGGCGTTTCTTGAGTTCTTCGCCGGTATCCAGGCTGTCGACGTCGATGTGGGTGACTCCGGCATACCGCCGATCGGCGTCACCGGGTGGCCAGCACATCAGTTCGACGCAGTCGAAGCCAAGAGTGTCTGCGGTGTCGAGCACATCGTCGAGCGATGCGTTGGGGAGTATGGCGGAGACGAAACCGAGTGATAGAGGCATGATGAAAGAGTTGGGGTTCAGGTTCGGGGTTGTGGTCAGCGGGTGAAGTGTTGGATGACGTTGGCGGTGATTTTGGCGACACTGTCATCGACGAGGATCGAGGCGGGCCAGGTGATCGAGCCGACCGAGAAGACTTCTCCGCCGGAGGGTGTTTCGAAGTGAACAATTTCGGCTCCGCCATTGCCGGGGTTGGTCCCTTTGGCGATCGTGTGGACGTTTTGTGGTGACTGGTCCGAGACCTTGTCAGTTTCGTGTCCTGAGGCGCCTCCGGGGATTCGCTTGTGCAGGCTGTCGGCTCCGAACGTGTCACCGTTTGCGAGTCCGGTGTCCCTTAGCGTCCAGTGTTCGGCGTCGATCACCTTGTAGGGGGCTGCGGTCATGATGCCGGGGAATGTGAAGACGACGCCGAGCAGGTTGGCCTCGGATTCGACTCGCTTGTCGAATCGGCTCTGGTATTCGGATCCGTCGTCTTTGAGTTGCGGTTCCGAGTGACTCCAGTCGGTGTTCTGGTAAACCACACGGTGGTCGTCGAGGAATTCGATTTCGCAGTTCAGTCCATTGCCTCCGAGGTAGATCAGCCGTCCGCCTCGCTCGAAGACCCAACTCTTGACTCGGAAATACATGTCCTTGGACCAGTACTCGGGGTGGGTACTAATGATCAGTGTCTTGTAGTCATCGAGCGGGACCTGATCGAAGTGGAGTTGCGTTTCGCTGTAGTAGTCGTAGTCGAAGCCGTGTTGTTCCATCCATCCCAGCAGTCGCCATTCGGCGGAGGCCATGTGGCATCCCTGTCGGCCACCGATCGGGTCGGTGAGTCCTTCGTCGAAGTCGATGTGGTTGTAGGGGTCGGGTCGTTCGAGTGAGAGGGGTGGGTAGTGGTCGCTGTGGTAGCTGCGGTGTTGAGTTTCGGTGTAGCGTTTGAGTTCGAGTCGGGAGTTGATGGTGGGTGTTGGTGGGAAGCCATCGGCGTGGATGTAGTTGCTGCGTCCGCCGAAGCTGTTGTAGGCGTTCCAATTGAGGTCGGAGGCGAGGACGGCGATGTCGGTTGTGGGTGTGGCGGGGGCGACTATCCAGGGGAAGGCGAAGAACGAGCCGGACTTGTCGAGGGCGTGGAGGAAGTAGAGACCGCTGCGACTGGGGGCTTGGATGAACTGTGAGAGTGCCTGGCTGTTGTAGCCCTGTGTGTTCCACCGGACTCCGGTCTGGGTGTAATCGCCGTCGGGTGTGATCTGCATCGTGGCCCGCGGTCCGTGTTCGTCGTAGGTACCGATGCGTCGGATGTACTCCTTGGTTTGTCCGTATCGCCAGAGCTGCAGTTCGTATTCGTGGACGGCGTGCACTCGAAACTCGCTTTGTTGGCCGCTCGTGACGCACTTGGGCCACATGTAGCCAAGCAGGCCGTCGGCGAGCAGTCGGAACTGGTAGGGCGAGTCGGTCGATACGGTGATGGTGATGATCTTGGAGCCATAGCCATCTCGGCCAAGTACGACTTCGTATTCGCCCGGTTCGATCTCGGCGTAGACGGCTCCGGAGATGGTCGACGCCGCGGTGGTGACCTGGCCAGTCTTGCTGCGGAATTCGAACAGCACGTTGGGCACGGCGACGTAGCGTTCGTTGCTGGCATAACCGACGAGCATCGTAGTGGTTCCTTGTTGTCGGCCTGGCATTTGTTGAGCTGGCAGGCGGGAGGGAGGTCGTTGAGGCGGACCGTGATGGTCCATGATGCCTCGGGTATCGATTGGCAGCAAGCATGCCGGCGGGCGTGGCCGGTAAGTGGTACTGGTGGATCGGGTTCCTTTTGGTTTTTGAGGCCTGTGGGGCAGGAAGGAGCCGATAGCAGTGATATGAGATTGTGTGCGCCGATCGTGCTGTGTTGCATCGTGCCGGTGGTGGCCGAGGCAGGCGAGTTGACTGGATGGCGTCGAGCGGTTGAGCGTTCAGTTCCTGTGCAATCACCAGGGTTTCGGGTGGAACCAGCGGTGGCTCGTGTTGCGGTCGGCTCGAGCTCGCCTCGATCGTTGCCAGAGTTCCAGTCGCTGGCCAAGTTACGTCATCCGCTGTTGCGGATTGCGTCGGCTCGGATCAACGAAGCCCAAGGCGACCAACAGCAGGCTCGACTGTGGCCCAACCCGGTGGTGGGTTACAGCGGCAGAGAGATGGGCAATCGGGGCACGCCAGGCATGCAGGGCGGTTTCATTCGGCAGCGGATCGTGACGGGGGGCAAGTTGGAGTTGGCATCAGCAGTGGCTGCTGGTCGGGTGAGCGAGGTCGAGCATATGGCCCAGGCGGATCGCGTTCGTGTGGCGAGTGGTGTTCGGGTACGGTTTTATGACGCATTGGTGGCTCAGCAGCGAGTCGCACTGACCAGCCGGTTGGCTGGACTGAGCACTGCGTTGTCGTTGGCCACGTCGAAGCTGGTCGAGGCGAAACAGGTTTCACCCAACGGGTTGTTGCAGTCCGAGATTGCTGCCGAGCAGGCCTTGGCGCTCAAGGAGGATGCTGAGAACGAGTTGTCCGAGGCGCGACGATTGCTGGGCTTGTCGGTTGGTGTTATGGATCTTGAGGTGGGTGCGTTGCAGGGAAATGTGACGGCTGATCTGCCCGACATGACCTGGTCGGATTGCCGGCAGCTGGTGTTGGCCGGCAACCCCGAACTGGCGGCAGCTCGGGCTCGGTTGGTGACAGCCCGACGCGAAGTGTTGTGGCAGAAGCGGGTGGTTGTTCCCGACGTGGATCTGAAGGTGGGGCGTGGCTACATGCATTCGACCGAAAGCGACGTGACGAGCGTGATTGTTGGGATTGGATTTCCAATTTTTGATCGCAACCAGGGTGGGATCGCTCGTTCGGAGGCTGAAGTGGTACGGAGACGGTTTGAGATCGATCGATTGGAAATCGACCTGCAGCAGCGTGCAGCGATGGCATATCGCGAGTATTCCAACGCCCGGCATCAGGCTCGGCGTTACTCCGCTCGGATCTTGCCAAAGGCTCGGGAATCGATCGAGTGGGTGCGACGCGGTTACAGCGAAGGCCAGGTACGGTATCTGGAACTCCTGGTGGCTCAGCAGAAGTACGTCGAAGTGAACTTGTCGTACCTTTTGAGCATCCGCAAGCTGCGTGAATCGGCGTCGGTCATCCAGTCTCAGTTGATGATCTCCGGTTTGCACGGCCACGGAAGTCGTCTGGGCCGTTGAACGCGTTCTGAAAAGAAGGTGTTGTCGGCGGTTGTGTACGAGCTTATGATTCGTGGGTAACCACAGAACACCGCAGAACACCGCATGGGCGGTCTTTCTGAGCATTGGTGGTAGCCATGAGCATTGGGCAGTCGATCAGAGGATTTCGCCAGAGCCGGCGTGGAGCTTGGCGTTCGGTGATCGGTGCGTTTCTGGTCTTGCTGCTTCTGGCTTGTCCGCTGTTGTGTCGAGCGGGATCGTCGGGTTCGTGTTGTTCGGGTCGCGCGAGTTCCGAGCCGGTGTTCGAGGCCAGCGGCGACGTTTGTCGTTTGTGCCATCACGACGATCAGCAACGGCAAACGCCGGTGTTGCCTGTGCCACCGGGTGATCGGGGTGGTGAGGGCGGTTGTCTGTGTTCGGGAGCGATTGTCCCGTTGCTGGTATCGGTATCTGATCAGCAAGTTTCGACGATCCGTCAGTCTGTGGCGAGTGTGTGTGAGCCGCACGGGCTGTCTGGTTCGCGTTTGCGAGAAGAAGCAGCGGGTGCGGCGGATCGTGTGTCGTCGGGTTGTTCGCTGTGCGTTCTGCACGGTGTGCTGTTGCGTTAGGACCGATCCCGCCCGGGCGGCCTTTGTTCCGCCGCGGGTCGAGTTGATTGGTTTGATGCCACGCGGCGACCTCGATCGGGTCGAAAACAGGACACTCAGTTCGTGCCCACTCTACGCCTGCTCCCCTGGGAGTACTCGGTTCGCAACCTGTTCCGCCGTCCCCTGCGCACTCTGCTGACCCTGTTGGGTCTGACCACGGTGTTGCTGCTGGTGTTGGTGGTGGTGGGATTTATCCGGGGTCTCGAGGCGTCGTTGTCCAACAGTGGCGACCCGGATACGGCGATCGTGTTTGCGTTGAATATGAACGAGAATCTCGAGTATTCCTCGATCCCCGGCCAGTCGGCGGCATTAGTCTCTTCGAGTGTCCCGGGCATCGGCGAGCGTTACGGGCGGAAGTACGTATCGCCGGAGTTGTATCTTGGGACGGAGATCACTGTGGGTGAACGCAGCGAACCGTCATTGGGGTTGATTCGGGGAGTGACATCGGACGTGTTGCAGGTGCGGCGAGGGGTCCAGATCGAGCGGGGCGAATGGCCTGGTGTGGGCGAGGTGATGGTTGGGACCCTGGCGGCGACAAAGCTGGGTGTGGGTGATGACGAGTTGGGTCTGGGGAGCAGTTTGTGGTTTGAGGGTCGGCAGTGGAGAGTGTCGGGAGTGTTCTCGGCGGCCGGTGCGGCGTTCGAATCGGAAGCGTGGTGTCGATTGGAGGACCTGCATGTGGCGATGCAGCGTCAGGACCTGAGCTTGGTGGCTTTGACATTTGGTCCAGACGGCGACTACGCGGACCTGCAGTTGTTCTGCAGCGAGCGAAAAGACCTGGAGCTTCAGTCGATTCTCGAGACGGATTATTACGCGTTGTTGCAGAAGGATTATGGTCCAATCCGCTGGTTGGCGTGGCTGGTGGTTGTGCTGGTGGCTGGTGCGGGGGTATTTGCCGGGTTGAACACGATGTACGCTTCGGCGATGGGTCGGGTTGGGGAACTGGCTGCGTTGCAGACGATCGGTTTTGGACGTGGGGCGTTGTTATTGGGTTTGGTACAGGAGGGTGTTCTGTTGTCGTCGTCGGCGACGTTGCTGGCATCGGGGATTGCGTTATTGGGTCTGCGGAGTGCTTCGATCCAGTTCACGATGGGTGCGTTCGATCTGGCGATCGATGGCCCGAGCGTGTTACTGGTGTGTGGGATCGGGTTGTTGCTGGGGGTATTCGGAGCGGTTCCGCCGGCGATTCGAGCCTTGCGGATGCCGATTGTCGAGGGGTTGAAGGCGGTCTAGGTGGTTGTTTGGCGTGTGGGAAACTGTCGAGTTGCGAAATATTCGGGTTATGCCTGAACGAACTAGCCGATCCAAGGAATGGTGGATCAGGGAGAAAACGATGCAAGACATGATGGAAAGATTGGGAACGACAGCACGGCCGATTGTTTGGGGCGGTTCGTTCCGAGCGGCACTGTTGGCAGTTGGTCTTCTGGTCGCGTTGCCCGGTTGCGGGGACGATCCACCCGAGCCTGACGCGGCGACCCGAATCGACGTGACGCCGTACCTGTTGGCCGAGCTGCCCGAGTCAGCTCGAGAGGTGAAGGCCGTGTACGAGGGTGGTGCTGAGGATGGTGGCGAGGATGGTGGCGAGGTGAAGGGGGCTGAGGTGGTGATGGTTGGCAGGATTGGCGGGAGTCTGGACCCGTGGATTGATGGTCGTGCCGCGTTCAACATTGTGGACCGATCCGTGAAGGCGTGTACCGATATTCCCGGCGACACGTGTCCGACTCCGTGGGACTACTGTTGCACTCGTGACGGTTTGCCCGGCGCGATGGCCTTGGTGAAGGTGGTCGATTCGTCGGGTCGGTTGTTGGCCGCCGATGCTCGGAGTCTGTTTGGGATGAAGGAGTTGCAGACGGTCTATGTTCGCGGCACTGCGAGCAAGGATGAAAATGGCAACCTGGTGGTTTTGGCAACGGCCGTGTACGTCAAGAAGTGAGTCTGGGCCGCCTGGTTGTGCGTATCAGAGGCAAAAGTCATGCCTGAAGTCGATTTGAGGGGACTGGCGATCGATCGCAGTGGCGATTCGGATCCGCGTCCGAGTGGACGTGGTGCGGGTCGGCTGTTGACGCGGTATGTGTTGCCCGGTTCGGTGATCGTCGGTTTCGTGTTGCTGGCTGGTTGGATGGCCTGGGACCTGGTGTTCCCGGCGGTCGATGTGACGGTTGTTCAGTTGATGACGTCGCAAACAGTGGTGACCGAATCGGGTGAGCCGGTCTTCCAGGCCAGCGGCTGGGTCGAGCCTCGTCCGACGGCGATCCGCGTGCCGGCCTTGGCACCGGGTGTGGTCGAGACGTTGTTGGTGGTCGAGGACCAGGCGGTGTCGTTGGGGGATCGGATTGCGGTCCTGGTTTCTGACGATGCGACATTGGGTCTTGCGTCGGCCGAGGCAGGATTGAGTCTGCGGTTGGCCGAGGAACTGGAGGCCAAGGCGGTATTGCAGGCGGCGGAAACCCGGTTGGCTCAACCGGTTCATCTCGAGGCCCCACGGGCCGCCGCCCTGGGTCAATTGGCTCGGGTGATGACTCGGTTGGGGAGTCTGCCATTCCAGAAGCGTCAGGCTGCGGCGGATCTGCTGGTGGCCGAGGCGGATCATGCGGGGAAGATGGCTGCCCGGGGTGTGGTGGCCGAGATTGAGATTGCCAGGGCAAAGGCGGTGTGGGATCGGGCTGTTGCGTCGTTGCGAGATGTGGAGAGTCGATCCAAGTCGTTGACCGACGAGTCGACGGCGTGGCGTCAGCAGGTTCGGGCTCTGACGACTGGATTGGAGTTACTGGCCGACGAGACCGAGGCGAGAGACCAGGCACTTGCGAAGTTACGAGCGTCGGCCGCTCGGGTGGCGGCGGCGGGGGTGATGGTGTCGGAGGCTCGATTGCGATTGGACCGGATGACGATCACTGCTCCCGCAGCCGGACGCGTGTATCAGTTGGTCGCCGTACCGGGGTCTCGGGTTGGTTCGGGACCGACGGTGGCGGTGGACTTTGACGGGAGCACGGTGGTGACGATGTACCAGCCCGAACGGTTGCAGGTGAAGGTGGATGTGCGTTTCGACAACCTGCCTCAGGTGTCGGTCGGCCAGGCGGTTCGGATCACCAATGCGGCGGTGTCGGAGCCGTTGACGGGTCGCGTGCTATTGATCAGCTCGATCGCCGACATTCAAAAAAACACGTTAGAGATCAAGGTGGCGATCGATCGACCTCCGTCCCTGTTCAAGCCGGACATGTTGGTGGTGATCACGTTTTTGTCGAGTGGTTCGAGTGGTTCGAGTGGAGGAGGTCAGGCCGAGGCGGTCCGTCCGCGTCATTTCTTGCCTCGAGCATTGATCCGTTCGGATGCAGCGGGCAGTTACGTCTGGCTGGCCGACCGGTCGATGGGTCGAGTTCGGCGTGTCGCGGTCACGATTGGGGTGGAGGCTCCGGGGGGATTGGTCGAGGTGACCGGGGACCTGGCTGTGGGAAGTCGAGTGGTGGCCGGTGGTGCCGACGGGTTGGTGGATGGCCAGAGGATTCGGATTCGAGGCGAGGAGCCGGAAGCGGCCTACAGTGATGGGGCAAGTGGTCCTGGTGGGGCGGGCGGGAATATCGATTTGGATGGCAGGGCTTTGTCGGAGGAGAAAGGACGCTGATGTCGTTGGTCGAGATTCGAGACGTGGTGCGGCAGTACCACAAGGGTGGCGAGACGATCACTCCGTTGGCGGGCGTGTCGTTGGACATCGAATCCGGTGACTTCGTGTCGTTGATGGGTGCCAGCGGCAGCGGCAAATCGACGTTGTTGAATCTGTTGGCAGGTATCGACACGCCTGATGAGGGCACGATCCGGGTGGCGGGTGTTGACATTACGTCGTTGTCGCGGAGCCAGTTGGCCAGGTGGCGAGCCGAGCACATCGGTTACATTTTCCAGGACCACAATCTGGTGCCGGTGTTGACGGCGTGGGAGAATGTCGAGTTGCCGTTGTTGTTGGTAAAGATGTCTCGAGCCGACCGGCAGCGGCGTGTGGACATTGCACTTCAGGCGGTGGATTTGTCGGATCGGGCCAGTCACTATCCCCGGCAGCTGTCGGGCGGTCAGGAACAGAGGGTCGGGATCGCCCGTGCGATTGTGGCTCATCCAACTTTGGTGGTGGCCGACGAACCGACCGGCGATCTGGACTCCGAGACATCCGAGCAGATACTCGGGTTGCTGGGACGACTGAACCGCGAACTCGACATCACGCTCTTGATGGTGACTCACGACAACCAGGCGTCCAACGTGGCTGGTCGTCAATTGGAGTTGGTCAGCGGCCTGTTGATGGAATCGGGTGGCGAGGTACTGGGTATTGGGGAGCCAGCATGACCCGGTTCCTCCCCTACATTCTCAAGACACTCTGGCGACACAGGTCTCGTACGCTTTTGACGTTGGCCGGTTCGGCCGTTGCGTTGTACGTGTTTTGTTTTGTGGGTGCGGTGCAGGAGGGGATGGAGGATCTGCGGAATCGGCAGGCGGGCGAACGGTCGTTGATCGTATTCCAAGCCAACAAGTTTTGCCCGGCGACCAGTCAATTGCCCGAGGATTACCGGTCAAAGATCGAGGAGTTGCCTGGAGTCAAGCGTGCGGTACCGATCCAGGTCTTCACGAACAACTGTCGAGCGAGTCTGGACGTGGTGGTGTTTTACGGGTTGCCGGCCGAGGAGGTGCGGCGGGTTCGGGATTTCCGGTTATTGAGTGGTTCTTGGTCGGATTTCGAGTCGCGATCGAATCAGGATGCGGCGATCGTAGGTCGAGCGGTGGCCGAGCGTCGTGGCACGGGCGATTCGCTGTCGATTGGTGGTGTCACGGTGCGTGTGGTTGGCGTGTTCGAGTCGGACGACCCGGCCGAGGAGAACTACATTTACACTCACCTGGCATTCCTGCAGCGTCGCCACGGTCGTGATTTGCAGGGACGGGTGACTCAGATCGAGGTTCAACTGGACGAAACGGCGGACGCGGTGGCGACCGGTGTGGCGATTGACGAGATGTTCCGGTCTGGCCAGGTCGCGACGGACACTCGTCCCAAGGGAGCGTTTCAGTTGAAGAGTCTCGGAGACCTTTCGCAGTTGATCAGGATGTCGCGTTACCTGGGCCTGGCGTGTGTGGGCCTGGTGTTGTCGCTGGTGGCGACGACGACGCTGATGTCGGTGCAGGACCGGGTGAAGGAGCACGCGGTGCTTCAGACGATTGGTTTCACCGGTGGAGCAGTGTTCGGGTTGGTGTTGATCGAGAGCGCGGTGTTGAGTGTGTTGGGTGGTGTGTTGGGTTTGGTGTTGGCTGTTGTGACGTTGGAGGTGATGCCGATGTCGGTTGGAGCCGAGGCCGTGACGATTGCGTTTCAGGCCACCGGTCGTCTGGTCGCGGTGGGCGTGGCGGTTTCGTTGGCGGTTGGAGTTCTGGCGGGGATTGCTCCGGCCTGGCACGCATCCCGCACCGACCTGGTGTCGGCATTACGAGGTTCCTGAGGAGCGGCGGAGTTTGATTCGAGTTCCTTCGGAGCCGTCTGCTGGTTTTCGGGTGATTGTCTCGGTTTGTCGTCTGGGACGTCCTTGGGTTGGAGTGCTTTGGGCGGCGTGTCAACCGGTTCGGAATCGGGCTTGTCTACTGGTTCGTCAACCGGTTCGACGGGGATCAGCTGGACATCGGGCAGTTCTACCGGTTCGTCACCTTTGAACTCGAGTTGGATGGGCTCGGCGTTGGGCCATTGGATACCGTCGACTTTCTGTTTCGGTTCCTGGAAGAAGAACCAGCTAACGGCTGCGATCAGGATGAGTAGCGAGAGCAGACCGCAGATGATGCCACTGATGGCCAATCGGCGTCCGGTGCCATTGCCGACCTTGATTTGCGAGAGAGCGATCAGTCCGAGAATGATGGCGATGACGCTGGGGGCTGAGCCGATCAGTGCGAACGGTCCGCAGCAAAAGCACGTGGTGATGAGAAGTACACTGGCCAGGCCGGCGACCAGCGAGCCGATTGCCAGCGGGTTGGTGTACATTGATGCGGGGTAATTGTGGGTTGGGGAGTCGGAGGGCAGAGTACCGACTTGGTCTGGGAGCGAAGGCGAGAAGGGGTTTGGTTGAGGGAGATCGGCCGGGTCGGGTGGGTATTGGGACATGGCGTGTGGGATCGGGGGGGTGGTATTGGGACGGGCCCCTCGCCTGGCGGCGAGGAGAGCCAGTCCCTGGGATGGAGTGGGGCGGCGTCAGGGTGTGGCTGTCAACGATTCCCGGGCGACTCGCAAAACGTTGCCACCGATAATTTTTCGGATGTCCTTGTCGTTGTAGCCACGTTGGACGAGTCCGACGGTGAAGAGTGGCCAGTTGGTCCAGGCGATACTGCGGGAGGCGGATTGTGTAATGGGGTAATTGTCTGCTGGCCACAGCGAGCGGAACTCTTTGCGTTGTCTCGGTCGGGCGGGAAGTTTCTTGTTTTCGTTGGCGGCGTTCTGGGAGGTGTAGGCGACATCGGTGCCGAGCGTGACGTGGTCGACTCCGACGGTCTGGACCACGTGGTCGATATGATTCAGCAGCGAGTTGATGTCACCTTGTCCGCGAAGGAATCTGGAGATGCAGCAGATGCCGACGTAGCCTCCAGTGGCGGCGATCGCCTTGATGACCGCATCGGGTTTGCTGCGGATGTGAGGGTAGAGTTTCCCGCAGGTGGTGTGACTGGCGACGACCGGTTTGTCCGAGATCTGGGCGGCTTCGAGGCTGGTTTGCCAGCCGGAGTGGGCACAATCGGGGATGACTCCGACGCGGTTCATCTCGCCAATCACGGCTCGTCCAAAGTCACTGAGACCGGCGTTGGCTTTTTCGGCGCAACCGTCGCCGATCATGTTTCGTCGTTGGTAGGTGAGGTGCATCATGCGGATGCCGAGTTGAAAAAAGACCTTGAGGTATCTGAGTTCATCGGGGATCGAGTTCCAGTGTTGCGTCAGCGGGACGCCGTTGCCGGTGAAGTAGAGGCAGTGGCGGCGTTCTGATTTGGCGTCGAGGATGTCTTGTGGCAATGCGGCTTTGGAGACGATCTCGGGGATCATGTCTGTGGCGTAGGTGAAGCGAGCGAGCCGTTTGATGAGTCGCAGCGGGTCCTGGCCTTCTTCGCCGGCATTCTGAAAGATGCAGGTGACACCGGAGGCTCGCCACGCGTCGCGGTACTCGCGTTGTTCTTCTGGGTCGGTGACACAGCGGGTCATCGACATGTCTTCGCGGAGGTCTTTCAGTTCGCGACTGGAGGCACCGGCGCGGACGGCTTCGGCGTAGGCGGTCCCATCGAGAGCGGAGCGGGGCGAGAAACCGTAGCCGTCGAAGATGAGGGATTCGGCGTGGAGTCGGAGTCCTCGTTCGAGCGTGCGGGTGTCGGGTTTGAGTATTGCGAGAGCGGCCTGGCGGTCGGCTTGGATTCTGGGGTTGAGAGCCCGGGTGAGCTCGTCAGCGGCCTGGCGTGATTCGGCGGCGTTGAGGGTGGTGGTGGTGGTGGTGGCGGTGGCGGTGGCGGCTGCGGAGAGTGCAGCGGTGCTGGTCAGGAAGCTGCGGCGGTCCATGGCGGTTGACTTTCGAGGTGTTGTGGCAGCAGGGTTGAGGACGAGCTATTTCGTGTCGGCGGCATCGGGCCAGACGACCGTCACTTCGGCCGCGAACATGCCATTCGGGTCGCCTCGTTCTTCGAGAGTCCTGGCGAGTGCGGCGAGTGTTCTGGGGACGACGGCCTGGTGCAGCATTCCGGTTGCGGATTGGATGCGAACCGGTTGATCGAGATCGAGCATTTGGTCATCGAGTCGGATGGTGAGTTGTTTGATGTTACTGGTTGGGATGCGGATGGTTTGTCCATTTCGGGAGGCGATGATTGTGGAGCGAGCTTTTCGGTTGAGAGAGTCGACGGCCAGCCAGTAGAACCGCGAGTGTGTGACATCATCTTGTTTCCAAACGATGCGTTTGGGGTGCAGGTTGCGTCGGAACTTTGCCATCCAGGGCACGGCGGCCGCATCGAGTCGATCCATCCAGTGCCCCTTGTCGGGGTAGATCTTGACGAGGTGTTGGTAACCGTCGGGGTCGGCTTTCTGGAGCGATTCGAGTTGTTTGCCCCAGGCGGCGGCGACGGCATTTCGGTTGTAGGCCTTGTCGCGTCCGCCCATGTGGATGGTGAAGCCGATATTTCTGAGCGAGTGTGGTGTCGATTCGTTGGGGTGTCCGGCCATCATTGCGGCGGCGGCGAGTCGATCGGCCATTCGTGGAGCGACCTGGTAGACCCCGTCGCCGCCGGCCGAGTACCCCATCAGGTAGACTCGATCGGGATCCACATCTTCGAAAACGATGAGGTTCTCGATAAGTCGATCGAACAGCGGATCGATATGTCCTTGGTGCCAGAGGTTCCAGGTATTGGTGGGTGCACGGGGTGCGACGTAGACGCCTTCGACGGGTTTATAGAGTGTTTTCTGGTTGTTCCATTGTTGGTCGTTGACCGCCTTGGGTGCTCCACCTCCGCCGTGCATCGAGATGTAGAGGCTGCGTCCGGAGCGGGGTTTCTTGCCGTAGACGGTGTAGTGGAACGGCATCTTGAGTTTGCCGTGCTCGAGGATACGCGTCTTCATTTCCTTGGCCCGTTCGTGTCGGATTCTTGTCACGTGGTCGTCCCACAGCAGTCTGCGTGCGTGGGTCGAGTCGGGCCGGGTGAGTGGAGCCTTGGCGAAGTCTTGCCGAGTCAGCGGAGGTCTATTATTGCGAGGCTGTTCGAGCCAGGTGACGAGTGACTTGATGGCGGTGGCCGAGACCTTTGAGTCGGGGGGTGTTGGGGAGGTGTTTTTTGGTTTGGGCAGATAGCGGTGCGTGACGTTGACGGCGTGGACGTACTTGGCTGCCGGAAGCCAGGGCATGGGGAAAGTCAGGCCGGTGGGTTTGTAGCTGGTGGCGTAGATGGCGTGGAGTGGGTGCTTGGCCTTGGCTTTCGCGGCCCGTCCGAGGAACCAGGCCCGATCGAGTCGATCTCCGGTCGGCTCGGCGGCACCGGTGAAGTGCCAATCGCCCTGGTGGTAGACTTCGATCCACGAGTGGTTTCCGGAGCGATCGGCCCAGAGTGGTGTGCCGACGAAGCGTGCAGGGATTCCGACGGCTCGGCAGGCGTCGATCAGCAGGACGCTGAGACCGGTGCAGCTGGCCAGTCCGGCTTCAATTGATTCGTAGGGGCTTTGATCGGCCTTGGGGCGAGCGGTCGAGTAGCGAACCCGGGTTTGTCCGAAGATGGCTCGATTGAGCAGCGTGGCGGCCTGGCCGGTGGTCTTGGCGGTTTTGACTGCCGGGGCGAATCGTTTGTAGAAATCGGCTCGCCAATTGTCTCGACGCTCGTTGATGCTGGCGTAGGGCAGGACATCATTGAGGAAGACGGATTCGGGGACCTGTTCGGTCCAAACGGATTGTTTCCAGGCGGTGTAGGCGTAGCGGGTCTGGTCGAGCAGAAAGTCGGAGGTGAGCGACTTGAGGTCATGTGGTGGCATGTAGGCCACGAGGAATCTGATGCCGGTTCGTTGTTCGGCGGGTGCCGTGTCGAGGGCTTTTTGGATGGCCGGTCGGTTGTCGCCAGCTAGTTTGAGCGCGTCGGCGATCTGTCGTTCGGAGACCTGGTTGGTGTTCTTTTTGGCGGTCGTGTTGGTGTTTGGGGTGGATTGTGCGGAGGCGGTTGTCACGAGGGAAAGAGCGAGAGCGAGGGCCAGTGCGGTGGTTGGCTGCAGTCGGTCGGTGAGATGCATGGGGTTCATGATCGGCTCGTGAGTTGTTGCGACGGGTTGCCGTGCTGGGAGGTTGAGTTTACGCGGGTGTTGGGTCGGGTTCCAGTTGCGGGGTGTGAGTGGGGGGGGTGGTTGTGATGCAATCCGGAAGCCGGTTGTTCAGACTGTCTGGCGTGGTCGTTCGAGGTTGAGTGGGGTGGGATGTCGAGATGGTAACAATTCGTTTGCCCGAGGGGTTGGGCAAGTACTGTGATGGCGAGCGTCGGGTGAGCGTATCGGCAACGACGTTGGGTGGGGCGTTGGCCGATTTGGTGTCGCGATATCCGAGCGTCGGATCGCGGCTGTTTGACTCGGCGGGGCAATTGCACGTGCACCTGATGGTGTTGTGCAACGAACGAGCGGTTGCGGGTTCCGAGTTGTCGTCGCAGGAGTTGGTGGAGGGCGACGAGGTGGGGTTGGTGTTTTTGGCTGGTGGTGGTTAGGCGGGCAGGGTGCCGATGTCGGTGTCGTTGAGCATTTGGTCGAAGATGCCGGTGACCTTGATTTGGAGTTCGGCGAAGAATTCAGGAGTGACGAAGTCTGGGAGTTCGACGTTGGGGTAGTTGTTGAGTGCATCCTGTGGAAGTGAGTAGTCCTCGATGGTCATGCCCTGGAGTTTTTCGAGCCGGTAGCCACGCAGGAATGTCTTGACGGTCATTTCTCTGAGCGAGTCGGCGGTGACGTCGAGGCCGGTCAATTCGGCGACGGCATCGGCGAGTGCGGCTGCCGGGAGTCCGGCGAACTTGCAGAGTCCGACCATGTCGTAGGGGAACTGGATGAGTCCGCGATCTGGGTCGGTGATGGCACCGACCCAATAATCCATGCTGGTGTCGCCTTCGAAGAGCAGTAGCAGGAAGGTCCGCATCGACATGTGTCCACCGGCCATGGCCCACGGGTAGCCGGGGTTGGTTTGAGGCAGGTAGGCGGGCAGTTCCAGGCCTTTGCAGTGCATGGCGTAGTCGCCGTCGCCCAGTTCTTCGCCGATTCGCAGCACGCCTTGTCCGAGGCGATTGGAGCGTCCTTCTGCGGAGTCGGTGAGTGCCTGGAGGATGCTGGGGAAGTCGCCGTAGCGGGGGCCATCGGCGAGTGCTCGTCCGTCGTCGGCGTGTCGTCGGTTGTATTCCATCAAGTAGCTGAGAGAGACTCCGGCCGAGATCGAATCGAAGCCGAGTTCGTCGACGAGTTCGACGATGGTGCAGGCTTGATCGGCGTCGAAGATACCGATGTTGCTGGCGAGCAGGTTGAGTGGTTCGTAGTCGAGTTTGGCTCGAAACTTCCCGGCCTGGCCATTGTCATCGATGTCGTAGACGTTCTTGTGGCATTTGATACCACAGCGGTAGCACGATTCGTCCTTGATGACGAACTGGCCGCTGTCCTGGACGTGTTGCCGGTGAAGGACAAAGGAGGCATCGGTGCCGGTGGGGTTGAAGTTCATTTCCGGCAGAGCGTGTTTCTGGTTCAGCGGCACGTAGTTGGCCCATGTGCCTCCGAGTCGATCGGTGGCGTTGTCGCGAAAACGGGCGCTGCCGTCGCCCTTGGCGACTTCGATGTTGAGTTCCTTGAAGCTGGGGGCATCGGGGTTTCGGACGTCGGCGGTGTCGGCGACGATCGCGATCAGGTTTTTGGAGCCCATGATGCTGCCCATGCCGCCTCGACCGCAGAAGCGGGGCTTGGGGTCGCCGCTTTTCAGTTGATTTTCGGTCGAGAGTGCAACTGCGGCGTAGCGGACGGAGTTGTAGTTTTCGCCGGCGGGTCCGATGACGGCAAAGTGTGCGTTGTCGCCAAAGCGTTGTTTGAGCGATTGGATCTTGGCGTTGACTCTAAGGCCAACGAGATCGCTGGCGTCTTGGAGTGTCATGGTCACGGGCGAGTCGGGGGTGTCGGATTCGCGAGTGATGTGGAGCAGTACGGGAGTGTCGCTGCGTCCGGAGAGGACGATTTCGTCGACGTCGAGTTGCCTGAGCTTGGTGCCGAACTTGCCGCTGCCGGCGGACCACATGGCCGAGGGGAGCCCGGTATGCGACCGCTTGAGTGGCGAGTAGGCGACGAAGTACGCGCGGAGTCCGGTCATCGCGTTGGAGCCGGAGAGGACTCCGAGGGTCAAGAGCAGGGTGGCGGCCGGATCGTAGGCGTCGCTGACCGGGTAGTTCTCGATGAACTTGAAGCCTCGGGCAATACCCCCGAGCACATCTTCCAGGTCCTCGCAGTCGTGAGTGCGGCCGTCGATGGTTCCGGATGTGAGGTCGACGCTGTAGCGGGTGAAGGCAAGATCGGAGATCGAGGCGGTCGTCATGACGGGTCTCGAGTGGGGGCGGGGATTGAGCGGGCTGGGTCGACTGGGATTAGTCGTTGGTGGTGCGTTCGAAGCGGTGGAGACCTCGGCCGTTGACCGTTTCGGTGGCGAAGTACAGTTCGCCCATTTCATCTTCGCCGAAGGCGAGGACTGGCATGCGGTTGGACGGGATGCGGAAGTTTTTCAGGACTCGGCCGGTCTTGTGATTGATCTTCAGGGCCCAGATCTTGCCGGAGACGAAGTCGGCATAGACGTAGTGGCCTTGGAGTTCCGGCAGGCGGTTGCCTCGATACACCAACCCTCCGGTGATCGATTTCCCCACCTGGTGATCGTATTCCCAGACGGGATCGATGGCGGGGTCGGCGGGAGTGCGGGTGAGGTTACCGAAGTTGAAGCTGGCTTCCTTGAGGCTCCAGCCGTAGTTACCGCCTTTCTTGACGATGTTGATTTCTTCCCAGAGGTCCTGTCCGACGTCTGCGGCCCAGAGGAGTCCGGTTTTGCGGTCGAAGGAGATTCGCCAGGGGTTTCTGAAGCCGTAGGCGTAGAGTTCCGGGCGAGCGCCCTTTCGGTCCAGGAAGGGGTTGTCCTTGGGGATGGCGTATTGCAGGTCGCCGTCGGTGTGGTCGACGTCGATACGGAGCAGTCCACCCATGAGGTTTGTGAGGTCCTGGCCGGTGAGCTTGGGGTCGTTGCGGCCTCCGCCGTCACCGAGTCCGATGTAGAGGTGGCCGTCGGGTCCGAAAGCGATCGAGCCGCCGTTGTGGTTGGCGAACGGTTGAGGGATTGTCATCAGGATGCGTTCGGAATCGGGGTCGGCACGATTGGGGTCGTTGCCGGCGAGTCGAAACTCCGAGAGGATCTGGACATGTCCTTTTCCGGAGCGGGTGTAGCAGAGGTAGAACTTTCCGTTGGTCTTGTGTTGTGGGTGGAAGCAGAGTCCGAGCAGGCCTTCTTCGTTTCCGGATTTCCAGTGGCGGACTCGGTTTCGGATATCGAGAAACAGTTGGGTTGACGTGGCTGCGGGGTCGGCTTTCATGACGTGAATTGTGCCGTTTTGGGTGCCGGCGAATAGGCGTCCGCTGCCGTCACCGGCGTGTCCGATGAGCATGGGACGCAGGGGTTGGAGTTTTCCGTTCTCGTCGACTCCCTCCCAACCGTCCCACTTGAGTTTGGGGAATGCGTCGGCGACTGCGAGCGGCAGGCTGCCGTCGATCGGATCGTTGATGCGGCCCGACTTGCCGAGGACTCGGATCTTGAGATTCCGGTAGGCGACCGGGTTGCCGTGGTCCTGGAGGCAGATGTGACCGCGGGTCGGTTTGCCGAACTGCTTGTAGCGGGCAAACTTGCTTTTCTTGACCCGAGCGTCCCAGTCCTTGCTGCCTTTCTGGAAGGAGTAGTAACTGACGCCATTGATGGCGACTTCGCACTGGTCGGGGTGGATCCTGAGATAAACGTGGTTCCAGTGTCCGACGGGGCGTGTGGCGTCATCAACGGCGATGCCCTTGAATCCGACCTGCTTCTCGAAACGGGTGGCCCAGGCCGGTTTCTGAGGTTTGAAGAGTTGGTAGAGCCAGCCGGACTTCTGGGGGTCGTGTCCGTCGACGTTGTCCTGGATCTGAATCTCCGGCCCGGTCTGCCACGGGGCGGCCAGTTCTTCGGTGACGTGGAACATGATCCCACTGTTGCCGCCCTTTGAGATCCTGTACTCGAGCGACAGCTCGAAGTACTCGTACTGTTCGGTGGTCACGATATCGCCGGCACCCCGGTTAACACGGTCCAGTGCCCCCCGACGTACCTGCCAGCCGTCGTTGAGAGATTGTTTACGGTAGTTTCGCCAGCCAGTGGTCGTCTTGCCGTCAAAGAGCAGTTTCCAGCCGCCACGTCGTTGGCTTTCGGTCAGCTGATTGGGTTGGTGCCCGGCCTGAATGGCCGCTGGTGGGGCCAGGAGTACGACAGCGAGGGCCCAGCTTGCGAGAGCGAGTGAACGAGTGGGGATGGAGGGTGATTGGCTGTTGAACACGGATTGATCCTGCTGGCAAAACGACGTGAAGAATCGGAACGGTCATCCTAATCGTTGGCCGTGTTGAATCCCACCGAGCCGGTCGGAACGGTTGTCGGGAAGGCCACATCTGGCGCTTGGGCAGGCGGGTGGGGTGGTGCGGAATATACGACGGGCCGAGAACTGCCAGTATCCCGACAGACTACCCAAGCCCCCCAAGTTAGTTGTTTTGTTGCTAACGAACGCTGCGGAGGATGTCGAAAATAGGCATGTTGAAGGAAATGGCTGGTGTGCCGGTTCTGGGGCGAGTGCCATCTGGAACGACAGTGATCCAGATACGTGCTCTGAGGAACAGACGGTTTGCACCAGAGAACTCAGTTGTAATCGACTTAGTCGATAGAAGAGGGAATACACGATGAATATTGCAACATTCAAGAGTTTCGTAGCCGGCCTAACGCTGGTTTCGTTTAGTGCTCTGCCGGTGATGGCTGCGGGACCTGCCGCGGGTCCGGTCGAGCAAGTTGGTTTGTTTTCGACCCTGACGAAGAAGGGCGAAGACTGTGCCAAGGACGCGAAGAAGGTTGCCGAGAAGAAGTCGGCTGACGCGAAGAAAGCCGGATGCGACAATGGCGGCGACGGCGGCGGCTGCAATCTGTTGCAGCGGGCAATGGAGCGGAGCGATCTGGGTCGCCGACTTGCCGACAGTGGTCTGCGTGTCAGTGGGTACCTGCAGGCGGGTTACCACAGTGACAGCAACGGCCAGTTCAATTCTCACCCCGACGCTTTGAACCTTCACCAGATGTATCTGGCGATCGAGAAGTTGGCCGACGAAGACGCCGACACAGGTTTGGGTTTCCGGTTGGACCTGGTCTACGGCGTTGACGCCAATGAACTCCAGTCGTTCGGTAACGAGACTGGTGCCGAGGTGTTTGACGACGACGCGGACTGGGATCACGGAATTTACGGTTGGGCGATGCCTCAGCTCTACGGAACGGTTGTCCGTGACGACCTGAGTCTGAAGATTGGGCACTTCTACGCCGGTCTGGGTTTGGAAAGTACCAACCCGAACGACAACTTCTTCTACAGTCGCTCGAAGGCGATGTACAACAGCCAAGCGCGTACCCTGACGGGCGTGATGGCCGACTACAACGTCAGCGACGACCTGACCACCAGCTTCGGCTGGACCGCTGGTTGGGACACGGGCTTCGATCGTGGCAACGACGGTGACGCCAGCGATGGCAGCACCCTGGTTGCGAAGGTCAGTTTCGACTTGATCGAGGACGAAGTGTCGATCAACTACGCTGTCTCGATGGGAGACCTCGGCGATCGCGGCGAAGGCTACGCTCACAGCGTGTACGCCGAGCTCGAGATCGAAGACGAGATCTACTACGGAATCGAAACGGTCCTGGTCGAGACCAACAGTGGCAACCCGATGTTTGGACACGGCCACCATGTTGGTCTGTCTCAGACGCTGCACACGTCGATCACCGACGAATTGGACGCTGGCGTTCGAATCGAGTGGTGGAAGGCTCAGGGCCAGTCGTTCTACGACCTGACCTTCGGCCTGAACATCAAGCCTCGTGAATGCATCACGATTCGGCCCGAGGTTCGGACCGATTGGGGTGCTGCCACGACGCGTGGCGAAGTGGATCAGTCGGTCTTCGCGATCGATGTCATCCTGAACTACTAGTCGCTTCTTGGCGACTTGGCGAGAAAGTCTCGCCGAGGATGCAATCTGATTACGGAGCAGGCCCGGTCGAATCGACCGGGCCTGTTTCGGTTAATTCGGAGCGACGAATCCGTTTGACGAGACCTCGAGATTCGGCGATGCTGCGGGTGTCGATGTGGAAATGAGTAGCGGATGGAGGAGTGTGTGTGATGCGTGGTACGAAGCCGTTGTTGATGGCTGCCGTCTGCCTGGGAGTGGCGCCTTCTGCGATGTCGGCCGAACCGACTCGGGCGGAGGTGTTGTCTGCTGGTGAGGCATTTCGCAAGACGTGTCTGCATTGTCACCAGGCACCGGACTTGCGATTCGGTAGCGACCGCACTTGGCACGACCAGTTGCGGCGCACGGCTTGAAGCGGAACCGGACCGGAGGCCCGTGCGGCCTTGATCCAGTTCCTTGCCTCCGGCCGTTTGAAGCCTCCGCTATCGATCCATCTGCCTGCCAAACCGGTCACGGTCGGTCATGGCGTTTTGGTGCCGTCGTTCGAGGAAGGGTCGGTGTTGTTGAAGGATGCCGGTGGTGATGTGGTCCGAGTGTCCTGGGAACCGTTGACATCGGTTGCCAAAGTGTCGGGTGGCAAGGTTGTTGCCCGGGTCAAGCCGACCGTGGCATCGATGCGTCGTTCTTTGCCGGCGGGCGTGTATACGTTGATCGGATACCGTGTGATTCGTCGCGACAGGTCGGGTCGAAGCTGGTTGGTGTCGGCGACCGATCCGTTTGGGATCCGCAAGTTTGCGGTGGTGTCGGGGAAGCAGAAGCGGTTGGATGTTGACGAGCGGGTCTCGGTCGAGTGTGCCGCGAGGCGGACTCGAATGGGATTGCGTTTACAGGTGACGGTCAGCGGCGAGATCGAGGCGGGGTTGTCGATTTACCGTGCCGGGCGACGGATCCCAATGGAGTACCGCGTTTTGGACAGCGGTGGGGGCGTGATTGTTCGGGGCGGGATGGAATATGGTTGAGGCGGCGGGTTATCGGCTTCGTGCAAGTTGAGTCCAGTCCAGAAGCGTCGTGCGGTTCGTGTCGAGGTGGTTCCGGTGAAGTTACGCTTCAGTGGCATGCCGTTTCGCGTGATCGGAGACCAGTCGATGGTGTTGCGTCCAGCCGGCTGATCGGAGTGGCGGGAGGTGGGAGTCTGCCGTTTTTGTGCGGGTTGCCGCGTGGTAATGGATTCGCCACACTGAGTCTTCGGCAGCGGTCGGGGTATGAGCCAAGTCGCGGCAGGGGGATGAAATGGGTCAAACACTGGAATTGGGTCGTCGGATCGAATTGCAGTCAATGGATCCGTTGTGTCACAACATCAGTTTGGCTCTGTACCGTCGAGAAATTGGCGACCGATCAGCGTACGTGGTGCACACCTACAGCAATCATCCGAGCGCTCCCGCTCGAGTGTCCGAGATCACTCGCGGCCTGATGGCCTCGGCGGGGATGGAGCTTTTGTCGGAATTGCCGGACGGTTTCGCGTGGTTGAGTTTTGTCTGCGGTGGCCGTCACGAGCGGGCCTTGCGTCGGACGTTCCTGGAAGTCTGCAAGCAGACGGGCGATGCGATTGGTGAAGTGTTGCCATTGGTGCGTGTGGACAAGAAGGCGGGTTGCGAGCTGACGGTGATTTCGGAATCTGCGGGTTGTTACCGGATCACATCACCGGCGGGCCACGAGTCGGCACCGCGTCGGTGCCTAGCGGTGGCTCGAGGGTTTGCGAAGCTGTGCGAGATGGAATTGGAAGAATCGGATCCGACAGTTGTGCGATTCGGTTGTGGAGTTGAGCACGACGTCTTGATGGGCTCGTTGTTCTTCCGGGCCCAGAACGTGCGTTCGGCGATGCAGGAGGACGAGTTGTCTGCATCGCGGGGTTCTCTGGCGGCTCCGGGCAGTCAGGACGGCACGTGATGAGTGCAGCGAGTCGGAGGAAACGCGGATGGTAGTCGGCAGCGGAACCGACGGTGCGATGGTTTCGGAGATGACCAGTCGCGAGCGAGTGATGTCGGCGTTGGCCGGGTTGCCGGTCGACCGGACTCCGGTCTGTAATCCGACGTCGCTGGCGACGGTCGAGTTGATGGACATGGTCGATGCTCATTTCCCCGACGCGAACCGCGATCCCGAGAAGATGGCACGCTTGGCGTCGACCAGTTTCACCGAACTCGGATTCGACAGCGTGATGCCGGTGTTCACGATCATCCAGGAGTCATCGGCTCTGGGGTGTGACATCCAGTGGGAATCGAAGGACAATTGGCCGACGGTGCGAATGTCTCGACCGATCTGGAAGACAGCGGACGATGTACGGATGCCTGCCGATTTCCTGACGCATCCGGACATCACCTGCGTTCTGGATGCGATTCGGCTGTTACGTCGCGAATTCGGCGACGAGGTGGCGATTATCGGCAAGACGATGGGGCCGTGGACGTTGGGTTACCATGTCTACGGTGTCGAGCCATTTCTGTTGATGTCGTTGGACGATCCTGGCCAGGTTCAGTTGTGCCTGGACCGAATGAAGGAGATCACGATCGCCTTTGGCCGGGCTCAGATCGACGCGGGAGCCGATGCCTTGACGTTGCCCGACCATGCGACCGGCGATTTGGTCAGTGGCGATTACTACCGCGATTTCCTGCGGGACCTGCACACCGAGCTGGTCGACGAGATCCCGATCCCCTTGATCCTGCACATTTGCGGTCAGACAGTGGACCGGATGGACTACATTGCCGAGACCGGTTTGGCCGGATTCCATTACGATTCGAAAAACGATCCAGCCGAGTCGATGAAGATCGTGTCGGATCGGATCGCGTTGATTGGCAACATCAACAATCCGGCCACGTTGTATTCTCAGGGTCCTGAGGAGGTGGCCGAGGAAGTGGTGCGGAACCTGGATGCGGGTGTTCCGTTGGTGGGTCCCGAGTGTGCGATTCCGTTGCAGACGGCGATCGAGAACTTGAAGGAGATCCCATTGGCGGTTCAACGCTGGCATCGCGAGCATCCCAGCGGGGCGAACGTGGCGGAGAACGCGTCATGACGATCGGTTTTCTGGATCGGATTGCGACGGGCGAGCTGTTGTTTTCCGACGGAGGCACTGGCACCTATTTGCAGCAAAGCGGATTGGAGCCGGGCGGGTGTCCCGAGGAGTTTAATTCGACTCAGCCGGAGATCATCCGCGGCATGGCAGCGGCGTATTTCGACTCGGGTTCCGACATGGTCGAGACGAACTCGTTTGGTGGCAGTCGTTACATGTTGACGAAGTACGGTCATGGTGATCGTGTCGTGGAGTGGAATCGGCTGGCGGCCGAGTTGGCACGCGAATCGGCTCCGGCGGGTTGTTTCGTGCTTGGTTCGATCGGTCCGACGGGCGAGATTTTGGAGGAGAAGGCTGGGGCGGCGGATGCTGACGAGATGTACGACGCATTTGTCGAACAGGCGAGTGGTTTGGCAGAGGGCGGAGTGGACGCGGTGTGCGTGGAGACGATGAGTGATGTGACGGGTGAGATGAAGTTGGCGATCCGTGCGGTGAAGGAGTCAACGGGTCTGCCGGTAGTGGCCACGATTTGTTACGACCGCGGTCCCCGTGGCCTGTTCACGATGATGGGTGACACACCGGAATCGGCGGCGGAAGCGTTGACGGAAGCGGGAGCGGACGTGGTGGGGTCGAATTGTGGGATCGCGATTGGCGACATGATCGAGGTGATTGCTGCGATGCGTCGCGCGACCGCTCTGCCGATTCTGACTCATGTCAATGCTGGTCTGCCCAGGATCGAATCCGGCAAAATCGTCTATCCGGACACACCGGAATACATGGCCGAAGAGATGCAGCGTGTGGTCGAGGCGGGTGCGAACATCATCGGCGGTTGTTGCGGCACGGGACCGGACCACATCCGCGCTTTCGTGTCACTCTTGCGGGACGGGTCCTCGTGAGCGAAAAAGGGGGCACGCCTTTTCGAGGATCACAGGTCGACGATGGCAGAACTTGCAGACATTCCGAACGAGTTTATCAGGAACGAACTCGATGAATTCGTCGAACGGGTCGACGAGCGAACCGAGTTGATCGGGCTGTATGCTCCGGCTGCGCCGCACTTGCTGGAAATCGCCGCGGCGATCATCAGTGGCCGTCATCACGACGCGGATCGAATGACGACCGAGGCTTTGGCGGGTGGGACGGGAGCCTTGGAGATCATGGATGACGGCTTGATTGCCGGGATGGCGTTGGTGGGGATCAAGTTTCGCGAGAACTTCATTTTTGTTCCCGAGGTGCTGGCGTGTGCCCGTGCGATGAAGTCGGGGATGGCTCATATCGAGCCAATCCTTTCGGCATCGGGTGTCAAACCTTTGGCCCGGGTCATCATGGGTACGGTCAAGGGCGACCTGCACGACATTGGTAAGAACCTGTGCATCATGATGATGCGTGGTGCGGGGTTTGAGGTGATAGACCTGGGTGTGGACACATCGGCGGACGAGTTCATCGAGGCGGTCCAGGAGCACAAGGCGTCGTTGTTGGGGATGTCGGCGTTGTTGACCACGACGATGCCGAACATGGGTCATACGATCGAGGCGTTCATTGATTCGGATCTGCGTGACGACGTGAAGATCATGGTGGGAGGTGCTCCGGTGACGCCCGAGTTTGCCGACGAGATGGGAGCTGATGCGTACGGGGACAACGCGGTTGAGTGCGTCGAGGTGGCGAAGCGGTTGGCCGGAGTCGGTACCAAGACGTCTCGTGCAGGGACGGGCGTGATCGATGAATGAACGAATCGACAGCGAGGCGGTCGAAGCGCGTCGCCGCCGGTTGACTCGAATTTTCTCCGGGATGGTCGAACACGCCAAGGTGCAGTGTCTTGTGCGTTGCCCGTATCGAGACCGCCGCGACCTGTGTACGGCTCGGTTCGGCTGCCGCAATCAGGGGCCTCGGGATGCCGCCACATCGCTGCGGGTCTGCGAGTGTGACGGTCAGTTAGATTACCGCGGAGCGTGGGAGGTCGAGGATCCTGAGGCGGTGTTGGCCGAGTGGCGTGGTGAGGCGGGTGCGGACGTTGCGGAGGGTGCGGAGGAGCTCGATTCGGGTCCCAATCCGTTTCGGCCGGGGGCGCTGTCTTGCGAAGGGCGTGCGGGTGTCAGCCTGTTCGAGTTGGCCGATGAGCATGGTGTACGGGTGGACAGTTCGTGTGGACGGATGGGGAGTTGTCACGAGTGTGTGGTCGAAGTGTTGGAGGGTTCGGACGGATTGGAGCCGTGCGGGCCTTTGGAGCAGTTCCTGACGGACGGGTTCCGATTGGCCTGCCAGGCCCGGATGTCGGATACGGGCCAAGTCGAATTCGCACCGCTTCATCGCAGTCCCGTAGTCTTGATGGACCGTTGCGAGAGTTCGGTGACATTGAACCCGTCGGTGACCCGTCGGGGAGATGAGGTGTTTCGATCGGGAGAGGTGATCGACAGATGGCGTGGTCGAATATTGGGATTGGCGGCCGACGTGGGTACGACGACGGTCGCCGTCGAGTTGGTCGACTTGGAGACGGGTCGTTCGTTGTGTGCTGGAGGTTTCGAGAACCCTCAGCGATTTGGCGGCAGCGACGTGATCAGTCGGATCTCGTACGACGCCAGCCATCCGGGCGAGCTGCACCGTTCTATCGTCCAGGCGCTGAACACCGAGATCATCGCGCTGTGCCAGCAGGCTGGTGTCAGTCGTCATGCGTTGTACGAAGTCCTTGTGGTCGGGAATTCAACGATGCGTGATCTGGTGTTCGGACTCAACGTTCAGACGATCGGTCAGCGCCCGTACAAGTCGGCGACCGAGCACGAGTTCTTGGCCGGGACGCGTGACGGGACGCAGTTGGAATCGGGCAGCCGTGCGTTGGGTGTGATTGCCAGTGCTCGGGGCCGGGTGTTGTCGCCTGATTTGGTGGCCAGCCATGTGGGTTCGGATATCGCTGCGGGATTGGTGGCCTGCGATTTCGACTTGGGCGAGGGGACTCGGGTGTTCCTGGACATTGGTACGAACACCGAGGTCGTGATAGCGGCGGGCGAGCGGGTGGTGGTGGCCTCGTGTCCGGCGGGTCCGGCGTTCGAGGGTGGGCTGGTGCGGCACGCAACGACAGCCTGCGCCGGTGCGATCGACACAGTGCGAGCGGTTGGCAGCGGGTTTGTGTACACGACGATTGAAGATGCCGTACCGGTGGGACTGTGCGGTTCAGGGTTGGTCGACCTGTTGTCGGAACTGAAGCGGACGGGACAGATGACCGAGATGGGCGTGTTCACGTCCGAGAGGGGGCGAGCTGCGGACGTGGCCGTGGTCGACGATCCGGAAATCATCCTGACTCGCGAGGACGCCAGTCATCTGGCTCAGGCCAAGGCCGCCAGTTACTGCGGGCAGTACATCCTGTTGCGGCTTCTGGGTCTGGATCCACGTGAGGTGGACCGGATCGAGTTGGCCGGCGGTTTCGCATCATCGCTCGACATCGAGGCGGCGATGTCGATCGGATTCCTGGCCGGGTACCGCACCGAGCGAGTTCATCGGGTGGGGAACTCGGCATTGGAGGGTTCCCGTCAGTTGTTACTGGATGTCGAGCGGCGGGATCGGGTCGAGCGGTTGGTCGAGCGGATCGAGCATGTCGAGCTGGAGACGACCGAGGATTTCTTCGAGATTTTCACCGAGGCCTGCCAGTTCAAGCCGATGCAATTGGGGTAGTTATTCGAGTGCGTGATCCGAGGGCTTGATTCCCTTGACGAAGGCACCGAATCCGAAGCGGGTCGGTTTGTAGTTGCCGACGTAGGAGACATCGGAATCGGCTGTGATCTGTTTTTCCAGTCCGAGTCCCCAGTAGCAGCCGTTGACGAGCAGTCGTCTGAGTCCGGCACTTTGCAGGTCGGTCGAGGCGCCCATGGTGGTGGCGAGCACGCGAGCGGTTTTTCCGGTTTCGGTCTGAAACTGGCGAGTCCAGACGAGTGGCATCATTGGTTCGTTTTTGCGACCGGCGACGGGTTTGTCGCTGGGTTTCATGCCGGCGAGTACTTGCCCGTGGACGAGCACCTGAGCGTCGCCGGGGAGTTTGCGTACTCCGTAGACGTCGGTCGGTCCCCAGATGTCGGTGACCCCCTTGAGCACGGCGTGCGTCTTGAGGCTGGGATTGATGACGCCTCGGGTGCTTTCGCGTCCGTGGTGTCCGTGGTGATTGAGCCAGGTATCGCCGAGAACGAGTCCGCCCCAACCGCCCTTGGGGCTACGACTGTTGAAGGTCAGGGATTGGAATTTGCTCTGGTTGTTTCGGCCGATGTTGAAGGCGTGGGTGGAGGTGCGGAGTGCGACGATCGGTTTACCGCTGTGCGTGAACTTGACGATGTGTGCCATCTGGCTGTCGGGCAGGTTGCGGAAGCGAAGAAAGACGACCATGAGGTCGGCGGTGTCGAGGGCTTCGAGTCCGGGGATGTTGGTCTGGTGGTCGGGCTTGATGAGGCCGGTTTCAGGGTCGATGGCAAACAGCACGGTGCACTTGAAGCCATGCCGGACCGAGAGGATCTTGGCGAGCATGGGCATGCCTTCTTCGGAGCGGTACTCGTCGTCACCGGTCACAAAGACGATGTGCTTGCCGGAACCGGGTCCCTTGCCGCCGGGGTAGACGACCCAGGCATTGGTTTCGGCCGAGGCGGTTGGAGTGAGCAGCGTGGTCATCAGGCCGGTCAGAAGGACGGCGGTCATCAGGGCGGTGGGTCGCATCGTGGCGTCTCCGAGTATTTCCTGGTGTCTGGTCCATGTGAGATTTTAGCAGGCCGAAGATACCTGTGCCGAGTTCAGCGGGGCAAGGGTTCGCGGCGGATCCTGAGTGCCGCCTGTTCGAGTCGTTCGGCAATCTGGGGGTGCGTCTTGTCCAGGTTTGTGGTTTCGGAGGGATCGTCGGCGAGGTTGGCCAAGAAGTAGGGTTTGGTAAATGGTCGTCCTCGGGGCGTTTCTCGTCCACCGGACCCATTACCGAGCACGAGTTTCCATGGTCCTTGGCGTATGGCGAACATCCCAGCGACCGAGTGGTGAATGACGGGAGGTCGCTTGTGGGGTGTGTCGGATCCATTGAGTTGTTCGAGGAAACTGTAGCTGTCGGGTGCGGCCTGTTTGGGAAGAGGTTTTCGGATGGCTTGAGCAAAGGTGGCGAAGAGATCGGTGAGGCAGATGGTGGTGTCGTTTCGGGTTCCCGGCTTGGTGTGGCCGGGCCATCGGGCGAAGAAGGGCACGCGGTGCCCGGCTTCCCAGATATCGGCCTTGGTGCCACGGAGGTGCAGGTTCGAGCGGTGCCGATCGGCTCGGTAGGCCTGGATCGTTTCGTCATCGACATGGTCTCGGGCATCCTTTTGATCGCGGCGGTGCATGAACGACCCGTTGTCGCTGGTGTAGATGACCAGCGTGTTGTCGGTCAGCTTGTTGCGGTCGATGGCTTCGAGGATTGCTCCGACGGTGTCGTCGACCTGGACAATGAAGTCGCCGTAGGGTCCCAGCCCGGTCCGTCCTTGAAAGCGGGGATGTGGCAGGACGGGTTTGTGCGGTGCGGTGAGTGGAAAGTAGAGAAAGAAGGGTGTGTCGGGTTCGCGGGCGCGTTGGTCGAGGAACGTGATGGCTTGTTGTTTGAGTTGATCGAGGCAGTCGGCCATGACGAGATCTCGGCCGCGGGGTCCCCGTCTGAGGAAACCGGGGAACTTGACGGCCGCTTGTGTGAGTGTGTTGGCCGAGGTGATGGTGGTGTTTTTGATGTAGACGTAGGGGGGGAAGTCGAGCGAGGCGGGGATGACCAGCGAGTCGTGGAATCCACGGCGATTGGGTCCGTCGAGAATCGGCTTGGTGAAATCGAGTCGAGGCGAATTGGAGGTTCGTCTTTTGGTCTTGGACAGGGGTGTATTTTTGTCTTTCGGTGTTTGTGCGGGCAGTCGTGTGAAGTCGAGTCCGAGGTGCCATTTGCCGACGATGCCGGTGTGGTAGCCGTGCGCCCCGAGGAACGAGGCGATGGTGGGCCGATCGGGTTCGATCAATGGAGTGCCGTAGCCATTGAGGACTCCGGACTTCAGCCGGCTTCGCCAGCAGTACCGACCGGTCAGCAGTCCATAGCGGGTGGGTGTGCAGACGGCCGAGGGGGTGTGGGCATCGGTGAAGGTGACGCCGCTCTGGGCGAGTCGGTTGAGGTGAGGGGTGGGGATGCGGGACGTGCGGTTGAGCGTCTGGACGTCGCCATAGCCCATGTCATCGGCCAGGATGACGACGATGTTGGGGACTGCGGCATGCAGCCTGTGTTGTGAAACGCCGGAGGTGACGAGCAGGAGCGTGGCGAGTACGAGACTTCCGTGTCGCAGCTCGCTGTGGTTCGACATGAGAGTGCCTGGTGTTGTGTTGAGGAAGCGTGAAGTTGTCAGGCCGGCCGGGCCTTGTCAGAGATATCTTTGCGGCACCAGGCTCCTTCCCAACGGATGCATCGTACGGCCTCGTAGGCACGCCGTTTGGCGTCATCGAGGTGGTCGCCGATCACGGTGACTCCAAGGACTCGGCCTCCGTCGCTGACGATGTTATCGCCCTGTCGGGTGGTGCCCGAGTGAAAGACGTGGACATCCTGTTGGGAGCTGGCGTCGTCGAGTCCCCGGATGGGATATCCGGTTTCGTAGGAGCCGGGATAACCATGCGAGGCCATGACGACGCAGACGGCCGGTCGGGGATCCCACTTCAGCGGACCGAATTCGTCGAGTTGTCCGAGAGCAGCGGCCCGGAGTGCGAGAGCGAGGTCGGACTGGAGTCTCACGAGGACGGGTTGAGCTTCGGGGTCTCCGAAGCGGACATTGAACTCGAGCACCTTGGGTCCCTGGTTGGTAATCATCAGTCCGGCGTAGAGCAGACCCTGAAAGGGTGTGTCGGCAAGTTTCATGGCATGGACGGTCGGAATCAGGATTCGCTCTTCGATTTCGGCCATCATGTCCGCGTCGACCAGTGGTGTGGGCGAGTAGGCTCCCATGCCGCCGGTATTGGGTCCGGTGTCGCCATCGCCAGCTCGTTTGTGGTCTTGAGAGGCTTCGAGGGTGAGGATGGTGTTTCCATCGACGAGGGCCAGGATGCTGGCTTCTTGTCCAACGAGTGTGTCTTCGATGATGACGCGAGCACCGGCCGAGCCGAAGTTGTCGTCGACGAGCATTCCTTCGACGGCGTCCATCGCTTCGTTGCGGTTGGCACACATGAGAACTCCCTTGCCGGCGGCGAGTCCATCGGCCTTGACGACCCAGGGCTGGTCTTCGCGTTGCTTCAGGAAGTGGTGTGCGTCCTCGATGTCTTGGAAGACGGCAGAGTCGGCCGTCGGCACGTTGCCACGGCGCATGATCTCCTTGGCGTACGCCTTGCTGCCTTCGAGTGCGGCGGCGGCGGCCGAGGGGCCAAAGGCACACAGGCCGGCTTGGGTGAACGCGTCGACGAGGCCGGCCACGAGTGGGGCTTCGGGGCCAACGACGGTCAGGTCCACTTGTGTTTCGGTGGCGAACGCGACCAGGGCGGGAATGTCGTCAGATGCGATGTCGACACAGGTGGCGTCGTCGGCGATTCCGGCATTACCCGGAGCACAGTAGACCCGGCTGACTGATTCGGAGTTTGCGAGTTTCCAGACGAGAGCGTGTTCGCGGCCGCCCTGGCCAACGACGAGGACCTTCATCGCTTCGATCCATCTTCCGGGGTGCAGGTCTTGATGAGAATCTCACGGGAGTATATCACCGGTCGAGTCGACTCGACAGGTCTTGGATCCGGCGGCAGCCCGAGTCGGGCGAGGTCGGGTGGGGTCGGGTGGGGTTGGGTGGTGTGTGTTCGAGGTGGTTGGCGCAGAAAACGGAGCGAGACGGTCATGTTTGATACGGTGGCGGTGATTGGTGCGACCGGAGCGGTGGGCCGCATCATGCTGGGGCTACTCCAGGAGCGGCAATTCGCGGCCAAGCGGTTCCGGCTGTTGGCGTCGGCTCGCAGTGCCGGAACGTCGGTCGCCTTCGGCGGTGGCGAGTTGGTGATCGAGGAATTGACCAAGGGTTCGTTCGACGGAGTGGACCTGGTCCTGTCGAGCACTCCGGACGAGGTGGCTGCCGAGTACCTGCCCGCGGCGGTCGCGGCCGGTGCGACGGTGATCGACGAGTCGGGGTATTGGAGAATGGATCCGGAGGTGGCTTTGGTGGTGCCCGAGATCAACCCGTCGGCGGCTCTATCGGCCGAGGGGATCATCGCCAGCCCGAACTGCTCGACAACTCAGCTGGTCCTGGCTCTGAAGCCTTTGCACGACGCGTCTCCTTTGACTCGAGTCGTCGTCAGTACCTACCAGGCGACCAGCGGTGCGGGCGTGCGAGGGACCGAAGACCTGATCGAGGGGACCAGGGCAGAGTTGGCCGGCGACACGTATGAGTACCGCGAATTTTCTCATCCGATCGCCTTCAACGCGATTCCTCAGATTGGCAGCTTCCAGGAGCAGGGGTACACGAGCGAGGAGTGGAAGATGGTATTGGAGACCCGGAAGATCCTGGGAATTGAAGATTTGCCCGTGTGTGCGACGTGTGTCCGGGTTCCGGTGGCGAACTGTCACAGCGAGTCGATTTCGGTGGAGACCGAGCGACCGATTTCGCCTTGGGAGGCGCGTGAGTTGTTTGCGGCGTTTCCCGGGATCACGGTATTGGATGACACCGAGGCGGGATGCTACCCGATGCCGCGCGATTGCAGCGGGACGGACGAGGTGTTTGTCGGTCGGATCCGGCGCGACCTGTCGCATCCGAACGGGTTATCGTTTTGGTGCGTATCGGACAACCTGCGCAAGGGAGCAGCGACGAACGCGGTGCAGATTGCCGAGTTGATCGGCCGAGACCGCGAGGGTAGGGCTTAGTTGCCGTTCACGGCGTGTTGTCGGCCTGGTCGGTGCTGTTGGTTGCCGGGGAGTCCGAGTCGGATTCTACGGTGACCGGCTTGGTCTTGTCGGCGAGATCCTTGAGTTTCGCGACGGCGTCGGTCCGCGCGGCCTGGGCGGCTCGCAGCTGTTGAGCTGCCGTTGCCAGCGAATTGGTCGTGTTCCGCAGTTGGTTGCGGACGGACGTGAGTTCAGAGTCAAGCTTGCTGTTTTGCGTGTTGAGTCGAGCGACCTCTTGTTTCGAGGCATTTTGAGCGGAGGTCGTGGAGGCCAGTTGGGTGCGAGTGTCTTTGAGTTGGGTGCGAGTGTCTTTGAGTTGGGTGCGAGTGCTGTTGAGTTGGGTGCGAGTGCTGTTGATGTCGTTGCGGAGCCGTTTGGTGTTTGTCTGGTTGAGTTGAACAGACGTGATCAGTCGCCCGACTTGAGACTTCAGCTGATCGCGATCGGATTCGGCTCGAGTGGCGCGTGTGGATTGGCCGGTCAGTGCGTTGCGTGTTGTGGCGAGCGTGGACTGGCTCTTTTTGTGGAGTATGGCCAGTCGGGAAATCTCGCGGCTGCGTTTGTCGGCCAGTTGTTCGGCTGTCTTGGCTCGTTGAGTTTGTTGAGCGAGTTGTTGTCGCGTCTTGGCGAGCGTTGCGACGACTCGCGAGAGTTGGGCGTTGAGTTGCACGATGCGGGCTTCGGCCTTGTTGGCGTCATCGGCTCGATGCAGTGCATCGACGTAGGAGAGTAGTTTTTCGGGGTGTACGGTTCCGTCGGCATCAACATATCCGGGGATCAGGGTGGCCCGATCGGCGGCGTGTGCGGTGTTGATTGTGATGAGGCCGGCCAGAGCAGCCAGGGTCAGTGGAAGAATCACGGCTCGTCGCACGTGGCGTGGCTTGGTCATAGTTTGTCTCTCCTGATCTCGTGAGGCCCTAGCGATGCGTTACGTTTGTTTCGTGTGTGGAACCGAGTGCCGTGTCGTCTCTGAGCAGTTCAGTTTCTGGGTTCCTGTCTGGTCTCCAGTGTACCCGGATCGTCCAGCTTGGCGTCAAGTGGAATGGGGTTAGTTGTTGCGATCAGGTGTTTTATTTCGGTTCGTCGTCGAAGGTGAGTTGGGTGTCGTCGCGTGTGGCCATGCCGAGTTTGAAGTGTTTTCGGCAGACCGCTTGGTAGGACTCGTTTCCTCCGATCTTGATTTGAGCCCCCTGTTTGGCGACTCGGCCGTTTCCATCGAGTCTCAGCACCATGGTCGCCTTGCTGCCGCAGTGGCAGATCGTCTTGATTTCGACGAGGTTGTCGGCCCAGGCGAGCAGATGTTGACTGCCTTCGAAGAGTTGTCCTTGGAAGTCGGTTCTGAGGCCATAGCAGAGGACGGGCACGCCGAGGTCATCGGCGACGTCACCGAGTTGTTGCACCTGTTCACGGCTGAGGAACTGAGCTTCGTCGATCAGGAGGCAGTGCAGTGGTTGTGTGGCGACGGATTCCTTGACGAGGGCGAGCAGGTTGTCGGCTGTGGTGAAGGGTGTGGCTTCGGTGGTGAGTCCGATACGAGACGAGACGGTTCCGGACTGAAATCGGTTGTCGAGTTCGGGCGTCAGCACCAGGGTATTCATGCCTCGTTCGCGGTAGTTGTAGCTGGACTGAAGCAGCGTGGTCGATTTTCCAGCATTCATCGACGAGTAGTAGAAGTAGAGTTTGGCCATGGTGCAGGTGACTGTTGTCCGTCGATCAGTCTGCTGACGGTTCTACGAGTTGTTCGAGCGGTTTGTGGTCGAGGGTGGCGAAGTAGTCGGCGACGGTTTCGGCGCGTCGGATGCATCGAACGCTTCCATCGGCGGCGAGCAGCAATTCGGCCGAGCGAAGCCTGCCGTTGTACTGGAACCCCATGGCGTGGCCATGTGCACCCGCGTCGTGGATCACGAGCAGGTCGCCGTTGTCGATCGTGGGCAGTTGTCGATCGACGGCAAACTTGTCGTTATTTTCGCAGAGCGAGCCGACGACATCGACGGTCGTGTCGTGCGGTGCATCTTCTTTGCCGAGCACGCTGATGTGGTGATAGGCTCCGTACATCCCCGGTCTCATCAGGTTGGCCATGCAGGCATCGACGCCGACATAGTTCTTATAGATATGTTTATGGTGGACGGCGGTGGTGACCAGGTACCCGTACGGTCCGGTGATGACTCGGCCATTTTCCATACGCACTCCGAGCGGATCGAGTCCGGCGGGCACGATGATCTGCTCGTAGGCTTCCCGGACGCCACGACCGACCGTTTCCAGATCGACCGGTTGTTGTTCGGGCGAGTAGGGGATGCCGATGCCTCCGCCGAGGTTGACCCATTCGAAGCGGATGTCGAGTTCTTGTGCGATTTCGACGGCGAGGGAAAAGAGCATCCTGGCGGTTTCGACGAACGAACTGCCGTTGAGTTCGTTGGAGACCACCATGGTGTGGAGTCCGAACCGGGAGACTCCACGGTCTTTCAGTTCGTGGTAGCCTGCGAAGAGTTGTTCACGAGTCAATCCGTATTTGGCATCTTCGGGGTTGCCGATAATCTTGTTCCCGGATTCGCCGCGAAGCGGTCCGGGGTTGTAGCGGAAGCTGACCAGGTCGGGCAGCCCGGCGTGCTGGTCGACAAAGTCGATGTGCGAGATGTCATCGAGGTTGAGTACGGCTCCGGACCTTTTTGCGTAGATGTACTCGTTGGCCGGAGTGTTATTCGAGGTAAACATGATCCGCTGGCCCTCGAAGCCGGCGGCCCGAGACAACAAGAGTTCCGGCAGGCTGGAGCAATCAGTTCCGAATCCGAGGTCGGCAAGGATTTCGAGCAGGTGGGGATTGGGTGTGGCCTTGATGGCAAAGTGGTTGCAGAAGGTGGGACACCAATCGAAGGCAGCGAGAAGTTTCCGGGCATTGGTCCGGATGGCGTTTTCGTCATAGAGATAGAACGGTGTGGGGTACTCGCGAGTCAATTCGCGAATCCGTGTTTCGTCGAAGGGTAGGGGGAGTGTGGGCATGGTGAGGCTACGGTGAGGTTGCTGTGGGGCTGCGGTGAGGCTGCTGTGAGGCTGCTGTGAGGCTGCTGTGAGGCTGCGGTGAGGCTGCGGTGAGGCTGCGGTGAGGCTGCGGTGGGGCTGCGGTGAGGCTGCGGTGAGGGGTGAGGGGA
>Ga0114999_10001034_pt1 | contig 39653 bp, 30 predicted proteins | sample ArcticOcean_MG_C_3_FD_89820 | JGI IMG/M metagenome (GOLD analysis project Ga0114999, IMG submission 89820) | Marine microbial communities from western Arctic Ocean - ArcticOcean_MG_CB8_126 | ecosystem: Environmental > Aquatic > Marine > Oceanic | place: Arctic Ocean: Canada Basin | collected...
CTGATTTTTGGTATGCCTTTGATCCAGGGTTTACGTAATTCTGTTTTTACCCCGTGGTACAGAAACACGCCGCCTGCCTCTTCCACTAAGATTTGCTCTGCCTGGGCATAAAGTTCGAGGCGCCTGTTCGGATTAATCTCGGTATCGGCCTGTTCAAGTAGTCTGTCGAAGGTTGGATTTACCCAGTCATGCCTTCCATAACCGACCGGCTGGGAATGCCACACCATCGACAGGAGGTTGTGCGGATCCGGGTAGTCAGACTGAAATCCACTTAAGCCAAATGGAATCTGATGTTGATAAAGGTACGACATATAACTTGTGCCATCAAGCGTGTTGATGGGCACGTCGATATTGAGGTGCATCTTGATCATGCCCTGGATAGCCTGAGAGATTTGTCGGGTCGTTTGTGCATTACCGCTGATCCAGAATACCGTATCTGGAAACCCTTTGCCATTGGGATAACCGGCCTCTGCAAGAAGCTGGCGGGCTTGGACGGGGTCAAAGGCCTGAAGCGATTTGAACCGGTCGCCATTGTAACCAGGAAAGTGGAGGGGTAACATCGAGTAGGCGGGCGTAGCCAGGCCCTGCATGACGACGCCACACAGGGTTTCACGGTCGATGGCATGGGCTATGGCCTGCCGGACTTTCACCTGGTCGAAGGGCGGTTTTTTGGTCTGGAACAACAGATAGCCGGTACTCTGATGTGGCCAGGAATACAACTCACTTCGGAGCTTTTCATCTGAGGTGACGCGTGGTAGATCCGCCGGGGTGACGGCGGCCATATCTACTTCGTTGTTCTCGTAGGGGAAGATCCCGACACTGGTCCCGGTGGTAAATTGGATGATGACTTTTTCCAGAAGGGCTTTGTAACGGCCGGTATAGTTAGGGTCAAGGACGAAGACCTGCTGCCGGCCCGTGGTCCACTCGTCGAGTTTAAACGTGAAATTGCTGACGCAATTCCCTTCTTCCGTCCATTTATTGCCGTATTTTTCAAATTGCCATCTGGGAATGGGTGAAGCGGAGATAAAGGACGTAAGATAGGGTAAATAGGGACACGTCTGTTCCGCTTCGATGACCAGGGTATAGTCATCAATCGCCCGGACCCCCACCGTATTTCGATCGGAGGTGCGACGCTGGTTGAAGTCCCGTGCCCCCTTAATCTCATAAAATAAAAAGGCATACACATTGGCCTGTACAGGGTCAAGCAGTAGCTTGTAGGTCCACTCAAAATCATGGGCAGTCACCGGTCTCCCGTCGCTCCAGCGCCCATCCGGTCTCAGGTAGAAGGTCCATGTCCGGGCGTCATCGGACGCGACCCACCGGTCGGCCGCGCCGGGAATGAGTTGATCCTCTTCATCGAGTAATGCCAGTCGTTCGAAAATATACTGAGAGCCGCCGGTGCCGTAATTGTCCAGCGTCGCATCCAGCGTACGCGGTTCAGGGGCCATGAGTCGCAACGTCTGGGCAGTAAGTGGGGCCGCATCGGGCGGCAGCTCGACCCCGAGGGTATTGACGACTATTTGCTCGGCCCCCAATTCACTACAGGCGCACATCGTTGAAAAGAGAAGCACGATGAGGTCATGTCGGCGCATGGATGTCTCCTGATATTAGGTCAAAGGTGTAACATCCAGTAATGTATCAGATGCCAGCATCTTTGTGAAGTAAATGATCAGATCATCACCAAAACGGTAGGAGGCCCCCATTTCAACAGGGAAATTATTATAGTGGACACCGTGGCCGTCCAGGATATATCCAAGCTTGGTGTAGAGCCTTTGAGCATTGTTGTATCCGGGGTGCAGGCCGACCCCAATACCTATGGTGTCGGTGCGTTGTGAAGCAAGCGCTTCACAGTGAGCGATCAAGGTCGTTCCTACCCCCTTTTTTCGATGTCGGGGGAGTACATTCAGGTCCTGAATCTCTGGCATGTCTTGCTCTCGAAATGTCGGATAATCAGCATGCCAGACGAGTTTTACGTGGCCCGCATATCGTTCTTTCTCGTGGGCGACGAAAGTGGTTAGTTTACCTGCATCCTGGCTTGCCAGGCAGGCCCGAAAATAACCATCAGGCTTAGTATAGCCTATTTGTGAGCATTGCGTTTCGCAACATTCGGACAGAGGTCCGTCTATGGTTGAAATTTGCATGGGATTGGCTTTAGGCCGGGGTCCATGCCACGGGAGCAATACCGTCCAGATGGGTTTTTACGTCAACCACCGCCGGTTTGTTTGCAGCAAAGGCCTGATCCAGCGCGCCTGCGAGTTCACTTGGCTTGTGGACGGTAATGCCGAAACATCCCATGGACTCAGCCATGCTGGCGAAGTCGGCATCCGGGAATAACCAGAGTTCATCGGAGCCGGGTGTCTGTCCACCATAGACGGTTTCAACCCCTTCCTTTTCCTGGTTCAGGGAATGGTTGTTATTAACCACCGTGACCGTGTTGATGCCGCTCTTCAGGGCCGTATCCAATTCCGTAATATGATACCAGATGCCCCCATCTCCTGTAAAACAGAGGACCGGCCGGTCCGGTCGGGCGCATTTGGCCCCCATGGCCGCCGGGAGTCCCCACCCCAGAGAACCCGCGCAGCGAATGAACATCTGGTCCGGATATTTGAGATCAAGCATGGTGCCGGTCCAGATCCCTGAATGCCCTGTGTCGGACACCAGAATCGTGTCAGAGGGCAGATAGTCGGTCAGCTCCCGACAGAGGCGTTCCGGCCTCATCGGTAGGATGTCCGCATCGGCCATGGGACGCATGTCCTCTCGCCAGACCTGTACGAGGGTTTGCACCCTGGTGACCCAGGTTGTACGCGGTGCAACCGTTTCGGATTGTGCAATCATCCGGCGCAAAGTATTTCTTGCATCCCCCTGGAGTCCCAACTTAATGGGGTAATTACGTCCTATTTCTTCGCCGTTGATATCAAGTTGTATGATCGGCGTACCCTGGGGCGGAATTTGGTAGGCGTTGGTCACCTGTCCCCCGGTATGACTGCCGATAAAAAAGACCAGATCCGCTTCACAGAGCGCCTGATTGGCGCAAGCCCGCGAGTAGGACCCAGGCACGCCCAACGCCAGCGGATGGTCATATGGGAACATGGCTTTTGCATTCATCGCAGTAGCCACCGGAATAGATAACTTTTCGGCCAGGGCCACCAGTTCATCGCCAGCGCCCGAGGCGGTCACCCCGCCGCCAGCCACGATGACCGGCCGCTTAGCATTAGTGAGTAATTGAAGCGCCTCTGCTATTTTTTCCTGTTCCGGCTCCGGGCGAAAAGGAGGCACACGGGCAAAGATTTCTTCGATATGGAGATCCAGGTCGCTCTCGGCGTCCACGACCGCCCCGCCAGCTAAGCCTTCCAGGTCAAGATGGACAGGGCCGGGGGTACCTGAGGTGGCCGATCGGAATGCCTGACGCAGATAGACCGGTAGTTGGTCGGGGTTGGCTACAAAAGCACTGTATTTGGTGACTGCCGAGAAAGGCTGGCGGTGATCGACTTCCTGATAGGCATGTCGTTGTTGACTGATCTGGCTTTCCCGGCCCGTCAGGGCAATGACCGGTGAGCAGGCCAGATAAGCATCCTGCAACCCGGCGGCGAGATTGGCTGCCCCTACGGATTGGGCCATACAAAGGCCGGGGCCACCCTTTACCCTGGCATAGGCATCGGCCATGTAGGCCGCCGCCTTTTCTCCGTGGGTCTGAATGCGTTTGATGCCCAACTTTTCCATCTCCATCAAAGCTCTGGGGGCGATGTAGGGCATAAAAAAAACGTGCGTAATGCCGTAACCGTGAACGGTATCTGCCATGAATTTACTGCCGGTCATCTTGGGCATAAGGCTTATCCTGTAATGGGTTTATTAAGAGGGCGTAAAGGCCACGTAGTCTACATGTGAAATCTTACATTTAATGCTGATTTTCAATTCAGGGTGATCAATATTCATGGGGATAGGTAGAAGATATTGTGTGAGGGGGCTCAGGGAAAGAATCTTTCGATTATTTTTCTGTCTGTGTACTTTTCCTGTTCGCTCAAGTTTTCAGCTCTCCTTCAATTTGAGTGACATAACCGTCTTGTTGCACCGTGAATTTGTGATTACATTATCAACGCCTGGGCAACAAAAATTTATAGCTGCCTTTTCTGCCCATCAGGCCACTCACCCTTTTGGAAAGGTAAAACCAATGACACATTTGCTGACCGATGAGCAAATACAACAATTTATCCTGGATGGATATATCACGGTCCAGGCCAACGAGTCACCGGACCTTCACCGGGAGGTTTATAAACACCTTGAGACCGTCTATGAAGAGGAAGGCAATATCGGGAATAATATATTGCCGCGTATTCCTCAGATCCAACAGGTGTTCGATCAACCTGTGGTACGTGGTGCCCTGACTAGTCTGCTGGGGCCGGATTATATTCTTAATCCTCACCGGCATGGTCATTTGAATCCGGCAGGCAGCAAGGGGCAGGCCTGGCATAAGGACTGTTACGTCTATGACCATAATATCCGTCACCCACGGTTTCACTGGGTGCTGGCTTTTTACTATCCTCAGGATACGACAGAGGCCATGGGGCCATCGGGGATCATTCCAGGTAAACAACATTACAAAACCATTTCTGACGTGGATCCCGAGAAAACAGAGGAAGCCGCCCATGCCATCTGTGGACCGGCGGGCACGGTCGCGCTCATTCATTTTGATTCATGGCACAGGGCGACCCCCAATATCAGTGATAAAAAACGGTATATGCTTAAGTTTCAGTTTGCCCGTTTACACGAGCCGCAGGAACCTGACTGGACCCATATAAGGCGTGATTGGACGCCGTCCGAGCAGCATGCTAATCCAGAGGTGTCCCTGGATGTGTGGCACTGGCTTTGTGGGCAACGCGACGATCGGCTACCGATTTCGAATGTGGATGAAAAGGGGCTGTTTGATGCCGACGAGAAGGTTCGTCTGAACACGGCATATCAGTTGGCTGCGGATGAATCATCCGTGGCCCTGCTAATTGGGGCGATGCGACAGGAAACTTTGAATGCGGTTAATGAGACCACGGCGAAGACAACCGATAACGCACACGGTACAAACCCGACCGCTGGTGCAGCGGCCCGGGCGCTATCTACGATGGGCGCAACCGCCATCCCAGCGTTACTTGAAACCCTGCATGATGGGCACTGGTGGGTGCGTGCCATGTCGGCAGATGTGATCGCCCGGATTGGGGCCGAAGCGCAGACGGCAGATGCGGCGTTAATTGAGACGCTTACCGACGACCATTGGTGGGTCCGACGTAATGCACTTGAAGCGTTGCGCGCTCTGGCAGAGGTCCCGACGGCGGCGGTCCCACGGATAATCCAAACCTTACATGATCCCGATTATCGGGTACGACGCAATGCCGCGCTGGCCCTTTGTCGTGTAGGTGAGGCCGGTGATCCAGCGGTCCCTGATTTGGTCCAGATGCTGGAAGAAGAGAACCGTTATAACCGGTTTTACGCTGCCCTGGCCTTGCGGCGTATTGGGACGGTACAGGCTCAGGACGCGGTGATGGACGCCCTCTTCACGGCACGATGGTGTCCGGTAACCACATCTGGAAGTCGATATTGAGGGAAGCTACGAATAACGAAGCTACGAAATCGGGAAAGATCCCAGAGGTATGCGGGTATTTTACCCGATGAACCTCGAAGGATCTACCACGCCGATGCGCATTACTTTTGTCGTTTCGCCGATTGGTCGCTTCATTGTTTCGATGCGTTCCCCATCTTTACGATTTGCTCTGGGGTAGGCGGCCGGACTTTTAATACGATTTCTTTTCTGATGTGGACACTGCCCGATTTTGTGCCTCGGGCTTTGGTGACGTACTGGGCCCGGGTACATGAGACCGGTGTCATACCACCTGATCTAGCCTTGCTATGATGGACCGCTATGGCTGCTGCTTGCTTCAAAGCCTCCCGGTCTGGTTCCCGATCCGGCTCTGTTAAGAGCAGAACATGACTACCGGGCATCCCTCGCACGTGAAACCACCAGTCACGCGGGTTTGCTACTTTGAGGCTTATGTAGTCGTTATCTGCATCTGTCTTACCGGCGAGCACGCGCCAACCATCAGGAAGTTCATACGCTGTGCACCGGTGCAGATCATATTTTTTGTCCCTGTTCATATATTCATCCAAAGAAAACGAGCGCTGATAAGTATGTCTATCAGCGCTCGTTTTGTTCTATATTTTCAATCAACGGTCAACAATTATTGCTTGACGACGTTTGCTGCCTGGAGCCCTTTCGGACCCTCGACGATATCGAACTGCACATTGTCGCCATCGGAGAGAGCTTTGAAGCCATCACCTTGGATAGCGGAATAATGAACGAAAACATCATCGCCGCCGTCGTGCTCAATGAACCCGAAGCCTTTAGCCTCGTTAAACCACTTTACGGTACCTTCTGCCAACTGAAATCACCACCTTTACAATAAATATGTTCCTGTCATAGCATCAAACTAAAAAACGGCAAAGATCTAAGAGTTTCGATCCTTGCCGTATAGTATATTGTCCTACTGCACAGGAAACTGAAACCAAAATTATGCTATTGCAAACGAAGAATACTGATTCTCGATCAAATGTCAACTTATTTTTTTATCGATTGACATATTTATATCATTTTTCTCGAGCCATCTTCATGCCGACGGGCTCTCATGATCGGAATAAACAGGCCAAGATACACTGTCCAGCTCAGTAGCAGGGCAAAGCCCAAACCAAGGTAATGTTGTGTGATAAAAATAGTGATCATCATAGGGGCCATCGTCAACATAATCACGGTTATCTGCCGGCCCATGGTCCACAAACAATGCCGGGCTTCATAGGCACTCACGACCCCTAACATGGGAAAAATTGTCGCAAATCCATGGAGGCCATCTTTAATCAAGACCAGCCCGGTAACCACGCCTATGACCATCGGCAATTTCTGCCAGACAGGGAGGGGGGTGGGTTGTGTGCCTTCAGCGCGATAGGGCAGGACCTTATATAGAAGAAAGGCCACGGCGACCGTGATTGTGCTGCACCACCAGAAGGCCCGGTCCGTCTCCGGTAACATCCGGGCTAACCCCCACCCGATCAGGCAATAGCCCAGAAGCGAACACAAGATAGATGGTATAATGGGCATCTGAAAATCATGATGAAGGATGCGGACGCTTTGTGTGAAAATGAATAATACGATCAATCCGATCACATTGGTCGGTCCTACATCCTGCCCCACCGCCATCACAGCTAAGGTAAATGGAATGGGCAAACTGAGTAATAAGGCCTTTCCCCGTGCAGAGGGCATATACGCCAGAATAACACTCTGTATGGAGACAGAGAAAATTAAAATCAAGTCCCAGAAACCGATATCAGGTAAAATATTAATCATACTATTTACAGGTGATTCCTCCATCTACTGCAAGTTGAACGCCAGTGATATATCTTGCATCGTCCGAGGCCAGGAAGAGGGCTGCACGGGCGACATCCCAGGCGTCCCCCATGTGTTTCATGGGCACCAGGGCATGCCGCTGCCGGATCATCTCCTCTACATCTCCATCATATCCTGAGGTGACAAAATGCTCGATTTGCGGTGTATGCATCAGGCCGGGTAATACCGCGTTGGCACGAATCCCCTGATCCGCATACTGGATGGCGATATTCTGAGTGAGTTGATTGACCGCCCCTTTAGAAGCGCTGTAGGACACACAAGGATAGCCGACATAGCGGATCGAGGCAATAGAAGAGATATTCACAATCGCACCACGGCCCTGTTGTACCATGTGGGGTAGGCATGCCTTGCAGGTAAGATACATACTTTTTACATTGATATCAAACAACCGGTCCCAGTTGGCTTCAGTAATATCCTCAGGGCCACCGACTTCCGGTATGCCCACATTGTTGTGCAGGATATCGATTTTGCCGTAGGTGTCCATGCAGGTAAGAACCAGGGCGGAAACAGCCTCTGCTTTAGTCACATCCGCTTCATAGGCCGTGCAATCCCCGCCTTCCTGCGTAATAATCGTTCTGGTTTCTTCTGCCGCCTTCCTACGGAGATCCACAGCAAAGACCTTTGCGCCCTCACGGGCATACAACACAGCGGCCGCTTTGCCGTTTCCCCAGCCGGGGCCCACGGACCCCGCTCCCGTTACGATGACAATCTTTTGTTCAACTCGACCTGGCATGGATAGACCTATGGGTAGTTGGTGAATAGTAGAGACCGTTCCAAGTGCCGAAAGGTAGGCACTATCCTACTCAGAACTCGGAACTCGGAACTGAAGTGTGCTTTCCTGACCAGCCTGTATCTTCGCACAATGTTCGGTAAAGTTGGTCATTTCCAACAGGCTAATCCCATTGGTCATGCCATCGAGCAATTGCGTTTCTTTGGCCTGAATGGCTTCTGCCATAGGGATCAGCGTTGCGAACACCTGATCGGTAGCTACAAGCACGCCATCGTCATCGCCAAAAAGAATATCCCCCGGGTTGACCGGGACGCCACCGCATGTGATTGGGATCTGAGTTTCAAAAAGACGGTTGGTTGTACCGGCGACACAGGTAACCGAACGGGCATAATAGGGGATATCCATCGAACGGACGATGGCGGTATCCCTGCACGGTCCGTCGTTAATAATCCCGGCCAGGCCCTTACGCATGGCCTCGGTAGGAAACAGTTCGCCCGTAAGTGCCTTATTGCTCTGCTGAGAATCAATGACGAGCACCTCTTCAGGAACCGCATCATGGAGGGCTTTGATCACCGTAAGAAAATCATTATAGCACGTGAGGGTATGTGCTCGGCCCAATAGCTTGAGTCCATATCGGATGGGGCGGATACCCGGATCCATGACGTGCAGGTCCAGGTTAAGGGATTTATTGGCATCACAGACACAGGCCGTATCCAGCGTGGATAAGCGTCTTTGAATCTGCTCGAAGGTCACATTCTTCTCCTTTTATAGATAAATAAGACTACACCGTGATTCATAACGGCCGATAATACATGACAGCCGATAATGTAAATTGATTTTGACTTAATTCAAGCGTTCAATACATTTAAATTAGATCTCTAAACATCGTGCTGTTCTTAGGCATGGATCTTTCTTTCGAATGCATAAGGCTGAACCAGTTCAATATAATATATAGAGGAGTCCCGTGAACTCATCCCCACGAGTTTTATCTTCAGAACAACGCGATCGGAAGACCAGGAAATCTAAGCAAACGCTTACGGACCGGATATAGATCGTTTACGAAATCGGTGCAAAAATTCCAGCCATTCGTGATCTGTCTGAGCTAGTAAAACTGGTTATTTTACGCATACAGAGTGATTTGAAATTCCAGGAGGCCAGCCTCTTTACACGTAAGGGTGATTTCCTTGTATTTATTGGTGCCGCTGCGGTCAAAATAGATGGAGCCATAATCTATTCATCTCTTAAGCCGAGGACCACGGGTGTAAGCCCGTGGGTGAAGGGGTTCCGTTGGCCGTGGCGTCACAGGGGATGGGAAATCCCCTGTGTCTGCGGAATCCAAAGGGGATATGTTACCCTTTGGTCAAGGGCGTGGTTTCGTGCCGAATGCTGTGGCTCAACGCGGCTCGACTCATCCATTCAAGATGTATGGGACGCCCGTGGAAGGGATTTGACAATAAAAAACGGGGGAAATGTAACCGGCTGGGCGGCCTTTCATGGCAAGCCTTTGCTGGTGCCTGATGTATCGAAGGATGAGCGCTATCTGGGGAACCCGCCTGCCGAAAATAGACGTAATCAATCGGAACTCGCCCTAACGCTTATGATCGGAGACCAGGTCGTTGGCTTGTTAAATATTGAAGATGATCATCTTAACGCGTTTACCCAGGATGACCAGAAAGTTCTGGGTTTGCTGGCGGAACAACTCGCTGTGGCGTTCGAAAATATCCGTCTCCAGGAAGAAGCCCGGCACCATATTCAGACGCTGGCCGATATGAATCAGCAATTGACAGATGAAGTTGATCTGCGGAAACAGGCCGAAGAAAAGCTGGTCGTAGAGTTCAGAATACGGGAAGCTGAGCATGCCATTAGACTTCAGATCGCATCCATGGAACAGCGTGATGATCTCATAGAAGTATCCCGGATTATCAACAGTCAGTTACAAAGGATTGGTGTACAACATGACTCTGCTTCGATACGGCTCGTCAATTCGGAGGGCACAGATTTTGTCTCGATTTCAACAAAAAAGATCGATAATCTTGGCCGGTATAAACCAGCCGGATATGACTGGGGGGAATTATCGAAGAACGCGCAAATTTATCCCTGGGTGATAGAGGTCTGGAAGACTGGAAAAGCCCGTTATGAACCGTGTATGTCCCAGGATTTCGGTTCTCTGGCCGGCAAGTCGCTCATTGACGTGCCGTTCAGCCATGGCACCCTGGCCATCAATGAAAAAGAATCACATGCATTTGCAGACCGGGATATTGAGGTGCTCCGCCGGTTTTCGAATATCCTATCGGAAGGCTTTCAGAGGTTTATCGATCTTGTTGATCGTGAATATGCCACGGCTTCGCTTCGAGAGAGTGAAAAACATCTTTCCCTGATCCTGGATGCTACCCATGAAGGCTTTTGGGACTGGAATATAGAAACCGGGGACGTTTATTTCAGCCAACGGTGGATTGAGTCCCTTGGATATACGACGGAAGAGATATCGTATCATATCGATTTCTGGGAGCGTATTGTGCATCCTGAGGACCTGCCCCATGTGCGGGATCGGTTGGAGGCCCATTTTAACCACGAAACGGCGATCTATGAATGTCAAAATCGACTCCTGACCAAGTCCGGCACCTGGCGTTCGAATCTGGATCGAGGTCGAGTCGTTGAATGGGATGCGGACGGCAAGCCCCTCCGGATGGTAGGCACGGACCTTGATATTACAGAAAAACTACATCTTGAACAGCAACTGCTACAAGCTCAGAAGATGGAAGCCATCGGTAGATTGGCCGGTGGCGTGGCCCACGATTTTAACAATCTGCTTACGATTATCAATGGCTACAGTGATATTCTGTTGAATTCTCAACAGCTTGATGCTCAGCTCCAAAAACCGGCAGAAGAGATATATCAGGCCGATGAGCGGGCCGCGTCTCTGACAAGCCAGCTTCTGGCCTTCAGTCCGCGGCAGGTGATTCAACCCAGTGTCTTTGATCTCAACAAAAATATTACTGAGAATGTTCGTGTGCTCCATCGTCTCATTGGTGAGGACATCGAACTCATCACAAAACTGGATGCTGTGCCGAGGACTGTAAAGATGGATCTCGGGCAGATGAACCAGATCATTATGAACTTGGTGGTTAATGCCCGTGATGCTATGCCGGAGGGTGGTAAACTCACGATAAAGATCACCAGAGTCATCCTTGATAAAGCATTCTGTGAAACGCATCTGGGGGGCCATCCGGGCTCATATATTTGCCTTCAAGTGATTGATGACGGTATGGGGATGGACGGTGAGGTGTCATCGCGTATTTTCGAACCATTTTTCACCACCAAACCCTCTTCCATAGGTACCGGTCTGGGGTTGTCAACCGTGTACGGTATTGTGAAACAGAATAGCGGGAATATCTGGGTGGACAGTGAAGTAGGCCAGGGCACCATGTTCAGCATATACCTGGCTGAAGCTCCCCCTGCCCCTGTGACGGCACCCGAAAAGATGCGTGACAAGGCACAATCCGGTTCTGGAACCCTGTTGATTGTAGAGGATGATAATCACGTAAGGCATTTGTTCAGATTGGCCTTAAAAGCTGCGGGCTATACCGTCATGGATGCCGGGAATGGGGTAGACGCCCTGCATCTGGCGGATCGGTTTGAAGACCCGATCCACCTGCTGGTCACCGATATTGTGATGCCTCTGATGAATGGCCGGCAATTGATGGAGCGTCTGACACCGATCCGTCCGGATATGTCTGTACTCTATATTTCCGGATATACCGACGATATTCTTACGCAATATGAGCTCGATCACGAAATCCCTTTTCTCCAAAAGCCTTTCACTACGGATACGCTTATCAAGCGTGTGAAACAAATTCTTGAGCCGAAAGGCGATTGACCCCGTGATCATTCGGGCTATCCTATTAATTGATGCGTATCTGGGTGGAGCTCATGAGCGCCTTGTGATATAACTCTATCATCAGGCCTGATGATAGAATCGGGTTAATTATCCACGACGTCTTCTCATAAGGATATTATAATATGAACAGACTATTGATTATTGTCTCAATCATAGCTTTAGCAAGTGGTCTTTTGCTATCAGGTCGTCAAAGCGCTTTGGGCCAGGGGAATAAAGCTTTCGTTGCGACGCCGTTTGCAAATTTTGATGAACCCTGGGCGATGACGTTTTTACCGGATGGACGCCTGCTTGTAACCGAAAAAGCCGGGCGTCTTTTTGTTGTCTCGACCGATGGAGAAAAGTCGGCGCCGATATCGGGGGTTCCTTCCGTGGATTATGGTGGCCAGGGTGGATTGGGGGATGTCATCCTGCATCCGGATTACGGGACCAACCACATCATCTATATCAGTTATGTAGAGGCGGGTACGGCGGGTACGCGGGGTGCGGCGGTTGCCCGTACGCGCCTTGACCTGACGGCCGAAGGTGGACGGCTGGCTAATCTGACCGTGATCTGGCGTCAGGTACAGAAAGTGACGGGCCGAGGGCATTTTGGACACCGCCTGGCCTTCTCTCCGGACGGGTATTTGTTCATTTCATCGGGCGAACGACAGAAGTTCACCCCCGCGCAGGATATGGCGCAGAACCTCGGCAAGATTATTCGGCTGAATGAAGACGGCTCGGTGCCTCAGGGCAATCCCTTTTCAGATCGTGGCGGTATCACAGCCCAGATCTGGTCACTCGGCCATCGCAATCTCCTGGGCCTTGCATTCGACGCAGAAGGTCGGCTATGGAATCATGAAATGGGGCCAAAGGGTGGCGATGAACTGAACCTGGTTAAACGAGGCGGGAATTACGGGTATCCCATTGTATCAGACGGCGATCACTATAGTGGGGACCCTATTCCAGATCATGCCACGCGACCTGAGTTTATCGCCCCCAAAGTGTCGTGGTCGCCCGTGATTTCCCCTGCCGGCTTCATGATCTATTCCGGCGATCTTTTTCCAGAATGGAAAGGCAGTGGGTTTATCGGAGGTTTGTCCTCCCGGGCATTAATCCGGGTGGCCATCGCAGGAGAGGCGGCCCATGAGGCAGAGCGTTTTGATATGGGCAAGCGTATTCGGGAAGTGGAACAAGGGCCCGATGGCGCCGTCTGGTTGCTTTCAGATAATGGTCAACTTTTAAAATTGACGCCAGGACGCTAAAGCCAGACTTATAAACTCGATTGACGCATACCTGCGTTGCTTTTCAGCCATGCAGGTGGCTATTTGATAAACGTACCTGCCTGGTATTCTCGCATGGCTTGGTCCAGTTCTGCCTGTGTATTCATCACGATAGGGCCATGCCAGGCGACAGGTTCCTGGATCGGTTTACCAGACACGAGAAAAAATCGGATACCCGCTTCACCTGCTTGAACCATCACCTCATCACCTTGATCGAAAAGCACAAGCGACCGATTGCTCGTGTCTGTGATCATCGTATCTTCGGCCAGCCCCTCCCATTCCGTTTTAACCGTCTGAGGGGTTGAGGCGTCCCGAAACGTCCCCGAGCCTTCGAATACATAAGCAAACGCATGGCGGGCGGTCTCTACGGGCAGAATTTTACGTTTGCCCGGTGGTACCCAGACATCCAGATATTGTGGATCGGCGGCAATACCGTCCACTGGACCGATTTTTCCCCAGAAAGAGCCACAGATGACACGCACGTGGGTACCGTCATCATCAGTAATTTCCGGGATCTCCCCAGATTCAACATCCTGATATCGTGGGGCCGTCATTTTGAGTGAGGACGGCAAATTCGCCCACAGCTGGAAGCCGTGCATCCGTCCTGCCGGATCGCCTTTGGGCATTTCTTGATGGAGAATGCCGCTGCCCGCGGTCATCCACTGCACATCACCTGCCCCCAGGGAACCGCTGTTACCCAGGCTGTCACCATGATCAACCGTCCCGGAAAGGACATAGGTGATGGTTTCAATCCCCCGATGTGGATGCCACGGGAACCCCGCGAGATAGTCTTCCGGACGCTCGTTGCGGAAATCGTCGAACAAGAGGAAAGGGTCGTAGGCTTCCGTTTCGCCGAAGCCGAAGGCCCGTCGAAGATGCACCCCGGCCCCTTCGATCGCTGGTTTTGCCTGGATGATTCGTTTGATGGGGCGTAACGACATATATACTCCTTAAAAAATTGTTCCAGCGTAAAGCAACTATTCGGCTTGTAAATAATTGTATTTGTATCCTTTAGTAGATGTAATGTCCCCATTGACGCTGGTCCACATGAAATGAGATAAATGTCTCGACAGGACGCACATCCGACGGTCGTGGGTGATCATCCTACCAATCGCGCCGACCTACATACAAATTTCGATTAATTAAGGGCAATGCGACGCGCGCACCGCCTGCCCGGTGGGATTCGATAACACCAAAAACCATATCCTGACTGCGGCGGGCAAGGTGGATGTTCCCGGTGGTATCTCGCCCCGTGTCAAGGGCGGTCACAATATCCTGAATGCCGCCTATGGTGCCACTGATATGTTCAATATTCGGGAACGGTGTTTCTTCCAGCATATGCCATGGTTCTGTGATTTGACGCCACTGGGCATAAGTGCCGTTGTCCTGAGAACGCAGCTTACCCTTCTTGCCACTGACTTCGAACTCGAATCCACTGCCAGCCACAATATAGGCATGCACCCCGTTGTCAAAATGAAAATAGGCATGCGTAATACCCGGGTCTGTATTCAATCGATCACCTTCCCAATCCTCATCCGCCGCGTTGATTGACCCCTGCACGTACTCGGCGGATGCATCTCCTGCGAGGAACTGAAGCATGTCCGTCGTGTGCGTATGTCCCCACTGAGCGGCACCGACCCCGCAGTGGCCAATAACGCATTCCAGCTCACCGAGATCACCCTGATGGGCCATCTCCCGGATTTTCTGATACATGGGCATATACCGCCGCTGCGTACCGTAGTTAAACGCCACCCCATTGCGTTCGCATGTTTCAACCATGGCGTCCGCCTCTGCCGGCGAACAACACAACGGTTTTTCACAATAAATACCTTTGACCCCATGTTCAGCCGCATAAATCGTCATCTCTGCATGTGTGGCGGGTCGCGTGGCGATGCTGACGATATCAGGCTTCTCCCGGTCGATCATTTCGCGGAAATCGGTATACCCTGCCCGAGCCTCATACCGTTGTCTAATTTGCTCCGCTTTATCTCCGTCTACATCTGAAACGGCAATCAGATCTGTCCGGTCACACGCGGCGTATCCCGCAGCATGGGAATACGGTATCCAGAGAAAACTGTTCGGGCGGTCGCGGACCTCATCATCAATGGTCGCGCCCATTCTGCCACAGCCGATAAGGGCAGCAGTATATTGAGTTGGCATGGTAGGTTTCCTTTTGTGATTTGTTGAATGGGTGTGGTTTTAATTTAAGCCCGATCTGATATGGACAGTTTGTGCTGCATGGACAAGGATGGCAAGTATTTTCAAGCAGGGACAGGCCGATGTGCGTGTCTGAGAAAGTTAATCTGCCTAAAAATAGATTGAATTCTCTGAAAAAAAGGCTACCATCAGGATATACCTGTCCTTTCCACCCCGATTTGCTTATGCCTACTTCCGCTCAAAATATGCTGGTCATTTGCAGCGATCAGCATCATCCGCGCATGTCTGGATACCGAGGTCATCCGTATGTCCAGACGCCGAACCTGGACCGTCTGGCGGAAAGCGGGACCCATTTTACAAGCGCTTATTGTACCAGCCCGGTATGCACCCCAAGCCGGATGAGTTTTATTACCGGCAAATACGTTCATCAGATAGAAACATGGATGATCGGATTTCCACTGGCGCGCGATGAAATGACGTGGGCACGGCGGCTTGATCAGGCGGGCATCCCAACTACCATGCTTGGGAAAATGGATTTATGCGGTGGTTATCAGGATGGTGGTTTTACAGACCATCGTATCATCCACCACCGGAAAGCCTGGCCAGAGATTCCACGGCCTGAACCATGGCCAGACCGTATGCGAGGATTTACCCGGCCCGACAAACCACGGCTGATTCGTGAAGCGGGTCCGCGTCCCATTGCCTCGCAGGTGGACATATCCGGCCAATACGACAGCTACGACCACGATCGGCAGGTTACAGATTGGGCACTGGCCTATCTCCAGGACCGAGCCGGAAAACCGGAAGGGGAGCCCTGGTGCCTGTATGTAGGCTATCTCCTTCCACACTGGCCGTTTCGTATTCCTGATCAGTATTTTGATATGTACTACCCGGATCACCTGGACCTGCCCTTCGATGCACATTTTCCAAACGAATCTCTCCATCCGGCGATTCGACATTTCCAGGAGGCGCTGGACCTTGGTGCGGTTGATGAGGATATCATCCGACGAACCGTAGCCGCCTACTATGGTATGATTACCTGTCTGGATGATCAGGTCGGTGAGTTGATGGCTGCCTTAGACCGACATAGTCTCACGGAGCAGACCACCATAATTTATACCAGCGATCATGGTGAATCTCTGGGTGAACATGGTCTGTTCTACAAACAATGTGCCTATGAGGGGTCGGTGGGGGTGCCGCTTATCCTCTCTGGTCCGGAGATTCCTGCGGGCAAGACCGTGGCTCAGCCAGTTGATCTGGTTGACCTGTACCCGACGATTCTGGATTGGGCCGATCTGGAACCCGAAGCCGATCGGCCTGGAAACAGCTGGCTGCCGCTCACCCGGGGGGCTGTCCCACGCCGACCGTATGCCTTCTCCGAATTTCACGGTAACTTTTTCCGTCATGACTGGTACATGCTCGTGCGCGGCGACTTTAAATATGTCTACTACGCCAAAGAACGGCCTTCTTTGTTTAATATCGTCGACGATCCGAATGAAATGACAGACCTGGCTATGGACCCATCGTATGAAGGTGTGCTAAAATCCTTTGAAGCCACTTTGCGAACGATCTGTGATCCAGATGATGTCGCCAACCAGGCCAAGCGTGATTTGGGTCTGATCGGCCCGGATGGAACAGATTATACCAATTAAAATGCGGCACATATAAATTCGACAATCATAGCTTCTTTACCATAAGACTTTTAACTCCAGGGGCATACATCCATGAAAATTATTGTATTCGGCGCGGCAGGGTGGTTGGGTCGTGCCATTATAATGAATTTATCTAAATATCACACCGTTCGAGCCTTCGATTATGGTCCGGAGGCTTGGGATACATGGCGCGATATCGACGGCGACTGGTCAGATGGTGAGATCGTTCATGGTGAGATTTCAGATTATAATGTGGTTAACCTTGCGCTGGAAGGTATGGATGCAATCGTCCACACAGCGGTATACGGTGGGGCGTACAGTTCTGATAATCCTGACCCTTTCCTCGTGAATTTAAAAGGGTTGTGGAACGTATTGGACGCTGCACGGCAACAGAACATCCCGCGTATCGTCCACATCGGCTCCTGCCAGACCGTCCATCCTGAAGGCGTGTTTTTTACGGCCGATGTGCGCCGCCCGGATGCCAGCCTGTATGCCGTGACCAAACGGCTTCAGGAAGAAATGTGCCGCCAATTTCACGAGGGGCACGGTCAATCTATTGTTGTCTTACGGCCTGATTATATTGTCGACAGCCGTCTTGGCATTGGAAAAAGCCGTGAGCCACTGGTGAATCTTCGCAATGGCTGTGTATGCCGTCACGACCTGGCTCAGGCCTGCCATCTTGCACTTACGAATACAGCTGTTGCGTTCGACATATTTCATATCGTCGGTATGCCCGAAGCCGCGACAACCTGTAATGTCCTGCGTTCCAAAGAGGTGCTGGGCTTGGAATATAAAGCGGACCTGGATCAATACAGGTAGGATGAATTATGAATGATGAGTTATGAGTTGCGAATGATGACATAGTACATCACAGAAATTTAATTTGTCATCCCGAGCGTAGCCGAGGGATCTATTTCCAGTCGACGCATAGTAGATCCCTCGGCTACGCTCTGGAACCATTTTCGTTCGGTGGACGGAAATCGAGGTTTCGGTACAGGGTTCTTCGGTTTTTGTCGTGTATTATAGAATAGTAATTAAAAACACTTTAACTGTGAAGAGTCTTTAACTTGTTTACACCACAGTAATATTAGAACGGACAGACCTCAAAATTCATAAATTAAAATTCATAAATCATAATTCAAAACTCCCTCCTCTGTTAACACTTCTCCTGACCTTCTCGTCTTATACTCTGACGAAAGGTTAAGGCGTTACGATACCGGTATCGTCATGGTGGGTCACCAGGAGTAAACGTGTGGGAATGTCCATTGCTAATGATCTGTCCTTCGTGACCAAACAGCGCGTCAAAGAGGTAGACTTGCCAGTTGCGGAGGTTTCGTCGCAAGCATGGCTTGTAGATGCGGCTCGACGCGGTGATCGAAGGGCTTGTGATCAATTATATCAACGGTATGCGTCGATGGTGCATGGCATTCTGTTGGCACGGGTACCAATCCATGAAGTGGATGATCTGGTCCAGGATGTGTTCCTCCATGCGCTTGAAAAATTGAACGACCTGAGGGATGCCGAGGCCTTTGGTGGTTGGCTGGCGATGATCACCCGCAACAAGGCCTATGATTATCACAGACACAAGCGCCCGGCCACGGACCCGATCACTGATGAAGTTATTGAGAACCGGACCGGCACGATGGACCAGCAAACCGAAGCGTTTCGGGTACTTATGATCATCAGAACCTTGCCGGACGCTTATCGGGAAACATTAATCCTTCGTCTGATTGAAGGAATGTCCGGCCCTGAAATTTCGGAAAGAACAGGTTTGACGCCGGCCTCCGTGCGAGTCAATTTGCATCGTGGAATGAAATTTCTTAGAAAGAAGTTTGGCATAGGAGCCTCGTAATGCAGGAAGATTATCTTTGGGATAAAACCGGTGCGAAAGACCCTGAAATTGAAGCACTGGAAAAGATATTGAAGCCCTTCGAATACCAACCCAAGCCGCTGGAAAGGACGTTGGTACGTCCCCCCCGGCGCACGTGGATCAAACTGGCTGTGGCTGCTATACTTCTGGCCATGGTGACGGCGGTCATGTGGCGATGGGGGCAGGAGTCGCCCCATCGTGTGCCACTTGTCCGGGTCGCAACGCCTGAACAAGTTGAGATACCGTATTTGGAACCGACAAACGTCCCGGCCTACGTGTGGACAGGCTTTGAGCAGGAAGCGGCGGCGGAAGCGATGGCGATCAATATGGATACGTCCCTGGATGAGCGTGCTACCGGACTGAATTTCACGCCGATGGTCATGAACAATTTCGATTCAGAATTCGTTGTAAGACCATATGAGCATCCTGTCCTGAATGATGTGATTGTTGCCCATATCGAGAAGGTAGAACTATTGCTCCGTTCGTTTCGTAATGGTCGGGCCTCTGAAGCCGATGTCGCCTATGATAAAAAAAGGGCGCGTGACTTGTTGATGCCCCACATTGTGCTGCGGCGCGATGCGGAAACAACCGGAGACCTGGCTGCCAAAGAATTGTTGAATAGTCTTGAACCCTATTTACTTGATATTGCCAATCTAAAAAATCAACCCATTGATGATGAAGCGAAAGATATAAAAAATCGGATGCAACGGCAGTCGATTATGGTTGCGTTGCATATATACGGTCCCCAGTAAGGGCCGGTCGGAGGAACCTATGTTAGATCGAGTACAACGTGCTGCGTATGGAGTTTTGAGTCAAATCAACAAGCGTTCTATGATGCAACATATGATGGGATTATTGGGTATGGGTTGTATGGGCATGGTCCTGTTGTATACCCCTTTGGTTCAGGCGCAGGTTAAGCCCGCAAGTCGGTTGGATCAACTGGTACAAAATTCCGCTTCTTCTGTGGCGGCCGTTAGAGTGCGTGAAGGCCGGGATCTGATTGCGGATGAGAAATGGGCACGGGCGGAGCAGAAGTTTCTGGAAGTCGTTAACAAGCATCCCGGCAGTGCGTATGATGATGCCGCCATGTACTGGCTCTCATTTGCCTACAAAAAGCAGGGCAAGCTTCAAGACGCGGATAATATGCTGATCAAATTGGCCGCCAGCCATCCCCGGTCGTCCTGGATTAACGATGCCAAATCCATGCGTATGGAAATGGCTCCGCAATTGGGACGTGGAGAGGATGTAGCCGCTGAGGCCCGAAATGCACAGAATGATGAAATCAAAGTGGTCGCCCTGCAAAGCTTGTTTCAGGCTAATCCGGATCGGGCTATGCAATTCACCCAGGACATCCTGGCGCCGGCGTCTACGGCTGGTTATCTGGTAAAGGAAGGCGCGTTGACCTTGCTTGGTCGTTTTAAAGATTATGATCAGGGACCTAAGGCGACCAAAATATTACTGATGATGGCGCAGCAGGAGCCGAATGAAAAATTACGTCAGAAAGCCATCTATCATCTCGGTAGAGGGGAATGGAGCGAAGCCAAGTTTTCCTTCGATGGGGACGACAAAATCGTACCCACCCTCGCAGATCTGGCGATGCAAGCCGACAATTTCGGTGTAGCTGATGCAGCGATCGAGGCGATCGCCCATATCGAAAATCATGTCGCCGATCCGGGCCTTTTACCTGCCCTGGTTATGATCGCTCAGTCTGCGCCAAGTGAGAAAGTCAGGCAGAGAGCCATTAACGAATTGGGTCAGGTGGCCGAAAAATCAGAAGGAAGTGGTGTAGACTTACAACCGATATTTACGCACATGATTTCTATCATGGCTAGCAATCAAGACGAAAATACAAAAACACACATTCTGTCTGTTATATCTAAGATGAAAACGCAGGCGGCTCATAAATTTATTTTCAAATTTGCACGATCTGGCCATTCGAAAGACCTCCGCCGTCGGGCGATTTACATTATCGGTACCCGAGGAAACATGGATTCGATGCAGATGCTTACCGAATTATACGATGCTGAAGTCGAACAGGAGATGAAACGGATGATGATCAGCACCTTCAGTCAATCGAAGCATCTCATTGGACTCGAGAAATTGATGACCATTGCCAAAATGGATAACGATATGAAACTACGCATGGAAGCGGTCACGTTCCTTGGCCGCAGCAAATCCCCCGAAGCCCAAAAATTCCTGGAAGAACTTTTGAAGTAATATCAATGGCCAGGTGAAAGACCATGTTTATGGATGTAACAGGTTGAAAATATAATCTTTACATCATAAATAAACAATTGGTATTGTTCATCCCTCACGATTCCATATCCGGGATCATATATCCCAAAACCGAACAGGATCGTTGTGTGTCCTGAGGTCTGATCCTCATCAATGCCGGTCCATCGGACCATATTTTAATCTGGCACACGATTTGCAATATCTTCTCTCAGACTAACTTTAGGAGTCGAGCATGCACTGGTTGAATTTGAGACCCGTATGGATAACCGGATTATTATGGGGATGGCCTTGCATGATGATCCGACGGCCGGTCGCCAACTACGCCAGGTTGTTCAATCGGATATGGCGAATGGTCGGCGGGCATCGGCGGTATCCTGGCTGGGCCATCGAGGCGAGGGGTCGGCGTTCTTTGCCAGCCTGGTCGAAAACGAACGAGAAGCAGGGCACATCCGGAAGAACGCCGTTTCAGCCATGGCACGGCAGGGTGATAACGAGACGCTGATCCAGTTACAGGCCATATATAAAAAGGTAGAAAACACAGAGGTAAGAAAACGAATTATTTCCGTCTTGTCCTATGATCGTTTTGGTGATGCGGTCGGTACCTTTTACCGGGATGTGGCTCGTGATGCCAGTGAAAATCGCGAAGTAAGAAAACAGGCCATAAGTAGACTGACACAGAGCGGAAATACAGCGAATCGGTTGGATTTGATTGATCTATATGATCAGGAAGTAGACAGGAAGATCAGGTCCAGAATACTTAGTGCTCTGACGCAAATGGACCTGCTATCCGCCAGAGAAAAGCTCATCCATATCGCCCGTGAGTCTCCCGATACAGATCAACGCAAAAGAGCGATCCGAAGCCTGGATCATCATGATGAGGAATCCATATTATTAATGGCCTCGCTCTATGATTCGGAACTATCTTCCGATGTCCAATTCACCATTTTGGATATCCTGGGTGCATCGCACCATACCGAGGCCACCACTAAACTGATAGACATTTCCAGGAGGACGACGTCTGATAAAATGAGAAAAAAGGCGACCTACTGGTTGGGAAAAAGTAATGACCCGGAGGCCGTACGTTTTTTCGAGGAGATGTTTAAAAACTGAAGAACCGCCCAATCGTCGAAAGAAAAGTAATATAGTTACCGTTTCGCAGTTATCTATATTATTTAACTTTTCTTCCAAATTTTTTCCAGATTGTAGGTCTATATATATAACAGTTCATCATTCTTATAGGATAGGAGTCTAAAATGAAATCGTTTCACCCCTCTGCCCCCCACGGTGTTTCCCGTCGTCGATTTTTACAACAGGCTGTTGCCGGTGGGATGGGTGTGATGGCCCTTTCCAATACCCCGGATGTTCTGGCCCGGGTGATGGCTCAGGGCACGGCGCCGGCAGATGTTCAGGGTGCAGGCGTCGCCAAAGGGCTGGTCCGACTAAACTTCAATGAAAATCCATTGGGCCCCTCACCGATGGCTCTGAAAGCCATTCGTGATCATTTGCATGAAACGAACCGGTATGGCTCCGATGCTTCGCCCATATTTTCAAAACTCAATGCTATGGCGGGCGTAAATACGGACGACCTGGATATGTCTAAACGAGCAGACCAGCGGACCTTCTGGGAGAAACGGAACCGTATTCATATGAGTGACGGTTCAGGTAACCTGCTCAAAGCGGCGGCCATGGAATATCTGATGGATGGCGGTGAAGTGATCGAAGCGGAGCCGGGATATAGTGAGGTCAGTGAATATGGAGATTTTTTGAAAAAGGAACTCGGTAAAAATGTGAAGGTTACGCGGGTGCCATTGTCTTCAGACATGAAACATGATCTGGAGGCGATGCGGAAAGCCGTCACAGAGGAAACCCGCCTGGTGGTCATCACCAATCCGAATAATCCGACCGGCACCATCGTACCTCGAGCCGATCTGGAACAATTTGTTGATAGCATGCCGGACCATGTGACTGTTTTGATCGATGAGGCGTATATCGATTTTGTCACGGAACCGGGATACCAGAGCATGGCCGATATCGCGATTGCCCGGCCGCGTGTACTGGTCACCCGGACGCTATCTAAGGTATATGGTCTGCCCGGCTTGCGGGTGGGTTATGCAATTTGTATGCCGGAAACCGTGAAAAACTTTTGGGTATATACAAGCTTTCCATCCCCCGTCGCCATCCATGGTGCTACGGCTGCCCTGGACGACAAGGACCATATTTTCGCGACCCAGAACGCCATTCAGGAAGGACGAGAATATCTCTACAGTGAATTAGATAAACTGGGCCTTACATATACGCCAAGCCAGTCCAACTTCATGGTTGTCCAGGTCGGTGATGCGAAGCAGATCGCGGATAAACTGGCAAAACAGAAGGTATTTGTGCGCAACGCAGATCGAAACTGGGGTGTGAAAAACCATATTCGCGTATCCATCGGCACCAGGGAAGAAAATGAAGCGTTCATCAACACGTTGCGCCAGGTGTCGGTATGAGAAAGGCCTTTACGCAGCTTTGCGGTGCATCCGCTAAAGTATGTATACAGAATAAGCATGGATAGGTCATCTCCTCGGCGAAAGCCGGGATAACTCTCATTTTAATTCACGGGTAACGTGGGTTATATAGATGTTGATTTCAACAGGCAGGATAAGTGTAACAGACGACCAATCATACGCCGACATCGGGGGTTATGATCTCATGAGAAAGAAAATAAGTAGGTATATCGGCGGGCTTCTGGTTTTGCTGTTATATGGGATGCAGCCTGCCTGGAGCCAGGAAGAAAAGCATGCGAATTCAGATAAGGTGATGCATGCGGTACGGGCCCAGGATGAGATCCGGATCGATGGCATTCTGGATGATGCGGCCTGGGCCTATGCCAGCAGAAATGGGGGCTTTATTCAGCGGTATCCGAATCAGGATGAAGCCCCGACGGACTCGACCGTAGTCCAGATTGTATGTGATGACGAAGCCGTTTACTTCGGGATTACCCTGTTTGACTCCCAACCGGACAAGATTGAACGCCGGTTAGACCGTAGAGACCGTCCATGGGATGGGGATCGTGTTTCTGTCAATATCGATTCGTATCACGATCATCGTACAGGCTATTTCTTCGTGGTTAATGCGGCGGGTGTTGAGGGAGATGGTTTGTTATTCGATGACGGTAATGAAGACACGGACTGGGATGGGGTTTGGGATTCGAATGTAAAGATTACCAATTACGGTTGGGTTCTGGAAATGAAAATTCCTTACCACACCATCCGGTTTACCCGGCAGGATTCTTATGTCTGGGGCGTCAATTTTATTCGGGATACCTACCGGACCAAAGAGCGTGATTTCTGGGCGACCGTCCGGCGTGGAGAGAGTGGTTGGGTCTCCCGATTCGGTCATCTTGAGGGTATTGAGAACATCACCCCTCCGATGCGACTGCAAATGGTTCCCTACACAGTGTCCAGAGGACAGCTTGCCCCCATTGCTCCGCAAACCCCGAAAGGTAACGATCTGAATCAGAGTCTTGGCGGGAACATAAAATATGGTCTGACGAGCAATATGACGTTGGATCTGACGGCCAACCCGGATTTCGGACGAGTGGAAGCGGATGGGGCCCAATTGAATCTGTCTACCTTCGAACAGTTCTTTACTGAAAAGCGACCGTTTTTCCTGGAAGGGGCGCAGATATTTGATACCCCGCTCGATCTCTTCTACTCGCGGCGTATCGGTCGAACCCCAAGCCGTTCAGCAGATTTGAGAGGGGGAACTTTGTTGGAGAGACCACCCGCGGAGATATTCTCGGGGCGGCCAAACTTACAGGACGTACGCAGAACGGTGTGACGGTCGGATTTGTCTCCTCCGTGACCGCAAAGGAATTTGCTTTCGTATCGGATTCTCTCCGTGTCCGGCATCGCGATATGGTCGAACCGCAGGCGGCGTACAATGTACTCCGACTCAAGAAAGATGTGCTGAACAATTCATCGATCATGATCAGGACATCAAACCGAATTAATTGTGACGCCACATTTAATGGCATAATTACGGCTGATAGGCCCAGGATTAGCAGGACATTGGTGATATTGATACCGATGATATTGCCGATCGAAACCCCGCTGTTGCCGGATAGAGTGGCCTGAAGTCCGACGGCTAATTCCGGGGAACTGGTTCCGAAGGCTACCACCGTCAGGCCAACGACCAGAGGTGAGATGCCCAGAATATCGGCCATTTTCGAGGCACCACGCACGAATAGTTCAGCCCCGAATATTAAGATAATCATTCCGAGAATTAACAGGCCGACAAGCGTAGGATTAATATAATGAGCTTAGGGATGGTCTGATAATGAGGCATTGGAGACCAGACATTCTACTTGTTCGATAAGATCTGATCGATACGCATCAGACCCGGCCATACTGTGTTGTTGTGCCAGTTGGTAGTCATATACCCGGCATTGATGGGCTATAGCGAGCAACCGCGCACAAACCTGCACCCAGGCCGGTCCATGGGGATCGTTAGATGGACCGTGGATCAGATGCGCCAACTCGTGGAGGGCTGTTTCTATCAGCCGGTTCCAGACGATGGGATCGTCTGGTTCGTTTACATCCTCCAGATGGAGGGTACGGTCAGAATACTGGCAATATCCCCCCTCATGTCCCGGCGGATGATCCCCCGGCAGCCAGGAACTGACCACCATGTCATATGGCTCCATATCCGGCGCCACCTGCTCAAGCGCTTCTCTCAATCTGGCCTGCATGGATTCATTGCGAACGCTGCGAGGCTTGGAACGATTGGTGCGTCCCTCGAAAACCACCTGTAACTCGCGTCCATCATAACGAACGTTCATAAAACTCTCCGGATCTAAGGAAATAAAGGTCCCGTAATGTAGGGAGACAAAGGGGGGGTTGTCAATTGATGATTTATTCATTTGACCCTTGATAACCTAAAAAATAGCAACCCCAGTTTCCACCTTAAAACACGCGGATAGGTGCCGCAAAATCACTTGACAATTTATCACGTTGTCCCTAGTCTGGTGGATACTGTTTTTCCTTCAACATTCAAAATTCAACAATGGGTTCCCATGTCCATTCTCGGTCTCATCTGTACGCAATGTGCGGCGCAATATCCGTTAGGTCCAATGTTCCACGGCTGCCCGACCTGTCTTGAGAAGGGGGCCACCTCTGCCCTCACGGTCGCCTATGATTATGAAGCCATCGCGAAAACCTTCGATATAGAAACCTGGGCGAAACCGGGCCATGGCATCTGGCGCTTTTCAGATGTTCTGCCTGTGAAAGACCCTGAACATCGGATATCGCTTGGTGAGGGTAATACGGCGCTCGTACAACCAAGGGTGGTCTGTGAGACGACGGGCCTTCAGAATCTGTATATTAAAAACGAAACCACCAATCCTACCTGGGCTTTTAAAGACCGGTTTCATGCGAGTTCCATTTCCATGGCCCGTTCGATGGGTTACAACAGGGTAACTTCGAGCACCACGGGAAACCATGGGGCCTCGACGGCAGCCTATGCAGCTGCGGCAGGCATAGATACCTGTGTCATCCTGTGCCATCCGGAATCATCTGAACTCCAAAGAAACATGATCCGCATGTATGGTGGCCATCCTATTGTCCTGGAGGATCGGTTTCAGTACCTTGAAACCTTGATCAATGAGTATGGATTTTACCCTTCGACAACCATGGAACCGATGCCCAACAGCACACCTTACGGGATTGAAGGGTACAAAACGATAGCCTTTGAAATCTATCTTCAGTTGGATCGTCAAGTACCGGACCATATGTTCTGTCCGATTGCGGCTGGTGATTCGCTTTTCGGTCCATGGAAAGGATTTACCGAATTACAAAAACTTCATATAAGCGAGCGGCCTCCAATTATGCACGGGGTTCAACCAACAGGCTGTAACCCGTATGTGCAGTCTTTTCAGCAGGGACGAAAGGATGTCATGATCCATCCGGATCCACAGTCCATCGCGCTGTCGATACGGGATGAAACCGGCGGTAAACCAGCCCTCCAGGCCATATATGATTCTGCGGGTGATGCCACCGATGTTTCAGAAGAAGAAATTATTGAAGCCGTCAGGCTTCTTGCCCGGAGTGGCTATCTGGTCGAAACCTCATCTGCCGCTTCTGTAGCTGGTGCGATCAAAGCCGCCCGTGAAGGCCGCCTGTCCAAAGATGAGACGATTGTCTGTCTGGTCACCGGTTCCGGTGCCAAATGGCCCGAGGTCATCGCCTCCCTGGTCGAAAAACCCGCCTCCATCGAACCCACCTGGGAAGACATAAAATCTCAGGTCGGTTTGGTCTGATGATTTCCTGATCTTCAATTCACGCTACACATACGCCGACCTATATGATCAATACCCCCCAATTCATTCTGGCTGATGATTTTACCGGTGCCAATGATGTCGGTATCCCTTTTATGTTGCAGGGCTTTCAGACGGTCGTTGTATCTGATATCCACGTATTGAAGGACATCAAAGCAGATGTTGTCGTGGTCAACACCGATAGCCGAGACTGTGGTGTAGATGAGGCAGAGCGCCGGGTCCGGATATGCTGTCAGGCGATACGCGAGGTGCAGGGCACCTTATTATACAAAAAAATAGATTCAACCATACGTGGGCATATCGGTCGTGAAATTGATGTAGTCGGAGAGATATTTGGACACAGGCGGACGATTTGCGCGCCGGCCTTTCCGGAAATTGGCCGGACCACTATTGGTGGCTATCACCTGCTGAATGGTAGGCCAGTCGAGAACGAGTCCATTTTCGATGGTTCATATGCAGGGGTTCGTAGTGCCTATTTGCCGGATGTGATTCGCGATCAATCGGAACAGACCGTTAAAACCCTGGAGTTGAAAACGCTTTTCAATGGCTCGAGGACGGCCCAAAGGTTTATGGATGAACCGACGGAGACCGATAAAACGGTCGTGGTTGCAGACATGGCCGCGGCGAAGGATTGGTCCATCATCCTGGATGCGGCTGATAGGATGCAGAAGCCGCCTTTATTATGCGGTTCTGCTGGTATGGCTTATCCACTTGCAGAACGATTTGCAACGTCGCATAAGCCTTCCAAGCCGCAGCCCCCTTCTGGTCGTATTTTTTCTGGATCAGCGCTGGTCATTGCCGGTGGCATTCATCCTGTGACGATGGAACAAATCAAGGTGGCCGGCCAACAACCCGACGTGCGGGTTTGTCGGATAGATCCTTACCATCTGCTTACAGATCAAGCCCGTGATGAGGAAATCAACCGGGTGGTAAACATTGCTGAAGCTGCCTTATCTTCCGGTCACCCGATGATTGTTGCCCTGGCACCGGAGGATGACGCCGATCTTCAGGCCTGGAAAACGGAACTGAAAGTGCAAACCCAGGCTCATCAAATTACAAAAACCCTGGCTACTGCAATAGGCACCATCACAAAACGTATATTAAATGAAATCGAACCCGGCGGCCTGGTCCTCACTGGCGGTGAAACAGCGGCTCAGGTCATTCAGCATCTGGGCGGCTATGGCACTCATATTATCGATGCGGTGCATAAGGGCGTGGCGCGGACCTCCATGCTCGGTGGTCCATATGAAGGGATGCAGGTGATTACGAAGCCTGGGGCTTTCGGTGATGGACAAGCGTTATTGCAGGCTATTCGTCGGATAGAGACAGAAACTAAAATCAGCTTGCCCGCTACCGGCCGCCCGATTTTAGGGATTACCATCGGCGATCCAAATGGTGTCGGTCCCGAAGTTATTGCCAAGGCCCTGTCATATCAAGACATCTACGACATCAGTCGTCCGCTGGTCATCGGCCACGCTGAGGTGATACGGCAGCATCTCAAATTTGCATCTATCCCACTGGATATTCACATCGTGCGGCATCCAGCGGAAGGGCATTTCAAAGTGGGGACCATAGATGTATTAGAGGCCCTGGATATCGATACCACTGATCTGGTCCATGGCCAGGTCCAGGAGGCTGCCGGTCGCCTGGCGGTAGAATCGGTCATCCGGGCCACCCACCTGGCGATGGAAGAAGCAATTCAGGCCGTGGTCACCGCGCCACTTAACAAAGAAGCGATGAACCTCGCGGGTTACCGATATGCTGGCCATACGGAATTATTGGCTGAATTGACCGGCACCGAACACTATCGGCTGACGCTGGCTTTCGATAACATGTTGGTGTCTCATGTAACGACCCATGTCTCTCTCCGGCAGGCCATTGACCTGCTGTCGGAAACAGAGATTCTGGCCACAATCGAGATCATCGGTCAGGCGTTACAACGGATGGGTATTCCAACGCCGCGGATCGCGGTCTGTGGCCTCAATCCACATGCCGGTGAGGGGGGGATGTTCGGGGATGAAGAGATTCGTATTATACATCCAGCCCTTGAAAAAGCCAGGGCATCAGGTTGGCATATTCTGGGACCACTGCCTCCCGACACGGTCTTTCTGCGGGCGCAACGCAAAGAGTTCGACGGTATTGTAGGCATGTATCATGATCAAGGGCATATCCCTGTGAAGGCGATTGCTTTTGATCGGACCGTCAATGTTTCCCTTGGTATGCCCATCATACGAACGTCTGTAGACCACGGCACCGCATTTGATATCGCTGGCCAGGGCATCGCCAATGAGGAGAACCTGGGGGCAGCCATTCGCCTGGCCGTTCGCCTTGTCGGTGACCGTTGGTCTGTAAAAGCATAACAATGGCAACGTAGAGACGTCATGGATTGCGTCTTCATGAGGAGCGAGAAGATGATATATAAAATGGGCCTTTGGAAATTTCTGTTGGTCATCTGGGCAGCCACGGCAGGTACGGCGTTTGTCGTCCTGTCATCTTCAGCCCTTCCGCAGTTGGTTAATTCCATTGGCAAGGTGTTACCGCTGGACGCCGCCCCTTTAGTGGATCAGGTTTACCATTTTATGCGGGATGAGCCAGCCAGCCTGGACGTCAGTGTCAACCTGTATGTCGGTGAATGGAATGAGTTTTTATTCGAAACGCTGGTCACCCGAGACGAAAATGGAGAGGTGATTCCAGCCGCTGCAGAACGGTGGGAAATCTCGGCGGATGGAAAGACGTGGACCTTTTATCTACGCAAGACAGGAAAGTGGAGCGATGGCCGCCCGGTGACCGCCCATGATTTTCTATATACCTATCGCCGATCGTTATCTTATGAAACCGCCAATCCCTACGCGGCCTTCTATTATGATATTAAAGGGACGAAATTCTATAATCAGAATAAAGATGCCGACCCGAATAACCTGGGCGTTCGGGTGGTAGATGCGTATACCCTGGAAATCGAGACCGAGCATCCGGCGCCTTATCTCGGTTTGATTTTAACTTCTCCGACCTCAATGCCTGTCCCGCGCTGGCAGATAGAGAAATATGGCTCGAGGTGGACCGAGGTGGGGAATTGTATATCCAATTCAAGTTACCAATTGACGGAATGGCAGACCGGCAGTCACATGGACTTCACACTTAACCCTTACTACGATGGCCCTCTGAAAGGGTATGTTGAGAAACTACATCGTACATTCCGCCATCCTTCCGCAGCGAATCTGCTGCCCTATGAAAATAATGAAGTCGGTTTCGCTAATGTGCAGGCCAACGAATTGGCACGTATTCAACGGGACCCTGTCTTAAGTTCAGAAATGGTCTCCACACCGGCAGACGGCACCTGGTATATTTTTTTTAACACCCATGAACCACCCTTTAATAATATGAAAGTGCGTCAAGCTATCGCGCATGTCATTGACCGGGATACCATCAGTAATGTGATTCTGCGTGGTGCTGCAACCCCAGCGTATTCCATGTTACCCAGCACCTTTGATGCGGCCGATAACTATAGTTATGTCCAGCGGTTTGATCCTCTGTTGGCCCGTAGCCTGCTATCGGAAGCGGGATATTCAGATGGGCGTGGGTTTCCAGTTATGGAAATGTGGCTCCGCCAGGCCAACCCGGAGAACCGTCTGGTTGCAGAGGTCATTCAGAGTATGCTACTGGAGCATCTTGGTATCCGGATCACCTTTCGTAGTGCGGACTATCCGATGTTCACCAGCAATATGTTTAACTGGAATATCAATCTGGGGCTGGTGCCTTTTTTTGCGGATTATCGTGATCCAAAAAATATGCTCGATATGATCTGGCGGCCTGGCGAACGGGGACGCAGTCGTCACGATTATGGCAACAAGGCCTTTGGACGTTTACTCCAGAAAGCAGATGAGGAAACGGATCCCGGTAAACGGACAGAAATCTACCGACAGGCTGAGCGTATATTAGTCTCGGAAGCTGGTGGGGTTTTTATATATCACCCGGTGACAAACGGGTTGTACAAACCTTGGATAAAAGGCCTTAAAACCAATAAATTTGGTGGAAAGACATTCAGTTTTACAGATGTATATATTGGGCAGGAATATCTGGAATTGAAGTAGGTAGATCCACAAGTGGGGAAGGTCTTCAACCCACATCGCTGTTTGCTTATATTTTTGTATGAATAAAAAAGGCTATCAATTATTTGATAGCCTTTTTTATCTTACTTCTTCTTCTTGTGACGATCCGCCCTTAAACGTTTTTTGCGTTTATGAGTCGCGATTTTTGTACGTTTTCTCTTTTTTCCACTTGGCATATTAACCTCCTGATTTACTCAGTAAACACTAACCTTTCTGTTGCACTCGATCCTTAAGATGGTCAGACGGCTTGAAAACAGGCACGATGCGTGGCGGAATTCTAATTTCCGTTCCGGTCTTTGGATTGCGGGCTACACGGGCTTTCCGTTGTTCAACCTTGAAGATGCCAAATCCGCGCATCTCAATTTTTTCACCCCGTCCCAATGCTGACGAAATCGCTTCGAGCAGGGCATCCAGGACCTCTCCTGTATCCGCTTTCGTCATTCCCGTATTTTGTGCAATACGGGCCACGATATCGGCCTTTGTCATGTTAATCTCCTTATCATGAAAATATTGAACAGAACAGCGATGTGCTACCTTTTTACTTGCTCGGGGTTAGCGATTAAGGTGCAATCGGTATCACCCCTATTGATATCGATACTCTATAATGCCTGAAGAACGCACGCCGGCTTTCGAATCCAAATTTTCCATCAACAATTCAATAAACGTCTTCGCCCGTTCGCTGACAATATTTGGTTTTCCCGTGATTCCCGCCATTTCAGCAGCCAGGGCAATGGCGTCTTCATACGTACCCAACCGGTCTACAAGGTGAAGCGGTTGGGCCTGATTACCTGTATAGATGCGACCATCAGCCAACTCAATAACTTTCGTTCGGGACAGAGGGCGATAAGCAGTGACCACGTCAACGAACTGATTATATACGTCGTCGACCACGGTTTGCATCAGCCGAACTTCTTCATCCGTCATACTTCGGGCCAGAGAACCGATATCTTTATGCCGCCCGCTTTTAATCACTTCCCAATTGACACCGAGCTTTTCCATCAACCCTTCGGCGTTTGGTAACTCAAAAATAACCCCGATACTACCGGTTAATGTGCCTGGATTAGCGACGATGGAATCTGCAGCACACGCAATGTAATAACCGCCAGAAGCCGCTATGCTGCCCATCGAAGCCACAATAATTTTACCTGTTTCCCGCGTCTTACGTAGCTCTTCGAATATTTCCTGGGTGGGGGCAACAACCCCCCCTGGACTATCTACACGAAGAACAATAGCTGAGACTGAATCATCTTCCCGGTACTTGATGATCTGTTTAACGGTACCTCTTGCATTAGTAATCGGTCCGTTAATCTCTATAAGAGCAATACGTTGACCGGTATATGAAAATGAGCCCTCGCTATTGAGCAGGACGCCAAATAACACCAACCCGAAAAATAATAGAAACACAAAAACGCTTACGATCAGCACCCCGCCAATAATCCAATCTGATTTACGGGACATGGCGCTTCTCCTAAACAACGTGCTCTATTAGCGAGCCTTATACGGTAGAAAGTGTCGCCATAATTTCGGCAAAAGGCCTGCACATAATATCACGGAATCCTAAGAATGTCAATGACTTTTAATTATAACGTGGTATAGAAAAAAGGAAGTTCAAAATTAAATTCAGCAGGGCAACCTTCTATCATCTCATGGGGCTTTTGGTATGATTCCGGCTAATTTCATTTGGGTACGTTAATCTTTAGCTTGTCACCTGGATGAATGGCGCCTCGTCGACTTAATCGGTTAGCGACCCGTAAGGCGCTAACGGTTACATGATGTTGGCGGGCAATATCCCAAAGCGTATCTCCGCTCCGAACGGTGTATAAGATCGTTGTACCATCAGCAACCGACGTATCATTTTGTCTGGTAGAGGAGGCTTGTGAACTGGATATCCAGATATCCAGTTTTTGTCCCGCAAGGATATCTCCCGGGTTACGTATAGCATTCCATGCCTGTATTTCTGCAATGGAAACACGGTGCCGCGCAGAGATTCTGGCCAAGGTGTCCCCTCGTCGTACCCGGTAGCTCAGCTTGGTGTGTGTATTTGGATCAGGTGGGGTGACAGGCCGGGTCGGTGTTTTCTGAGTGGAAGATGTTCGCCTGGTCGTGATTCTTCTCGTCGTACCGTAAGTGGGTATATATAAGACCTGGCCGATTCTAAGTCTATCGGGGCGTGTAATTTCATTTTCTACGATAATATCATCGGAACGGATGCCGAAACGCTGGGCTATACGCAGAATGGAATCCCCGCGACGCACGCGATAAACGGTCATATCCGATGGCTCTGGCACGGCGGGTGCCATACCTGACCATGCGTAATATTGTTTTTGTGAACCGATCGGGATTTTCAAGGTGTATCCTGCAGATGCTCGCCACTGCCGCAGTTCAGGATTCAGGCGTCTCAACTGTTCAATAGCCAACTGCATGCCCAGGGCGACACTGTCTATATCGCTTTCCTGTTGGACCGGCACTGTTTCGTATGCTAAAGGCAACTGGGCCTTTACTTTAAAACCAAAGTCCATCGGATTTTTTGATATAATTGCAGCGGCCATAACAAAGGCCACAAATGATTTTGTCTGCCGCGGTAGATCCATCTGCCACAGGTTGCCTGCACCGCCTGCCCGGATGGGGGCCAAGCCAGCGTGATGTGCCGCAAGAACAAGTTCCCAGCTACCGAACTCGTGATACAAGGTCTTAAAATGGGTGATAACCGCTCGCGTAGATTTCTCAGGATCATACCGCTCATCGATAAATTCGGTACGAATTAAACCATATTGCTCGCTTTCCGGCCACATTAATTGCCACAAACCCGCAGCACCGTCTGCCGAATAACCTCGGGGCTGAAAACCGGATTCAACCATGGCTACATAGATTAAATCATTGGGCAAGCCCTCTCTGGAGAGCATGGATTTAATCATCGGAATGTAACGGTTGGTCCGATTCAACCAGTCTTCAAATATTGAAGACGCATCATTTTGAAGGAGGAAGATCGCCTGTTTTACGTTTGTATTGATCACCATCGGCAGATCAAACTGGCTAAAATCTGGCAGGGGCAAATCATATTCTGGTTGTGGATTTTTCTCCGATACTAGAGGGATTAACAGGGAGAATCCGGAGGCATGATTCTGCTCTTCTGGATAGGCGATATCGGATGCCGAAGCGGTCGGTGATAGGGGTAACCGGCGTCGCTCTATTTCTATGACCGCACGCTCAATATCCTTACGCAGGGCACGCCACTCGCCCATATACCCTCTGGGCATGGTTTGTAGATCGGCCCGCCATAACAGATCTGATGCTTTTTTCAATTCAGCTTGCGCCTGCTGCCAATCTTCGATGTCAATAGCTTGACGGCTGGCCAGATAATGCGTTTCTGCCAAGAGTAAACCGTAGGGGTAACCGGAGTCAGGAAGGACAACGGGGTATTCAGATTGGGAGAAAAGGGCAGAGGGGACGCAAAAGATACATAACAGACAAATGAGCAACCGAGGCCATGGGCACCGTATGCGTCTCAGGGCATTTCCAGGTGTGAATAAAAAGAGCAGCAAAGCACTTCCAGAAAATGCCTCGCGAAAGAGGAGGGGCCAGACTTTTGAGATCGCTTTCGGTGTTTTAGGTAACCGATCTTCCTGTTTATTGCTAGGGGGAATCTTCACAGGTAGAGGCCACGTTTTCATGAGCGCCAAGGATACAAGACATGATGCGCTAACAGTAAATAACAGTGTGTGCTGGCCGACACGCGCAGTTAATCGTCGATCAAAACAAATCTAAACGGGTCGAACGTGTTGCAGGAAATGGAGCTGAGCGGGATCGAACCGCTGACCTCTTGAATGCCATTCAAGCGCTCTCCCAACTGAGCTACAGCCCCAAAGGACGGATTAAAATACCCAAAATATAGTCTGGTGTCAAGAGAAAAAAGGTCCACGTTCTACCTTCTCTTTCTCCGCTTGCCGTACACTTGTTTTGGTTTGAACCTACTTTTTTTCGTGCCCGAATTTCTATTTTTCATTTCTCTTGTTTCTTCGGCTGATTGCGTACGCCATGCAGCGTCAACCAGAGCAAAATCGATCTGGCGCAACCTTCGGTCAGCACGCAATACCCGTACTCGAACGCTGGCTCCCAGGACCAGAACCCGTCGGGTTCGTTTTCCCACGAGCTGTTTTCGCTCCGGATCAAAAATATAGTAATCATCTTCCATCGCAGCAACCGGAACCAGCCCGTCGGTCAAGGTCTCTGTCAACTCAACAAACACCCCAGCTGAAATAACGCCGGATACAACCCCGTCAAATTCCTGACCGATTTTATCCTCCATATACTCCGCCTGCTTGATCTTAATGGATTCCCGTTCAACTTCTTCTGATATTTTTTCCCGTCGAGAAGAAATATCAGCCGCCTTTTGAAGCGAGTGTTCCATCTGATTGAGTTGATCCGTATCTGGAATGCCAGCGGCATAGGTCTTCAGCAATCTATGAATTAGAAGATCCGGGTAACGCCTGATGGGTGAGGTGAAATGGGTGTATGTCTCGAAAGCCAGCCCGTAATGCCCGATATCTTCTACGGCATACTGCGCCTTTTGCATGGCGCGAACAACCAGCGTGTTTATAATCCGATAATCGGCGTGCCCCTGAATAGAGGCAAGAAACTTCTGGAGCCGTTTGGGATGGGTCACATCATCGGGCGTGAGCGTATAGCCGAACCCGGTGAGGGTCGTCAGCAAGTTCGTCAATTTCTCCCCGGTCGGTTTGGGGTGGATGCGAAAGACGGCTGGTACATCCAGATGGGTCAGGTGACGAGCGACGACCTGGTTGGCCATCAGCATAGACTCCTCTACCAATCGATGACTGTCCAGGCGCTCAGAGAGATGTATATCCGTTGGTTTGCCTTTTTCATCAAGAACCACTTGGGCTTCAGGCAGATCGAAATCAATGCCCCCTTCGGCCAGGCGTTTTTTCAGAAGGACCTGGCTTAAGCTCTTCAGAAAACGGAGATCCCCGACGACCGGATCATCCAAAGACCCATCCGCTATCATCCCATGGGCTTCCTCATAGGTCAGACGCCGTTGGCTATGGATGATGCTCTCCCGAATGATATAGGAGGCCACGTCCCCGTTAGCGTTAATTTCCATGATCACAGATAGGGTTAAACGGTCCACATCGGGATTTAACGAACAGATCTCGTTGGTCAGGCGATGGGGTAACATGGGCAGAACGCGGTCCACCAGATATACGCTTGTACCCCGATAGAGGGCCTCCCGGTCGATAAGACCGCCTTCTGGAATATAGGCGGAGACGTCAGCGATGTGCACGCCCAGGCGATATCCCCCATCCGGTAGCGGATCGATAGAAACGGCGTCATCGAAATCACGGGCATTGACGGGATCAATGGTCACACAGCGGTGGGTGCGGAGATCCAGACGATCGGTGATCTTTTCATCAGGAATCGACTCAGAAATAAGTGCTGCTTCTGCTAAGACTGGGGCGGGGAAATCCAACGGGAGATCATACTGGCGGATCAGGGACAGTATGTCCAGATCAGGGTCATCAGGGTACCCAAGTACTTCGATAATCTTACCCACAGGCGCGCGTTGGTTTGACGGCCATGAGATATGCCCTACAACAACTTTCTGGCCGGCTTCGGCAGCATGGTTGCCTGGCTCGATCAGCAGGTTATGATGAATACGGCTGTTATCGGGGATGACATAGCGGGTTTTTCCTCGATGGTGAAAGATACCGATAATGGGTGCCTTGTTACGCGCTATGACCTTGGCAATTTCCCCTTCTGGATTCAATCCACGGCGCCGGCCGAACACCCGCACCATCACGGTATCTCCGTGCATAGCTCGTGCCATGGCTTTTTCGGAAACATAGATATCAGGTTCATCGGATTCAAGTGTTACGAAACCAAAGCCACCCTGATGCCCGATAACCTGACCGGTCACAAAACCACCCTTACCAGGAAGCCCATAGCGTTTACGCCGTAATTCGACAAGTTCGCCCTCGGCTGTCATCTCCTGTACAAGATGGCGGAAATCACGGTAGACATCCTGACGGACCTTCATCGCCCGTGCCAGTTCCCGAATACGCATCGGCCGATAGGTGTCTTGGATCATAAAGCTAAGAATAGATTGTCGCGTAGGTCGCATAAGGTAGATTGAGTCAGAAGAAATACAACGCTGTGCTAAGTAAAGGTATCCCGTTGGATAGGGGTCACTTCAGGAGGGTCATCTTTCTGGATTGGGCAAAATTACCGGCTGTGAGCGTGTACAGATAGACACCGCTGCCAACCGCCTGGCCTTGCTGATTGCGTCCATTCCAGATTACTTCATAGAAACCAGCGGCCTGTCGTTCATTAACCAGGGTACGGACTTCACGGCCCAGAATATCGTATATGCGGATGACCACCGGCTCACCGCGTGGAAGGTCATATTCAATGGTCGTGTCGGGATTGAATGGATTCGGCCGACTTGGTGCGAGCCGAAAAGAGGCGGGGATATTTTTATAGGTGACGACAATCGGCCCGTGAAAGGTGGACTGGCCGGCAAGATCCAGATCTGATAACCAATAATAATACGTACCGGGCTTGGGTGGTGTATCCGTAAACTGCAACCCTGACTTACCAGTAATCAGAGTGCCGCTGATCTGTTGCCGATTTTCTGCAAAAGGGGTTACCGAACGAAAAATATGGAACCCGGCATGGTTGAATACATCCGCAATTGTCCAGTGCAACTCTATCCGACGGCCGATTGTTTCTGCCGTAAAAGTCGTAAGGCTAATAGCCGTAGGTTCGGAGGGTTTGGGCAGGCCTAACAGATGGCGGAATAAGGAGTCCACGTTCATCTTGCCAAATCCCCACTGGTCATTGGGTACGGTACCGGTACTGGCATCGGAACGCGCAGAAATCTGCAACGCATCCCGAACTATTTTGGCATCAAGGACCACGGAATCCCGTTTCGCCTGTTCCATCAATAACGCCACCGCGCCAGTGACATGGGGGGTGGCCTGACTTGTGCCCTGCGCAATAGCCGTTAGAGTACCGGGTAAAATGTTACCGGAATTGAAAATGGATACTCCACCGGATGTCGCATCTCTTGATAAGGAGGAAGCGATCAACTGGCCGGGCGCAGAAATCTCCGGTTTACGCCGTCCATCGCGTGTAGGCCCTGGGCTCGAAAAGGAAGACCGATTACCGGGAACCACCGCCACGTCATTCGCTGCTGCGGTATGGAGCGTTCCATCGGCGTCTGTCCAGGAGGCTTTGGTCACGTACGCACCGCCCGTAATGGCATGAACGGAGGCACCGGGAGATCCAACGAGATAAGAAAAGTCCCCGTCTGTCGCAAGCCATGCGGCATTATTACTGTAAATCCACATGTTAAATTCACCGGTGCCGTCTCCCTTGCTGCCACGTACACTGACGGTCCACGTGCCCATTTTTTTGACCGTAATCTGAATATTGCTATTGATATCGGTGCCCGTTTGGATTATGGGAAAAGGACTGCTGAATATCTTGATATCCCCGTCAGAGTTACTGGCCTCAGTGGGTACAGGTGGAAATCCCGATGATTCAAACGATAGGGAGTCAGGCCCTGTGATCTGCACGAACACCGTATTGGGCGTGTTGGGAGACACTTGCGTCCACAAGTCGATAGATACCTGGGCACCTAAGTTGGCCGTGAAGCTGCGGGATTCATATAGCACAGAATTTGAATTCAAGGTGCCCTTGGCATGGATACGGTTATTCCCGTCATTTCCGGCAGCAACGACCGCCACTTTATCCATAATGCCGGGCCCTACCAGATTGTCAATCGCCGCGGCCTCTGCACTACGACCATCATGAGGTCCCTGCTGACCACCCAGGCTCAGATTAAGGACATAGGGTTTGCCTAAGGCTGCGGCCTTTTTGTCTACATAATCCAGAGCGGTTACGACATCTGTGGATGTAAAACTTTGTGACCCGGATCGTGTGGCCTTGACGATAATCAGATCTGCATCGGGAGCC